>ENA-UOTX01000640-UOTX01000640.1-compost-metagenome-genome-assembly--contig:-NODE-640-length-34540-cov-15.717407_pt1 | contig 34540 bp, 17 predicted proteins | sample MGYA00238143_ERZ746982 | MGnify/ENA primary metagenome ERZ746982 (study PRJEB28758, sample SAMN06268862) | compost metagenome | isolation source: single cell | place: USA: California, Emeryville, Joint... | reverse complement strand
TATATCTTCATTCTTAATAATCTATTGTTGGTAATTAAAATATGTAGGGTAGCAAAAAGCTTGGGACTTTGTGAACTTGCTTAAATGTGTGTGTTTTTCTCTTGTACATTAATAGGGGAAATTTTTCCCCTTTTGTTTTTATTTTCTTCAAAATACTTTGAATGGCGGATTCCATCTCTTGTGAGAGTAGTAAGTCATCAATATCTAAGGTCATATATCATAAATGTGATAATGCCTGTTATACATCACTCAGTTCGGGGAAAACTAATGATGCTACATAGATGACGCTGAGTCCTCTGATTTTCATTCTTTTCTTGTTGAGTGTAATGCTTGGTACAATCACGCCAGATGCAACCCAAATATGAATATCGGGTGTGCTGGAATTTTTAATATTATTTTCCTTAACTTTTCTTGTGAAAAATCTGACGCTACTAACATCACCATCTTTCATGATAATGCTGGTTCTGCTTGTCGTCGGCACCCTGCCATCGAGTAAAGCTACATTAACAATGCGGCCTTTGGAAAATTTGGCAACTCGAAGAAAGAAAAAGGCTCAGTAGCCCGAACCAACCTCTTCGATGAACATCAATTTAACATTATTTTGGATTGGTGTTGATTCATCCAAATTGAACATGTCTCACTTCTTAAGTATTATTTTCGTGTTAAGAAGTATTTATTATGACTCTATTCACGATATTCAAATTTGACAGAAAGCTGGTATACCCCTTAATATCTCCTTTAATCTAAATTATGGTACTGACAGTTCTCATTGTCTAATTGAATAATTTGGTGAAATGATTGTTGATTTGTTTTTCTAGATTAAAGAAGTTTCTTAATGTGAAAATTTTGTAATTAAAATGAGAAAATGCCTGATTCTTGTACGTGAAACTACCGTTTTAAATCCAAGCAAAGAACCGTTTAACTAAACTAAGGACAATTCGGCATGCTTTATCTTAACTAAGAGACTTTAAATTAGTTGAGGTTTTCATGTAAATGCGAATACTCACTCATTCTGTAACTAGGAATAAGAGAAAGTATTACTATGTCACTCAAATAATTATGAGCTAATAAGGTGCCTAGATATGGAAAGGAGATAATCCCATCTCCAAATATCTATTCTTTTCAAAGTAATATAGAATGATTTTTATCTAGGCACCGGCAAATTAAATGTAAAATAGTAATTATAGGTTAATATAGTAACGTTTAATTGATTAAGTAGTCAATATGAAAACTGACGATAAGCTAAAATTTAAAATACTAACTCTTTGAATTTCTTCGTTTTTCCTGAACGCGGTTCGTTCAGTAACTCTGTTTGTAATAATAAATTGTGTTTCTCGCTCAATAAAACATCTGTAGAGAAGCCATCTCATAATACTCATCGAACTTGTCACTATTTCTTCTCTGCAGCTTTAGACCTCCGCCGTCCTTCAAACTATTCAATAATAGTTCTTTGGTTAACTTCTGTCTTGGTGGCTCCTCTAAATGATTTGATTGAATTGGTGCCGATTTTTCTACGTCTCCGAGGAGATTTGGTTTGGTAGCACCTCCGAAGAATGCTTTAAATGAAACTGCGAAACTTGACATTATTATTGCTGCGACTTTATTTAATTAATTATAAACAGTTATGATTTCGTAGCTTTAATGAGTTTAACTAATCAGTAAGGAACACATCCAGTAAAGGAAACCGTTCTTTATTAAATAATTCGGTCGCTAACCATTCTAGATAAGGAAAAAATGTCAGTACGAATAAATTTTTCGTTAGAAAATCATAAGCAAATCATTTTGACACATCCGAATGGCTTCGTTTTTTTAACATTCTCGAAGTGAGCTAGTTCAAAGCCTCTCATCCATTCAAATGGCTGAGTATAAACGAGAAGAGCCCACCTCGTTTTGTGTCATTATGTAGAAAAGTAAGACTGAAATGGCCGCTTGAATGAGCTTAGGGTAACGTGTTCACGCTCTTTTGCAAATTTGGTGGTGTTCGCTTCAATTCAATACACATCAGAAATGGATGTGCCCTTGTTTATGTATTGATATATATTGTGTAATTAAGCCTTAAATTTGTGAGTGAAGAGCTGACACTTCTCCTGCAATCAAGATCCAAGAACAATCTATCGGAGGAGACTCGAATTTAATGGAATGGCAAAATTATTGCTAAAATATTTCTCCTTAACAAAATCTTACATTGATTTCATATTTGAGAGAGCTAATCTAAGGGAGCTTGGTGTCAGCTGCTTCCGCTTGCTTTGGTACATTTCTTAGAAAAAATAAGGGAAATAGAACACCAAAAGAAATGAAGGCCTTTGACAATTAGTAGCCAATATCTTTTTCGGAAGAATCTATTAGTTTTGTCTAAAGAGCCTTTATTGGAAGAGAGCGAGCTTGCTGAGTTCGGAAACGAGGTTTTTGACGCGGGGTCCTATATTTCCGGGTATTATTCTCGCAAATAAATTTTGGCCACCAAAGTATGATTATTTAACGCTGCAGTAATCTGGAATCGGAGTGTTTAATCTAGAACGATGTTTTCTTGGATTTCGTTGATTTCTTGAATAATCCAGTCTAGCCTCAGTAAGTTAATAGAAACGGATTAACCTTCTATCCTTCTAGAAGTTCCAGCGAGTTTGTTTTTTTTTTTTAATATTTACTGCCTTTTTACGGGCAGGTTCCTATGTTCTTCATTTTAAAGAGTTTTCGCTTAACCGTTTGGAACGCTCGCTCACTCGTGTTGATTTCAGTCCCATGGATATATCACCAGAGGATTCAAACAAATAGCTATCAATAGAAAGATTCTTTGTTCTTGTTTTAAAAATTTTTTCCAGGATTTACTATCTATCCCAAGAAAATTCTTGGGACTAGAAAGCGATGGTATTTCAACGTAATAGATATTACTTGTGTTTTTTGACACGTGAGGAGTCTGTCCTCACTGATCTCAAAGAAATCAGTTTACTAATGTTGGTCTTCGAGGAGCTCTTGCTGATTGTTCTTCGGATATTTATAAGAAAACAAGTAAAAAATGGTTATTGCACACATAAGATGGCCTAAGAGTTGGAACTGAGGCCTATTGAAACTAAAATAGACAACATGGCATTCTGTGATTTGTTAGCGATCCGAAATTTTTACTCGTTTAAACTCATTTTATTTGTTAGGCGCTAACTAAAGTGGTTTTTTTTTTTATCAAATTATATTTGTAAGCTGTTACTGAAATCACTCTGAACAAATTTTAGCTACCAGAATTAGACGTAGCGACTCTTAGACATACAACAATTCAGTAGTGTAGGAATCGGAGTTAAACGAGCAGCTCCCATTTTGTTTACTCAGTGTTCAGTTCGGTGGGAAATATTTGCGTTACTCTGCTAAGTTAGCATTATGTATTCTTTTCTATCTCAGCTTATACAGAAATAGACTCTCCGTTAATTTTCTGGCTAGCGAACCATAATTAGAAAACATTAAATCAAACTACATATTTTATTAGAGATTCAGTTTAGAGATCTTATTCATAGCACTTGAATTCTGCAAAAACAACAATAGATGTACTTTTTCTTCATCTAATTGCCACTTTAGTCATATTTAATATTCCACTAATTTGCCTATGTAGAAAAAACATTATATGAGAAATTTAGACATTAACAATCAATAAATAAACTATTGCTCTTATCTTCCAGCGTTATTGAGCGCTGTTGATCCAAATTTAATTTAAGAAAAGGAATGAACATAGCTGAGAGTCAAATCGCTCTTATCTATTTCAAAGACTAAAAGAATTTTCTTCAATCGCCGTTCTTTTACGATTGTAATGTAATAATGATGAGGAATTAAAGCTTCCTAATCATACCTACAAGAGATCGAGTCCAAATATTTTTGCAAGAACGTGATGATGAGAAAATTTTATTTATTCTGTCCGTCTTGTTTAATTCTTCATTATATTAGGGATAAATTGAATATTTCACAGAAAGGCTTCTGAGTATGCCCGGAATGAGGGAACCTTCAGAAAGGTGACACCTGTAATTAGTAAATTTGATTGTTCTGTATAATATCTTAAATATTTTTCCTCAAGTCAAGCACACCCTCCTGTATTCGAAATAAGAGCAGTTTATAGATTTCATTGCACCTTTTGGCTCTCAGTTGCTTCGTTAAGAATCAGGAAACGTTTCTCTTTCGAATTAGAGCGAAATACTGAACATGCCAATTTAAATTTTATCTCTGAGAATATCGCGAATTGAGAGAAATTCTTTCGAACAAAGGAGAGTAAGGCATATTTTCATACTAGGAATGCAATCTCGCTCTCAAAACGATCAGAACTCATATATTTGCAATAATGCTTCGAATTCAAGCTGGCTAAATTGAAAAGATGGTATAAAAGAAGGTATAATAGATGACATAAAAGATGGCAGCACTCATATTAGTGGTTGGAAAAACTCAAAGCGTGATAGAAAGCAGAAGAGAAAACACTCTTTGCGGCAGACTTTCAACTGGAGGGTTGCTGTTTGATTTGAATTTTAAAAAGGCTACATGCCTTTTTTAATTGAAGCGGTTAAATTATTTTAAATTTTTCTTTTTCTGCTTTCCGTTTTTATGTTATGCATATGTGAACGCAACCTCTCAACCTTGTATTTCTCAAAAAGTCAGAAAGTACTCATACTTTTCGAACATCCTAAAGCAATTGCACTTCATACAAATTCTATGAAAATTCCAGACAGAGGATTGTAAGCGTTATGATATTCATACCAGAAAATTGTTTGAAAAATCTGAATATCAATTAAAGATTCGTATTAAAGCTCAATGATAAAGTTTGAATTATAATTCTCAAATTAATTCGCTCCTGCAATTTTATCCTTCGATTTATATCATGCTCAAGCAGCAAGCAAAATCACTCAATCTGATCCCAGACAGCCGAATCAGCCAAGGAGACTGCAAATCTGAAGCTTTTTCTGAGCAAAACTCGTTTATAAACTCGAAAAATTTTGACGATGACGACGATGGAACCGCAAGCATTTACAGCCAAGAACATGATGACATCCAGCACCTCCATAGACAGATCGATTCAAAATCAACTAGCAGAGGTCGATCTGTCGGGCATGTACCAAATAATTCAAATCAGGAAGAAACTGCCAGCCAATTCAAACGGAAATTAAGTCTTATCATGAAGAAAAAGAAAGACTTGGGACTTATTTCTAACACAAAAGCAGACAAATTCGACAACCGGCTCAGGACGTTCAGAAGGTTGGACACTTTTATCAATGTCAAACACCAAATTCAAAAAGTTGCGTCATTAAACGATCTTCCAGATAGAGAGTTCGATAAGAAAAGAAATCGAAAATCTAGCCTCTCGATATTGTCTCCGAAGAGCGAGAGGTCGGTGGACTCGTTTGATCGCTCGTCAACTCTGCAAAAGCTCTTTGGCGTTCAGAAAAAGCCTTTTCCAGTGCAGCTTGTGATCCAAGAGTCAGAGGGACAGTATGAGGAGTCTCCAGTAAAAATCAATCAGAAAAAAAGGAAAGAAATAGGGATAAATCAATCGCAAACGGACACGCCTAATAATACAGACAGCACAGATTTTGAAATCTCTCCTGATAAAATCGAAGAGGATTCTGCAAACCAAACGCTGAATCAATCCTCAGATGCCCAACGATTGGCATTACGAGGCCGGTATCAAGAAGCACTTGCTCAGCTTGAAGGCAGCAATAAGAAGCAAATGGATGCCTTTGAAGATGTGTATAACCCAGCGAAATTTTATAATGATCTTGGAAGTTATTTAGAAAAAGAAGGTGACCTGGGAGTAACTGAAATGAAAACAATTAACGTTGAAATTGACAAAAAATTGCTGAATAGTATTGAAAACACGCTCAAAGGCGGCTTTACCACCTCTCACAAGGAAATCACTGAGCAAGATAAGATAATCAGCAAGTTAGAGGCTTACAGAGTAAGATCTCAAAGGATTCTCGATCTTGTTTCTCACTCCTCGAAGCAAATTTTTGCGAAAAAGCACAAGACGCACCGAGCAAGTGGTGTGCTGAGCAGCAACTTTAGGAAAAGCACAGAGAAGATAAACGGTCAAAATGAGGACGCTGAAAACCACCAAGATCAGATCAAAGAGAGACAACCATTTTTTGATGGTCACAGCGAAATTAAAAAGCGATTTTCGTTCTGTGCCGGAGGAGAAGAGTCTGATTTGCTGAAAAAGACTTTATCTCCGATGAGTTCGGCTATAAAACTATTTCCTATGGATTCAAATGCGAGCTCGCTGTTGTCATCCCCTCAAGCAAAATTGAACTCAAGCAGCTCGAAGATCACACTTCCTGCGATTAAGCAAGCCAATAGTAGCAATACTTTGGATCTAAGCCAGAAAGTGCTGCTGAATAGAAAAATCGCTCGAGAAACCAAACGAGCGAGCAGTATGACCAGTTTGGACATGACGAAGACAGAAAGAAGCAACGGCTGGGCAATTAAGAAAGAGAAGAATTCTCCACAAAATGATGAATTGAATAAAAAATTCACTAAATTCCAGAAGGACTCTTTGAGACTTAAAACTCAGTTTAGAAGAAGCTTACAAAATATCGATACGCGTCTCGATGAGTTACAAAATTACTATAAAGGACAGCAACGAGAGCATTTTATTCATCAGAATGAGGTTCCAGACTCTTTAGTTGAACCAGCGAAAGCCTACCCGCAGGAGCTTCTAAACAAGCGAAAAAATTTCTCCAAACAACTTACAAGAAAGGTTTTGTCGACTGTCTTTTAGTGCGATGAAAAAGTTTTTAATTTATGACCTTTACAAAAATGCAAAAGAGAACATCACAACACTTTAATGAAAAATGCACGTTTATTGATTATTCTTTATAAAGTCAACGTATTTATTTATTCAAGATGTCCTGCAGTTGAAGTCTGCACTGCGTATAAAATTCATATTGGAAATGTAAATTTTATCTGAAAAACCACACGTTTCTTTCAGTTAGTAAGTGATGAATAGATTTGTGCGTAACTAAAAGATGTATCGCACACATGGCACGGTTGTTTATTGAGAAAAGATTACATTAGATCAAATTAAAGGGTATGAATTAGATCTGCTTAAATACTGTGTATAGAAATCTTGCTTGAGCTATTTTACAATAATTTCAATTATTGACATCTTCCATCAAGTTCCTCCTCTTCCAATTTTCTTTCCTTTCTTTATAAATATGCTTGTAATTACTATAGATAACGAACAAACTCACCGAAACCGACTGTCTAGATTTAAGAAGAAGGTTTTCCATTCCTTATCGAAACTCTTGTCCTTTTTCAAATCCAATTTTTCTGAAATGGGTCTGTCAGAATAATCATTAGAATCAGATAACTTCAAACTCTTGAGCGGAGCGATTTTAAATTCGTTTAACACCCAAGATTAAAAACCTCCGTTCGAACTCCATGATCAGAAAACTTCACAACTACTTGCTAGAGACAAGTATCTCGTAAAATTGGTTTGAGACACTTTCCATTTCCTTGGGCACCCATTTATTAACAGATTAGAATCTTCCTCACAACAAATCAAGAATTTTTCAAATTGAAGGATTTCAAATTTGAGTCTCCATCGCTTTTCGAATAATAATTTCATTTAGAATGAAAGTAAACTAGCAGGAAATATTAAGTAGACGTAAGTGCACAAACCTTCATTTTCAGTAAATATTAAGTGGTCTATTTATCGTCTGCTAAATTCCTGTTCTATTATATCTGTACCTAAATTTTTTCACACGGATAACCCTCAAAAAAGAATCAAACCTGATCTGATTTGTATTTCTTGAGGCAGGTTTATCACGTTTGTCTGTATTATCGATTTAGTTGGATGGCTGATCAGAATTCTGTTTTCATTGCAGGTGGGGTTATATGTAATCCTGATCAGAATGTCCTCCAACAAATAATTGATGCTCACTGTTAATTTCCAAAATAGCGTCGCAGAAAAATTAAAACAACTGAACTTAAAATAAAAATCTCCGGAAATGATAATGCAAAAGCAGCTTATTCTCTGCATCCAAACACTACTCCTGGCTCACCTCGCTCTAACAATAGACGTCTACATCGATTCGGCAACCACATCGCCTGGTCCAGGTTTATTATGGAGCCCATATCAAACCTTAGATGGAGCAATTGTAAGTCAACTTGATCCAACCCAACAATATTTCGTGTCTCCCACTACGAACTTCATTTTGTTTAATTCTGAACCGCTGTTGAGTAAGACAAGAACCTATACCTTTGGAACTTACTCATTAATTCTTCCCTCGGCTCAAAGCATTGCTTTTAAGAGTCTAACTCCTCCACTTGTATCAGTATCACAAGATGGAAATTATTGCCATATGCTCCCAACAATTAATGTTCTCAGCATCTCAACCTTCGATTTCAGCGCCACATCTGGAACCGGAAGCTCGCTTACACTCGAAGGCTTATTGATTAACATTATGCAAAAACCGACCAGCAATAAAGTTATTTATACTTCTGGATTCGATACGATAACTCTAAAATCTGTATGCTTTCGTACAGATGGCACTGTGGCTTCAACTTACACTATGAGCGCTGATATGGTCTATCCCTACAGCTTTAAATCGGTGATAACTGCTACAGCGCTTGATCTGTTTTATGAAACCTTGATAGCAGAGGCAAATACATGGTTCGAAGGGATAGCAGGCACACCACTCTCCTCTACTTTGACAGTATCTAACATTACATACACGGTCGCGGCCCTCACTCAATCGCTTGGGAAAACGATGGTTGTTGCAAGCTTCAAGGAATTCAAACTCTTGAATACGAGATTCGTTAACACCAACTTACTCGACGCTGCTCTTGCAACGGCAGCAGCCGCGATGGCCGCCGCGGCTCCCACAATTCCAAACTTTTCATTCACTACTTCTCCGGCCGCAGTCATGCCTTACTTCGTCTACGGTACTGACATCGAGGTGCTCCTCATTCAAGGGTTTTCGTTAGCACACATCACGATGATGCCATCAAGTCAACTTGTGAATTTTAATAACGTTGGTAGTGTGCATGTGCAGGATATTGATTGCACCAACATGTATATGAAGCAGCTTACTCCATCTGATTCACTCAGCAGATTTGCGTTTTTTGAATTTCGTGTAACTGATATAACGAAAGTTGCGAGTTATTCCACTCCTGCTGACTTTATCGTCGATAACGTGGTTATGAACAACTCGATCATCGATAACGGCTGGCTCAAGCTTCTTGGAAAGAGTGGTTCAGGAAGATTTTTCGTTCCTACTGTTAGTTTGTGGAAACCTACAATAATCTCAATAACGAATATTATGGTTTCAAATGCAAACTGGACTCAAGGCAATGATTTTATCTTTATGTCAATTGACGAGGTCGGAGGTCGCGAGACTCAGATTTCGAGCTTAATTATTGACAATATTACCTTAGTGGACTCCGTCATGGACATACAATACTTTTTCTTTCATAGTATTCCGGATTGGGACTACGGATACGGCGGGGTAATCTCTTGGAAAACTCTCTCTAATGTTAAAGTTTCTGGATGCAACGTGACCTATTTCTGTTTTTTTGACTTTTTCATCACTTTTCTGGAAGATGGTACCGGCGCAGTAGAGACAAGCTTCTACAAGGTGATAAACGTAACTATTGAGAATAACATTATAGGTATAGACTACTTACAAAGAAGCATGCCTTTCATCTATAATACTGGAGCTTACTTGAAGTTCTACAATTTTGTAGTGAGAAATAACACCATTGAAGGAAACACTCCATTTATCTATTTGCAGACCAATCCAACTGATAATTTCTTCTTTGACTCCGAATTTTCCAACAATATCGTTAAGGGCACCTATATTATTTTCGACGAAGTTCTAACTTCAAGTCTCAGTTGGTTTAACTTCGATATCGATTACTATTATCCCACGAACATTGCAGGCATAAGCGGCGGGGATCCTCCTACCGTTAGCAGAGCCTTTTTCTTTTCAAACGTCACATTCAAAGAAAATATACTCTCCGGAGGTGCCAGTATCCTTAAAGTCTCACCGCCATACCTCTACTTGCTCAACTGCCAATTTATCGGAAACTCAATGGATACTTCCACTGCAATGAGCTTCCAGTCTTTTTACCCACTACTTCTTTCTGTTTTCAACTACACCCGACTTTACGATAAGGCCGAGGTCATTAATTTCCTGTACGGCGATGAGACTAACTTCCTTCGGTTTAGATCCAGAGAACCAATTGGCGTTTGGGAAAATCAAACCTATTTCTATGCTGTAGAGAATTGTAAATTCATACAGAATACCTTCAAAAGCAAAAGCCATCATTTCGTAGTTTCAAACATCCAGTCAGAGGCCTTCGGCGTTCACCTCCTTGGAAACACCTTCCAAGATATGATGGATTCGTTTGACTCGCCGACTCCTGCCGTCGAAATCTCTCTCATTTCGATGGTTCGTGTGGAAAATAATATTTTCCTCAATTTTTCAGGCGAAAGCAGTGTGCTCTCGTTCTCTGAGTTCCAGTATTCGATGCTGCTAAATATCACGAACAACACATTCGATACGATCACTGGCAGAGGCGTCATTTCTGTGATAACTGATACGATGCAAGTACTTGAGCTAACACAGAATGTCATTAACAATGGAAATTTTGCGTCTACCTCAATTTATGTATCTATAAGCACAATGACTAATCGCAAGCTACTTACTTTCGCAAAAAACGCTGCTACAAGCGTTAGTATTAGCGCGCATCAAACCGCGATGGCTCAAGTCAACTTCTTGGGAGTTAATTTGCCCTATGGAACAAAAGATATCGTAATAAATGTCCTCGACTCGAACTTCACCAACGTCCAACTGAGTAAAAGCTCTGGTATTTCGCAAACTGTGTTCGATAACTCGTTCCTGTATTTCTTGGGAAGTTACGCTGTGTTGAATCTGACAAACATACAGTTTGTTGGAGCAAAAGCGAGTTACGATAACTACTTGCTCTCATTGGCCTCGGATAGTATCCTGCTAGAGAAGTGCAGTTTTAGCGATATAGCGATGAATAATAATAAAGGAATGATGAAAACGATTTCCTCTTCCCTACAGATTCTGAATAGTAATGTCGAAAAGTATGAGGGTTCAGTTGCAACCGATGGTCCTGTATTTACTGTAGTCTCATACAGTACAGAGATCAAAATCAACATTTCGAGCTGTATCTTTAATGACATCAAGGCCTACCAGAGCAGTTTGTTCTACACTGAGTACGCGATATTAAATTTCACCATGCTGGAAAATGTCTTCTCAGGGCTAGCTGTGACCCAACTGGGTTCTGTCATGTTTAAGAACTCCAATTTCACGCAAATTAAATTGGACAATTTGGACCTCGAAATCGGAGCTTTAACTTCTGAGAATAATGCTACTTTTCTTTACTTCCAAAACTGCAGCGTTAAAATTTCTAGCGGACAAAGCAGCTTCCTCATCTCAAATATCGAATTGAACATCCTTGCCGCACAACCCGGCAGCTTTTTGGTATTGTCACTCACTCAAGACCTGCCATTAACGGTTGCCAACATAACATATCTCGGGCAAGCGTCAAGGATTCTTCAGTCAGGAACGAGTCCTGCCATTACAACCGAAACCAAATATGGCCTAGCGGTTTTAATCATCGGAACGTTGACCCTAGAGAATATTACTGTTGGGTATCTAGGTTTTACCGGTACCTCATTAGTGAGTATCGAATGCTCTCAATCTAGCCAGCCAAATCAAAATTCTCTGCAAATTTTAAACACAACTATGAACTATTTGTCGCTAAGTTCTGATGCACACGTTATCTCTGTCCCAGCAAACCCAGACAATTTATGCCCTCAGACGGTTTTGATAAGCAACTCTCTTTTCATCGACATATCCACAGACACCAATGGATCAATTATCAACGATGTCCAAGAGAGAACTATCGCCTCGGCGACCTCCTCGATTGACGCCTCCTACATACTAAACGATTCGAGTTTTTCATTTGTCAAAGCTACTTCTGGTTCGGGAGGCGTGTTTTACAGTACAGCCTCAATGCGGTTGATTTCTCTTGACGTTTTTGGATGTATGTTCGATGGCAATTACGCCTTGAAGGAAGGCAACTCGATTTGGGTTAATAAGGCCCAGCTACAATTCAATAACACAGCATTTAACTCCGAAAACGAAAATACTGGAGAGATATATATCGAGTCTCCTCAGTCTATAACCTCGGCACTAATGACAAGCCTTGCACCTCTTGACACAAACTTTTCCAAGATTCTTCAGAGCGGCCCTAATGCCCTGCTAATCCAACTAGAGTCAGATCAGTCAGTTGACTTCCTTGCGTATGATGATGCGAATGAATATGCTTTTTCGAATGTGGCTTCACACTCGTTCAAAACGCTCGTTTTTTCAGCTACTCTCGCGGCGAGACTTTATAATGGGATGTATCTGCCCGTTGTTGATCCGGATAGAAATCCGGCCTTCTATTTCACGTTCCGTCTTCAAACTGTTAACAAAACGTCGGCGAGTACCTATACTGACCCGGATAAGAAAATAATCAATGGAATCGCTGTAGATTTACCATCGAAAGAAGGTGATGTGGGTGCTCTGCAAATAGTGTATCAATCTTCCAGATACATTCAAGATGTGAATTCAACTATTAGATTCAGAGGATGTGTGCCCGGTGAAGTTGCAGACACAGTAAACAGTCTCTGTACTCTGTGTAGTATAAATACGTTCTCTGTCTCTCCTGATGATTACTGCAGATCCTGTCCTGAGGGAGCGGTTTGTAACGGTGGAGCGGACATCACTGTCGATCCTGGATATTGGAGAGCCAACCCCGTCGCAGTGGAAGTGTATCCATGCGAGGATGACACGAAATGCCTTGGCGGACAGCCAGGAGATGCATGTGTCGAAGGATATAAAGGCCCGCTCTGCATGCAATGTGACGAAACTCTCGAATACATCGCAGATGCAACAGACAACACAGCCTGCGGGCAGTGTACCAAAACCAGCACAGTAACCACAGCTGCTCTTTTTCTAACAGGTTCTATTCTGTACCAAGGCGTCATGCTTTTCCTTACCTACAGAGAAAACACCAAGGCCTATTTAGATTACTTGAAGACCAAGAGTCTCGAAAATCCCAGCAAAGACTCTTACATGCGCGTATTTAACACTTACAGCCAGATATTAGGTGTTGTCGGCCAAATTTGTGCCAAAGTCTACGATTATGTGAAGATCAGTGTCAGTATTTCAATCCCTCTTTCGGGGATGACTTTCTCTTTAGACTGTCTGCTCCTCCAGCACGGATACAGCGTTGAGAGAATGTACAAATTTAAGATAGTGCTCTACCTTCTTTCTCCTCTCGTGAAACTCGTTCTATTTGGCAGCGGTATCGCCTTGTATCTCCTCTTCAAAAGATTTTATCTCCGCAAACCCGATCCAGCTGCAACCAAGAAGCTCTTCACTTATTTAGCAGTTGCTCTTTGCGTACTAATCTTGGTCGAGCAACCAGAAATCATCTCAATACTCACGAGTTATATCTCCTGTGGCGAGCTGATCGAGGGTTCTGGCGAAACGTTTTTGGTCGCAAACCGCAATATCTCATGCGATACCAGTGATTATTTCTACTTCAAAACTCTCATCGTTGTCCCTGCTCTCCTTTTTTGGGGATTCTTTACACCGATTACTATCATTATCATTATGTATCATAACAGAAAAATCATCTATGATGACGAAAGACTTCGAGTTACCTTAGGACCATTATTCGTTGAGTTCAACCCGCAGAGATTCTATTGGGGTATCCTCATCATGATATTCAAAGCAGCTGTATTCATCGTCGATACCTCGATGCAAGTCTCCGTCGCGACCAAGGCCATGACGATAGCACAGATTTTTGGCTTTTATAACCTGATGCTGTTTATCTTTGGTAACCCCTACAATGACGATATTCTCTACAAATGCGAGAAGTTGAGTATGGGAGCTTACTTCGTTACGCTTTTCTACAGCCTTTACTACTTAGATGTTGATCAAGAAGATATTGGAGGGCTGAGGGGATGGAGTCTAGTGATGATATTAATTGTGAATGGTCTCACAATGGGATACATGGGATTCTATTTCCTTAAGCTGGTCTATGAAGAGTACCAGGAGAACTCAGAAAAAGCCAAGAAAAAACAAGAGAAGCGAGGAAGAGCAATCATATTGGGTGGCTTGGGACTTCAATTAGTAAAGGCAGAGGGAACGGTTCAAAATTTTGAGAAGATTTCCCAGAAAATGATTAAAATGATGGAAACCTTCAAGAAGAAGAAGGCCAAAGAGCAGAAAAGAAAAATACAGTTGGACAGGATAAAGAATTACTTGAAGAGGGGAACTGATAAGATCTTGACGAGCCTTTATTTGAAAAATGCGATAAATAGATTGATAGCAAAAAAGGTGGCTGAGGCTGATGCGGATTCGGTTGAACAACTGAAGCCTAGTCCGCAGTTCCAAACCAAGAAAAATAATTTCATGGATGATGCAATAAAAGAGATTTCAATGAACAAAATAGAATTCAGCCCAGAAAAAAGCAAACTAGTTCCAGTGGAAGCTCAGAATTTCCAGATTGAAATTGCAACTGTAAACTTAAAATAATGTCCTCGATACTTAATTTATTAATTTGGATTTTATACACTCGCGCCAAATTTTAAAGTAAAACCGAAAGAAAAGGAATCGCAAGGAAATACCTTTTTGAAATATTTTCTCTTCTATCGTGTATTCAGCCCCATCATGAGAGAGGCGATAAAATTGAAATTGAAAAATATCAACTATTTGCGTATTCATTAAATATTTTAGAGAAAGCTTTCGGTTTCTGATCAAGTTCTAAACGTGTATGCTTAGTTGATGAGACATGTCAATTAGGAAGTCCATTTCATTACTTGATTAAATCTCATGCCATTTAGGTAGTTTTCTATTCCATTCACTCAACTCATTTTAGAACATACATACTTGGAAAAAAATTTTCTGTGTTATGATCAACAGGTCTCATTTCAAAGCAGCAAACCGAATTAAAGTCATCCAATTTTTGCGGTAGAATCTGAAAAGTGCATTAAAGCGGTTGATGAAAGCTCATTTTAGTTTTTCTATTAATGAGATTTTTCTCAAATATTTCGTTTTCTCACATCATCGATCCATAATTAATATAATGGTCTGGGAAGTTGAACATTTAAAAAAATACTTAATAAAGTCATCTCTTGGCTTCGAAATCATATTAGCAGAGCTGTGTAGATGCTAGGTTAGCCATATTTACTATTCACTAATACACCAAGAGTGTTTTCTTCACATAGAGAGAAACGAGATGTATATTAGAGTTATTCTACCTATAAGGTGTCAGTATTTTAAATTGCGAAAAATTTATAAATGTATGCTTCGCATAAAATTTTATATGGCACTGGCATCCGGTGTCAACTGACGAGAATATTCAAATCAAACTTTTAACAACTTTAATAAAAAATCCTTCAGTGCAAATTCAAAATCCGACTCTACCAAACTCTTAAATCTTCACTGGAGAATTAATCCCTTTTCTTAGTTCTTTTTCTTTTCTTTCAAGGCATAACTTCAGATTAACTTTATACTAATGTAAAGGCATGTGCTGACCCCACCTATAACCCTAGCATCCAACATTATTTAGCAACCTTCAAGTCTTTTGTTCTGATATTGTGAACTAATAGTGCTAATCAACTGTACCTCGTGACAACAAGGCATGGAGTGTTATTTCTTCAACCTGTTGTCTGGAGTGTTTTTCTGTAATGTTCAACGATAAAATTACGTCTTCTTCGCAAAGATCCGGGCTAATTCAAGTTCAGGCAACAGTAGCTTTACTTTTTCGATCACAGTTTTTTAGCTGTTTAATTTCCGGGAAATTTTTACCTTCAGTTTTTGGGATCAAACCTATCAACCTTCGAGAAAACGGTTGGTAAATTTAATACATCTAATACTGATCGGCAATCATTTTTTAAATCATCAAATTTTGCCAGTGCTTTACTGATTTTGAATTATTCCAAATACTTCACTTTTTCCTTTAATATTCGGACTATAAAAGTTTAAATTAGTAAAACCCCCACGCCGAAGATAATTAATCACTGCATCAAAACCCGTTGCCAATCCTATTTAAACTCGCGTTCGAGCATCAATAATCAATTAACAAAAAGACACAAATATTCTTCTAAACAACCACAAATCAATATGCAAACCATCAAAACAACCTCAGTTAACTTCCTTGATAAATGGCAACCACTCGGATTCATTGGATCAGGCTCCACTTGCGATGTCCTTCTGGTTCAAGACATTAAGACACAACAAAAGCAAGTCATCAAGCTCTACAAGTCTGACCTCAAAGCCTCCGTCGCTGAGGCTGAAGCCAAGATGTTATTGTCACTTAATCACTCAAGAATCCTCTCTGCTTCAGGCTACTTCCCATCGGTTGTCCTTCCACAATCAGAAGACCAATACCCAGTTGGTGGAGAACCAAAAGGACTTCCAGCGATCGTCCTTGAATGGGTTCCTAACGGTGATCTTTTGGGCTTGATCCAATCATTTGGAAGCCTCACAGAAACCACCGCAAGAGCCTATTTCATCCAATTAATCGATGCTCTTGGATACCTCCATGAGAAGAGCATTTGCCATTTGGACATTAAACCTGATAACATTCTCGTTGACGAAAACTACAGCATGAAGCTTGCTGACCTCGGAGTTGCAATGGGAGTCCCAAAGGACTGCTTAGTTAAGGGCAAAGTAGGCACTGCTCCTTACCATTCACCAGAAATGCATTTAAATCTCCCATATAATGCCTATCAAGCTGATTTATTCGCCCTTGGAATCACATTGTTTACCATGGTGAGCGGGAACATGCCTTTTAGTAGCGCAAAGGCGACCGACCAGCTTTACAGTTTAATCATTGAAGAAAACTTTGAAGAATTCTGGGCCTTCCATGAGAAGCTAAAAGGCTCTGCTTTCAGCCAAACCTTCAAAAATTTAATCGAGTCAATGTTGTGCTTCGATGTGAAGAAAAGATTGAGTGTGCAACAGATTAAAAAGCACGCTTGGGTGGTGGGAATTGTCCCCACAGAAGAGTGTTTGATAAAATTGGTCACTTCAGCTCTCAATAAGACAACGTGTGCTGAAGAAGTGAAAAATGTTCAAAAATCTTGCATGGATGAAGAACTATTATCAGCTACCTGCTAATTTCCTTCTCTATTTCTCTGTTCTTTCTTCAATATCTTATATTGCATGTAGTGTTGTAAATCGATCCTCATCCAATTAATCTGTTGTATAGGAAAATTTTCGAATTATTTCGAAATTTGCCACTGAAAATATCAAAACCTATTTCTTTAGATCAAGGCTTAAGAATTATGAGTAAGGAACTATTTTCAAAGTAATATGACATCTTCCTTTAATTCTTCAGAGACGAATTAGCAAAATCACTTAATAACATCACATAAGTTCCTCTTTAGACGAATGAATATAAAGATATATCTCCCTTCTATGAATTCAAAAAGTTTGTTCGGTAGGCTTTAAGACCTTAGATTTCTTCCTTGTTAATCATATCATCAATAGTTTGACGATAAATGATGGAGGACTGCCGGTCAGTGAATTGGCTTGAGATATCAATCGCTGACCTTAGAATGATTAGGTCTCCTGGTTACCTAAATTTCGTAAAGAATCTATGTTCAAGCGCTTTTTCTGCAGTGAGCCGCTTCGATGGATTGGAAACAAAAAGATTTCTCGATCTCGTACTTCTTCCAAGGAATCAGTGAAAAAGGGTCTGGAAGTGCCTTCTGATAACTACTTACGATCGATCTGATCTTGCTATCAATAATATTCTCAAGAAGAAAAAATAATGAGAGACCAAAACTATTCAAAAAATTCAATCTTCTAGCAATCATTTTCGAAAGCATGTAAGCAAACTCAAAAGGTAATTAAACTAATATATTCAATATACTGATCCTTTTAATATTTTGCGATCTATTTGGAGAAAGTCATGCTTAAAGAACCCAAGTCACTGATAAACGAGAGGCTAAAAACCCTCTACACTGACTTCAAAGAAGTCTCAAGTACAAGTTATTACAAGGTTTACCATGCCAAATCACGATCTGAGGGAGAATTTCATTCCATTAGAATTTTTGATTCTTATTCTGCTCTGGCCAGAGAGTCTTACACCACAGCAGTTACTCTATTCTTCCAAGAAATTCTTCATTTCTGTCAATTACCTGGTGGCAGCCCTTCCATCATCCCAGAACTATTTGAATTCCAAGAAAACCAGATCCATTTTGTGAGCAGGCTCTATCATCCTCTTCTCAAAAGTACCTTTGGTTCAGATGATGTCCAATACTACGTTTCCAAAGTCCTCAAAGACCTGAGCCTCGAAATGAAATATCTCACTGATCGACTAAGTTTTGAGAAGCTCATTCTTGATCCCACCAATGTCTTCCTTCTGGAAGACACTGATACATTCTTCGTTGGCGATTGGGCGAAAAATTTAAATCTGAATGCAAATTTGAAAAACACCTCCGACCAGAGCACGATTATTAAGAAAATCGACGATAATGAGTTATCAGAGGCAATTTATTCATTGGGTTGCCTGGCCTTACTTGTTTGTGGAGTAGTTCAAGAGGATATTGATCATCTTAAGGGTCAATCAAGATTTTACAAAGTAGCGCTTGATAGTATCATGGCAGATGTGAATGTCAGCGAAGGGACGAACAAGCTGTTGAGGAGCATGCTTGTTAAAGACCCAGGTCAGCGAATCACATTCAAGGGGTTATTGCAAGCGCTTGGGATTGACGGGAAAGAAGAGATGAAGAAAGTTACGCGATTTAGAATTAATTTCCTTTCGTTAGGATTCTCATATGATATTGAAATGAATGCAGAAGATTCCTTTGAGAAAATTGTGAAACTTGCAGAGGAGAAGCTCAGCGCAAAAACAGAGCAAATCGTGTTTAAGGTTGGCAGAAACGGCGAGAATTTAAAAGTGATAAAGAAAAAAGGGCAATATCATTGTGCACAGGAGGTATATCTAGCGGGTTTAGGTACGGGATGGAGAGATGGTGATCCAGCTGAAATAGTCGTCCAAAAAAATTAATGAACATTGATATCAAAGGAATCGAGCATGCATTTGTACAATTTCTGAACTCTCATAATTTGTAGGCTTTGGGATAGATCTCCGAAATAGTTCTCAGAGACGTACATCAATATAAACTGAATTCGATAGTTTCTGCTTCTTTACTATGAAAAAGGAAAAAGATTCCACTTTGTTTTTTCTTATGTGAGAAAGAAAATTTGTAGTTCAAGCATTCACATAATTTCTGGTTTATTATAATAGGACTAGGCCAAGGAAACTGCAATTAATTAGTATCATTTTCATTTGGTTTACTCATGCAAAAAACTTGACTCAATTTTATTGAAACTCTTATTGAAAGATCAAAGTATGCTACAAGCAGAAAATCCCAGCATTGAGATCCCCTTCCGACAATTTTTCGTGCATTGGGAAAAAATTGACCCAAGGGCCGTCCAGCCTTACATTTCGCAAGAAGCATTGACTCAATTTTGCCTCCGGTTGCAATCCGAGCTCAGAGCGAACAGAAAAATAGACATTATTGCATCAATAATGATAATTTTAGATGCCTTTGCCTTCGTTATTACAAGCTTCTTCAGCAATTATCAATTTCAAAAGAGCATTTCTACAATCATCAACATTGCGGCCGTTGGAATTCTTCTTTGGATAATAAATCAAATCATCATGAATAAAAAACTCAGATCGTTTCTGCTGAGAGAAAATGTCCAGAGCTGGAACCGTGCGGGTCTGAATTGGGCTTATTCAGGTTTTTTCAGACCTAAATCTCTAATTCTTCAGCCAGGTTACCATTATCAAGCTCAAGCCCCTCTTTCAAACTATAATCCTATTTCAAATGTTTCGGTTCATACTCCAACTTATGCAAATCCGTTTTCTCAAACCTATCATCCTGATCAACCGGCCCATGAACTATGTATGATAGATTATTTTCTTCATTATAATTATTTCTTCTGTATAGTTTCATTAGCCTATAGTCTGACTCCGAAGCAAAAGCAGGCTCAAATAAGCAATCAATAACACGAAAATAACCAGCAATCGAAATATGAATCAAACGGTCGGTTTTTCTGACCGTCTTAACAAATAGACGAATTCGGAATATTTTACAATTGCAAACATTGCTGCTATTTTTCTTTATTGTAATACTTGTAAGAGGAGAAATTCACATTTGCATTATTTGCTTTGTGGAGTCTAATTAGTAGAAACCTAAACGCTGATTTTCTTGCTCAACTTCACAAAAGGAGTTAATTCTCTTGATTAAAATTGCTGTCACCTTCCTCCCTTGTAATATGTACATTCCCTCAGCAGCACTCTGAGTAGCACTCTGCTGCTTGCTAAAATCAGAAGCTGGAGGGCAATTGAGTGAGGACTTCAGTTTTTTGGGGAAATTCTCTTGATTATTTTTAGCAAGGTTTTGCGTTGAAAATAATTAGAATTGATTCATTGGGGCTATAGGAGTTCATTAGTTAAGTTTTTGTTGCTTTTGCAGTGCAAATCACCTCTACTAATTCAATTAAGCGAGTTACTTTCTTATTTAATTCATTTTGTTTATGGAAGTTAACGTATCTGATTATGCATTGTTCAGAATCTCAAAAAGGCAGTCTTTGCATTACTACCCCAATTGCTAATACTTTGGGCATGCTTGTTACGCAATTTCATTTATCATATTCTTATTCTCTGTAATGCTGGAGCTTCCTTTATAAGTCAGTATTCTCAAATGCTATAATACTCCGCTGGAAGAGTCATTGAAATGCTCTCTTACCAGGAATCAGCAAAATTTTTGAGAGAATCTATTATTCTACTTCTAAGATATATTTGATGCTCATTTCTTTTTAATGAAAGATCCAATCCTGATTCCTTAATAAAAGATTGAATCTGAGAATAAAAACTATATTTCATCATGGAAAATCAAACTACACATATCCAGCAAATACTGTCGGATAAAGCATTAGTCAATTCTATCCTGAATGCTGGAGCCTATAACCATCCGCCCTCTTCTGCTCAGCAGGTCATCACATTTGATGAATGGATATTTGATAGCTCCTTTGACTCCGGAAATATCCAAAAAGTTGAGCAAGTCGGACCGACAGAGTTCGATTTTTGGGTGGCTCCTGACAATTTCAAGACGGAGCAGGAGTCCCAAAAGAGATTCTGGTTTTACTTTCAAGTTTTTCCTCGGAAACCGATCGAAAAAGGAGAAGAAAGGGTGGTAACTTTCAACATTAAGAATATGGCTACAATGCATCATCGTCAGTACTCAGATAGCATGGTGCCAGTGTATAAATCGATACCATACTCTGACACTTGGAAATATCTCCCAACAAAACTCACGAAATATTCCCTAGGAAAGGAGAATATTGAGCTTTCCTTTGAATACAAATTTACTTCTGCAGATAAACGAGTTTACTTAGCCTTTTCTTTTCCCTACTCTTACACTGATGTCATCAAATTTGTTGACAGCATAAACCATCTTTACACCGATGATAAGGACATCTACTTCCACCGTGAACTTCTCACTCTCACCAAAGAACTCCGCCGTATCGACCTGCTTACGATAACAGCCAAGGGTCCAAAATTCGAAGAGGCCATAGCTAAATACCTCAAAGAGAGAGTTCTTGAGAACCTTTTCCCTCTAATCCAGTCAGAGATTAACGATCTTTCACTTCTTCATAAGATGAATCCGAAGCTACTAAAAAGACCTCCAATATTTCCAAAACAATATATTTTTATCACTGCGAGAGTGCATGCAGCGGAAGCCGGTGGTTCTTATATGTTTGAAGGCTTTGTAAAAAGACTTCTCGACAAAAGCGATGAAGTAAGTCGAAGATTGCTGGAAAAGTTCGTTTTTATACTAATTCCCATCCTCAATCCCGATGGAGTCGCTCGTGGGAATTCCAGATATGATCTATTTGCCAGAGACCCCAACGATATCTTCAACAACCCTAAATTTGAGACAGAACCACCGCAATACGCGGTGATTGAATTAGCTAAAGAACTCGGTAAAAATAAAAGACTATGGATGTTTGTGGACATGCATGCACATTGTAGTCGCGAAGGAGCTTTTGTGTTTGGAACGTTAGGAAAAGAGAAAGAGCAGCGATTAGATACAAGAGCGTTTATTCGCATATTAGATTGCTACTCCAAGCATTTTGATTTCGAAGGAAGTACTTGGAATGCTTGCAATTTTGAGGCTCCCAATGGAGTTGCGAAAAATGCAGTGATGTTTCATACTCACTGCCATCATTCGTACACACTTGAGACGAGCTATCATAGAGGCATCAAAGATTCTGAGAGATATGTGAGATTCACAGTAGAGGATTTGAAAAAGAGATGGGACATTAGAAATCAGCTTAAAAAGGCTGAAGCAGAGGGTATCGATTGCAAAGTTGCTGATGATGATTTGCTTGAAAAATATTTCCCTAAGATTCGATACAACTTTGTTCCAGAGCACTTTGAGGAAATTGGTGATGCTCTTCGCCATGCGATCTTGGAGGTGGTAGGTGATCATCCGAATTCTAAGCTTAAGGACACCTGCTTTGGGAGCTTGGAGAAGCTGATCCAATTCCAGCAATCTCTACCGATCATCTCTCTTACGCCAAAAGTGAATAAAGAAGAAAGGCTTCAAAAAAGCGAGCCAGAAAACCTCTCACAAGACGGAAAAGCATAAAGTAGGACCTGATTTTGACGAAAGTGGCTTGACAGCAATGAAGGATCGTAATTTTAAGTTCGCTTTCGTAATTAAAAAGTCGTAATGTCTGTTCCATTTGAATAGTAATTGCAACTTACACAATACTTCCACAAGCAACTACAATTTTTATCCCTGAATTTATAAGATAATGAAAATCTATTGATAATTGCTAATAATTGAAACTCAGCAGGATCTTTGTTCTCATGATCAATAACATACAAATTTCTTCGGGCATCCTACCATCCTTCTCGGTGAGAAGTTGCTAGTATTCTAGTGATAGCAACTTTCGGTTAAATTACAAATTTCCCTACTGACTTCTTTTGTGTAGGAAGCATAGGTTAGGAATAGGCTAGATGATGAACTTTGATCCTACGAAAGTTTTGAAAAGTGATATTCTCGAATTGTTTGCGTGGGAATAGGATGCATCTTATAGATGCTCTTTGAAATTCACACATCAAACAAAAGTCATTGACAGGATAACAAAGGGTTAATTTTATGTCTTTCTTCTCTCCACTTCTCTTCATTTCATTATTTGAACCTGATAATATTTAATCTGTTATATAAGGGTCGAATATCTGGATTGATGTAGGCCAAACCGATGGGAATCTAATGCTTTCTGGTGGCTGTGATATGAAAATCAAGATATTTGAGAAGCGAGAATCAAAGTTTATCAAAACCTTTGATGGCGTTCACTCAGGTAAGAATTTGGATCTGTTTAAAAAATTAACTTTAACATTATTGTTCTCTAGTTGCCATCAACTATGTGCAATGGAGTCCGAGCGGTGATTTTCTCGCGAGTGCTTCCAGGGATCATACAGCAAAACTGTTGGATTTCAAAACAGGAAAAGTGCTCTATACTGGCAACTCAGACTTATCAGAGTGGGTAACGTCAGTTTGCTTCATCTAGACAAACATGAAACGAAAAGGCCCCAGAAAACAAGAATTATTCTCACGAATGTCGGCCAAGCAGCACAATCCAGATAATGACTCTGTGAATTGCGCTCAATTAACCAGATTGAAGAATATCTAATCGTCTTACGGCTGAATATTTTTATTCTTATTCGTGCTTTTCGTAGTAAGAAATTTCACTTTGCTAAAAGTTGTCGAACTATAGCATATACAAACAAATAGACAACAAAGTTGAATCATTAGCATAGGGCAATCTAACACAAATTACATCTCCAGTCATGATGAATTCTGGATTGGCAAAAAGAGACAATCGGATTGTACATTATTTTATTCACTCAAGCATTTGATATATTGTTAGATTGTCAATTGATCAGAGATATCAGTAGTAGCAGAAATAATTCTTCGAAACAACTTAGAAGCTGAGGTTTGGATTCAACATATTACATTATTAACCACAAAAGTTCTCTGACTTCTCCCATGAGTAGCGGTATATTGTCATAGTTTCCAAATACCCACTGAAAAGTTAATCACTTTTTAACCCATTTATGGAAAATATCCATTTCTTCCTTGCTTACGATATTCACAAGTTCAATTGCTTTAATTGCGTTCGTTAAACTTAAGGCGAATTATTACTTAGAAATAATATAATTCATGAAAAAAAACAATTCGTGAAAGTAATTTCTTTCCAAAATTTAAGTTCCCTCATCTCAAACTTGGCACAGTGTAACTCTAAAAAAACTTCTTTAATCAACTCTCAGTTTTAAAACTGAAAAGCATTATATACCTTTGAAGCCTGATCTACTTATTTATATACAGGTGCCTGAAAAAACTAGACATCAAGGAATCAATCATATCGACCCAAAGAGAAGGTTCTCGAGTCATCAAGAAATGGATAGTAGAGAAAATATAAAGCTCTAGATTTATTTTTAGACCCTAAATTGAGTGTTTGTAGATTGATCCAGGTTTTATTTTCACTCAGATGCTAGCTCCTTCATCACCAATTTTATTAGAATTTAACATGAGTGTTTGTAGATTGAAGCAAGCAATTGTTTGCTCCAATTTTTTCCCGTTTTGTCAAACAAAAGATATTAGGCGACGAATTCGGAATATTTTACAATTGCAAACATTGCTGCTATTTTTCTTTATTGTAATACTTGTAAGAGGAGAAATTCACATTTGCATTGTCTGCTTAAGGAGTCTAATTAGTAGAAATCTAAACACTGATTCTCTTACTCAACTTTACAAAAGGAGTTAAGTTTCTTAATGAAAATTGCAGTCATCCTTCCTTGTAATGTGCACGATACCTCAACAGCAATCTGAGTAACACTCTGCTGCTTTCTAAAATCGTAAGCTGTATAGTAATTTAGTGAGGACTTCCTGCGACTAACAGACAAAAACGAAAGAGTAGAGAAATAACTTATTATTTCATGCATTAGTCATAAAAATGAAGAGCACTAAGACAAAAATTTTCTCTTCTGGACTGTCGAAAAAAAAAAGAAAGAAAGAGGATAAAATTGTGAGGTTGAATCATTCAGGAATTACTAAAATAAAACCAATTAATCTAAAATATTGAAAGCCCACCAAAAATTTAATTAGAGCTTTTAATTTTGCGTTCTTCATGGACAAATTCTGCAGAGACCTTTTTATCTTCTCAGCTAGCCCGGGCTGTGCGTGTGCTTCTCAGGCTCACTGCATGAGAGCACTCATGAGTCTGATAGCTATAGCACTCACCGTAACTGCCGCCATAGTCGTACTTATCAAGCATTTTCTCAGAATACGAAAGCACGTATCAGATGTAAAGGGATATTACCAGCTCACCTCCGAGATGCTTGATGACCAGGCCAGAGAATCCATTGTAGACTACCTGGTGGATTCACCTATTGCTCGAAAGGTGCTTTTCATCTTTTTTCAAGTTGGTGCATTTTTCTTCTATCCAATTTCAGTACTATGCTCTGCTTTAATTTTTATGAACATCCCATTAACAGATCCAATTATCGACCAAGACCTCCCAGTCATCTCCCGGCTCGGAGTGGTTTCGGTGATCTTTCTATGGCTATGGCTAATTATCACGATCTTCACGCTTCAGACAGTAGCTGCAAAAGAAGAAATTATTCTGAGTTCGAGGATGTTTAGCAGCCAATCAAGAACCAGTAGAGCAGATCGGCAGATTCATATTCGGCAAAATGTCAAAAGAGCAGTAATAATGAGCTCTTTGTTGATGCTTGCATCATTATTGTCCTTTTTTACACGCGCTTATGATGGAGCACACGTTCATATGGCTCAGGATATACTATTTTCGTTCTACAACGTGCTTAATCTCCTCTTCTATTATCTGATACTGGAGCGAATCTCGTTTATTCGAGATCATCACCTTATCACCAAACTGAAATCTGAAGCGACAAGGTTGAAAGATTTACAAGGATACTTGAGACGCGTGTTGGATGAAGCCTCTCCTCTGCAATTAATGAACGATGTTTACCTAAGCAAATCATCACAAGGCAAAAGATGTCTGTCTAGTCACTCAAAGCAAGAGGAAACATTCATTGATTCAGACACAACCCCGACAGGAATCTCATTTAGAGAATTCAGTCAGCGATATAAGCAAGTGACAGAGTTTCGTATCGAAACCTATAACTTGAAAGCGCAGGTTGCTTCCAACGACGAGTTGATTTCTATTCCAAGGAATCTTGGGTACACGGAGATTCTTGGAAGAGTGTTCTTAGCGTTGAATTTTATCGGGGCGGTTTGCTCGAATTTAGACATATTTTTATACAGTGTGATGATGGCAGCTGGTGTCGACTTTCCAATGAGAACGGTGCTCTGTGTAGTCAAAGTTGTGTTACATGGATTGATCATCCCTTATGTTGTTGTTCGGATATTGGAGTCGAAAGAAGTTTTCGCGGAACCGGTTTATTCACTCAAAAGGCACCCATTGGTATTGTCCACATGCTCAGATAGCCAATTTTGAGCTCGGATAATTAGATGCCAGCAGTATCTTTGTAAAAAACAACTGTATAGAATGTATAAATCTGAAAATACATATGTGGTTGTTAGCTTAGTGTACCTTTATTCCCTCTTAATGATCTTGTTTGTATAACCATACTTTTCAAATCTCGATTATTTTTTTTTTTGGAGAAATTCTCTTGATTATTTTTCGCAAGGTTTAGAGTTGAAAATAATTAGAATTGATTCATTGGAGGGATAAGGGTTCATTAATTAAGTTTTTGTTGCTTTTGCAGTGCAAATTGCCTCTAATAATTCAATTAAGCGAGTTACCTTCTTATTTAATTCATTTTGTTTATCAGAATCTAAAAAAGACAGTCTTTGCATAACTAGCCAAGTTGCTAATACTGTTGGCATGCTTGCTACGTAATATCATCCATCATATTCTTATTCTCTGTAATGTTAGAGCTTCCTTTACATGTCAGTATTCTCAAATGCTATCATATTCCGCTGGAGAAATCTCTGAGCCCTTTAACTGTGCTAGGGTGCACCTCCTCAATAACTAGTCAGGAGTCCTCTAGTTTGTGAAAGCAGCCATAAGAATGTATATGATGTTTTAAGGGTCTCTATAGCCACTATACGTATTCATCTTTGCATGAAAATCTGAAATGAATCGATCGGTTTTTAACTAATCAACGATGAAATATTCCTCTCTGTGGCACTGAACCTCTTATTCACATTTTTATTGTGCAATTCTCAATATAACACTTAAATAATGATGGAGAACTACTGGTGAAGTCCTTAACAAAGACGATTTGGACAAGATTTTTCACCATCGATGCAGATACATCAATCTCCAAATCTCTGCATCGACTTTGAGCAACTGAATTCTCGTCGCCCCAAATGATTGCTATTTAAAAGAATATTGATGATCTTCGGCTGGCAGTAAGCTAGTCTGGAAGAGATCAAGAAGTTTCATTCTTAATGACATTAAAACTCTAGCTAGCACAGAAAACTCTCAACCAAATAAAATTGTTGATTAACAACTCAACGAAACAGAGGGCCATGGTCGAAAGAGCTTCTAATTCTTCCGAAATCTTGAGTGAGAGCCTCACCAGCAGATACTATGATTTTCAAATGATCTCTCAGACAAGCTACTATAAAGTGTACAGAGCAAAATCTCAATCCACAGAGGAAATTTATACCATCCGAATTCTTGATACTTCATCTGACCTTGTGAAGAAAGAATTTAACATCGCAGTCACTCTCTTCTTCCAAGAAATTCTCTATTTCTGCCAATTATCTGGTGGAAGTCAAGCTGTTATCCCAGAACTTTTTGAATTTCATGGGAATCAAATGCATTTCATCAGCAAACCTTATCATTCCCTCAGTTCCGAATTGGCAGCCCATGCTGATAAGCTAAAATACGAAGTTAAAAACCTCTTGAATAGCCTCTGTTTGGAAATGGAGTATTTCGTTACACAAAAATCATTTGAAAAGCTGAATTTTGATCTTCAAAATGTATTTCACCTGGATGGTACTGATACATTTTTCTTGGGGGATTGGGCGATGTCTGCACGTCAGAATGGCATGCTTGATTCAGTTTTGCGTGTGACGAACAACACCTCTATTAAGAATGATAGAAAAACGATCGTATCAGAAGGGATATATTCTTTAGGAGGTCTAGCACTTGTTGTTGTTGGGTTAGACCTAAAGGAACTTGAAGATCTGAAAACTATACCAAACATCAGACATCATAATTTAGTACTTGAGGATATTCTAAAAAATCTCAGTCCCAGTACAGCAACGAAAGCACTCTTGAGAAAGATGCTTAATAAAGATCCTGCTCAAAGATTATCATATGATGGGTTACGTAAAGAGCTTAATGTAGGATCTTCTAATGGTAAAAGTTATTTAAAAGGAGAACTTCAATAATCCATTACATCTCAGGTAAAAAAAAGAAGAAAGCTGTCAAAGATTTAGATTTCAAAGAATATACAAATTATTTGTCAATGCTGACAGACGAAATTGGAATTCTCCTTCGTTGTCTGACAAAGAATAGACAGATTGAAATAGACGTTGAGAAAAGCAAGTCTTTTGAAGTCGTGGCGCAGTGTGCAGCAGAGTTATATGAAACACAAGTAGACAGGCTCAATTTTTACATGAGTACTGAGGAAGGGTTAAGAAAATTTAAAATTCAGAAAGATGACGGCAGCTATTATTCTACTGGGCAAGTGTATTGTCACGGCATAGGTGTTGCCTGGAAAATGGGATGCGAAGCTGAAATTTTAGTTATACCGACCAAAAAAGCTATAATGGAAGACCAATTTCCCCCAAAATGGTTGAAAACTGATCTGCCCTATAAATCGCTCACGTTCCTACTTGGCCTCCCGAATCAAACTATTCGATTTGATATCGAAGCATCCGCACCTGTCTATGAAATTATGGAATTAGCAGTAGAAGTTGTTGGAGTTCGAAAAGACAAGCTCGAGTTTTACATCGATAATACTAAACTCAGGCTTCAAAAATCAGATGGGAGCTATTTGCTCGCCATAGAGGTCTATCTTGAAGGAATGGGTCTAGCATGGAGAGCAGATGAGCCCGCCTTAATTATTGTCCGTTCGTGCATTGATTGTTACTAAATAAGCGTGATGTTTAATAGATAGTAGTATTTCGAAAGTAATCTAAATGCTGGGAAAAATCTTTACGTTAAAAGAAAGAAAGTCTTATTTAACACCGTCTGTATCTGTGACATAAAATTATTACATGTAATTGTTAGTTGTTCCTTTGTTTGATTCCTCCTAGTGCTAATTTTGTTTGCATAACCTCACATTTACAAGTTCTATGTTTCAGCAATCTCTCTTGTTTGTTATTGTTGTTGGAAAGTGCAGCCTTAAAAATATTCCATTTTCTTTCAATGAGGTGAGAGTGGGTCTATTAATTTTTCTCTGTGTCGGGCAAATTACAATTACAATTGTGAATGAAGTGAGTTGTTTTTGAAACGATCGATTTTTCAATTATTTTATTAGGCGCAGTGACTCATGCATTGCCCAGAATAGCAAAATGACAATGTTTAAGAAGCAATTCGGAAATATGAACTACTATAGATCCACATTGTTAATCGAAGTGCTGAAATTTTGAGTGGGTTTGTTATGCATTACATGCAGCACACTATCAAGTTAATTGGCATGTATGGACCGGTTTATAAAATATTTTTACACAGAATCTGAAACCTTCTCAATAATGGCTGGAGAGAATTTCGTATGAGTGGTGTGTGTAAAAAAATTTTGACACAATGATGAATACGGGCTATTAATTCGAAACTTTCACTCAACTTTGAGCAACTGAATTCTCGTATCACCAAATTTTTGCTGATTAAAAGAATTGATGATCTTCGGCTGGCAGTAAGCTAGTCCTGGAGAGATCACAAGAGTTCTATCTTTAATGACATTAAAACTCTAGCTAGCACAGAAAACTCTCAACCAAATAAAATAATTGATTAACAACTCAACGAAACAGAGAGCCATGGTCGAAAGAGCTTCTAATTCTTCCGAAATCTTGAGTGAGAGCCTCACCAGCAGATACTATGATTTTCGAATGATCTCTCAGACAAGCTACTACAAAGTGTACAAAGCAAAATCTCAATCCACAGAGGAAATTTATACCATCCGAATTCTTGATACTTCATCTGACCTTGTGAAGAAAGAATTTAACATCGCAGTCACTCTCTTCTTCCAAGAAATTCTCTATTTCTGCCAATTATCTGGTGGAAGTCAAGCTGTTATCCCAGAACTTTTTGAATTTCATGGGAATCAAATGCATTTCATCAGCAAACCTTATCATTCCCTCAGTTCCGAATTGGCAGCCCATGCTGATAAGCTAAAATACGAAGTTAAAAACCTCTTGAATAGCCTCTGTTTGGAAATGGAGTATTTCGTTACACAAAAATCATTTGAAAAGCTGAATTTTGATCTTCAAAATGTATTTCACCTGGATGGTACTGATACATTTTTCTTGGGGGATTGGGCGATGTCTGCACGTCAGAATGGCATGCTTGATTCAGTTTTGCGTGTGACGAACAACACCTCTGTTAAGAATGATAGAAAAACGATCGTATCAGAAGGGATATATTCTTTAGGAGGTCTAGCACTCGTTGTTAGTAGTGGAATAGACCCAAAGGAACCCGAAGATCTGAAAGCTATAAAAAACGACAGACATTACAATTTAGTACTTGAGGATATGCTGGAAAAAATTGATGTCAACACAGAAACGAAAGCACTCTTGAGAAAGATGCTTGATAAAGACCCTACTCAGAGAATAACATTTAATGAGTTACTGAAGAAAATGGAATCTTTTGGAGACAATTCTAAAATTTCAAATATCCCAAACAAAACTGCGAAGGAAATTCCAAAGCAGCACCCTCTGCTCAGTAAATCGATAGAATTCCGGCTTCGTTTCCCAATGGAAGGGAGATATATTAAATTTGATCTCGACGAAAGCGATTCTTTCAAAGAAGTTGTGCTCATCGCAGAAGAGGAATTGGGAATTAAAGAAGACGAGCTCGAATTTTATATTGCGATCGATTCTCGACTCAAATATAAAACACACGACGACAACTATTGGCTCGTCAGAGATATCTATTTACAAGGAAAGGGTGTAGGATGGAGAGATGGAGAAGCTGCCACACTCACTGTCAGTAGAGTCTATTTTGGTTGATAAATATGCTGTTTAATAGATATTTCAAAAGTGATCTAAATCCTAAGAAATCGTCCAGAATTAGCAGGCAAATGAACTCAACACCTGTATCCTATCACATATAAATAATTGCATAAACAACCCATTATCCCAATAATCTGTAAACATGAGCTATTTCCTTGTGGATTAGTTCTCCGTTGTGTTTTGTCTATCAGCCTTGAATCCAGTTCAGTAGAAATCCGAATTATTTTCAGCAATGGCTCAGATTTACATCATCATTTCAGTTATATCCCTTCAAATCAGTGATCCTTCCAAAAAAAATGATTTAAATTTAATGTTCTCTGTATGTTCAATTTGCACTACCCCAAAGAACTTTTAAATTAGTCCATGAATTTGGTTGTTCACCTCTCATTAACTTTCCTTCTAAGCAAAATTCGAAGCAGACATCGGTGAACTATTTAAATCCTTTACATAACACGCCTATCAGAACGCTCGATCCCTAAATCGGCTACCTTTTCAACAGTCTCAAGGAAAAAAGTTCATGAATTCAGTTAGTTGCCGTTGTGTTGAAAGTACATCAAAACCTGTTTCTTTGCCTGGATATCTCCAACAGCATCACTCTCAAAAAAAATTGACCAATTATAACTTTGAACCTTCTCTTAATTGAAAACCAAAATTAAATATTTCCTGATTTAGGACTTTAACACAGTTTTTAGACAACATTTTCTTCTCAACTTGCTGAAGTTGAAGGTTGCTAAATTGTCAAATGGAATGAACAAGAACAAAACCTACGATTTTGCCCTCATTCTAAAAAATTCTCGTGCTTAAGTCATAGTCAAAAGGGGATAAACACGCCATAATCTAAAAACGCAAGGGGAAAGCTTCGATCTTTTTACTAAAATAGCTGTTTTAGCATTTGCTTGAATTTTTTCGGAAGAATTTCGATCTCAAATTTTCCAATTCTAGAAGCAAATAAGAGTTGAGGTTGGAATTCAAAAAATTGATTTAATTACGAATCTCGAACTTTCTTTCCAAATTCTTCTTAACAATCTTCCTTTTGTTCCACTCTCTTCTCATTAAAACCGATGTGCTTTAGATAAACGAGTTGAAATTGTTTATACTATGCTCAAAGTATTGCCTTCATGTCCATTATCAGAGATACCTAACTTCACACTTGGAGCTCAAACTTCAACATAGCAGTGCCAAACAACTGATGAAATGGCAGTTATGTCTTTGGAAGCTGCGAGAAACTAAAGCTTTGAGTTTGTTGAGAAAAAATAGGATTCTCAGTAAATTACTAAGCGAATTCGGAGAACAATTCTGATTAGTTTGATTCAAAAAATTTACAAAATTAGTACTGAATCTCAGAAATTAAATGGATAGAAATCGATGTTGAAAAAGGAATTCCAATAAAATAGTTTGACAAATTGACAGCTGAAGAGTTAATTGCGGAAATAGGTGCAGGTTTTGTATAATCTAAATTAGTAACGAAAACAACTAAAATCGACCATGTCTCAAACCATAACCCTTTTCATTGTGCTCTCTCCTAGCAAACAGGTGAAGCTTGAGATACCTTCCGACAAAACCAAGGAGCTTACCTGTCATTGGCTGCTCGAAGAAGCTATCGCCAAACTTAAACAAGAATTCCCTGAAGAGGAAAAAATTGACGATATAGTCGCCCTGTGCACGGTCAATCACGAGTTCGCTGTTGACCATTGGTTGACTTTCCATTACAAAAACATCTCAATTCTGAGGAATGGGACGATCCTCAAACCGTTTTACAAACAGTCTGTTCCGTCGAAGGAAGAGAGAGATCTCTTCAACAGCAAAGTCACGCTTAACGACTTCATCGTGGAGATACAGCTCGGATATGGAGCATTTTCAAATGTTTATTTAGGTAATAAATATTACATTAACTCATTATAACTCCATCATTATTAGTAAGGAAAAAAGACACAGGAGTTCTCTACGCACTCAAAAAGATCTCCAAAAGAGACATGAATGATAAAAAGAAGAAGCTGATCATGAGAGAGCGTCAAGCGATGCTCGATCTGGTGGCTTCATCACACGTCGTATCACTTCGATATACATTTCAAACTGTAATTTTATCAAACTGGTTATCCTCTAATAAAAAATCTGCATATAGGAAAACCATTGCTATTTCGTTCAGGACTTCATTCCATACGGCGATATGCACCACGTTATCTCACGAAGGAAACTAACCGAAAACGAGGCTCGCTACTACATTGCAGAAACTATCCTCGGTTTGGATGCGATCCATAGAGAGAACTATATATATCGTGATCTGAAGCCGGAAAATATTTTGTTGGATCTCGACGGACATATTCGCATCACTGACTTTGGGCTCGTTAAGAAAGTTGATAATTCAAAAGCTCTCAATCATACCTATTGTGGAACCTACGAGGTCATGGCGCCTGAAATTCTGGCCGATCAAGGATACAATTTCATGGTTGATTACTATAACATTGGAACACTTGCATACGAGCTCGTCACTGGAAAGATCCCTCGATTTAGTGGGGAAAAAAGAGTCTTTTTGGAAGAAAAAAATCCAGCGATCCAGTGCATGTCGGCTGATTTCAGAGATTTTATTATGAGATTGCTTGACACGAATCCCCGGAACCGCCTTGGCGCGATTGGTGGGTTGAAAGAAATATGCTCCCATCCTTGGTTAAGTTCGATAAATATGTCTCAACTGAACGAGAGGAAAGTTAAGCCACCGGTGATTTTAGACCCTAACTTCATTCATTTCAAGAGCAAATCGCCTATCAGCGAGGATATTGACAGGTTAGATTGGGAAAGCATGCCTCTGCAGACTAGCTTGGACAATACGCTCGTGAACTTTTCGTTTTATGGGATAGAAGAAATATCAGCAACTCTGAGATTGATACCCAGTATTGAAAAAAATTCTGGCTCGAAATTTATTGGAGGTGTGGCGAAGAAAATAAGCCCGAGCTTATTTCAGACTTTGTCTACGGATTGCGTGGATGGCATCACTAAAACGAACCTTTGTTTGGAGAAGAACGAGGAAGTGGAAGAGGAGCTGAGGTTCACGGAGATGGATGAGACGGAATCTGTTACAGCTAAATTCGCAAATTATAAGCTGAAAGTAAAGACATCTTTCAGTATTATAAAGAAGATAGCTCTCAATGTCCCAGGCAAATGTAAAAAGACTCATATTTAATCCGAGAGTAAGTTGTCGTAGTGGATAGTTAGATCAATATTAAA
>ENA-UOTX01000639-UOTX01000639.1-compost-metagenome-genome-assembly--contig:-NODE-639-length-34546-cov-17.859236_pt1 | contig 34546 bp, 24 predicted proteins | sample MGYA00238143_ERZ746982 | MGnify/ENA primary metagenome ERZ746982 (study PRJEB28758, sample SAMN06268862) | compost metagenome | isolation source: single cell | place: USA: California, Emeryville, Joint... | reverse complement strand
TATTGACTTCTGAATTTTCTCATCTAAAGGAAAGACTCACACCAACAATCAGACTTCAAAGATCTTTATTGCTAAAGATTGCAATAAGAGACCTGTTTAAGCGTTCCGGTAATGCTTATCACAAAAGTATTCAGAAGTACCAAATAATCCTTGCCCAATAAAGCTAATAATGGAGCTTTCGTTAGTCCAACTAACTTCCAACAATAATTCTCTTTGTAAAAATGAATTCTGATCATTTCGGATCAAACGCCTGAGGTTCCAATTTTGATGGAGTCTCATTTTGATGATTTAAACACAAAGCTCAATCAACAATTTAATTAAATTAAAAGTAACTCGCTTATCTCATCTATTTACCACAACGGATCTATGTCAGTAGCTGTAATCCCACCATCAAAGCTCTCCATCGTCAACACTAAGCAGAAGTATTTCTTGGATTTAGAAGAAATTATCAAAAACTCCCGCTACTCCCCTGAAATAAACTTCATCGACGCCTTTTATTGGGGGTACCTTACCTGCACCTACGACAAGGAGGCTCCAGCAAAGCTCCTTGAGAAAATCGGCACAATCGTGACCTGCGAATCCGAAAAAATCATCACAACAAACGACAAATACAACCTCTACGTCCAACAGCTTCAAGATCCAACCATCAATGTAGACGCCTACATCGTCAAGAAATTAGAAAACCCTTCCGTCCTGCCAAACCTCGTTCGTAACTTCAGTGAAGAAGAAAAACTCTCGGAGGCTATGATCCTCAAACTCAAAGCTGAAGAAGAACTCGAGAAAGAAAAAAATCGCAAGAGACTTGATGAGTTAAACAACAATGTCAATTGCCCAATTTGCTTTGAGACCTTGACTTCAAAGCAGTTCCTTGGCTTTGATAGGTGTGGCCATTCGTTCCACGCTGATTGCGTAAGGCCTTACATCAAGGAATCAATAGACGCGAGGAAACTGCCGATTAGATGTCCTCATGATAGATGCCGCAATGAGATTTTGGAGAATGATTTGGTGGACATACTTGACAAAACCTACCTCGAGAAATTCAATGAGTACTCGCTTGCGGTCTATCTCGATAGGAACGCTGGAATGCACACTTGGTGTCCAACGCCGAACTGCAAGTTTGCGTTTGAGGCCGATTCAAATGTTCCTGAATTCTTTTGCCAGTTGTGCAAGAAGCATTATTGCTTAAGATGTCGAGTTGAATACCATAAGGGGATGACCTGTAAAGAGTATCAAATCAGTAATGACTTGGGTGAAAATGATAAATTATTCCAGAATCTCGTGCAAGGAGCGAAATTCAAGCAGTGCCCAAGTTGCAAGTTTTGGGTTGAAAGGATCTCAGGTTGCCAGCACATGACTTGTCGGTGCGGGTATGAATTTTGCTATATTTGTGGAGGACATTATGGCGATTGCGAATGTGATGATTACTTAAGCGAACCAGACATTGATCCGGAACCTATCGATGAGGTCTGGGATGATCGAGAATAGGCAAGAGCCAAAATTTAGGAGCATAGAAGATTTTTATTAAGGAGCCTGACCTACGTATACATTTAGGCTTAATGCCAAAGCCTCGACTCCCCCGGCGTCCGAGCGAAATACATAATTGAGCCTTCAAATTCATCTCCTAAATCGTATCAAACTGATTTTAGATTATTAAGAATGTGATTTAGTCAACTCCTAGGCGTTCGAGTGTGAGATTTGCGAACCAAAGTGAAATACAATAAATATATAACCCTAAACTGTTACTCACTCATTCTCAATTTGATTTAGCCTGTCCTTGATCAAAATAACAACAACAAAAAAAACTATAATCACAGTTCATTTGTGTGTTTCCAACGAATATAGGTAAAAGTCTGCTGGTTGCGAAATCAAAGAGAGAGAGATTTTGATCCGAAAATTATATCATTTTAAAAGAGTACCTAAACAGCTCATTTGATTTTCGACTCTATAGAGGTCATACAGAATTTTTTTGGCTTTTTACTTAGTAGAGAGTACAGAGAACAAACTTACATTCAATGGCTGAATATAAATGCATATAGCAGATCAAATTTAATTACTACCCTATCGTATCAAAAAGCCTACGAAAAACATCTGCTTCTCTAATATAATAATGATGCTTCACCCGAACGGCATTGAAACTCCTGAAAATCAGGGATTCCTAGAGCTTTCTTCGCCTTATGGAAAGTAATATTATTGATCTCGATTTTCCTCCTCTCATTCTTTATCTCATAGTTCAATTTATCCGCCTTCGCTTTCATGTCGACATACGTCATCGTCTACGGGAAAAAATTTGAACTTTTCTGAATACTTTCATCAGGAATTTACCTCTGGCATGTTCTCAATCTGCTTCTTCGCAGCATCAAGCTCTCGATTCTTCTTTTGAATCTGATCTATCTCATCATCTATCTTCTTCATCTCTTTCCTCGCATTTTCTATATTTTTCCTCTTTTCTGAGTTCTCAGCTCTTATGTCCGACCCATCCTTCACTTTCTTTTGCAGTCCCTTCTTCTCTCCGGTGAGCTTATTCGTTACTCTGCCTACAAATTCCATTATCAACCATGCTGACTCTATCAGCCTCATACCTGTAGAGATCTTGAGAGAAAGCAAATGATCATTTTTCTCGTCTATTTCTTTCACATATTTCTTATTCTCGATCTGAAGCTGATGGAAATCGATGAATTTAAGATCATCGCCCATCTCTTCCTTTTTCCGAATTTGGTTCTCAGTCTTCACAATCTGAGTCTCCAGCGTTGCTTTCTTCGCTTTATATTTCTCAATCAGCGCCTCCTTCTGTCTCAGCTTCTCCTCGCGATATTTCATAATTTTCTCCGCTTCGATTTTGCCTGTTCTAGTATTTTCTCCGCCTAATCATTGAAAATTCAAAGGATATCCTTTGATGATTCAATACCAATTAATATTTCCCTTTGGAAATCGAACGCGTCCTTTCTAATCTCTGTAATAGCCATATCGGTTTCTTCCAATATCGCCTGAAAAATTATCAGAATAAAGTCTATACACAGAGAAGAGGGTGTGATACTCTAAGAGTTTCCAAAATTGAGTCTGATTTAATTCTGCCTTCATCGATATTTTTCTTGAGAGCTTCGCTCTCAGCGTTAGCAATTTCGTATTTCATTTCAGAGCTCAGCAGTTTGACTTCTTGGAATTGATCGAGTTTATCGCCTTTTCTTCTATATCGTTTTTGTTGTTCCGTGTCTTCTTTTTTTCCTGCAAACTCTTTTTCGTTTCTCAGGATGTAGGACTCGAAAAGGAGGTTTTCTCTTCTGATTTCTTCCATCTTGCGGTAAACTTCCTCCTAATAGAATAGCTTGGATGGCTGAAGGGTAATAACCGAGATTACAAGTTTCTGAGAAAGGTCCTCGATCATTAAGAGTTCTCGGTCTTCTTCTGCGTTGGTAGTTGACATGGTTCTCTTCGTGTAAGTCAATTAATATAATTATTTTGACTCTCCCAGTGTATAATTGCTGAAACTTAAAATTTTTTGATTACAATTTTAATGCTATTTGGTTTGCCAGAAAATTGACCGATGTTTAGATAAAAACAAAGAAATACAGGTTGGATATTTGGCTTTGTAGAATTATTTAACATGTCCGATCTATTCGAGACCATAGTCTACATACAAACTTGAAAAAATAAATAAAAGAAATAGAGACATTTCATTTGAAACAATAACATGAGGAAATAAAAAAAAAATCTTATTGAATCAATAATTTGTTTCATAAATTCATAATTTACTGGAATTCTATAATTTGCCATAGACATTTATTGTATCAAGCAAGGTGTTGTCTTCCTCATAGCATCCAATTCAGAGAGATGCCTTCACGTTAGGACGCTAGTTCTAATTTTTTATTTATTTTAGAAGTCCCGTTGTTTGGATCTTTTTGAATTCATCTTTCAATTTGGATTTATGTTCTTTCGACAGCTTCGTCCCCGTTTTCGACATCTAATTAAAAAAGAAATTTACTCTCTGACCAACTCACAGTTCTCTCTTACTAATCTTAGCTGGTACAGCCGTACTTTATGTCGTACAAGAATCTTCCTCTCTAGATCTGCTGCCTCTGCGTCAGTTAGCATATTCCCTCCTCTCCACCTCTGCAGTTTGTAGAGCTGCTGTTCGTGCGAAGAGACCGAAGAATTATTATATTTCGAGGCATGAAATATGATTTTCTCATGCAGCTCCCTCTCTGGAGAAAGATGAAGTAGTTTCTTGGGGTCAAAGGTTTCTGAAACAGGCAGTTGCGATACTGTTTTGTTAAAATCTGCAGGACTTTCTAATTTCGAAAACCCTGCCTTTGGTTTTGAAACTTTATCTGGCGAAATCTCAGTTTCAGTCATTTTCGAATCGAAATTGTGTAATGTCAGCGCCTCAGACCTATTCGTTAAGCGAGTTGTGGCAGTATTAAGCTCATGGGTATCATAATGCCTCAAAGTCGTGTCATTTGGATAATCTTGTTTGTGAGATCTTTTTTCAGTAAGTTCATTTAATCTAAGCGATAGCTCAGGTTTTTTGGCAGATTGGATTTTATTTGGTGTAGATCCTTTGAGTTTCGCCGCAGCTTTACGAGACAAGTCGGTTTCTATATAAACGCTCATCGCACTGTTAGCGGCGTGCATGCGGTTTTTATGGACAATCTCACCGAGTTTTGCCATTAATTTGGGCTTCTTTCCCCCTAGGAGGTGTATTATCTCGCTCGAGGTCAGTTCTTGAGGTGCCGGCGGTTTACGAACTGGCGATTGCGGTCGTTTTATGACAGTGTGGGATTGTTCATGGCTGACGCTAGTATGGCCGAATAAAGAGGAGAAGTCAATCGTTTTTTGTTCTTTTAACTGGGTCTTCGACAGCATTTGCTCTTGGAAACTCTCCAATTCCTTCCAAATAGATGGGAGTTCCTTGAATTTTTGATTATCTGTCTTCAGTTGTTTCACATCTAAGTTTTGTTAATCATTTGAAAATGCCACAGGTCATAGGTTACTGTTCTCTAATTCAAGGTAGTTTCTTGACCAGGCTAGTTCTTCCATGGCTCGAAGCATCTCTTGGCTCGCTATAATAGAATCATGCTGAGGAAATGCCAGCAGCGGAGAAAAGTACGTTCGGTTGTATCTATTTTCGGCTCTTGAGACAAATGCAAGCGTTTTTTCTCTATATTTTCGATCATAGGAGCGATCACAGTTTTTCTGAATTGTGCATCTCTTTCAAGTGCGGTACTCACTTACAGCTTATTAGAGAAAGTCAAGCAACAAAGGTACATTTTGCGAATCGTTTCTCTGAAGCTGTCTCTTCCAAACGATATTCACCTCTCTTTTTGGTGTCTAATGTGCACTGGCCATCGGCTTCGAATCGGAAGAGAATTTTGTTTCCCTCTTTCAATTCATTTTGTACGTTCTCAAGGTCCTCGCCTAAACTCGAGATTACAAAATGCTTAACGAATCGAAAGAACCCTTAAAAGCTTCTTCAATACGAATTGGTCGTTCCGGATGCCACAAATATTTTTTCTTCGTACTTCTGTTCGTTGCTGACTTTATGGCAAATGAAGTAGTCGTGCGGTTCGCCTTTGAAACAATCTCCTTCCTGGCAGGCAATTATTAGAGCTTCATAATTTTTCAAAGCCTACTTAAAGTCCGGTATCGATTGGAAGAGCCTGCTCGTTTTGTAGAAACCGTTGACCGAGTACCTGTGCTTGTCCTTTTCATTTGTGTCCCTCATTTCCGATGAAGGAGCGTGTTGAGCCACGTTGCCCATAAAAACTTTCGACGATTGACTCTGATGAAAGCCGTATTTTTCAAACATATCTTCTTGAAGTTTCTTCTGGCTTCGTATCTATTTGTCATAGATAGAAATTTAGTCTATAGGAAAAGTCGAAACTTTATACAGAATTGACATATTCCTGCCTTACTTCCGCATATTTCTTTGCCTTCGAGACATCTGAGGTTTTAAGCAGCTAGTAATGGTAAAAGTAAGTTCTGAGCCGTTTAAATAGAGAGTTTTCTCACTGCTTTATGAAAATCTCGGCGTGTATATGCAAACAGCTCAGGATCATTCCATACAGGATCAGCATCGGGATGAATAACTTCTGGTGATTCTGTCAGCAAGTTTCTACGAGGATGGGTGACGACTCGTTGTGTTCTATTGGGATTTTGAGGGGATTCGAATGCAGCGTGTGCTCTTCGTTTTGTTGGAGTTACAGACATCAAGTTGCTTCAGAATAAAATTTTTGGTAATTTTATGATTCTTTTTTGTTACAAATAAAAGAGCGAAAAGACGACACAAATAAGGCTAGGGCTTTTTTATCATTTTAAAAGCGGATCTGAATAATGAATAAAGTATGTCAACTTGAATCTACAAGCACAGTCTTAGTACCAGAGTCGATGAATTCAACCCGATTTCTCAAGTTCTGTTGAGTTCTGTCAGTTTTATTTTCTATTAATTTTTTTTTCTGAATTCCGAAAACGTACACATTTTCAGAACCTTGCAAGAATCTGATAAACTTTAGCATGCTTTAATGATAATTATTAGAGCTTACCTCTTACCAATACCAAGGGCTCTATTCTCAGTGAGGAATAGACTCTTTACAAGCTCTTCAAATGCTATAACTCTGCGACTGGTTTTATGATTAAAGCACCAGAAATTTGATATTGTGAAATTTTTTACAGATTGAATCGTTAATTTTCAAAATTATTTATTTAACAAATCACTCTATGAGTTCCTTCGAAAAGAGTTTGAACAAGCTGCTCGAGTTAAAAAGGGAAGCGCAAACACTTGTGGAGCTCTACCAAAATGTAAAGCCCTTTACTTACGTGATAATAAAGAGCTTAGGACGATCGAAGCTTGTCAAATATCCGAAGCTTAGAGGAAAAAACAAAACATTTGAAAAAAGCATATGAAGAAATCGAGCATTTGAAGGATAGGATTTCCGTAGTTGAAGCCAAGCATGACATAGAAAAGCGCAACCTCATCTCAGAGAAGGACGCAAGCGAGCAGGAGAATGAGGTGTTGAGGAAAGATCTCGTGCAAGTGCGAGAGAGATCTGTTAGTTTGCTGTTCGAACTGTAACTCAATGCATAGTATTTGAATCTAATTAACTTTCATAAAAGCGAGCAGAAAGACAAGGAGTACGAGCAGCTCAGGAGAGAGAAGGATGAGAGGATCAGTCATTATATGAAGGAGATAGAGAACCTGAAATTGATGCACTCTCAAGAAATGTATATTAACAAAAAAATAGGAAAAATGAAATAAGAGAGCAGCAAATTTTGAGTACGCATATAAACGATTAAAGGAAGCTTTTTTAGAAATGAAATTTCATTTTTTTCCATCTCAGTTGGGCTTTCGAAAGGCTCAACATTTTTATTCATATTTTTCAATCTGTAATTAAATTTCTGAAGAGGATTCCAATGTAAGATTAGTGTTCGGTGACGAAATTAGGTAGCCATGCTTTACCATTTATCATTGATAAAGCTTACTTTATGGGAGAGTTACTCAGTTTCTTGAGAAAATATTAATTTAATAACAAGCTCGCTATTAAAAGGGCCATGCAGAATGTTACATGCTTTGGAGTTTTTTGTTGAGTGCCCTTGGGGATGACTGGAATCGATCGCTTTCAATATGTGCTTCGAAGGGCAGAATCATCTGGAACATCGAAATGGTGTCAAATTTAATGATCACAATAAGACTTGGTCTTATCAACCACAATACCAAGTATATTGCCCTTATATAAGAGCTCAAGAAGGCTGCGCATTCTCTAAACTATATTTAGAATTATGGCCTTGCTCAGAACCTTCTTTCAGGTGTTGAAATTTAAAATCAATTAAAGCAGAATTCAACCGTGGCTTATTCGAAAACTATATTTTTAGCGCAACTAAATGCTGAACAATCTGAAAGACTTGTATACTCCCACGAAGGAAGGCTTTACATCAGCCTTGAAACCCGTTCTTGGGAACTGGTCAAAGGGAGAACATATCAGAACCGAGTCCGAAAGGAAAGGTAATACTACGCTTCACTCATTAATTCAACAATTTCAGTTTCGATAATCGGTTTCAACGTTAATACTGAACAGGGAGAGACTAATATCTTCCGACCTGTGAGAACTGAAGAACGGAGGTCAGAAACAAGGGTCCCAACCATGGAGATCACACATGAACCTGAACAATCAGTAAAACCCCATACTCATTAGAATTCCACCTTCAATTGTTTCTATCATCCAAAGAAGAATGAGCAGCAATTATTCTCGATGCATAACCTTAGGTTCCTGGACGTTCCTACAGCAATAGTCAAAGAATCTCCGGAAAAAATAGTGAGCCACAAGGTTATAGTGGAGGAGCGGAGATTATCAACTCAGCCAAGAGAAGGGAGTAAAAGCTCAATGGAACAACCAATCGAGCCATTGCTGTTTCAAAGAGAGACTCCGGAACCAGAGTTCTTGTTCTATACAAAACGACGAGAGAAGACCAAAACCAAAGACTTGATGGAGCAGAATCAAGAGCCGGAATCAGAGAAAACTGAAAAATCGAAATCAAAGCAACCAAAGTCAATTGCTAAATTGAAAAAGAAATTGCGTGGTTTTCACTTATTCAAGGCATTGGTTATCATCAATTTCGTAAGTTTTTTGCGGAAGTGATCTTTCCTAACATTTGTTGTGTAATGTAGATCTGTGGGGTTCTTACGATTGTCGCTGGGATATTCTCTATTGTTTATTTCCTCATTCTGCAGATGGACATTGAACAATTGGGAATCACGAGCTTTCCATTCGAGTTCGTGTCCCAATTTGTCGTTCTCGCAATTCATTGGATTTTCCATTTTATCGGGGCATTGATCGGTCTAATCGCAATCATGAATCGAAGTTATCGCACGATAATCGTCTTCCTAATAGTTCACGTGGTTAATATCATGCTTTTATTGGCTGGCAGTGCTTTAGTGATCGTGTATCGGGTCGATAATTATGAGGGCAGTTTCACTTACCTTGATATCGTCCTTTATTGCGAACTGGGGCTATTGCTGCTTTCAATCGCTGTGTGCTTCCCCACGTATAAACTTTACAAGAGTCTCAAGAGTACCCATTGATATTTGGTCTTTCTCTAATTCGCTTTTATAGAATATCACCGCCAAGTGCAAGACGAGAGACCAATCGAACCTTGAAAGTCATGCTATCGTATGCGTGATGCTCTGACTCGCTTCTGAATCGGACGAGCTGAAGCAAACACGAACACACATTAATATTCTTATTATTTTATTTTTTTTTGGTTCTCTATTGCAATTAATTAAATCATATTTGAATGGCAGTACAGAAGATTTCTCGAGAAAGATATTGCTGTTATCGCTAATAGAATTATCATTCTCGCTTCCTTATATCTGTTTCACACACAAAGATATATTTTTATTGTTGTTGTATCATTTTGGATCCGTATCAGAGTTACAAATTATATTTTTTATTGACCTTTTCGCGAAATGTATCGACTTTCTGAATCAAAAAAACTAGCTACGAGCAGTCCGAAAGTGATCAGCAAAGCCACTAATCTCGATGAGCTTATGCAGCATCACGAAGGACATCGATTTATACTCGGCTCAGGTTATATTTCTCAAATAATTCCTCATTTACCTCGTTATAGATGTTATAAATGCAATAGCGATTACTAGCGATGGCAAACACATCATCACGGGCTCTGATGATACTTATTTAACCATATGGGACTTGCTCTCGAGGACGATTGTCTACCAATTCACTTCCATTCATACTGGTACGGTCTCCTGAAATTATTTGCCAATTCATTCTCTTGCAAGCTCCGATAAGGACGTTGGAATTATCGCAGGATGACGTTTACGTATTTACAGGGTCAGACGATCGATCAATCGTAGTGTGCAATCTGCAAACCAGAGAAAAAATATGCACTTTTGAAGGATTTTACATGCGTAAGCTCAACTCAGTTATCGTAGCACCTGAACTTCCTTGTGATAGATTCGGTTAAGAGTTTGGCTGTGACATCAGACACAAAATACGTAATTGCAGGCTCATGGAACAAAGCCATCACAGTCTGGGATTTCACAAAGCAGCAAGTGCTCTATAGCATCGAACACGCACATAAAGGTGAGTCTTGAACTGGATTCATACAAAATAATGATTTTGCTAACCAGATTCTGTTACGTGCGTTGCTGTTGGAAAGGATAGCAAATATTTCGTTTCAGGCTCAGCGGATAAATCGCTAGCGGTTTGGGATTTTAAGAGCAGGAAGCTTGTTCAAAGGATAAATAACGCTCATAAAGGTAAAGGCTATTGAACAGCCGAGCTTATCCCATGTTTTAGAATTGATCAGCGCAGTTGTTATCACTCCATTGGAAGCAGGAAATTATATAATTTCTGCTTCTTGGGACAAAAGCGTGATTTTTTGGGATCTAGACACCAGAAAAGTCGTCCGTAAATTTGAAAATCATCACCGAGGTAAACTTCTTTTGTGAGAGTATTATTTGAGTCGTATTACCCGATATTCCTCAAGATATCATAAAGCATATTTCTCAAATGGGGAAGTGGAAGTTCCTTCTATCATGTTCCGATGATAAATCAGTTGCGATGATTGACATAGCCAAGTTGGAGTTAGCCTTATTCGTTCCCAATGTCCAAAACGGTAATTCCATGCCATAGCAATCTCAGACTCATAGCAACAAAGATTTCATTAACACTGTGGCAGGATCGGCTGATGGTTCTTGCATTGTCTCGGGCTCTCGAGACAAAACAATCTCTATTTATCAGATTATTCAAAAGGAAACAAAAGTCGAACTCATGCACAGATTTGAAAAATGCCATGAAAGTAAGTGTTTCTGATTATCATAATCTAACCCTCTTCCCAATGATTAACAGGTCCGATAACAGCACTAGCGATTACTTACGATGGAAGCTATGTAGTGACATCATCAGCTGATTTTTCGGTCGCAATCTGGATCCTGCGCACAAGAGAACTTTTACATCGTTTTGATACTCTCCACCATGGTAAATCAAACCGAACCATGTCAAAATCCTAACTAATACTTAACTGCATTAGATCTTGTGAGTTGCTTAACGATTACACATGACTGCACCTATCTTATCTCAGGCTCTTGGGATAAAAACATTGCGATATGCGACCTAAAAAAGAGAGAACAGATTGCACGGATTGAAAAAGTCCATGAAGGTAATCAAAGGAGATTGCTGGCTTTCTAAATGAGAAATAATTCATAGGATTTATAAATGCAGTTGCTGTCACCAGCCATGGGAAGTATATTGTCTCCGGTTCAGATGATCGATCAATCGCAATTATTGATTTCAAAAAGAGATCAGTGCTCCGCCGAATCAAAGAAGCCCATCAAGGTAAAACAAATACAATTTTTTTTTCAAGATTTCTTTCATCTTATGAGGTTATACTTGATAATGATAATGTTTTTAATGCGAATTAGGATATGTGACGACTGTTAAAGTTTCCTATGATGACATGTGTATAATCTCAGGGTCAAGTGATTCGCATGTTGCAATCTTTGAAAGAAAGAATGGATCTCGTGTTTGTGATTTCGACGATCTTCATAAAGGTAAACTTGTTGAAAAAGGACTTTGGCTTAAAGAATATTAATCTAGGGAGCGTTGTAGCACTTGGGATCACTCCAGATGGGGTTTACCTTGTAACCGCCTCATCAGATCGAAGTATAGCGGTCCTCGATTACAAGAAAAGAGTGCTTCTCTTCACCTTGGCGGATACGCATGAATGTAAATTCACCCACAGATGAGAACTTAGTAATCAATTTTTTGGGGCCTAAGTTGGTATTACTGCCTTGGAAGTGTCCGTTGAAGGCCATTATGCAGTCACAGGATCAATGGACCAGACGCTTGCAGTCTGGGATCTAAAACGGAAAGAATTAATTCATAGGTACAAAGATGTCCATAGAGGTAATCCATTGGAATAGTTGTTGTATCTTAGATGTCCATTGTATGCTAGGCGGTGTTAGAGGTATAGCACTCGCGACTGATTTGAGTTTTCTTGTTTCAGGGGCTGACGATAAGACCATCGCATTATGGAGTTTCAAAAAAAGAGAAGAATTGAAGTTGCAAAATGTAATCGAAAAAAGCCAGACCGACGTAGATTCATCTAAGGATAGTCAATAAATTTAGTCAAATTTAAAGAAATGGTTCCTATATCTTGTAAATATTCATCCAATATCATATATCATGGTGTTTTTTTCCGATATTACCAATAAAGACACTGTTTAATAATTATTTCACCACCAAACATGAACGCTTCCCTTAAAGTAAACGTTATGAGATTCTAAGTGAGCATTGGGGCTATCTAGGAAAATTATTGAATTCCATTCATTAGAATTCACGCTCAACGTTCAGTTTCTAACATTTAGAGTTAAGTTCGTCAAAAAGGGAGCATGAGAAGTTGGCGCCCTACTGCCCAGCCAGTAAGCTAAGCGCCTGAACTATGCTTGAGCAGAGTTCTGAAGAGAACTTTATTACGTTTTAATCAACTTTTCGGATGGAATAGACTCGGTTATTGGCAGTTAAACTATTCCGTGGATAAAGACTTCACTTGAAGTTAGGTTCATCAAACCTGACTCAATAGCTTATAACGACTTGAGAACTCTCAAAAAATAGATTTTCTAAACCAGAGAGGCCATTTTCGGTTTATGTGTACTCTCTAAAAAACGATTGCTAGATCCTCTTATCGTTAATGAGTCGTAAATGGTTACGTGTATTCTATAAAATTAGAATCTGGCATGACCGTTTTTTTCTTTACACGGCAATAAACCCATCTTTTCATAAAACCGAATCGTTACCGAATTACGTGGTATATTAGAAACTAAATCTTGAATTGAGCACGTATGATTGAGCATTAATAAAAACGGATAAATCAAAATTTTGATTAATAGCGATTAAAACAAGCACTTTGCCAGTGCGAATTGAAGTTGGTTAATTTGTTAAACGAAGTTGCGAACTTATAAACAGTCGATCGTTTTTTTATTAAAAAACACTTATTTATTTAAGAAAAATTTACAATCCGCGCGAACGGTAGAATGCAATCACCTGACTTAACCTCCCTTATGCAAGAAATCGAGATTCAGAAGAAGAGAATGAACCTCGCCGCTCTCAGCAGTCTCCAACAATACATGAAACAGCTTCTTTCTGTTTCATTGCTCCAACAAAATATCCGAAAAAGCACTACAATCCTCATCCAGCCTCCTCAATCCGACACAGCTTTCGCTGAAGTCACTCAACCAAGCACCCAAAGCAGTGAATCAATGCATAAATTAATCGAAGTTTCAAGAGTTCCAACCCAAAAGGAAACTCAAAGTCATTCATTGGCTTCGGCAAACGATATTCAAGTGAAATGCGAAGAACAGCCCGTCATTGACAATATCAAGATTGAGGAAGAGAAATCTGAAGAGCTCAGGAAATCCGACAGCGAGTCTCCAAACTCTCTTGAGATAGAAGAGCACCATGACTCTGACTTCAATGACACGAGAAGTCGACCGCTTTTTAACCTCTTTGCTGAAAAGAAGAAGGAACTAGCGTGCGAACACACATGGAGAAAGCATCACGCGAAGGGACTTTGCAAGAGATGCTATGAGAAGTATGGAAGAACGAAGAAGCCTTGGAACTGCGAGCATCAAGTTCATTTCGCTAGAGGATTATGCAGAAAATGCTATTTCAAATCCTGCAAGAAGGTAAACCTATTTCTTATCAACCCAAGCCTTATTTTCCCTTATAGCCAACAAGATACGATCCTGAAATATACAACGAGCTGAAAGCAAAGCTTTTCACAGTCAAGAAACGTATCTAAGAAGGCTTATCTTCCTCCTTGTCCTTGATTGAATAAGGTGGGGGAGAAGTTTGGATCACACACAGTTTTGATTTGGTTTTTTGCTTAGGAGGCTCAGTTTTACTTTAGAGATTTAATGACTGGTCTCACATTTTTCATTGCTAAGATATAGCTCTTTTCTTTACTATGATAGTTGTATTGTTAGACTGTATACACCATCTTGTTATAGGATTAAAACTTAAATAGTTCTAAACGAAATTGCTGTTTCTTAATTGAGTCAAAAGCTGTTAGGAATAGTAACAAACCTCCTTCCTTCGGCAAGGACGACGGGAGTTTTCCATTTTGAAGAATATAGCGTTATCACATATATGGGTATTACATTTACCTTGAAGATAAAAAACAGAGAAATAAACTTACTGTATTCATTCTGTTATTGGTATGTGAAATTTGCAATTACAATTAACAAGGAATATTTAGATTAATTAATCCGTAAAAATGGAAATGGAATTAGAAAACACAGATCAAACCACCGATCTCGGTGTTGCTGCTTGCTCGTTGACTTACCACCACAAATTAAATCAAAGCATTAGGCTGCACCCCATGGGCCATGAAAAAGAAAAGAAAGAAAAAGAGAAAAAGAAACATAAATCAGACTCAAACATTGAATTTATGTTCAAAAAGCGCACTCTAATACGATTGATTAAGTTCTCCGGCAGACATACTATTTTTCTAATTTGCTACATCGTATTTACCTTCGTTTCGACTGTTTATCGCGTGAAAACCCCCGTATTTGCCGGCAAGATCGTCGATGCTATCATTCTTGAAAACGCGGAAGATGTTATCGAAGAGCTCATCTACGACTTCTTGGAATTCGTTGTGATCTCGATCATTTCGCATTTCTTGAGCACATTGAGTCAAAATTTACTCCGCGAGACAATCTATCTCAAATTAAAACAAGCGTCCTATGAATCTTTCGTGAATAAGGACATTGAATACGTAGAAGCGAAGGGCGCGATCAAAATTTTCTGGACTTTAGAAAAAGATCTCCAAATCGTGAGCAAGCAAGCCACTTTCATCACATTTATGGAAATCTTCTCGGAGCTCTACACGAACTTCGTTCGCTTATACCAACTCTTTGAGATATCGTTTGGCTTGACGATGTGCCTTGTGGTGACGATTCCGTTGTTTTCTGTGGTGATAAGAAAATATTCGAAATACATGAAAACTACAACGCTGCAGATCGATAAAAACACCAAAGAGTCCGCGCATTTCTTTTCGCAAACCGCCAGCAATTTCAACGTGGTGAAGAGCAACTCCCAAGAATCAGAGTTTATCAGTAAATTTGAACATATCCTCAAGCAATCATTCGCATTGACAACGAAACGGTCTCTTCTTGAAGCTTCACATAAGGTAATGAATATGCTAATTCAAAGAATCGGAGAGGTCATTGTGCTTATATACGGCGCTAAGCTGCTCATGAGCAATCAGATAACGCCAGGAAAGTTCTCTACTTTTGTAATCAACTGTAACGCGCTCGCGAATATCACAAAGGTGTTCTCTGACCACGTGAACAGTATATCTAAGGCAGGTCTCTCATGCAAAAGGTTTTTCGAGTTTTTAGACTACAAGCCCAAAATTGAATGGAACGCGGGGATAATATTAGACAAGCTGGAAGGCTATATCAGTTTCGAAGGCGTTAAGTTTGCTTACCCAGCCCGACCTGATTTCCCTGTCATTCTGAACGCTCAGTTCGAGGTGAGATGTAAAAGCAGCGTCGCGATTGTCGGCCATAGTGGCAGTGGAAAGTCTTCCTTTATGAAACTTCTATTGAGGATGTACGATCCTACTGAAGGAGCTATTACTATAGATGGGTACAATCTCAAAAAATTGAACCTCAAATGGCTGCATGATCACATCGGGTATGTCAGTCCTGAGTCCGTGCTGCTTCCAGGGACGCTTGAAGAGGTTTTAACTTTCGGCGTGAAAAACTACAAGCATGAAGAGCTCTTGAACTGTTGTAAGATGACAGGAGCTATTGATATCGTGAAGAAATTCCGGTCTGGACTAATGACGAAGATTGGCGACAAAGGAATGAGACTGTCTTCGGGCGAGCGTCAGAAGATTTTTATAACAAGAGCGCTGCTAAAGAAACCGAAAATCCTCATATTTGATGACGCGACAGCCATGCTCGACCCTCAAAGCGAGCTCCAGGTTCAGAAAACGATTGACAAATTAATCGAGGAGAAGCAGTGCACAATCGTGCTCATTGGAAATCAGCTACGGTCTGTAAAGGCGTGTGAGACGATAATTACGATGAAGAATGGAGAAATCGTTGAGATTGGTAACCATGACTTTTTGATGTCGCAAGGAGGGCTCTATCAAAAGATGTATCTCAGTCAAAGAAGAAGCAGGATCAGCTCTGTTATAATGGACGAGTTACAATCTCCTCCTCCTTTAAGACGCATTAGTTCCCGCAAGCAGAACTCGATAAGACGATAAGATACTACGTTCGACATGCACTTTTTTCAGTTCCTATGAGTGAATTTTATTCTGAATCGGCTGTTTTTAATGCCGATTATTTAAGGTTAAAGTAATATTAACTATCCTAACGAGACAAGGTTCGAGAGGAAACATTAATACATAATTGTGTATGAGGGAATTTGGATCGAAATTACGAATTTTAATGTGAATTCTATAGCCTGTTGATTAAAATGCCATTTATTAGGTTAAGCTTCGTCGAATGTGCTAAAGACTATATCTTTCAGTTGTTGCAACCTCTTTTCATATCTTCTCGACTTACATTGGCTACGAGACTATTTTCTCCATAGAAAAAGAGAATTTCTGAACAGGGTTCTTTTAAGCATTACAAAATAAAGGAGACATCATCTATTAAACCTCAAGGAAGTTAAGGTATGCAGACTATGTTTGTCTGATATGTAAAATAATCAAATAAGAGCATCTTCTCCAGACATCGCCCCATATTCAGGCGTATATGCCTTTCTCCTAACATATTTCCTAAAAACGAGTCCTCCTCCAACTAACAGTAGAATAATCGTGCCAATCAATGCGACGTACCACCACTTATACTTCTTGCCCAAATCGTCAAAAGCCCCGGCACTAGTCTTGTTGGTACTGTTGTTCTTGGAGGATCCATTAGTTGTTTTGTTTGTTCCGTAAACAATCTTGCTGCCTGTACTATTGGAAGTAGAATTACTCTGTAATGTGGTGTTAGATTGCTCGTTCGATCCGGATTTTCCAGCAGTGATGGCAAAGAGACTCAGAGCAGGTGCTGTTGTCGCTTCCAAAAAATTAATTTTGCTGAGAGCGAGACCTCCATCTTGTATTTTGATAATGCGCTCTTTTTGTTGGGAGGCTGCAGGCACTGAGATATACTTTGCCGATTTTGCGGGGCAAGAAACGTTTTGTATTATCCTTGAATTAACCGCCTGAGAGCTATTTAACTCACTTACTCTCAAAGAGCAATTACCATCACTACCAATAAGTTCCAAGTAAGCTCTGCTTCCCACCCAATTGGCGAAGACGGTGCTCGTGGCGTTCTCTGCGTAGAATTGCGTCTTAAATTTACCTTTCGAGTCGATTTTAAAATAGCCTGTGGTGCCTGAGTAAGAAACTAAGGCACTCAATTCTCCATTTTCTTCTTGTCTGATTGCTGCCGTTTGGAACTTCAAATTTTTGAAACTAACAATATCTAGGACAGTTTGAGTGGTTTTGCTGATGGCTAATGTCAACAGAGAGCCTGTCTGGTTCGCGATAAGCCAAAAATTCTGAAAAGGGTAAAAGTCCGCTATGACGATATCATTCATAGGAGAGAAATTGCTATCGAAGCGATAGTCAAGGGTGATTCCTGTGTTAGTCGGGTTTGATGAATCAAGCGTATATCTCTCAATATGCCACCTCTTTGGCTGGGTAAGAGACTCTGAGGCGACGAATCGGAAGAACACGTTTTGGTCTCCTTCATCTTGATAAGTTCGAAGATATCTTTTGGAATTGCTATCGAAACTCTTCCGAGGATAGTAGTTGGGAGAAAGTGTGGTCGCCTGTCTGGAATCGAGGACTTTGAGTTTACTATCGAAAGAAACTTGAACACGAAGCAGGAAATTTGTTTCAATTTGCTTTTGGAAGCAATCAACGACAATATTGAGTTGTTTCTGGGCTTTGAAAACCTCAAGATCATAGCAAATGAGGTCTTTATCCTGTGATAAAGTCTTTACAAGGCTCCAGTTAAGGCAAGTTTGTTTAGAGCCTGAAATATTGAAGGGAGAGGTTAGGATGAGTGTGTTGTCTTGGTTTAAGATTGCGACCATAGTCATGTCTGGAGAGGAAGTTGCTACTTTCCTTGCAGCGATTATTGAGAGGTTTTTGGCCTGAGAGCACCAAGGAAGTACTTTCTCTGAATAATTCCATCTTGAGCCATAATAAACACTGTGTGACTTCTTGGTCGCTTGTGTCTCTATAAGGTGAACAGACTGTGGGTGCTTTCCAGAGAGAACAGATGTGAAAACTAACAAGAAAACGACACAAAATAGCCTGGAAATTGCGTGCATATTTTTTTGGTTTCGAGATGCCTTGATCCCAATATTTATTTCAATTAAAACTCAAAAGTTGAAGAACTGACATATAGTTGGAAAGAAAATAACGAAAACAAAAATCGAAAAGCGAGTGTTAAGAAAAAACAACATTAGTGATTCAATGACTCTTTTTTTGACGAATAAGAGCCTTCTAAAGTTTATCTCTTCTCTACTGTAGATAATTAGATCAGGTTCTGAAATAGTTAATTTGTATTTCTCCTACTTGCTGAAATTTCAGGAGCCCTTGAAAAAGAGCTTTGGAGTAATGAATAATAACTGACGATCAATTTTGATTCTAAAATCTTTTTAAAAAAATGTTTCTTCAGAAAAAAACAGCAATGCTCATAAGTTCAACTCTTGCAATAAAAGAAGGATCGCTGAAAAACTTTTCACATATCGACAAATACATTCGAATTGATTTCTGGAAATTCCTTTTGATATTTCACATCACTTCGAATAAGTTATTTCAATGAATAGAGTTGTACATCTCCTAGCAATTTCTTTTAATTGAGCACAAAATAACTTCTTAACGGGTGCAAACTACCTCAGCATAGGAATACAAAGGATAAATCAAGCACAATCTATTTCTGAGAGATTTTTCTTGGAGTCCTTAATGCGAATTTCGTTAGATTTCATCGAATTTCGTGGCGTCAGTATCAAATATGCCATTCATGGCGATGGAATGAATATGGCCTCAGCCTGATAATCCTTCCACATAAAATCAATCCTATTCTGACATTCCAATCTCGAAACATATTACACATTTCAAAACGAAGTTGATCAATTGCAATGACCTGCTGTCAATTTAAACAGATTATATATAAGCTCAATTCAAGTCGCGTAAATTTATACAGAATTAATTTATCACTGAGCCCAATTCAGATCTCTTTCCTAACACAATTAGAGAATGGTCGAATCGAACGATTCAATTATTGACAATTATTTTGGCGCAAAGAAATTCGAGTCCCTTCGCAAAGGGTCGAAGCCAGGTCCACATCATCCTGCCCATCGTCGAATCGCGAGTCAGCATGTTACCGATTTTTTCAAAATGGGTCTCTCCTCAGTGCCAAAAGACCTGCGAAGCTCAGAATTAATACCCACTAGAATGTCAAGCCATTACCCAATGATGAACTCAAGCTTTACTTCTAAACCTATTGTCGAAAGTTCCCAAGATATGGAAGTAGAGCCAAAAAAGTTGAACTTCGACGGCACTAAGGACGAAAAGCCTTCCCAACCCGAGCCGCAGCAGCCAACCCCGAAAATAGAGGAAAAACCCTACAAAATTAACCTCGAATGGAAGAAATATCTCAATGACGATGGAATAATTTCCGACACATGGAGTTTTCAAAACTGGGATAAATCTTCTTTCCCTGGAGACGCGCAGATCGAAAAAGATATCAGCCGCACTCGTACGGAAATTCCAGTGATGAAGCAGACAGAGGTTCGAAAGCGGCTTCGAGACCTTGCTGCTTTTTATTGCATTCTGAATAGTGTTGATTACCAGCAAGGGCTTTGTGAAATTATTGCTCCTTTTCTCTTGCTAAAAAGCACGGTTTTTCGCACAGCTGATTGCTTTGCTTATCTGAACTCGTTTATGAGGAACTATTTCACAGCGATCCTCACCCCGAAGAAATTTGGCAAGAAAAACGAGCTGCCTCATCTACAAACCGCTTACAAGTACTGCGATTTGATCATTCAATACCACTGCGCCGAGCTCTCGCAGCTTTTTAAGATGAGAAACATTGATATTAGAATGTTTGCGACCTCCTGGATAATGACTCTGTTTATCCAAGGGACGCCCATCGATTTCGTGTATGAGATCTTGGATCAGTATATCCAGAGATCAGATAAAACGTTTTTCTTCTACCTAGTCGTAGCGTTGTTAAAATTCGGTGAAGAACGGATTTTTAACCTTGCGAATGAGAAGGAGGAAACCATTTTGCTAAAATTCTTAAACATGAACATGAAAAACGAGCTTCTGACAGGCATTGACCAGATTCGGGCTTGGTTTAGGCTCGCTGATGGCATCAAGGCAACGACTCCGAAATCGTTTGAAGTCGCTCTTAGGAATCTCGGATTTATGGGAGATAATTTTATGAGCGCGGAAAATTGGCAAGAGTTGCTTAGCAGCGCGAAAATCAATATTTTATACGTATTCCCAGCGGAAGCGGTGAATTTTATAATTGAGCACACAGCGATGACGACGGATGAACGAAAGAAATTTGGGAGCTGCTATGATCGAGAGATTGAGTTTAGATTTTTGGATATCAGACGCACAAAAGAAAAGGGTTTCCTTCCTTTTAGTGTAGAAGTTCCTTCAAAGGTGTACAAAGACCAGCTACTGCTTCAGAAATATTTAACAGCTGCTGCTTCCTATGACAAAGCGGCTCATATATGTATTATGAGGACGAATAATAAAGACGAAACTGAAGGTAAACTGGCGCAGGTATTTATTGAGCAATTGATGCTGAACAATAAAAACTGCGTATCGGTTTTGTATGGTGGGTTCCAGGGAATACTGCGTGAAGTTGAGAAGAGGAAGGTGAATATAGAGTTGTTTCAAAAAGAGAGTAGTGGCTTTTTCGGAGCGTTTGGGCGGTTGTTTGGATAATCACTATGGCTGTCTCGATGCCGTTTGGCTATTCATGGCTTTGTAGTTGACCACAAAAGGAATAAAGTGATTAGCGTGTCGTTTTTTGTTGAGGATTTGATGTAATTGAGATTTATTTAGTTCGGGATGCATTCATTATATGGACTATCAGTTTAAGAGAAATTTTCATATTCTTTGATTATGCTTGACCTTGATTCTACAAACTCCTTTGTTTTTGACAGAATACCAAAATAACAATAATGGGTGGTATTTTCGTAGTTAAGTCAACAACTTAGTTATATGCAATTTTCTAAAGACATAATGAATTGCTTCTAATTTAAAGGCTATTGAGTAGTTCTGGATCATCATACTACGGTAAATAGTTAAGGAAGCTTTCCCTGAAGGTGTGAGACATCGTTTTTCCGAATTACTTTGAAATTTTCCTTTCCGTTCCTGCCAAGTGTGACTTTAATCACGTTAATACCGCAATTTAGTGTATCGTTTCGAAGTACTGGCTTTCTTTTATCCTGTCTCCAGGCAATAGCGTTGAACAGCTCCATGACGAATCCACCATGCGTAATAACCAAGATCTTAGGTGGTGAACGAGTGCTTGAAGTTTCTTCGCTACTGAGACACTTACAGCAGAAGAATTTCTTGAAAAAAGACAATACACTTGATTTTTTGGCTTGTTTTGAATTGATTAAACCTACATTTTCCTCATTGGGCGATCCTTGAATCTGTAAAGCTTCCATGTTATTCTGTTTTTCGTCGTCCTTTTTAGGTTGCTCCTGGATTAATCTTTCCTCTTTTTGCTCAACATCAATGTTGATTTTCTGGGGTTCATTAGTTTGAGACTCATGGGGTATGACATGTTTTTTTATTTCAAAACTCTTTTCTATTGCTTGAAGGTCTACTTTCTTAGAACGTAAAACCGTATCGATTAAATACGTCAAAAACGCATCCGCGCGATGCATCACGATTTCCCAGCTTTCCCCCTCGGATGGGTGGAATTCTCGAGGATCCTTTCCTGAAAGCGCGGCGAATTGATCCCATTTCGAAATTTCTGCTCCTTCGAGTATCCCACCACCCTTTTCTCGGAGGAGTGATGTGAAGGTGACAGGTGGTTTGTGTTTTCGAAAACCGAATCCCATTGCTTCGTAGGTCTCAACAGTTCTTCCCAAATCTGATACGTATATATGTTTAAATCTTTGTTTCGTTAACACAGGTCCTGTAAATTTGGCTTGGAGGATGCCATTCTCAGATAACTTTCCAGGTCGATGCCCTTGAATGATTCCTTGTAAATTCTCTACGGTCTCTCCATGTCTTACAACCCAAATCTCCATACGAAATTTCTTTAAGAACTAACTTTTATTTTTTCGAAATTGCTGGATCAATCTCAGAATCCAGTATTAACCATTCACATTGCTATCATGACTAATGATAGTATTTACAAAGATTTCTTAAGAGTGGAGAGCAATTCTCTCACAGTGTGTACTTTTTCTGTAAAAGTCAATTTGAATCAGCAAATCTATTCAACTGTTAGGCAAGCTTTGCTGTGGAAAGTATACAGATGTTGATAAATTATATTGTCAACTAAATTTTTTGAAGTTTGAGAATTTTTTTCTTAAAGATAGTAGTCAGGAATCTATACAGAGATTTTATTGCACCCTACTCACTCTTACTTACTCTACACCCTGTTTGAGGTGGGATTTCGAAATCAGGTTTGAAATTACCACCCGTGAGTTTCTCAAGGAAGTGGAATTCTTCTTCGTGGGTCTCCTGTCGGAATAGGTATCTGGCGTAAGGGACGTTCGTCTTCAGTATTTCTGTGATGAATTATAAGGCGTATTATTATTATGAGACATCTATTTAAGTTTACCATTGCCATCTTTTCCTTTTTTTCTGTAGTCACCAATCCAATGCATTTTAACAATTGGTTCATATCCCGACTGCAGCACTGAATTGCGAGCGAGCTCACATAAATCCACCGACGTGAGATTCCATATCTATTTTATTATTTCAGAAGTTAATGAAAAACAATTCATCTATTGGTGAGTAGATACTTGAGCTGCGATGGAATACTCCTCCAGCAAAGGTTCATCAGTGCTGTGGAAAATAAGAGGGTCGTCTGTCGAGAGACTGACGTTGAGTCCCCTCATGAAGAATTTATGGAAAGGCTGTTTACTGTACTCCAAGAAAAGCCTAGATTAAAGTCAGGTAAACTTCCTCAATCGTCTTAGCGTTCATTTACTTATTATTTGACATAGGAGACATGGCGAGCCCTATTTGCTTGAGATAGTATAAATATTGCAATATAGGCGTTTTATGTAAGACAATTCCGTGGTTAATGCCATCAGCCACCAGATAAGCTGCCGCCAGATGACTTGGGTCGCCAGCCTCTCCACAATGAGGTCTGAATTGCAGTGTATTCAAACCTCGCTCTTTTCTCAGCACGTTGAGATTGTAGATATTTGCATAGAAATAATAGAGCCAATAATAATACGGCGGGTTATCCTTGCTCGTCCATTCAACGGGCTTGAGATCGACTCTTTTCAGCTCTTCAAACATGCTCTCATCATTCACGCTGTCAATACCCGAGAGCTAGATCAATAAAGCGATTTAACAGGCATTCTTCGAAAGAGCTGAGTTACTCCGAGCAGCAAATTGTATAGATTTATGTCCTTTGATGGGTTAATCGTTACTTCGAATAAAGGGTCGAAAAAGTTATCAAGTAAATCCTGGAAATTTTGAATGTCATTTCTTTGTCTGAGAAGCTAGGAAAGTGCATCAATTATAGTGATTAAGGTCGAAATATGCAATACTGAGTAGAGTCGAGGAACTTGTATCATCCACCGGACATTGTGTGAGATCAAATGGTTGTCATAAATCCATTTCGCAAGCACATTCCACTCGGATTTAGATTTTCCTGATTTGGGGTGTGAGGTTGATAAGTAACAAGGAGGTTGCGATTACCATGAATAGAAATTCTCCATTCCACGAACTCATATTTGTTCGATTCTAAGATCTTTATAACGTCTTTCGTTATCTCCGCTAAGAAACGCCCCTTGATTAAATTATCGAACTTTAAAAACACTGATCTGAGGTTCTGGTGCCCAAATGGATTGTATTTCTTGTCAAAACGATCGAAACGTTGAAAAGTGTCACTTGCCTAAGGAGAATACCAGTCTTTTCAATGAAAGGACGTAGCAAATGATACTTGCACGTCCATCATATCCACATTCAAAAAATCTGGATTTAAGTTGAGAGTTTCAAACATTTCCTTCAAAGTTATTTCTTTTCCTGTCTTTTTGTCTCGGTCAACCACGAGATTGGGTTCAGTCTATAAGAAAAATAGCATTTTGGTCAATAGATCTTCGAATTATTTGGAACCTTGGCTTTTTTCTGAACGAAGAGAAGAAGTTCTCTCGGATGCATACAAGCTGAATGATGAATATGAGTATCGACTTTTCTCACGTTAAACAGATCGCGATGTGCTGCTTTTTTCGTCTCTGTCAATTCACGCTCTTTGTTATAACTGCAATCAGAAGTCAAGAACAATAGAATGTAATTGAAAATCATACGTTAAATGCAGAGCAAACTTCCTCTCGAGCAACTCCAGCCGTGTATGAGTGAACGTCAGCAATTCCTTGTTATGCATATACTAACAAACCTCTGGTAAGCAGCCGTCTTCATCTCACTATTACTTTGACAATTTTGCTGTAATCACTCATGAACTCGTCATAAGGTCTGGCGAATGGAAGCAGCCGGCTGTCTTTCCAACAAAAAATGACGCCGTCCTCCATTCTACACGTTGCCTGTAGACGTAGAGTAAAAACCTGAGTAACATTCTAAACTTTTTACTTGTTTAAGATCTGGCAGAGGCTTTATCCTGTTTGCACTGTAGATAATAATCGGCTCAAGGGAATGTCGCTTGTAATCAATCACGTCTTTCAGTCCCGAATCTACCTGTGGAGGTTAGCTAAAATTTTCAGGTTTAGTCTAACAGCATGAGTGCTCCAAGTCCATATATTTATCACGAAGAGCCAATGTTTCTTTGATCAAATGTGCGGATTTTCTATGTTCTGACATAAAGGGTGATGTGGCATCAAGGTCTGGGATTTGCGCTGAAATCCTGATAAACTTTTCAGCGTTCTCTTTCAACTCATCCGATCTGCCTTTCGTAATCCACTCTCTATAGAAGTGTGTTACTGTAAGCTTCTTTGACAGTTTCGTGCGAAAAAAGAGTGGCAAACTGCGACCTTTTGCTAGTACATTAAATCAGATGATACAAAATTTAATTTCACAGAGAAGTACGATCTAAACTTGTCATTTCAGATCTGAATCTGTGATCTCGTCCCATTTTTGATTTTCCACCTTCCTCTTCTTCATCAATTTCATCATCATTAAGGCTTCGTCTTTGTTTCTTCGGAATATCGTCAGCTTTGCGTTCCTCAGAATTTTGACCTTGCATCCTTTCGAATTTAGAAAATCTTTCAATAAATAAAAAATATCCCGGACACGAGAATCTCTGATAATTAATTTATCACATAATCGGAGAGAGAGAAACAAATAGTAATCTTTTCAATTTCAATAGTTTTTGATCAGATGTTTGTCTATTTAGTTTAAAATATAAAATATCCTTAGGTTAGAGTTTAGCGAGAAGACTTTCGACCATAAAGAGCTTATATATTCAAAGACTATCTAGATCTTCTAACTATTCTACTTTTAGTTTCTCAAGGCTTTCCAAATGCTGGTGCTCACTCTCCATAGTTTCCAATCTGAAGAGGTATCTGGAATATGGCAAATTCGTCTTCAAAATTTCTATTATTCGAAAGTTAATACAGGGCCTTTTTTTATAAATTAAATACCGTTTCCTTCGATTCCTTTCTTTCTATAATCACCAATCCAATGAATCTTGACTGTAGTTTCAAAGCCAGATTGTAACACTGAGTTTCGCGCTATCTCGCATAGATCTGTTGATGTGAGATTCCAAATCTTTACAAATTTTTTATAAGGGACTTATTGTTGAATGACTACCTGTGAAGCGATAGAGTATTCCTCCAAGAGTGGTTCTTTAGTATTATGGAAGAGAAGAGGATCATCGGTCGACAAGCTCACATTCAAGCCTCTGTCAAAGAATTTCTTAAAAGGCTGCTTGTGGTATTCAAGGAAAAGTCTAAGAGCAAACAAGGTTTGTCAACAACAATTTATTAATTCAATAAATAGGACCTGTTATTCGAAACTGGTGACACCGCCAAACCAATCTGCTTGAGATAGTACAAATACTGCAGGACTGTTGTTTTCATGAGCATGATACCGTGGTTAATGCTATCAGCTACAAGGAAGGCAGCTGCCAAGTGATTTGGATCTCCAGCCTCTCCGCAGTGTGGTCTAAATTGGAAAGTGTTCAAGCCCTGCTTCTTTCTCAAAGCGTTGAGCTGGTAGATATTCGCGTAGAAGTAATAGAGCCAGTAGTAGTAAGGAGGGTCGCTAGGGCCAGTCCACTCGTCAGGTTTCGTTTCGAAATCGAGCGCATCTTCGAACGCGCTTTCATCGTCGACACTATCGAAGCCGACCATCTGAAAGAGCGGAGGAGTTAGTTATCCAAAAGGTGAAAGAAAGTTACTCCGAGTAGGAAGTTATAGAGTTCAGGGTCTTTTGAAGGGTCCATGGTGACTTCGAAGAGTGGCTCGAAAAAGTTGGTAAGGATGTCCTGGAAGCTGTTAATCACACCTTGCCCTTTCAAAATCTAATGATTTTATAGGGAACTGAAAGCGGAAAGATGTACTGAATAGATTCGAGGAGCCTGGATCATCCAGCGAACGTTATGTGAGACCAAATTGTGCTCGTAGATCCATTTTGCGAGGATTTTCCATTCAGTTTTGTTTTTACCTTTTCATTGAGAAGCGAATAAAACGAAAGGGAAAATAGTTAAATTACCGTAAATTGAGACTCGCCATTCAACGAATTCGTATTTATTAGCCTCCAAACGGTTGATGACGTCTCTGGTAATTTCTGCCAAGAACCTTCCATTAATCATATTGTCATATTTTAAGAAAACGGATCTCAAAGTTTCTTTTCCTAATGGACTGTATTTCTGGTTGAATCGATCGAAACGTTGGAAGGTGTTTGTTGCCTATTTCGCAGGAAATAATATAAATCTTTCATAATATCATTTGTTACTTGGACATCAAGCATATCAACATTCATACTATTTGGATTCACACCAAGATTGTCAAACATTTCTTTCAAGGTCAAGATCTTTCCATCTTTTTCTTTGATGACAGGCGTATCAGGCTCATTCTGAAATGGAGAAGAAGGTCAGTTCATGATGTTGTAAATTTTTTTACGTAAACTTTCTCTCTGACGAACATCAATAGCTGCTTTGGGTGCATGCATGCAGAATGATGGATGTGGGTATCAACCTTTCGCACATTATAAAAATCTCTGTGAGAGGTCTTTTTTGCCTCTGTCATCTCACGCTCAGCATTATACCTATCCGAAGCAATTTGATAAATACATCAAAGAGAATGGTGGAGATGTTAGTTACAGTCTGTGGAGTTCAAAACGCTTTTCTAAGAGTTGAAGACGGGAGTGAGTGAAGGTCTTGAGCTTCTTATCTTGCATGAACTAGTAAATACACAAATTAACTCCCGAAACACCCATTGTTGCACTTACTCTCACAATGTTTATGTAATCTTCTGCGAATTCCTCGAATTTTATCACTGATGTCAGAGGTGTGCCATTCACAAGAGCTTCAATAACGCCATCTGTCATGGTATAAGTAGCCTAAATTTCGCTATGAGACATGGATTTGAGATTGAGAAAGCTACGTCTTTAAGTGCTGGGACAGGTTTGATCAACTTGGCGTCGTAAAGCACAACTGGTTCCAATGACCCCTTTTTGTGAGTGATAAGATCCTTAATGCCCGCATCTTAGCCGCCAAGAATTAACAAACTATAGGAAAAAGTGATTTTACAGCTGCTTTGCTCCGTAGAGATGTATTTATCTCTGAGAGCCATCAATGATCTCACAACTTGAGCAGCATATTGCTGCTCGGGCATAAAAGGAGAGAGCTCTGCAAGCTGATTGCAAGTAGTTGAAATTCTAACAAAATGATCCGCTTCTTCTTTGAGTTTGGACGATCTCCCGATCTGAACCCATTCTGCGATACTGTTCTGAATCTCGTTTTCACGAGTAACCTTTGAATGGAACCTCATTGGGCGCAGTTCTGTAAGTCCCATAGTAAGGAGTGTTGCTGCAGCTACATGAAATGCTAACAAACAGAAATTGTTGCAAATTTACATTGAGATGAGAGCAGACTTCCTTTCCTAAGTTCTTTTAGTTCGGATAGTAAGTTCTGAAGCGTGCCTCCTTGAGTGGCAAGTGAACTGACAGTTCTTTTCAACGAAGCCGCTTCTTGAAGCAATTTCAATGCATCGATGGCGTCACCTTCTTCATCGACCGTGCTCATCCTCTTGAAAAGGCTTGTTCCTCCAGTTTTTGAGTTTTGGCGCTCGGGTTCAGGTTTTTCTGGTTGCTGCTGCTCGTGAACTGGCGCATCGATTTTTTGTTCAGTGGATTGATTAGTTTCAGTTTGTGGAGTTTTCTCTTCCATGATTAGCAAGCAGATTCACCTAAAAATTAGCGAGAGATTCAACTATTTATTTATAAAATCAAATGAGCAGAGATCCCTGTTTAAGCAGCGGCTATCTTAATCGATTTTTTTGGTTCAGACGAGAATAATTATTTAGACAGCAAAGGCTTTCCAAAACACCGCGTTGATACGAGCTTGAAAAGCTTCCTTCGAATTTTCCTCCCATAAATAGATTTCAATGAATCAACGAATGCTATTCTTGGTAAATATCATAATACTCAAGGCATAAGTCAGCTTAATACTAATAAACAGCCGTAGTTTCAAGTGACAGGTTGGCTATTGGTATCTCTGTTGCATACAAAACCGCTCTTTATTTAGCGTTATGGCTGAATGAACGTCAAATTTTTCAGTAAAATTATAAAAGAACTTAATCAGAACATGCAGCTCTCGTATGTAGGGACCATATACTTAATATTGATGTATGCATCTTCTCCGCCGTTTTTCTCTAAAATCTCCAGCGTCTCTTGAATCAGATCACCCAAGCTATCGTTCTTTCTTTGGGCGTAGTCGATCTTGTCTCCGAGGTTTTCTATTCAACTGATAAGCAACCAACAATTTCAACAGGATTCTTACTCTTTTTATTTTTGAAAAGATTGAACACCGGGAGGATCTGACGATAGTAAGGCACCAAGGCCTCTCCTACCATATCAGCAGACAGAACAAGTTTTTGGATCTTCTTGAGGGTCTTGCACATTATTTCGTGGTTCTTAGTCGAAAGTGCCTCTAAGAATGGTTTAAATTCGTTTTCTAAAAAATCTGCCCCATTTCTTTACTTTTAATGGGCAGGATCAGCTGAGGCAAAACTGGAAGCAGTTTTGGTCCTCCTCTTTCAAGCAATTCTTCGGTACCTGTAGGAAATGTAAGCATTGAGCGTAAAAATTGAAGAAATTGCCTTGATCCGCTAAAAACTTATAAGGCTCGTCGTATTCTCTAAGACCCTCGAAGAAGATTGGGAGGTAAAGGTGGTAATCAAGCAATTCAGGCTCGAGCTTCCAAGTGACCTAAAGCGAACGAAAAGGAATGCAATTAATGCTTTGGTGGGTCTTGTCATCGTCGTTACCTTTCTGTGAGCGCCTTTGGCTGAGACAGCGATAGGGAGATCTCCTCTGTCGTAGTATTTTTTAAACAACGTGGTTTCAAATACCCTATGAGTGAAGAGTGTTTTTGAAACTGTTTAGGCATGGAATTTACTTTGTTGCTTCGAAGATGTCGCTCTTTGGAGGTTTGACGACTGGTTTATGCTTTTTGACTGCCAGAGAGGAGCTGTCTAGAGAGATAAAGAGAGTTTAAATGTGGTTTGAGAAGTGATTAGGTCTACTTCCTCCGACGCCGTTGAGTTTCGTGCTTATGTTGAGGAAATTGGTGTAGTCCTTGACTTTCGAGGTGGAGATCGGGACTGACCGGACAGTAGCTCTTCCGAGGCTTTGAGATCTCTTTGCTTGGCTTTGATCGAATTCTTTGGCTGTTTGCATTTCTTTTGCTCGGCTCTGATTGATTATTTTATCTTTATTTATGTCACAACTCACCTTTATAATACAGATATTCAACAGTTATAATTCTTATTTTATGTACAGAAGGCAATTTAACGAGGAGAAGAGAATAGGAAACGCTCTGTAAGTGCAAAATTTTTGGATGTAGTAGAAATTCTTACAGCTTGTATCCGTGAAGAGCAATTAACGAGTTGCTGTGATGGTCCAGAGAGTTTTGACGCAAATATTTTTGTGTTGCATGAATGAAATATAGAAGATGACGTTGCATCAAAATTAATAATATGTGACTTGATTTTGTCCTTTCATATGAAAAATTTTCGTAATTTGGAAAGGAGGACTGCTAATGAGAATTGGCTAGCATGAAACCGATTAAAACCTGATGGTATTCGTGAGAAGGCAAACAGAGTAGGTAGTTTAATATCAGGAGAAGAGATGTCTTTTGAGACCTGGTAATGACTAAAAACAAGGCTTGAAATTTTGTTTAGTAGAAAAAATTTTGGCTCATTATAGGCAAGTAAGATAAACAATTAAGTGCATTTGTAAATAATCGAAAGAACGCATCATTTGTCTCAACACAGTTAGTTCTTGTGAATAAAGGACTCACCAGAAATGAAGGAGAACCAGAGATGTGTTGAATACATTCCGTCTTTCAAGAACATATAAGCTAGTTAGAGCAATAATGCTCTCGAAAGTTTATCAGCATGAAAAAGCTGATTTCTTTCCTTGATGCTACAGGTTAATAATCTATTTGCTTCCAATTCTGTTAGATACCTTCTAATTACGATTTATTTGGTTTTCTTGAGGACTCATGTAAATATTGTGTTAGAGCATTAGCATATTCCTGGGGCTTTTCAAATATTTCCCAAGATGCCAAATCACTCATAGCGTTCGATATATGCTTCAAAAACACCTGAACTATAAGATTTATTGTTCGCTGTTCTCCTATTTTGGGTTCTTCAGCTCGATACCCCTGCTCGCATTCAATTTCTTAAGATTAACCTAATTTATTTATCTATTCCTTTATCCAAAGAAGAATTTTTGAGATTCCTGGTCTGAAAATTCTTAACTAGTTAAGTTTTTTTTTTTGATCTATAAACAAAATCCTATTTTTCTTTATTTTTCGAGATTTAATTTTCCTCAACACGTGAACCCTTATCACTTCAGACCTCAGCAGTCACACAATTTCAAACATACATTGGGTCCTAGCAGCTGCGCATGTGCTTCCCATAACTACGAAGAAAGCCAGTTATTTAGATCTCATGTATTCTAACTTTTCTTTATTACACAGCCTTTTAAAATTCAGAAATGCAATTTAAGATCATTAAAAAAATAAAGTATCTACTCAAATATTCTATATGGACAGCTTTGAAAATTTAAATCCAGATTTATACATATCTAACTTGAGTCTGCAGTTTTCTAAATTTTGCAAAATTAATTTATTACAGCTCGTAATGCCTTCCAACACGACTCATCAAGCATACAAAGAAAAACTACACGACAAATTCGACGATCTCAAACAAGCTTTTTTATCAAAGGCGAATGAGAATCAATTGATCGGAAACCATCTAATCACCAGAGTTCTTGATTTCTGGGGTGAAATCCTTTCCATCGATGTCACGGAAGCTAAATACTGGTTTCGAGAAGGGAACTCCAAACTACCTGATGAGATCGAAATGCAGTACTAATTTACCTATCTTCTTTTTCACATGCTCATTTCGATAGCAACATGCCTTTCGATATTTTTCTCAGTGTATTTAAGCTCTGGCTTGAGCATTCTCAGCAGCTAATCAAAGAAGAAAACCAATCTATCCTTACGCTTTGTGATTATACAGAACTGCTGACTAGACTTGAACCTGAAAGTACCAATTCTCTTTTTATTGATGTATATATAAATTATTAGTCGAGTCTCGAATTGAATTGGTGCCGGTTCGTTCAGATAGTCTAAATAGCCGCAGTCCTTTGGTACTTAGCTGCTCAGCGACTGACCAAATAACATCGCCGCCGAAATGTAAACACTATTGATTAGTGCTGCTTGAAAAACCCAATCAATGTAGTTTACGCGCAGAATATGAAGAAATTCACTGATGGTTGGGATAGCAATAAAGCGAAGCTACAGCTCGCATTTAATAAACGGAAAAATTTGTTTGACTTAACTCTATCAGTTCAAAATCTCTTCTCATTCTTCAACGAATTATGCTACATCTGCAATTTTCAAATCAAAAAGCAAAACTCTGAGCAGGAGAACTACTTCGAAGATGAGAAGAATGACAAAATTTTTCGAGAGGTTTTTGAAAGTTTTTTCTACTACGAGAAAAAGCAAGGTAACTATAGGTTTCCTTGAATTAAATGGCAAAGTGTGTGCTTAGATGGCATAGATGCGATATTCTTCGAAGAAATTCATTCTTTAGTAAATTTTTGGTTCAAAAACGATCAAGATATCATAATTATCACAAAAGAAGAGCTAAATACTCAGAAAAAATTACCTGAAAGTAGCCTCATCAATTTCATTTGAAATCTAATGCGGACAAATTAGATTATGACAAAAACAAAGTCATTTTAGATCAATTTTTCCGGGAAAACGCAGAGAAGCTTGATCAATTTTTCTTAGAAAATAGACTTTCTGAAGGAAGCAGTATTCCCTTGAAAGAGTTGTTTCCATTCCTGAAGGAAATTTCTATACAGCTTGGGTTTTCCATTCATTTTTCGACGACGAACGGGATCAAGGAAGATCTCTTTCAATTTTCAAATGGACATCACAAGCTCTTTATGATCGCGAAATCGTTTCTCTTTCAAACTAAAAACGAGGGTGTCCTGAGAATTGAATTAGTGCCTTCGAGGTTCGTAACAGAAGTGAAGAGCGAAAAAATTAATGAAAGCAGGTTTTCTAAACAAGAATGCTATAGCTTGCTTGATTTCTGGGCGAGGACTGATGAGACCATAATCTACAATTACACTATACCGAAACGGTCAAATCGTTATTTAGGTGTTCCGGGCCAGAACTACAGCGTAAGGCAAAGTCTGGCGGGGTCATTGGCTCATTACTCAATACTGCTCGAAAACGCAAGCAATGATTTCGAAAAGCGCATTATCAGTGAAACGATTAAGGCATTAAGCGCCCAACTTTCAAGTCTTGAAAAGATAGCAGAGCCTGTTTGCACGTTGCAGGACCTAGAACAGGATGAAGATTCCAAAAAAGTGATTTTGAAGAGAGAAGAGCGCAGAGAAAAGGCTCTGATGGAAATTTATGAGCATTACTGTAAATTGGAGGAAGAAGGGTCAACGAGAAATAAAGCAATCTCATTTGAGAGCTTCAAGGCATTCAATAGTGATTTTAGCATCCTCTCGGAGCAAGTGATTAGTAAAAAGGTAACTTTGAAACATCGCTTGTGTGCTGAACAGTATAACTTGGAATAGAAACTTCAAATGTTGTATAAAAAGTATTCGCAAGAAGAAGATTCACTCGGTTTTGACTCTTTTCAAGTAAACTATCTGAATAAATGCGGGGGGTATTGAGATTAAGTTCTAGCTGTTACTACAAAAGCTTGCGGATATATTCTTTGGGGCAGAGACAGAATTCGAAACATCGACTGAACGGTTAGAAGCTCTTTATAAGGAAATTGGTGTTTATAATGGAAAGGTAAGCGAATAATGAGACCATTAGCTTTATATTATCTTTAGTATAAGAGTATACTCCTCAATTCGGCGAAAAAGCACAACAATCCTTCGTTAAATCAGTTTTCCGTGCAAACTGAAGTTTATAGTTCCATCCACAACATCCCTAGCAATGGATCTTTAAACCCGAGTCGAGTGATAGAGTCTTCAAAGGATTTAAGCAACAAAGCCTTCCGCCGCGGTCTTGTTAGAGGATACCATATCTCAGCGAAAAATAGCCGTAAGCTCTTGTTCTATTTACAAAACTAACCTAAATTCTCTCAAGCCACAACAACTCTACGAGCATTAGACCAATCTCGTCCAGACCTCCAAGGTAGTTAGATCAACTTGACTTCCCTTTTTGTAAACACCTTTTCTAGACCACGATGAAAGTAAAAAGAATTGCATCGACAGTGTCAAAAATTTATCAGAACACAAGTTATTCTCTTTTTTTTCAAACTTCCCAGTCATAGCAATTGCTTATAGGGGTTCCTATAAATTTCTCCAGCCTCCGATAATTGACTCTTCCGTTACAAATTCAAATAAGCCTTTCTGGCGGTCAAGATTACGAGGACAGTAACTGCATCCAACCCTGATTGAAATTCTAAATAACATGGTCTAGTGATCTAGTTCGTGAAAAACACGAAATTTCTCCGGATGCAACGATCTCAATAAAGTATAATTCCGCGGATTGCAGTAATATCAAAGCAAAAATTTTGGAGCGAGCTTCTGAGCTGGACAATCTTAACAAAAGCAAACAACAAAGCGTATTCCTAATATG
>ENA-UOTX01000638-UOTX01000638.1-compost-metagenome-genome-assembly--contig:-NODE-638-length-34594-cov-17.473535_pt1 | contig 34594 bp, 24 predicted proteins | sample MGYA00238143_ERZ746982 | MGnify/ENA primary metagenome ERZ746982 (study PRJEB28758, sample SAMN06268862) | compost metagenome | isolation source: single cell | place: USA: California, Emeryville, Joint... | reverse complement strand
CTTGCTCTAAGTGTGTCAAATTCACGGTGTTTCTCTTCTAATTGAGCGCGCATTTCACTAATTTCAGCCCTTAAGGTTTCGTCGCTCTCTTGAAACTCCTCCAATTTTTGCTGAAGCTGCATGATCTGGGTTTCATAGGCGGATCTTTCTGCCGAAAAACGGATTTCGTAGTCCATAGCATCCGTTTTCTTGCGATTTTCCCAATGCGTTCTCAGCTCTTCAATTTGAACGACCTTGCTTTTCTCTACTATGACAACCTCCTCCTTTAGTCTCTCTATCTCACTGCTTTTCTGGTTGACTTCATCCTTCAGTTTCTCGATTTCTTTTTCAAGCAGATGCATTTTGTTTTCCTGCTCTCTTCGATGGGCCCGCTGCTCATTCAGGGCTCTATTGAAGTTTGCATTATCGGTTTCATGAAGCAAATTCTGTTCGTCAAGCACGTTTTGTAGTTTATTCAAGTGAGCTGTCAGCTCTTCAATGGTAGCTTGTTGGCTCTTCTGCATCCTCTCCTTGCTCTCTATCAAATCTCTGATCTCCTCTTCCTTCTCAGCGACTAATCTATTGCATTTTGCCTCATTTTCTTTCAGTCGATGCTGAAAATCGTCTCTTTCAAACTGTAATGCTCTTTCTTTCTCTTCAGTCACCCTTTTCTAAGAATAACCCATAATAAGACATCGATATAACTAATAAAGTGATTTTTTACAATGTCTTGAGCTCTTGTACTTTCAAGATTTTGCCTCAAAGCCTCAAGTTTCTTCGCACTTTCTAACTCCAAGTCTTTTTGTCTCACCTTCAGCTCCTTGTTCTCAGTCTGTTGATTACCCAAAGCGACTGTTAACTTGTCAATCTCTTCTTTAAACTGCCCTAATTTCTTAAGCAAATCTCGTTGACCATCCTGTAGTATCTCCAATTCTGCATTTTTTTCACTCAGTTGCATCTCAGAGTCCCTCTGCATCTTCTTCAGTTTCTCATTTAAACTTTCAATCTGTCTATCTTTAGCCTCATTTTCTTCGGATTGTTTTTTGACTCGGTCATTTAACGAACTAATTTGCAATTCTTTGCGACGGTCGTCGTCCTGGAGCTTATTTAACTGGCGATTCATTGATTCGATCTGATCGTCCTTCTTTTGGTCCTGCTCTTGGAACCTTTTCAGTTTGCTTTCAAGGGAGGATAACTTCAGTTCCTTATCGCGATCATCGTCTTGAGCTTTTCTAAGTCGCTCGTTCAGTGAAATAACCTGCAATTCTTTAGAATGGTCATCTTCTTGAAGTTTCTTCAATCGAGCGTTTAAAGCCGCTATCTGATCATCTTTAAGGCGGTCTTGAGTTTTCATCCTTTCCAAATTGTCCTCCAAAGACGTGACTCTCAACTCCTTCTGATGCGCTTCTTCCTGGGTTTTTCTCAACTTTTCCTTTAGTGTTGTAATTTGTGACCCTTTAGAAGCATCATCATCCTGGAGGTTCTTCAACTTGGTGTTTAACGCAGCTAGCTGCTCTTCTTTCAATCGGTTTTCTTCTTGTTGTCTTTTTAAATGATCATCGAGAGAATTGATCTTCAAACTCTTTTGGTAGTCTTCATCCTCAGTCTGTTTCAGTTTCTCATGCAGTTGATTTATTTGCGAGCTTTTAGAGGCGTTCTCCTCTTGTAAATTTTTTAATCGGTTACTAAGCGTCTCGAGTTGCTTTTCTTTCGCGTAATCATCTTCCCGGAGCTTTTCTAGCTGATCTCCCATCAAAGCAAGCTTCGCCTCCTTCTGAGAATCTTCTTCTTGCATTTTTTTGAGACGGTCTTTAAGCGTAGCAATTTGCGAGCCTTTGGAGCTATCATCGTCTTGAAGCGTTTTAAGCTTGAGATTTAATGTTGCGAGCTGTTCATCTTTCTGCCGCTCTTCCTCTTGTAGCTTTTTCAATTGATCATCAAGCGAGGCCAGCCGCAACTCCTTCTGATAATCATCTTCCTGCGTCTTTTTTAATTTATCATTAAGAGCATTCAGTTGAATCCCTTTTGCCATATTTTCCTCTTGGAGGTTTTTCACCTTGTTGCTCAGAGTGTCGATTTGCTTGTCTTTAAGACTCTCTTCTTCTCTGAGTCTCTCCACCTGGTCTTCTAGCCCGACAAGCTTCAGATCTTTTTCATGATCGGATTCCTGCAATCTTTTCAGGCGATCATTTAAAGAATTCAGCTGCAGTTCTTTGCGATAGTCATCCTCTTGTAGCTTTTTCAGTCTGGTATTCAGAGTGTTTATTTGGTCTTCTTTCTGGCTATCCTGTTCTTGCAGTCTCGCTAGTCGATCTTCGAGTGAAGTGGCCTTCAAATCCTTCTGATTGGCTTCTTCCTGGGCCTTTTTGAGTCGATTGCCAAGCGATTCGATTTGATTATCTTTCCGAATTTCCTCTTCTTGCAGCTTTTTGATCCTTCCATTGAGGATGTCCACCTGGCTGTCCTTTTCCACCTCGCCTTCTTGGAACTTTCTCACCTGCTCTTTGAGACTTTCAATCTGGTCTTCTCTTTTATTAACTTCCTCCTGGGTTCGCTTCAATCGGTCATTCAATGACTCAATCTGAGCCTCCTTACGAGCTTCTTCCTTTTTCATCTTATCTTTAAGCGCTTCGATCTCAGTTTCCTTCCGTCCGTTTTCTTCTTGTTGCTGTTTCAGCTGCTCAGTCAGCACTTCGACTTGCCGATCCCCTCCTTCTTGAAGATTTTTGACTTTTTCTTTTAACACATCGACTTGATTTTCTTTGCGCGTGTTTTCTTCTTGAAGTCTCTTCACCTTTTCGCTTAGTGAGTCGATTTGACGCGATGTGTCTTCTTGAACTTGTGCCAAGCGATTTTTGAAAGAGTCGATCTGGATATCCTTGCTATTGCTCTCATCTTGCAGCTTTTTTAACCGCTCTTTTAATGCACCCAGCTGAATGTCCTTTTGATTGCCTTCACCATGAATATCTTCCTTTTCTTGCTGCGTTTTTTTCAATTGAGCTTCAAGCTCAGAAATTCGTGCTCTCAAACCTTTTGCTTGATCCTCTAGCTCTTGAATCCGTTGATTATGTTGTATGTTCAGCTCTTTCAGATCGCCTTCCTGGAAGAGGGCCGAGTAAGAGCGTTATTTCAAAAAGGAAATCAGAATTTGTTATTTACCAGCTCCTTTTGATGTTTCTTTGTCAATTCATCCAGTTTTTTTGCAGATTCTCGTTCAAGATTAGTATATTTCTGTTGTGAGCTGCTCAATTCTTCCTTTAACTGCTTTAAATCCTGAGCTAATTCCTCGTTTTTCCTCCCGAAGTCTGAAAGCTGCTCCTCCAGCTCTCGATTCCGTTTCTTTGCATTTTCTAATTGGGCTGCAAGGCCAGTTTTTTCTCGCTGGGCCAGATGTTCGCTCTCCTTTGCTAAATTTTCCTGTTTATTTTATTGTAAAACCACCGCATGAACAGACGTATATCTTACGTGATGGCTCGTGATCTCCTCGAGCTTCCTCATGTAATCTCTCTCAGCTGCCTTATGTTTTTCTTTCCAATCATCAAGGGATTTACGAAGGTCTTCGTTATGCTGCTGGAGTTCCTCATGGGCTTTTTTCATCTGCTCCCCATGTGTCTGAAGTCCTTCGTGGTGCTCTTCCATCTCTCGAATACGCTCCTGAGCTTCATTTAAATTCCCTTGCCACTCAAGTTTATCTTCCTCGTATATTCTTTGAATGTTTTCCAGCTCTTCCTATATTGCAATTTATCAACGAGAGAAAGTGAATGTAAGCGTACAGCTTGTTCTCTGACAGTAGCTTCAAAAAACTCTTTGATCTCATTCAGTTCAACTGTATGATGTTTTTCCATATCTATCGCCTTCTGCCGATAATCTTCTAAAGTTTCCTTTAGTGACTCATTTTCGTCTATTTGCCTTTCCAGTTCGACGGCAAATAGCATTAATTGGATGAGATGACGCGAATTTTGTGGCTGTTGTCCTTGCTGCATCTTTTGAATGAATGAGCTGAATAGTTAATTTGAAGTCCGTCTATCCTAACTTAAAAATTTATTAGACCGTTAATTATGTTTTGTGTAAAAGCATATTCTGGAAAAAAAATTAGTAGCCCTGGGAATTATGTGCGGGTGTGTGTTGGGTTTTTTTTAAAAAAATATATATATCAATGGCAAAATGAAACCGTAAGGTCTATGGAATAGGCTCGAGATTGGCTATAAGTCTACACAATATTTGACTTGTAAAAACACAAAAACTGACTCTAATGTTAGCATTTTTTTTTTTACCACAATAATTTTTGTGTGTATCTAGATAAGGGACGAGAGTTGTTCTTCTGGGTAAAGTTCAAGAGAAGAGAGCTTTTCATCAGTCACGTTCAGTGAGAAAGAAAATATTGAATTTTTAAAAAAATCAAGTAGGACTGACCTTTCAAGCTTCCTTTCCAATAAGATTTTCATTTACTCAACTGAATTCGTTTAATTGTTGAAAGAACTCTTCAAAATTCGTTATTGATTCTGCAACTTAACATGAGTTCCAAGAAGTGATTAATTTCCAAGTTAACTGACTTTATTTACGCTGTTAAGCTCCTTTCTAACAAGGTGTTCTTATTTCTATGCAAAATTATATCCAAAACTTGCGAAGAGGTGCTCCCAAAAAAGAGCATTTCATACAAAAATAAACCAAGATTAATAAATCCAGTTGTTCTACGGAATCAAGTTTTAAAAATTTAATATTCCAATTCTTTCCTAATCTCACCCCTCACAGGACTTCAAACTTGCAAGCAATAATACAATGCATGTGACCTCGAATGTATGATCTCACTCAATTACTAATTATTCACTGAAAGAGAAATTTCACTTTTCTATAGTATGAGTTCTTCTGTTATTCATTGAAGGACCTTAGAATCTTGCTAATGAGAGTCAACAACTCTCGTTCGAGTGTTAACTAACTCACTTTGCAGCTTGTCAGAACCTCTTCTCTTGTGGATTTTTTCGGAAACAATCGCAAAAAATACTCATTCAAACGAGTGGTATTTTTAATTAATTTTTTATATTGCACTGGACAGATTCTTCAGATTCTTAATTCCAAATTGGAATTAGGAAGCTGGAGTAATTGACCCCAAAATCAACATTCCATCAATTCTTAGAATCAATTAGACAGCTCCGTGACACACAGTCATTTCTCTCTAGAGTAGCTCATTTCCTGCGAACCATGTAGAAAATCGGTTAATTTTTACCTATTTCGCATCATGAATCCTGCTTTTAGAGGGGGAGAAAACACCCGTGATTCCCAAGGAATTAATTTTTCTGACCGGTTTTTTTCAGGAAATATCTAAAAATGCAAATTAAGATTTGATGAGTATGGATTTCCGAGCTATTTTCCTTGCATTCCATCCGAGTCCTGCTCAGTAACAGTTCCGAGTCATTTACTGCCCAACTAATTTTTCTGCGTTTAAAAAGAAATTTCAGATCTTTCGAAATTTCAGCAACATTCAAATTAAGCAACTCCAAGATCTAATTTTCAGTATAATTCAAAGATAAAGCTTGAGAGTTAGATATTTAATGGATTCATACAACCCAAAAGACACATTTAGCTCGCTCTATGACCAGAACGCTTTCAAACCAGGCTTCCTTGGCCCTATGGATGCCATTTCGGAAGCCAACTACCGGCATTTGAGTCTTATGTATCAACGTGGATACTATCCTATCAGAAGGAGAAAGCCAGAGAAACAGGCTGCAGCGGAAAAAGTTTCCAAAGACACGGCTACTAAGACCACACCAAACAAAATCGAGCTAATGGAATGGTAAGAGAGTCTTTACGAAATCTGGACACCATATCTCATCAATCTGAAAAAGGCTTAAGAACAAGACTCTCGACCAAAAATACCAGATTCTGTGCATTGAAGACTCGTTGCTTGTAAACATTCTGCTTTTTATGTACCGCAAGTGGATTGAAAAAGACGACACTACGTTCGCAATAGAAGGAGCCGATCAAAAGTAAATACACTCTCTAGCTGTTGCTAAGCCTTGCCCAAGCGTCATTATCAATAATAATGGAATCGACTTTCAAGACGTCGAGAAACTGTTTCATGTGAGGTCTCGATCGAAATCCGGTATTTCGGACTCTGACTCCAAGAAGTGCGGAGCTGAAGAGGTAGGAAATAACCAATCAATCTGAAGGTGCTTACATAGCAATCTGGATATTAGGATCTGATCTATGGCCTCCGAGTATGCGACGGAGAGGATTTCTACGACACATTAGTCTTCACAGAGAAGTTTCTCAAAAACTTTGACAGACTCATGGAGATATTCGATATTATTTCCGATAATTCCGCGTTTTCAGCAGCTCCTAAGTACTTCCATACGCCGAGACATCGTTTCTGATTCTTTTTTGTTTTTGACAATAATGAAGATCACATTGGAATCCGTCAACGAAATCATACGTTTGGGATGAGCCACAATGGTTTAATCCCTTCAGTTTTCAAAGAATTGGCGCTTGGATTGCTAGTAGTTTCGAGAAGGCAATCTGGAACCAGTAATGACAGACATTTATGTGGAGGAGAGACTGATAACTTTAAATTCTCTAGATATTTTGAAGAGAAGAGACAAATTTCGAATAAAATGTACATCGAAATTGACCCAAAGATTAGTCTTGAGTCTAAGGAAAAATTATTAAAGTACTGGAAGCAGTTAAAGGCTGAGAGCAAAACCAGCGTAACAATAAAAATAATTTATGGTTCATGGCCGTAACCCATTAAAAATAAAAGATTTTTATGATTATTCCGAATGTCTGTGCGAAGCTCCGAGCACCAGAGACCATTGGGACGAACAGTGTTATCGGCAAAGAAATGGAGGAATTTGAGCAAAAGCTGGCACTAATTTACAAATCTTTCAAGAAGAATGAGGACTCCACCCAGTCTTCATGCGAAAATATTATAAATAAATTCAAGGTAGAGATGGAAGAAAAAAACCCTGAGAGATTTATTGACAATCTGCTTGAAGCTTCACTTGAAAGCATGGGTACAATATTAGAATTAATTTGTAGTTTTTTAATTCAATGTGAATTAGGAAAATTAACAAACGTGATTGGTAAAGCTGTGCTAGAACAAATCAAGGCAGGCTTGTCAGACCTGTTTGCAAAGAAGTTGGCTCATACAGACGAAAAATCAAAGGAGCAACAGCAACAACCGAAAACATCAAAGAAAAAGAAGTCGAATAAAAAGAAGGCTCATCAAAAAGCGAAGGAAGCACAATGCGAGCAAAAAGGTAATTTACTCCTCATAAATGGAAGTCAATTGTTTAAACGCTTCTCCCACAGAGGATGTCTCCACTTCAGGCTCCACTACGTTGGATAAACCACAAGAATGCAAGATCATTCAGCAATCTAACATCCAAGTATCAAAAGAAACAGAAGTGAAGACAGATACTTCTGAAAATCATGAGCCTTCAACAATGGAGGAAGAAGGCAAAACGGATCAAAACGCTTCAGAGGTCGATTGTACTTTCAATGAGGTCCCAGATTTCTGTGCTCAAGACGAAATGTGTATTTCTATAGCTCGTTCATTGATTTCTCAGGCAGTTGAAAGCATCAATGAATCTGAAAAAATGGCTGAAGAAAGTACTGAAGCTGAGCCTTCCCAAGCCAAGCCGCCGAAAAAATCATCAAAAAAGAAGAAAGGAAAGAAAAAGCAAGAATCGGCTTCATCAAAAGCTCAACCGAGCGAAACTTTGAATCACTCAACCAAAGCTTTCAGTCTAGAGAACGGTGACCAATGTTCGACCACATCTCAAGAACAAAAGTCCTCAAAAAAGAATAATGAACAAAGCCAGACCATCCATTCCACTGATGGTAAAGTAGGTGATGGTACAAAGAAGAAAAGAATTAGAAAGAAAGCTCTCGCGAAGCTCAACCAAGAAGCAGAGAATGCAAAGAACAAGGACGTTCTTACTTCATCAAACGAGCAGTCCCAACGGACCTCATTAGATGATAATAAATTCAATGAAGTGCTCACTCCGGAAGATAAATATGACATCACAACTACCGATGACTCATCGAAACCGCTCTCAATAAACGAGGACAACTTCAAGCACGAAGAGAATTGTCTGACACCGACGCCTACGTTGAGTGATTTGAGCGAGGACGAGAGATATCGAGAAGTATTAAATTCGGATAGCATTTATATGCTGATAACCAAGTTAAATCAGACAATCCAATTCAACGAGGACAAGGTCGGCATAAAGAGTCCAGAGGATTCGCTGTCGAACAGCATGTGTGTCTTGTCAAAGTCGAATCCAGCCCCTATTACTAAATCTGACGCGAACGAGGGCTTTAAAAAGTCAGACACAAGAGAAAGCAAGCAACCACAGGAAACTCCTGAAAATGATGGGTTTATAGAGGTTAAACCCAATAAAAAGAAAAACCAGAAAGAACCTAAGAAAGAAGAGAGTGGTAGATTCCATAGAAACCATAGAGAGAGACAAGAGAAGGTTGCAAAGCAACAGACTCAGAACGAAGGAAACAGACAATACCAAAGCAGAAATTCAGACCAAGCAAAGCCAACCGGACTGAACCGTGAAGGCACTGAATCTAAATCCGCCATTACATATGAACTCAAAAAGACTAGCACTAACAATACAGTAAGTGAGAAATCTAAAGCAAATGCGAGCTCTTCAGGAGCTGAGAGCAAAAAAATAGATCTTAAAATTTCTAAAAATGAGTCCATGCCAGTCGAATCGCAGGAATCAAATAAACTCAGCGCTCTCGAATCACAGCTTGCGTTGAAGCATGAGCATTCTGCTCCTTGTGGTAATGATCAGAGTGCTGCTTCTACTGGTGTGCGAATAAGAAAGCCACTGAGACTTAATCCGAAAGCCATCCCGCTGTCATTTTCCGTGCTAAGCCCTGAAGAGATTCTCAGACAGCACATTCAAAAAATCGTAGATCAGCTCTATTTTGAGAAACTAGAGCAAGATATTTTTTATTCTGTCAAGAAAGTAACGAAAGAGTCCAACGAGATCATGCACTTGAGAAAAATCGCCTATGAACGTATCAACTACGTCATTACCCATTGCTTCGAGAGTAATTCCTATTGTCTTGCAATCCCTAAATATCATTTGCAAATAATAGATTTCAAAACCAGGCTTTTCGGGTCTTGCACCACAGGATTCGCTTTGAAATCAAGCGACGTTGATATTGCGATTTATAGTCCAGATGCTCTAGGCAAGCTCGACGCAGTCGCACTCTTACAGGCAGCAGAAGAAAAATTATCCTGTTTCAGATGGATAAAGTCAGTTAAACCGATCTACCAAGCCAAAATCCCAGTCTTGAAACTTGTAATACCCAGTTACTATTCAATCTGATCTCTATTACTATTCCTATAGCAAATCGACCCGGAGATCGACTTCAGCGACGCTGACTTCGAGAAAGATCCGTCGATTAAGGCCATGCTGGAACACGGCAAGAAAATCAAAAAAGGCAAGCACAATCTGAAACCTAATCAGAAAGACAACTGTATGATCATCAACGTCGATCTATCCGTCGAGTTTGTAGACATAATAGAAGGCATCTCGCATTTAGGATTCAGATCTACAGACTTTGTTGAAAGTTTAAACAGCAAATATAAGTCGCTTTATCCTGTTGGGATCATCATCAAGCAGTTCCTCCGCCGAAAGGGCTGCCTCAATCATGATCAAGGTATCCATATCCCTTGATGATTCGCGTATAATAATACATTGCTTAATATCTAGGAGGACTGAACTCTTATAATCTTACCATGCTTCTGGCCGCCTATTTCCAAAAATTCCCGGAAGAGAGATTCAGCGTGGCATTCTCTAACTTAATAAAGTTCTATGCGAAAAGCTTTGACCCTAAAGTCACAGGAATATGCCTGACTCTGCCTGATGAGTAAATTAAGCTTATTAATGACTTTTATTAATCTTTTTTTTTTCTTCTATTTCTCGATAGTCCTTTCTACGATTTGCCTGCACCCGATCCAGTTTCTCCTCTCCATATCTATGAAGGCATCAATTTTACGAGAAATATTGCCAAGAACGTCGTCAAAATCCAGCAAATATTGACTGAGTTAGGGAAACTTTCTGATTATCTCGACGAATTCAGAGCGAAACTAACGGAAGTGGTTTCGAAGGACTCAGGAGTCTCGATAAAGAGCCTGGATGATTTAAGAAACTGCAAGGATCCGGACATTCTGCAGCATCTTGAAACGAATCTGATCGAAGAGATCATTCACAAGGTCTGACCTTGCAGCTTGGGAGAGTTATAAGGATAAACAGACACCAAAGAGATAATTATTTAATTCTTGCTTAATAGTCTCAGTGTTAGGATTGAGCATTTCAGCGATTCGCTAGTCCTGGCAGCTTATTTCTGTTAAAAGTGCTATATGCTAATTCATTTTGAATAACTTGAGTTGTATGTAGAGCAGATTTTTCATACGTTCACTGGTACTTTATGATAGAAAAATTTGATACTCTAATAAACCAACATCTATTCATTTTTCTCTTTACATGAAGAGCGAAATATATCATTCCGAGCACCCAGGTCATTAGTGAGTACTTGGAAGTACAAATTCTTATACTTTGGGAATTCAATTTATTCAGGGTTACTTTCTCTTGCTATTTCAGGTGTGCTCCTATAATTATTATTAGTTAGAGGTATAAGAGGTTGCTGGATGCTGCTATCGGATTTGAAATGAATAGAGAATTCGAATTCTCTAAGTAGAATGTTCTGGACACTTTTGCCTCTTAGAAAATCAAGTTCAAAAAAAGAGATACAATGCTAAAATAGTTCTAATATAGCTGTTAGGATTCTCGTAAAATTCGAAAACGAGAAAGCTTCTATCTGATGAGTATCACTCTGGTTAAGCCGTAATCATCATCACCACCAGAATTTGGTAATTCTTTGAGCTATTCATCTATTGATAGATATCCAACGATTTCATTCATTAAATCATTACTCTAAAAAGATATCGAAGCTTCCATGCGGTACATAGAAATGATATATTATATACTACTCTTAGTTTATACCCTCCAAAAAGAACTCAATAAAAGTCTATTTTAAAAAAATCCGCAGTCAGACTCATATTTATAACAGCTGTATCCTTTCTTTGCTCTGTTGGAGATATATCAGAGCAGCAACGAAGTAGCAAAGAGGCAGTGAGTCAAATAAAGCCAAATTTGACTTTAAAAACCCTCCGTCAAATTCTCAGAGTCCTGAATTCTTGAAGAGCGCGCAAATATTACACTTATTTTTGAAAAAATTTAAATTGGGCTTTTTTTTGCGTGGGAAACTTTCAATTAATTGCGCGACTTATAATTACATTTGAAAACTTAATCAAAACACGGCTTTCTCAGGCACAAGATGGAAAACACTGTTCAAAAAATAGACGCATCCACATTTTTCCGCAGGCTAACGCACTTTCAAGACATTTGGAAAGACGTAAGACTCCACCACAATTTTACATAGTCTTGACCACAATCCAATTTAGTCACAAAGACCATTCCACGAGAATCAAGCGGTAGTTCTCCTCTATGGAAAGGACGACCCTGACGCAATGGTGGTAAAAACAGAAGCTCTACAGTAAAAATCGTTTTATGAAAAATTTCGCCCTGATCCATTCCAAGAGTTTGGCTTTTCGCTTACTCTCTACCCGAAACTTTGATCATTTTTACCCAAAAAAGCCTTTACTTCCTAACCGGAAACAAAAAAGGTACTCTCTAAAGTCACTTCTGTGGCCTAACGACTCCTTTTACTACAGTTCAACTGCTGGAAGTTCTAAAAGAGAACAATCCGCAAAACCTTGCGATACATCTACACACCAAAAACCCACAGAACAACACTGAATCGCTCGAAGCCATAAAAAATAGTCTCTTAGAAGAGTTGGGCCCTGATCCTATCAAGGTATTCATTTAACCCTAAACAGCAAAGAGGCTAATGCTTACTTGTACAGGCGTTGGTCCTTCCAAAGGAGCTTGATAAACAAGCAGGAGCCTTTGCTCAAGAAGTCACGACTTGGTTTAAGACCGTGAATCACGTGCCAAACGATATGGGAAATCTCTTACATGAAGCTCTTTGCGTTAAAGAGGCTCAAGAACTTGTAATTTGGAAAGTTCTATTAGATTTTATTAACTGGTTTTATAGGAAACGATCAAGAGCTCTGCCGCCTTGACGGTTTACTTCCAGACTAAGGTCATCGATGAAGTCGAGAGAATCATTGATGAAGAATTAGATGTACCTCCATTTGCTTTTGTTCAATTCTAACATCAACTGGTGTAGATGAAACACAGTGCGATTTCTAGCAAGATCGAGAGGATATTCGATGAAAACAACGAAAAAGAGATGAAGAATATTGAGAAATTGCTTCATGTACTCATTTTGTTTTAGCTTTCAGTAGTTAACCTCTTATCATTAGATTTCCAGTCAATACATGGAATTTGCTTATACTCCTGTGATACAGAGCGGTGGACAATACGATCTTAGACCAAGCGCGCAGAGCAATGATAACTTACTCTCCTATGACACGATCATATGCAGCTCCGGAGCGAAATATAAAGAATATAACACAAACGTCGTCCGAACTCTTTTCATTAATCCTGATAAGGTATATATATATCATAAAATTCCCAAAGGATGGTATCTTAATATTTGCTCGCTAGAACCAAAAAGCCAACTATGTGCTTGTATACGAACTCCAGCAGCTCATCATTTCAAAATTGAAACCAGGAGTGTCACTGAAATCAGTTTACGACGCTGCAATTGCCCACGCCACTGAGAAGAAAAAGGAAGTAGTTGATGCTCTCCCTAATAACTTCGGCTATGGCGTAGCAACACTTTCCTGTTTTCTTTCATCTGACTTTCTGTTTTTCTCAGATCGGACTCGAATTCAGAGAGTCAAACCTCATGATCAACGCAAAGAATGAGAAACTGGTCGAAGCAGGTAATACGAGCTGCGAGGTCTTACTTAACCGGTACTCTAGGAATGGTTTTCAACGTTGTTGTGTCCCTTCAGAACCTCAAGACTGTCCAAGGGAAGAATTATACAATACTCATCGCGGATACAGTGGCTGTCAAACAAACAGGAAATGAAATTCTCACTGCCAAGATCCCAAAGAAATACGAAGACATCTCTTATGCTTTAGAAGTAAACTGATCTCTTCTGAAATTTGGAAATGAGTCTTTATAAATATTAGATCGAAGAGAAGCCAGCTGCTAAAGAAAAGGTCAAGCAAAACGGCATGGAAATTGAAAGCCGAGGCGGTCGTCGAATGAGAGAGAAAGGCGCGATCCATATGGATGAGAACCAACGAAAACAACATCAGATCGAAATCAAGAAGAATAAGTTGGCTGAATTGGAAGAGAGACTTAAACAGGGAACCTTAGGAAGAGATAACAAAGCTGAGTAATTTTTATGCCTTATTGAAGAGGAGATCTAATGTGTTTTAATGACAATTAGTACATCGAAGAAGATTGAAGACCTTGTTGTCTACAAAGATCCAAATCAAGTCCCTACTAAGGAATTTAAGAACGGACAAATTTTCGTTGATATGAAGAATGACTGCGTCATCCTCCCTATTTGTGGAGATATGGTTCCTTTCCATATCAGCGTTATCAAGAACGTCAACAAACAAGATGAAGGCAAGATTTCGACTCTGCGATTTAATTTCTTCTCAAATCTCAGCGACAAAGCTACCGCTGGTACAGGAAATCTTAAAACAGTAATGAAGACCAGTGCTTTCTACTAGGAATGCTGATGATAATTATTTGCTATAGGCTTTGAACACCTCTCAGATGCTTTATATCAGAGAGCTCACTTTCAGAAGCACAAACGCCAAGAACATGGCTGAAGTTCAAAAGAAGATTAAGGATCTTCAGAAAAAAGTGAAGCAAAAAGAAATCGATAAAGCTAAAGAAGATTTGAAAGAGCAAGAACCGCTTGTGCTCGTTAAAGGTAGATAGAGCCACACAAGTTACCTCTTACATATATGTAATCTAGGCAAAAGACCCATTCTCCAAGACCTTAAAGCCCGACCAAATTTGAGCGGCAAGAAATCGCAAGGAAACCTTGAAGCTCACGTCAACGGCTTCCGTTTCTTGACCCGAAAGCAAGAGAAGCTTGATATCACTTTTAATAATATCAGACACGCGTTCTTCCAACCTTGCGACAAGGAAATGATCATTCTGCTGCACTTTAACCTCCACACTCCAATCATGGTTGGTAAGAAGAAGGTTTCTGATGTTCAGTTCTATACGGAAGCTGGTGCTCAAGCTGATGATATTGGTAATTGAATAATCTGAAATAATTCCGGCTAACTCAAGTTGTAATCACTAGATATGAGAAGAACTGGCAGAAACGATGACGATGAGTGGGAGCAAGAAGAACGTGAAAGAGCACAGCGTAAAAAATTGAATGAAGAATTCGAAAATTTCATCAAGAATGTCGAAGTTGCTGTAAGAAATAGCAATAGCTACAGCCTTAGCTTATTATTGGGATATTCATAGGCCAAGAATTTGATTGAATTTGATGTGCCATACAGAGATCTTGGATTCCAGGGAGCTCCGTTCAAATCTCACGTCAGTGTGTACCCAACCGTCCACTGCCTGGTCAACTTGACTGAATCGCCATTTTTCATTATGAACATCGAAGAGGTCGAATGGGCTCATTTCGAGCGTATCTCGGTAAAACAGTTTGTCTGTGACACATTATCTAAAAGGTATTGTATAGTACGGTCTTAAAAACTTCGATTTGGCTTTCATTCTCAAGGACTACTCGAAGCAAGTCGTCAGAATCAACTCTATTCCCGTTACATACCTTGAGCCTGTTAAAAACTGGCTAGAGTAGCTATTATTTCATTGTTTTTTGAGGCTTACGGGTTATTTAGCAAAATGGATATTCCTTTCACTGTTGGAGAGTATAACATCAAATGGCCAACGGTCATGGCAGATATCAGAGCCACGATTCGAGAGAACCCAGATGAATTCTTTGAGGATGGAGGCTGGGACTTCTTGCAAGAGGATAAAGAAGGCTCTGTTCACGGCGAGGAAGCAGGAGAGGAAGATTTACCTGAAGGTGATTCAGAATTTAGTGCCGACGAGAGTGAATTTGTAACAATTAACTTGAAGAGTTTGCAGAGTGTAATGCTTATCGTATAGGAGGATGACGATGAAAGTGAATATTCTGATGAGGACGAGGATGAAGAAGACGAAGCCTCTGACTATGAAGGAGGTAGGAAACGAATTTATTGATTATTGAATGATTGTTATTTTAATTTTCAAAGATGAGGATCTCGAGGAAGAAGGAATGGATTGGGATGAGATGGAAGAAATGGCGGAAGAAGAGGAGGAAGAAAACAAAAAGAAGAAAGTATCAGGCAAACCAATTCCCAAGAAAGTGAAGAAGTAGTTAAGAATACGCTGGTTTTCTAACGCTATCGAGCCAATATGATTCCGTGTTTTCTGAAACTATTAAATATTTATTAGCTTATTCTCATTATTTTTGCTTATTGGCTGCCAAGCCCTTTGAGATAATTATTGAACAATAATTTTTAGCTCAATAGTGCTTTAAGGAAATTCGTTTAGGTATTTTTCTCGATTTCAAACAACACCTAGAGAGTAGTCAGAGAATGAAACTTTGTTTACGCTTTAATACCATTAAAATAAAAAACTTACAATTTTTGTACACTCTACATCAAATTCGATATATTGAGCAATCATTGACTTTTTGCATAAATGAAAATCATGCGCTTTTTGATAAAATTTCCTAAGATTGTGGCGATTGTGGCAGTCTCTGATACATCTTGAAATAATTTATTCTTCGATGACTTCAGAAGGCGTGGCCGAAGTTTCTTTGAGCTGCAGATACTTTCCGTTTGGAGAGCCGCTTAGTTGTCCAGCGGAGAGCTCGACCTCATTGGATTCAAAGGTCTTGTCTCCTGGCGCGCTGTGCATTTTTTTGAGAACGACGGAGAGCTTTTTCTGCTGGATTCTTGGACGACGAAGAACGAACTCTACGTCCTGTCTCGCGTCCACAGGAATCTCTTGAGCATTTGAGTCTGCCTCAGGCTCTGTACCTGCTTTTGCGAGGTCCGCCTCATCGAATTTGAACTTTCCGACTTTCTCTGGTGTGAAAATGCTCTTTCTGCGCCCGAGCTCTAAATTTTCTTTCTGCAAAAGCGCATTGTTGGGTCTCACTTGAAAAACTATTCCTGGCGAGTCGGCCCTGTCTTCAAGCGTTGGCATTTCTCTCAAAACTGATAAACTCTCTGCTTTCATGTGCAAGTTCTTTTTCATAAGCTTTTGATTCTCGTTGTACTGCTTTTCCCAGATACGGCAAGGTCTTACGTCCATAACCTAATTAAGCTTGCTTAGCGATTTGACCTCAGAGCTTTATATTACGTATCTAAGGAAATTTAAGAGTCCCAAGATCTTGGATAACTCTTTATCGTCTTTTTCTCCCATAAATGGTTTGATTGAAATACAGTTTTCGGGTTGTAACGTTGCGTTATTTGCCGAACTCTAAAACGAAGAAACTTAAACTGAGTTTGAAAAGCTTGATTTACTTTCATCAGGATGACGTTTTTGAGGTCTCTGTTTAAAATCTTCAAATCTTTTACAATCTTTCCATCGATTTTTTCACAATGGTCTCGATACAAGCTATAGGCTATTACTTTCTTTTCGTCAAGTGCACCAATCAAAGGTTCAGAAAGCTAAATCAGCAACTACATTAACTGTCTTTGCTCATATTCGGTTTACCTGTTGAAGTCCAGATGTGTAAATAATCACTTCATACATAGACGCAACTTTTGAAAGAAAATCTGCAAGTCCTGGTCTTTTGAGTATGTAGATTTCCTCTATCAATTCCTGGTCAGTTTTAACCTGCATTGTTAGGGTTAGCACCTAACTTTCTCATAAAAAACCTACTGATAAGACCATGTCTGGATCGCTTATTTTCTTTGAAGTGCTGTAAACTAAAATCTGATCAAGTTCCAAGACAAGCGTTTTTTTGCCCTGCGATGTTTCATTTCATCATGAGTCTTTAGGATTAGGTTACCGCATCAATTGGGCGCTGAGGACCGATTTTGTCTATTTCTGAAACTTCTTCTTGAATGCTAATTCAAATTGCATTGGTTATAATTCAGTGCTCAATTAATTTACTCTTCAGTTGTGTCCTCACATGTGCAGCAACAACAGCAGACCGAAAAGAGTCTGCTCCAAAAGCCTTCTCTGGATCATGCATAAGGATGATGAAATTGATTGTGAAAAATACTCGGTATTCTCAAGAATGGTGGTAGACTCTGAATTTATTCTGTCTTTATCATCTGTTTGTTTTGCGTGCATGCCTTTTGTGTTGGAATGAAGCTGGTTGAGGTACTTGGTTTGTTTTGTACTCTTTGTTTGAATAATTTAAACAAATTATTGAACTAGTCATCAGAATTTTTTAACTAAATTTCTGAGTTGATAAATTCAATCAGGAGCACTATAAGCACAATGAATCGGCGCTTTGGTCATATTCGGAAGATAACCATGTTAGTTGTCTCCGGCTCTTAATTTAAGGCTCTGACGATATGTTTTTCTTGTTTTGAAGACGACAATTTTTAAAAAAGAATTGCAATTTTCAATTTAGAGCTGACGAAAGGAGTGCAATCGCATTGTAATAACAGAAAAATGCCAATGATAGGTCAAGTCATCGTGTATCGCAAGGCAGAAACGGATTGATCGGATTTATTACAATCAGAAGAATCGCGAATAATTCTCCTCTTTATTTTCAATCGAATAAAATTTAATGCAATAGAATTTACTAATGTTGCTAGGCGTTATTTTTCTAAGCTATAAATATGGCCTCAGTTTATTGGATCCTATTGTTAAGGCCAAATTGGTCAGTACCAGAAGCTCGATCTCACAACAGAGTGCTTTTAGCTTTTGAGTTATCAAATTTGTTTGATGTGTTTCTTCAAAATATCCGAGATCATAAAATCGCCTTGATCATGTTGAGGTCCATTGAAATTAAGCCTGTTTTGAGGTGGGAATATTTTACTTTGTTGGTCTTAATCACAAAGCTTTATCTAGATATTAGCTCATAATACGCCTGGTTTCGAACGCAGAAAATTCTTTTTGAAAGTTGCTCGAAAGTGAGCCAAAACGGTAAGTTTGTTTTCAGGTCCTTAGCAAGAGTCTGGAACTGTCGCTTCTAACCTCCAGCAAACTTATAAATATAGCACTATTGAATCTTCTCCTTCAATTAAACTCGATTCGAGAAATAAAAATTACATTAAAGTCAAAAATGAGAACACACATAATCAAGGCTATCAAAAATGTAGTATCAATTAATTATTGCTATTAAAGTATTCAAAATTATTGCACTAACACACACAAAATCCTTCGCCTCTAGCGAGACCTACTGAATTGTGTTTCAATTTATTCAAAAATAACTTCAATATTTTCGTACTGTCTTTTTTCTTTTGGCTTTATTCTACCAAATGAAGATATCACGCTCTGCTCAAATAATTACTAGCATACCTTTGATGATTCGCGATTTCTCTGAGTTTGTTTTGAATTCCCCTTTGGTTCTTCTTTTCCATTTTCTTCAAATCCAAAAAAGTCTCCGGCTGTTTGAAAGATTCAATTATAAAGTTATCCCAGTCTTCTTGTTTTATCCCTCTATCGATAACTATCTACAGATTTGATCAGACTAATTAATTCACCTCTGAAATGTTTCACCTGAAATAAGATCGATACAGGTATTGTATGAGCTGGGTCTCCACTCTCAAGCTTTAATTTGTTTGTCAAACATCTCGAATAGAAAAGCCTTTTTCAGATCATATTGAACTTAGATTTTAACAACCAAATAGGTTACATTTGAGTTTCCTTGAGTTTTTCAGCATTTTGGTTAGTTTCATCAACCAAATAATCTATTTCACTGAAATCTCTTGATTTCCGTTTGTGTATGCTGTCAATTTGAGAATTTGTGTCGGCTGAATTTGAACGACTATGGATTGTAAACGCAGTTAATAATCTGAAAACTCATATTTATAATTACTTGACACTTCCCATGCCTCGATCGATATCGCTGCTTATCTCATGAATCATCTGATTATCATGCTCTAGCAAAAATTTCCAATCAATAAAGAGTCAATGGCTTTAATTGCTACGAATATAACGATTATTTTCAGCATCAGTTCTGCTATTATTTTCTGTATATTGTTTTTTAAGCCCTTCCTTTTTCGTCGGAGATCTCTCTATTACGTCATTTGCACTAGCGCACTCTTTATTCTGTAAGCTTATTGAATTATTTGAGGTTCTCGGAGAAGAATCTCGAGATTTTGCATAAAAAGTGTTTGTCAGCTGTTTGAAAGGCTCTACACTTTTCCGCTGCAAATTCTCTGTTTTGGTCTTGTGCATATTGACTAGTTGACTTATCTCATCAAGCTCTTGCTGCTTGATCTGGAGTTTCTCCTCGAGCAGTTGACGATAGGATTTCCGTGCTCGTGGATCCTGAATACGGGCCTGAGGAACTTCAACCCGAGGGACATGATCCTGGATTTTGTTAAGAATATGGGAACTGCTTTGAGGTGGCTTGTCACTCCGGCGAAGCATGTCGTGATTCGATTTATTTTGGATTTGCTGACTATTTTCATGAGAATTGTCTCGAAAAGTAAACGTTCCTAGCGAGAAGAAGGCGAATTATAATAACACTGCGGGAATGCACGTTACCATTTTCTTGAAGGTAGCTGCCGAGATAATTGGTCTTTGCTGTTGAAAAACCGTTGATATTAGGACTTAATTTCACATAGCGTGAATTGGAATCTTCTTTGTATGAATGTCCGACAGAAGCATACCTTTCAGTCTTCCGTATATTCACCCTTCGCTGACCAGAGGCTGCGGATTTGAAGCTGTCGCTGCCTGCTGTAGAGATCCAATTCGATTGATTTTCCAAATCTTCCAACGCATCCTTACTTTTTGATAGGTGTTGGCTCGAACAGTGCTTGGGTCCCGACATCCTACTCTCTGCTGTAACACTTGAAGGCCGCTTTCTGTACAAAGACTGAATATCCTCATTGAGAGAAGCGCGTGCTGATGGTTGCGGGGAACTTCCTCTGTCACTCAAAATACTAGCACCTCTTTCTGCTTTCGAGAGAACTTTGCTCTGTCTAAAACTCACAGCTTCTAGCTCTTCGCGCCATTCACTTAACTAAAAACAATTCTTAGCTCCTACGAAACCACTGAGGAATATTATTACCCTCTGCCGATCACCATTCTGCAACTCTTCGTATTTCATACGGCTCAGATACTTCATTCTCTCCACATAAATCAGGATTTGAGGAGCTGATTCAACCTCTTTTGCAAGCAACTAAATATCTAAGGCTCAAATATACAAATTTGCTGATGATGATACATTAATTTCCTCGATGATTCCTTTGAGAAGCTTGATCTGAGATATATCTGAACTTCGATTAAAGGCTAAATGGCATTTTTTAGCAACATGAACTGCACAATATAGCTACCTAGCACTTTAGTTGCCAATGAGATCGCTTTATTGCACGAGCTAATTTTATTCGTAGTCGCCTGCATGCCTCCGCTTTGTGTTTTTGCCTGTGATAATCTTTTAACGAAAGCATCAAAAGCTTCGATAAGCTTGGAAAGATTGTTGTCTATGTCTAGAAGAGTCATATTGTTTTCGATTCTGAAGACCCTTTCGTTAACCCGAAGACAGACCTGTGAATGATCATCTAATAATCAAATGGTGAGATAGTAGCAGGATGTTGAAGCTACCTATCTTGTGAATAGGGATCAATTCCTGGCAGTTAATGCAAGGCACAATTGTGATTGAGGTGATGTCGTTTTGCGAGTAAGGCCTTCTGCTGTGAGAATAAGCCATTACTGGTCTGGAAGACCGCCATTTCACTTCTCTTTGAATAGTGGGTTCGTAAAAGACAGTGTGGTGTATGCTATTTCTTGACATATCCTACGTGGAGAAATTTACATTGGTTGTCTTGAGGAGATTGCCTTACTTGATTTTATTTGTTCGCAGCCTTAGGCTAGCAATATAATTTTAATTATCTGATTAATTACTTGTCCTTATACACACAAAATGTTTCCAATGGTTGTCAAACGAGTCATGTCTTTTTTGGATACTGTCAATCTCAAGTGAAGGATTCAACGATGACTTCAGGAAAAAACTTATCGCTCATGCTAAATGGAGGAGAATTTATCATTTTAATGGTAAATCATAACATTTTTTTTATAAGACCATAATATAACTCAGATAGCTGACTAAGCTGTGAGAGTTTGATTAACTACTCTATTTTATCCATATATCGCCTTAGAAATCATAACTCATAACATATTTAACATTTGGGCACAAATAGAAAAATTTCATGGTTACTACTCACAAGGAATTCAATTAAGTATTAGTTAATACTGGTTCTGGTTCTGGTTCTGGTTCTGGTGCTTTTTTGCAATAAACACATTCATATTGTTCCATCTCGCTAGCTTCCTCAGCTGTAATTCCAACACACTCAACATGAAACCACGTCGAGCATTTATCGCATTGAATATAATTACAGTCCGGGTTTAACGGAGTCTTGCACATGCAGTGCTTCTGCCACTCTTCCAGAGGAGGAACCAGATTTTTTGTGGTTACGTTGTAGCCAGCTCTAATTATTTACACGAAAAGTTAACATCTTTATTTGGCTCTTGTATTACCTGCTGTAGAAAGTGTATGGAGGAATATCTTCCAGCTTATCATACTCATCATATGGAAGTATAGTGCAAACATCATTGATGCAATCCACAGTGATGAAATCCATATGAGTTGATAGAAACACCTCGTTTTCTCCAAAATGCTTAATATACGCTGAGAACTTCTTGGGCAATTCAGTTCTTTTGTAATACCTTTTAAAATGAACCGAGTCAATAAAGAAAGATTTGCCAATAGCCATACCATTGGACCTCGAGAACGGCTAATATTTTAAATTCATCAGGGTCTTTAGGACGAATAACCCTTAAAAGTTTGCATATGTAGTCATTGTCCGGATCGCCATCATTTTCTATCATGAGATTATCTTTGACTCGATATATAGTGTTTTTGTATTTGATCCCTGTGTAAGTATCGTTGTACTTTGTCGGATCAGACAGAAGGAGCTTGACAACATTAGTACTTGAAGCCTGGTTCTTGCTAGGGGCGCTGTCTGGTGGCTTGATTTGAATTTTTTCATTCGCGATTTTCAAGCTTATTCCTGATTTTGGATAGGAAGTCTCGTTTTTGGAGTTGGAGTTATATTTTATCTTCTTCACGACGGGTGGTTCTTCGGGGCTGTTTTCCAGGTTTGTGGTCTTTGATTGCATGTGTTTTATTGGCGCGGTTTTTGAGATTATTCACTGATTTAATGACAAATTGTACTTTAAATTTAGGCATGCAAATTGTAATCAAATTCCACTTGAAAAGAACAGAAATACTATCACTCATAATACTCAGGCATAAAGCAAATAAGTGGATAGTTTGCATTTTAAAAAGATACTATAACGCTTGAAAAGATTGATCCTTCAATGCATTATTAATCTGCTATTATCCCTTCATCCGATTCAAACTAATGAAATTTGCTTTGGATGTTTTCTGTTTGAAGATACAAACACACATTTTTTCGAAAGAGCCGGAAACAATCCATAATTATCGTTTAAGCTTAAGTCAGTTTTGCAGCAAGCCCTCAGAAAAACTATTTGGTTTCATTAACCCCCATAGGATGAATGCCCTTAGCGCGATAATCTTAATATACATATAATTAGCCTGGGAAAATGTGAACGAACAAAGCAAGGCGATTTCTCATAAATTATTCGAAAGCACCATGTGCTGGTAGTAGTAGAGTGGGTAGTGTATCAGAAATTAGAGCTCTAATTACAAAAACTCTTTCTAAATATTGTTGCTATGTTGCTTCAACAACACAAAAACCATTTATAATCGCTTTACTACTCTTAGCTACCTCCAAAATTTTTATAAACCTTTCGCCTTCTTTGTTTTCTGCTTCTTCTTGTCGATTTTCTTTTTTATCGGCACCGCATCCTTTTTCCCCACTTTAGAATTCGAATTGTTTGAATCGTCGTCATAACTAACGAAATCTACAAATTGGCACAAACCATCAGCCCTTAATTTCTCGAAGATAATTCTTACAGTCCTCTTTTTTGGCGCTATAGGAAAGGTCGCGTTTCTCCTATAATTCAAATATCGATCATCATTTTCTACTTTTAAATAAATTGTTTACCTTGAAATTGCTGCCATCGTAGACCTTTGCGTAATTTTTCTTCCCTTTTGTTCGTTTTGGCATATAAGTGGTTGCTCCCGCGAATAAAGTTCTCTCTGCGCAATAATTTTTTGTCATTGAGATATTTCGAGTCTCATAAATTATTTACCTCCTCCTTCCTCTAGAAATTCTTTTGACTAGTAAAAATAATGGTAAACATCAGAAATGCTCTGGGAGATATACTGCAGGAGAGCTCGTCGAACTCAGAGAGAATAATCTTTCATTATTGCTGCATTTGGGCTTTTTAAAGCCTGGGTATAGAGGCGCTTTTGCTTTATTTGTCAAGTAGTTTGACCATCCAGACAGCACATTTCCTGAAACTATATAAGGGGTTTTGGGAGAAAACCCTGATCTCACCAGTATTTTGTGTCTCTTCGAGATAGGGAGTCTCGAGGTCGTAAATTTGTTTCTCAAGAGACTTTAACTCGTTCTCAAGGTTATTTCTCCTCTCAATTAGCTCTTGCATTTCTGATGATAAATTAATTTAGTTGTCTTCAAATTTCAGCGCTAAAATTCAGAAGCTTGGAAATTTGAATAAGAACAGTGAATAGAAATTTAAAACTCCTCTAGAATAGGCATAATCTTAATGAGTCCGATCTAAAAGCAGTTACATGACCCTCAAGAAAGAGTGCTTTCTTAACTTTACGGCCTAATAGGTGAATCGAAGGCACTTTGATATTACTTTTACTTTCTATTTTTAAGGTGTGCAGAAAACGATGAATTTTTGCCGGCATTCTAATTCACGTACTCCATGAATAATAAACGTGCTTGCTTTACTAACAAATATCATTCAATAATATCTTGAGGTTCTATGATTTTTATCGATAATTATTTCGATACAGATAAATCTTTTCGTTATAAAAAGTTAACATGAGCGAAGAAACAATTGAAAGAGCGAAATTAAGTTATTTTGAAGAATACCTTTACGATGTAAGCTGACCCGCTTTTCTAACGCCTCATCTACCATAGGGCATAATCGCTGATGCCATGGCTAAATACGAGCAGAGTTCTCAAGAGCCGAAAGATGAAAACGATCTTCTCGAAACTCTGGAGTTTCTGACTTACAAACGTGCCTTTGCGGAAAGCTCCTTTGATATTCTCACCCGAAGCGATAATCTCCCTTCTTCCAACCAAATAGGAGCTCTACTCAGTTTAGTCGAAGCTCTTACAGATAAAAAGTATGCCTCGTTGCAGAAATACACAAAAGAGTACGTGATGCCTATCGAAATCGACGAGCAGGAAAAACATAACCGAATCCTCGATGAATACGAAAATTTTTTCACACGAATTCTGAATTGTCTTAACTATCTCGTGCTTTCGTATAAAGACTGGCATTCGTATATATTGCCTTATTTTCTGTTTCTTTATGGGATCGGGCACTCACGCAATTTGTCTTTTAATCTGAAATTCAACCGATTGATGCAAAGCATGATTACATATTTGAAAGAATCTTCAGTCGAAGGGCAAGACAGTAAGCTTTTTGAGGTGTTCGACTCGTATAAAATTGGCTGTCTCGCCTTCAAATATCTCCTTGCTGCAGCAAATATGAACGCAAACACGTTTATCAGCCTGATAAAAAGAGTTCGAGCGACTGATGGCGAGAAAGAGCTGGCAGGATACTTGGAATCTCTGCTAAAACTGGTGAGCAGCCTGAACCTGAGTAAAGAGAAAACAAACAAAATATTCTCTTGTATGATTGACAAAGATAACCCAGAACTGAGTCCGTCGATTAGGTTCGGTTGGCTGCTCGAGGAACTTAGAGGGAACATGAATCAGCAGGAGTATTTCCTGTTTTTTGACACAATATTCAGCTTTTATTACATTGTGAAAATGATTTACTCAGCCTCGCTCAGTCCTGAAGCAGTTCTCTCTTTCTTCTATGTCCAACACTATACTATTGGTAATTTAGATCTTCGCTTTCTAAGACAATTAACGGTCGGTTTGTAGGGTCTTTTCAATATATTATCTCCAAAGATAAGGACTTGGAAGGGCTGGCGCTGGTCGAAAACTGGGCGGTCCAAGAAACGCAGCATTTGCTTGAAATTTGTCAAGAGCCTGAGCATGGTTTGTCTCTAAACATGCTCTTTTTAGTGCAAGGGTTAGTTTCAATCAATAACTTGCATCTTTTCTATGCGAACCTAAATCATTTGAACGGAGACGCAGACCCATTCCTGAACCAAACGACAAAGAAACTTTGTGATTTGTGGATTCAAAAAGGTCTGTTGTTTAACATAATCAAAAAGTTAAGCGCATCTCGCGGAAAATTACTACAAAATGACACTCATAACCCATTTCTGCTTCAGTCCTCGCAGTCGAGCTACTATGATAACCTCCTCAGTCTATTATCGATTATATACGAATCGATGAAGCTGATATCAACGCAAAACGCGCAAAATAACTCAGTAATATCAAAATATGAGTATTTGCCTTTCGATATTCTTGTTCTTCTCGAAAATGAATGCACTGAGGCTCTGAATGGTGAATTCGACAGTCACAGCGTTCTCTTTTTCTCAAAGCTCTATACTCTTACGACCAAATTGAAAATGTTCAAAAAAGATTTTCTCAGCGTTGGTAATCAATCAACAAGCGTGCTGGCAACTATCCTCAATAAACTAGAAAGATTTGTTATCTCATCGAAATCAATTGCTCAGCCCCTAAATATTAGATATATCCAGCTAATTTTACATACACTTGTCACAAATGGAATGGCAGCGAATATCGTCGCTTGTCTCTACGGCAGCAATGCAGTAAAAGACAGACTGCTTCAAGATTTGAAGATTGAGCAAAGGCTCGATTTTTTCAATGAGCTTCAGTCCAAAAAGAGCATTGAAGAAGCTCCTATCTTCGATTTATCTGCCTCATATTACTTTGGGTTATACCTCGGAGCCGTCTCGCATATGCAGTTTTTCAGCCTACGTAAAGGACTGACCGACCTGCCTCTCAGCCTTAAGAACTTTAAAAGAGTCATTGAGTTTGTTGCTCATTTTTCCCATCCGTCAGTAAAGTTCTCTGATGTGTATCTTCAGTTACCTTATAGCGTTGGCGTGATGGAAGCAGAAAAAGAAAAGCAAGAGTATCTGAGGGGCTTGTATGAGAGCGGCTATTCAACAGTATTGATGAAGGGACTGCTATTTGATCTCGACCGGACAATTTTGATGAGAGTGAGCGCACGAACGGACTCTGAGAGCTTAGTGGGGCTGCAATATGAGGGATTCGAAGGGATTTTCTTCGAGCAAGCGCTGGTAGATAAAAGATATGAAGTTGTCGGGGCTTTGCTTCATGTATTCAAAGATAGAATAAGCGCAAACGTTCAAATTCTGTTGGATTTGCTCAAAGGAATGCAAAAAGCTCACCAGATTGATAAATACAGAGCAGTTTCGTATTTCTGGGTCTGCCGAATGGATCTGAAATGCTTCATTCAGACCCTGAATTATCTCTTCAAAAACCTGAAAGAGCGGAATCTCTTGGAGGAGATGGAAGTGCAGCAGCTTCTTCAAGTATTGGAAGAATGCACTATTAGCTCAATCCAGAGCTTATTCACACTTCCGTTTGTTGGATCAGACACCTTTGTAAGCAAAGAGATCATCTCACTCATAAAATCCAGTGATACAAGCCTACAACTAAAGTATCTGAATTGCATTCGAGGCAAAGTTATCGACTTCTTCAAGCAGTCTATTTTGGTGGATAAGTACGACAAAGCAAGCCAACTCGCATCAAAAACCATTGATTCCAATCCATTCATAGAAAACGTTATTGAAATTACTCAACAAAATTTCGACGCGGCACCGATCTGCACGCACTTCTTCAATGAAGCGGTCTACTGCTTTTTTGAGCAATTGGATTTAACTCTTGTAAAAGATCTAAAGGAGAGGCTAGGTCAAAAAGCTTTAGAAGAGGACACAATGGCATTCTTTGAATTAGAGAGAACGATATACACAGCTAGAGATTACTACGGCATTGTTGATAAAAACTTTGAGAAAACTTCTCAGAAGCTTCATCACCACTTCTTTAAATTTCTTGAACTGTGCTATCAAGAGCAGGAATGGACTCGAATGACATGCACCGTACTGGAGAGAGCAATTAGTTCGGCTAAGGAGCCGAAAGGCGATTTGATTACCTACATGAATTTGCTTTCAGCAGTCTCTCTTACGAGCAATGTCCTGAGGTATTACCATTCAAAGTGGACAACAGATGGATCAGCTATTCTGGCGGAGTTAGTCACTCATCGTGCTTTATCTAGCCTTTTGCACGGGCTGTGCCATTTGGACTCGATAAGCTTAGAAAAGACAGCAGAGCTCTCAAACCCTGACGCCATTGAAATTGAAGGTGATGCAGATTGGCACAGGTTACCAAAGTTGTTCTATTCCCAAGGGATGCAGGTGCTTGAGGATATCATCCAAATTAATGTCTTTAATAGCAATTTCTTAGATCAAGCATTTAAAGCTGCCGGCAATGGAGGCCTTGAGACTCAAGGTGTTACGAAATACTTCACTGGACTTATTCAAGCTTTGGAAGCACTCAATAATGCTTGTCTGAGGTCTGGGAACAAATTCTTGAATACCTCAAGACAAAATTTCATTCAAAAATATCTTAAATTTCAAGAAGAATTCATTAATGCAGTATTTTTCGAGCAGAGCACTCTCAGAAAATCACTAGCCGAAAGTCTCTTGCAGAGTTTCTGCGATCTGCTAGCGCCTTCGCTCTTCCACCTTGCTGCCAGAACTCTTTGCTCAGAATCTCGAGAGATTTTCAAGAGTTTCGAAAGATTACGCGGAGTTCAGAAAGTTTTAGATATGATTATCAAAGAGGTCAATATATGTTCAATCGAAGCCAATAGAATCCATACCATGGAACTATCGGACCTCCAAAGCCTCTGTAGCTCTGAAATCACAGAACTCAGGCTCTCTAACTCTGTTTCCAGGCATCAAAAAGAAACATTTTCTGCGATAACCATTCGATACATCCAATACTTGAACATGCTCGCTGGAGTTAAGGGAATCCTTGAGAAAGAATACCCTAAACTGACATTGATAAATATTTCCATCTGCAACAAAATATTTTCCGTGCTAACTCAGATTGAACCAAAAGACGCTGAATTTCTCCTGGATACAGCGTTTGGTCAGCAAGAAGCTAAGTTTTTCAAAAAGATCCCTTTAGAGACCATCACTGACGCATCAGAATTTCTCAAAAGCTCTTCAGATGTTCAACCCCCGCCAGAAGTATTTAGGGAAGTATATTCTCTTTGCACAAAGACATTGCAGTTAGATCACATCTTCGGCGATGAAACCAATGGGGAAGGCGTATTTCAGACACTATTTATCATCCTTGATAACGATTCTTCCCTCCTGAATGAATTCCTGTTGAAGGAAGATAAGATGATCCAAAATATAGTTGATAATGCCTGCGCAGACCGAGACTCTTTTTGGCTGGCCTGTCTACTCGGAAAAGCCCTCAGACTTGACTGCTCTTTTGAAGAATTGATTGCAATGCACTTGACGAGTCAAGGATTGAAGAAGATCGATGAGAAAACCTTCAAAACAGACCTGAACTCTAATTTGTTCAGACTCTTTGATCATAATTCATTCAAGCGCCTCTCTGAAAATGTGCTAAGCCATGATAAGCAGTTTTATCAAGTCTCATCCAAGTTCCAACAAGAAAGTAAGTTTTCTCTCTTCATTTTCTCATTATAACAAAATACCTAATAGGAATTCCTATCTTGGATCCGACTCGCCTTGAGATCCCTGATCGAGCCAAATTACTTCTCTCAACACTTTCTAATACCCTCGCTTCAACGTCAGCGAACGACAAATTTATGAGTCTCTTGTCGGCTGTCTGCTTTTCATTGCCTTCTCACCCACACCTCTTTACCTTTCTAATGGAAACCATAGAGAAGAGTTTTTCGGAAAATCAAACAAGTAAAGCAATTCACTTCATTTTCGACCGACTTCTCGAAGCGAATCAAGTGGCCTTAATTCGATTACTGGTTAAGTCGCTCGTTGAGCCTCAGATGCTGAGTCAGCTCGTTCTCTATGAAAAAAGATTACTTCCCTCAGCAACCTATCATCGATGTCTCATTGTTGGTTGGCTGTTAAAATCATTCGATGCATTTGACATCAAGAAGACTGAATCGGATGACCCTCGGTTGAACGTTTACTGCACCGTGATCACTATATTATTTAGAGACGTCCATCTTCTGACACAGGAAGACCTTGAGCTTTATAACAAAGTCTGCATCAAATTTTTCGATGTGTTGCTTATGTGGCCAACTTTTCTCACTGGAGCCAACCCTCAACCACAGAAACTGAATCTGGATCTCTTATCCGAATGTATTGAAGTCTTAAAGGGGCTCCAAATCGTGGCGATTTCTTCATTATTCTTCGGAGAGAGCTACCCGGATCTTCTTTTGAACTACAGCGATGAAATAATGAGGGTTATTGAAATTTTTATCTATGAGAAAATGAATGCGAAAGTCCTGCTTGAATTTGAAGAGCAAAAGGCTGCAGAACCTAGCTGGACTGGCATCAAAGATACCAAACCTCTCCAGCTACTGAAGGCGAGTACTGGAGAAGTTAGCGGTTCAAACCTGAGGAATTATTTTGAGCATGTCAGCTTCTATTTTGAAGAGAAGATACTCCGAGTTCACGAGGATCAGAAAACTAATGTGATTGATTCTACCCATAAATCAAATTTACAAACGTTGCTTTCAAATATGCCTCCTGTCTCTTTAGCATTCAGGTAAAACAAGCTGATTTACAATGAAATTGAGGACGTTTTATTATTAGTGATGATGGTGAGGGGAAGGTTCAAGTGGGTGAAAGATCTGAAACATTGAGTAAAACTTACTTCCGTCCTGACTATAATCTAACTAACTTTTCAAAGGATTGTTGAGAGAAAAGCTCAAAGAGGATCTTCCTTACCTGGAACGAGAGCCCGATTCGAGATCCTTCGTCGATCTTACCACCCTCGATGATATTGTAGTTAATACAGAGTTTGCAGAACTGGGCAAACGAGTGCATATTGCGTTTAGAAAGCGAATGGAGCATCTCTATCAATTAAATTTTACAACCCAACTTTCGAAGCACAAACTACCTATTACGCTTTCCATAGAGGAAGTGCGAGCTGAGGTTCAAAGCTTTATTAGAGCTCTAACAAAATCAGAGCTCTTTGCGTTTATGCTTTTCGCAGATCCGGAGATTTTTGAGGGTCAAGCATCGGGATTGAGTGAACTTTATCAGTCATTCAAGGAAATCAGAAACAAGCTCCTTCAGAATAAGGACTTTTATTCAAAATCTGGGTCCCAGCAACACGCGACTCCCGGCTTTGAGAACAGATTTGAGCATTTTTCAATTGTGAATGGCGCAGGAGTTCAAGTCGAAGTCGAAGGAAATCAGCTCTTAAATCAACTAGAAGGATATCTGGCTGGAAAGCTTGACTATTCTGTTAACTCTGGAAAGAAGAATTCTCGTATAGGAATTGTGTCTGAAAGACGTACTCTTGATAAGAATGTAGCAAAAAGATTTTGCTATGCTGCCCTAGATATCCTCGATGAGTACTATCCAAAGGTTAGCAAGACCTTCCCCGCTGATCTGCTCTCAAAGCTTCATATAATGCCCTCTTCAGCTCTTGAAAAATGGATTTTACATCCAATTTCTGGCTCGCTCGGCAATTACCCTCTTATCGACTGCATTCGCGTTATGAACCTTAACCCCATCAATGAAATTAGATACCTTGATCTAATACTGTCCGTTTTCAGCATTCCTAATAAGAACTTCCCAAAGTTTTTGAAAACCGTTCGTAGCCACTTCAGCTGTAAGGTGTCTGACCCGGATTTCACACTCGCCTCCAAAATTCGCTTCGCGATAAATGATATCTTAGATTTGCTCTTCCCACAGAGATTTAGAGACACGAGATACGTCTCTAACTTTAATGCACTTGTCAGAAAGGTTGAAGCCATTTGCGGGGTGCTTCCTTTCAAGCAAGAGCTAATAAACACAGGAGTGATTCTACCACATTATGAATCTGAGGGCAGCTTTATCGAGATTTGGATGCAGAACGCGGTTCAGTTGAACGCAGCAGGAAACTTCAGCAGGAAGGTGTATATGGCAACACTCTTAGGGTACTTAGGCCAAGACCCTGACTCTAAGTTAAATGGAAAGGACGTTTTTGTCGAGAGACTGGTCAGTGAATGCAACCGTCCTGAGCAAATAAATTTCTTTTTCTACGCGCTTTCAGATTTTCATACGCATTATCTCATGAAGCAACCCCAAGCACTCGCGTTTGTTATGGAGCATAACCTCCTTTCTGAGAATCACAAAGGCGCTTTCAAGCAACTGCAAGTGTGTATGGACTCTTTTGCGTCGCATTTGGGTTCTAAACTACAGACTAAACAGCCAGGAATAGTCGAAGGCTTTGATACAAAGATCCTCAGGCAGTTATCTGAGTATTTGCAATTTTTGCTTGGAGCTTCTGAATGTTACGTCCACGTTTTCCAAGGAGTGATTCAGCGTGTTGAAGACGGTAAATATTCGAAAAGAATCCTTCCTTGTTTGCACGATTGCAGCAGATTGCTAAAGCTGTTCACGTCGAATGATACCATTGCTAAAATCCAAGTAACAATAGCTGAAAGTCTCCAAAGCATCGAGGACATCCTACATAGCCCGAATACTCAAGTGATCGATGATGGACTTCAGAGTCTTGTGATTCAGATGTGTGTCTGCTCGATTTTCTTCTATAAACTCGCCCAGCTTCAAGAAGAACTCGAGTATATTCTTTCAGTTGCTGATCAGACACACAATATATCGGCCCTCACAAAAATCCGTCTGGATTCAGTGCCGATGAAAAACGGCAAAGAAATGGCGATTGAAACAACATCACAAACCTTAGAGACTCTTTTATATCAATTGCAATCAAAATGCGTTCAAGTATTCGAGATCTTTCTCTTCCAAGAATCAAAATCCATTTTCACGGCGTCATTGGCGCCTTGGGTTGTCCCTCAGACTGTAAGGCTTCAATATTTGAGGTAAAGTCCCATTCTTGGCAATTTGCTAACTAATTTCTTCTGAATGTAGAGAAGTTTATGACACTCCAGAGAAAGTTGTCAAAAGTAATGAGTTAATCAAATTATTACTAATTTGTTTAGGAATCTTCGTCAATCGAGACTCTATAGTCGAAGACACTCTCCATAACTTCGAATCAATGTCAGAAGCAGAGGTCGGCCCACGGCTGAAAATCCAGGTCGAGTTTTTAAATGAAGTTGGTATTGATCAAGGTAATAAGCACGTACAATCTCATCAGCTCAAATCTTGATATCTCCATAGGAGGTCTAGTAAATGAATGGCTTCTCTTGGTCGTGAAAAATCTGCTGGATGTAAATAAAGGCTTGTTCCAGCTTTGCTCCGGAAAGGTTTTACAGCTCTCGCCGATTTCCAGTCTCGTTGTTGAAAATCAGAAATACTATAAACTCTTTGGACGCCTGATTGGATACGTAATATATTAATCCAACCCGAGGCTGATCTATTGTATTACTTAGGCAATTGCAAACAATATACCTATTGGATACAGCTTATCTAAGCCGACTTTGAAATTATTACTGGGTAAAATGTTCTAAAAGAGTATGAGAGATAACCACCTTGAATAAATAGGGTCACCGCTTGCTTTGGATGACCTTGCCGACGTTGATCCAGACCTTTATAGCTCTCTGCAATGGGTGCTTGAAAATACTTTTGATGAAAAGCTCTTAACTCAGGAATTTGCATTTGAACTTGCATGTTTCGATGAATATCATACGATTAAATTATCAGAAGACGACCAGAAGGTTGACGAAAAAAACAAAGAACTATATGTTCGCCAGCTGCTTTATCATAAACTCGTTAAATCGATTGAAAAGCCAATCGCTGAGATTCGCAGAGGGCTCCTAGATATTGTGCCAGAAGCGAGGTTGAGGTTGCTTACTCCGGCTGATCTGGGCATGCTAATCGCAGGGGAATCGACAATATCAGTCATTGAGATGAAAAAACATGCGAATTATAAACAGCCATCCCCTTCTGAGGAAGTGCTACAATGGTTCTGGGAGATTGTTGGTCAGATGGAGAAAGACCAGCTTTCTGCTTTGCTTTTCTTTATTACAGGTAATCGTTAATCAGGAGTTGTGTGTTTAACGTTTTAAATACTTAAATAAAGGTAGTAGCACCGTGAGATTCGGAGGGTTTAAGGAAAATCCTATCATCATTGGTCTAGGCTCCTTTGGCTCAAAGGAAAGTCTACCGGTCTCTCATACATGGTATTGTTTCTTCGAGGACCCTTTTATTAAATTTTCATGTATTTTTTAGTTTCTCGACGATCTATCTCCCGCAATACGCTACAAAGGAAAAAATGAGAGAGAAATTATTCAAAGCCGTTTTAGAGAGCCAAGGATTCTATTTGCCTTGAGATTTGTGTGGCTCGTAGGACGCTGATGTATCAAAAAATGAAGAAAGACAGAGATTCTGAAAAAAAAATAAAGTTCTTTACTATTACACACTAATAAGTGTGGTTTTATATGTGTAGTAACAAACGAGGAAAGTATATAAAAATGAAGATATTAAAGGAAACCAGTCGTTAACTTCACAAAGCACTTAACACTTTTTTCTAGATTTGGTGATGGTTACCCTTTTAAAACTAGTCTATATCTCATCTCCATTTAACAAATTAATACGTAGGTAGTCTTTAGAGATTTGTTAGTGCGAAATAGTCTCTCTGTTGATTAAAGTGTAAGATAAATGTGAAACAGGCTCCTTGAGTTGACTTATCAAAATAAAAGAAATCACGAATTTAATTTAAACTCCCATGAGTCCAGGAATATCCTTCTAATCTGTAATCGCTAAGAAATTTCGAATGGAGAAATTGAATGCACCATTTTTAGAAGAAGACGAGTATCTCTACATGACCCCACAGGGTCTTCAGAGATTCGGACAAATCTACGATCCTAAAGAGCCTCTAAAGCACATCCTCTGGACTGATGACTACACCGTCGAACTTCCAATCAAAATGAAAAAATCAGGACCTGGTAATATAACTTCATGTTGTTGTATGAAACTTACTGTTGCTATTTTAGGTTCCGAAATGCCATTAACGTTGATTGATGTCCTTTACACTACTCATAAAATGCATAAAGCACGCACTGCATTGAGATGCAAACGAGAAGGCAAGTATATTACTTGGACTTACGACCAATTCTATCAGGATGTTCAGAAGTTCGCCAAAGGTCTTATCGAACTCAACATCCAACCTGGAAAAGCCCTCAATATCATCGGATACAATGCTCCTGAGTGGATCATTGCTTTCTA
>ENA-UOTX01000636-UOTX01000636.1-compost-metagenome-genome-assembly--contig:-NODE-636-length-34677-cov-17.253613_pt1 | contig 34677 bp, 22 predicted proteins | sample MGYA00238143_ERZ746982 | MGnify/ENA primary metagenome ERZ746982 (study PRJEB28758, sample SAMN06268862) | compost metagenome | isolation source: single cell | place: USA: California, Emeryville, Joint... | reverse complement strand
TAGTAAGAAAATACGAGAAAACGCGAAACCCAGCAATTCGATTCCTGCATTCCTGCTGAAAACCTACGAAATTCTCTGTGTAATTACCAGACTGGTTATTTAAATGACTATCGAGTTAGAGTCAAGAGTATTCGAGTTCAATTACATGGAATGAAGACGGAACGGCATTTATTGTGAAAAATATAAATGATTTTTCGGAGCAGGTGCTCCCGAGATACTTCAAGCATAATAACTTCGCGTCTTTTGTAAGACAGGTAATATTTTCAGCCAATCGACGATCGATAACTCTGATGAAAATAGTTGAATATGTACGATTTCCATAAAACACGGCATGAGAACAATGAGAATGAGTTTCGTCATCATCTTTTCAGAAGAGGAGCGAAGTAAATCTAGAGTGACGTGTCAGGATCTTAACTTGAGTTATCAAAGGCATTTGCTTGCAGATATCAAGCGCAAGACGGCAGATGCATCGCTATTGACTTCGGCTTCAAAGGCCGGTGATAATTTCTCTGAATGCAAATTCAAAGAGGAAGCTAGCTGTAACTGGGACTTCCCAAGAACCACTCAGGTCCAGACGCAGCGGACACCCTCAATGCCGGGCCAGGGTGATGAATATGGAGCATATAACCAAACGCTTCAGGATTCGACAAGGATGCCAAGTACGGACTCAATGGCTTATCAAGAGGTATGTGCTACTTTTATTGGAATGGAATTATAATTATATTCCGGTTATTCTAGTTGTTGAATATGAAGGCAAAGCTTTTAGAAATAGAAGGGACGTCAAAAACGGTGATGAGTCAGAATACACAAATAATTACTGAAAACAAGCTGCTCTGGAATGAAGTGATGAAAAATAAGTAAAAATAATTTGAAAGAAAAGATTCATCTAGTGTGTGGTTTACTAGAGAGAAGAATGAAAGGAAAATGGAAAAGTTAATGGTTTTTATGTTTTCAATGACGAAACCGCATTTAGCAAAATCAATCACAGATGATGGCTTGATTAGAAAAGCAATAACCGAGTTTTCAGCGACTAATTTTCCGAGCGATGCGACAACCGATAATCATGGGCAGTCGGAGGACAATGAAACGAATCTTCCTACTGAGGATTTTAGAGACAAGGAAAAAATTGAAGTAATTTGATTAAAATTTTGCTAATTTCATCGTTTGCTTCAAAGGCGACATTCTCAAAGCTGTTGAATTCGTTCGAGAATGATGTTCCCTCAGATTTTGAGAAATTTCTGAAAAATAATTCTGGTGCTCTTCAGAAGCTAAACACTCCTGATGCTAACGTGGAAAGCCAAAAAACAATGGAGGATTATTTAAATTTTGTCAGAGGTATGATAGAAACCCGTTGTCATTGCTGACCAACTCTTTTGTAAGGCAATAATCAATTTTCTGCTGATTTCATGCGAGGAAGTGGGACGTCTTTTGATTCACAGAGCGAAATTTTAAAGCCACAGGCAGATCCCAAAGGGAACTCTGATAAATTCTCAGAAAAGCTCTCCAATCAGTATCGAGATCTCGATGCTCGAAGCTATTCAGGTAAAAATAATTCCTTTTTTTTGTTCCGTGGCAACTGACTGGTTTTGGCAAAGATCAACCCATGAAGCAAGTAAAAAAAGAGGCAAATTCACCGAATGTAATTGGAAATATGGCAGGAGGCTCCCAGCAGCAGCATCAGCAGCAAAGAACACTAGCATCGGAATCGCCAGCTATGTTCCAGAATAGCTCCCGTCAAAACGATAATTTCGGTAGCCCAGCGCCGAATATAAAGCGAGAAGCGAATGATTCTCCCTTTGTAAATCAGCAAGGAGGGTACTCTCAAAGTTATAATAATCAGGGCGCGGGATTACAGTATGGCAGCCCAGGGTATCTCCACAGCGGAAATCAACCATATCGAGAGGAATTAATGAGAAATCCCCATGCAAATATATCTCAATTTCCCTCCTTTTCTCAGGACCCAGCCGCGTTTAATTCCATTAAATCCAACCCCTCTAATCTCACTCCAAGTCTCGTCCAGGAAAACCAGACCGGACTCGACCAAAAAATGTATTTGCGAGCAACTGGCGCTCAAGGACAGTTCCTTAGTGATCTGCCTGTGAAAAAAGAATATTTCGGGAACAATCCTTTCATTGCTAAACCACTGGACTCAGAGCCTCGCATTGAACTTCAAAGTCCCAGAATGCCCCCTGCTACTCTGCTTGATAATTATAATTTCCATCGGTTGCCGTACAACACCGTATTTGCACCCAGCAATGAGCTCACTGATCTCCAAAAATTCTCGATAAAGTCAGCACAGGCAATTCCACAGGCCAGTCTTTCTGGTGGAATGGGACCGAAATTTCCGAGCCAAGGTAAAGCAATGCCATCATTTGCAGACATGAAGAGTTTCGACGATGTGGAACGGGCTCGACAAGAAATAGCTTTAGGCGCTCGCGCCAATTTTTTAGCGAATTCAGGCCAATTTCCTACCAAATCTTTTGAAGATAGCATGCATGATAGACATCCAGACATTTTTTAATACTACTCCGAGTTTTTTTAGTTGTTGACAATTTTGCTGTGTAATTTCCAGGCACATTGATTTAAGTTCGCGATGGCCATCCGGCACAATACTAATGAGGATATTTACACATGGCTGACCCATATGCAGTCAAAGCTGAGATAAGACCGGTCATTTTTAATACATAATTAAATGTTCTCATCGGAAATTACTTTATAGAAGCGAGGCACAAAATGATGTATTAGATGTAATTGAAAATATTGATTTTATCAAACAACGAATTTAATACTAAGAGAAAGTCATTTCGCCATAATGATAACCGACAAATCGATTGATCTTAGGAGTAATTACCTTGCTTGTGCTCCAAGGAGATAATTTAATTTAATGTTGATAAATCGTAACTTTTTAGATCTATCTTCTACTCCTAGCATGCCTCTTCAATCAATTTGTCAAGAAAACTCATTTCAACATCATTTCAATAATATTCCTACTATCATTCTACGTAACTACTCAAGACGTAACGGCCTTATCAATCCAAAGCAACTAGAAAGTTAATGAAACTGAAAATTAAAAAACAATTTCCCTAAACAGCCATTAACTCCTCAACACGACCAATATATACACACATTACGCGTCATCATCATCTTCCTCGTCCTCCTCATCACCATCTTCGTCTCCTTCTTCATCGTCTTCTTCCTCTTCCATACCCTCACCATCTTCATCACCTTCGTCATCCAAATCGAATTCATCTTCTTCATCTTCCTCATCCGATCCAATCGAATCGGATTCTTCATCTTGACCCTTCTTCATTTTTCTGATTTCATCAACAAATCTAACGCGCTTCTTCTCGTGCTTCTCGTTCTTCAAAAGCTGATTCATTTTGCCCTTGCGCATATTCTTGTCCATCCTAATGTCATCGTCAGCTCCCGCCTCACTCAACTCGAAATCATCCTCCTCATCGCTATCATCATCCTCTTCACCTTCTTCATCCTCAGCGACCATCTTATCTTTCCTTCTCCTTTCTTTGTTTTTTTCGGGATCCTCGCTCACCTTCGCCTCAGGAACGACCTTTTTGTCATCTCTCAGCAAAGAGGCCATGTCATAATAGTCATCGGTCATGTTTTTCTTCTTTGACTCTTCTTTTATCTGTCGCCTATTACATAATTATGCACCAAGCACCCAAAGTAAAAGCTTACGCGTCTCCAACAAGCAAATGCTTGATGCTTTGGAAGTCTTCGTTGAGCTTCTCTCTTTTCACCTGATTTTCCATAGCGAGCTGCTGACGTTCAAACTTGGCCTTCTTGCTCTTATGGATGAGCTCTGCGAAAATCTCTTGTCTAGTTTTCTTTCGCTCTGGTTGAGCAGCGTCTTTATTCGGCTCGTAAAACCCTGAAAAATGATAATCGTCGACGATGTTGGCACCAATTTTCCCATCATCTTCATCGGAACTCACTCGAATGTCTTCATTTCTGAAATCATCAATCTCGTCGATTTTTTTCCCTGTTTCGTTGCTTTATCAGACAAAAACCAAGGAGGACAACTGCTACCTTTATGTGTCAGCTGCAATACTTCATCATCGGAGTCGAGTTCAAAAAATTTAAGCTTTTTTGATCTCTTAGTCGTTGCAGGAGGGAGTTTAACCTTGCTCTCGATGAGCAACTTGGTCGCAACTTTAGGATCGTCAAGCGCTCTCTTGTCGATGATTCTATTCGATTTGTTTAGGCCTCTGAATTCGTTGACTAATGTTTGACGCTATGAGAGAAAGGGGATTATTCATTCAGTAAATGAGGATGAATAATATAGCATACATCTTGAATGGTTTTTTGCTGCTGCTTTCGTTTTGAGGCTACCAACGCCTCGAATTTGTTCGGGGCCTCAGGCTTTCGGATCTTTTGGGATGCGAAAACCTTGTCTGGCATGGGTTTCCCTTTAGCTGTTGGTGGCTTTCTCATTCTGAAATTTCAATAATTTTTAATAAGGCTATTTTAGCTTCTTGTAAGATTTGATGGGTAGTTAACAAAAATGACCTGCCTTTATTAGTATGACATTCCAAAACCGAATTTCTGAAAATCATATCTGAATTATCTAAAATAGCCCCATTCCTTCGCTGTTACCGACGTATTAAATAACTTATTCTCTTATTCTATACATTTGAACATGATAGTAATACATGATAAAGAAAATAAGAGTGCTTTTATATACACGAAAAGATAATTAACCTCAGCTCCTTAGAGCGAGTTTTAAAAATTTATATTAACAAGTTCACGAGAACCATTCTTTTCTTAGGTCGGGCAATCGTTTTCTGAATGACCTTCCTTTCAGTGTAATTGTAGTCCCTAAATAAGCAGAAATTATTAGTTTTTTTTCATTGGATTTGGTAGTTTTACTTGGGAATCTCAAAAAGATGGTCTAAATTTTCATCTTTTTTTAAAAGCCTATGCATATTACAAAGGTCAGTTTTCTCTTTGAAAAAGAATGCGAAATACTCAAATTTCGTGAAAACAATATTTGCTTTCACTGAAAGAGTGAGAGGGATCTGCAGTTTCACGGGAAATCCACCGCTGTTAATGACATTTTGAACCGCCTGCAAAAAGTATAGATAGATTAATACAAAAGTTTTCACTGAAAAATTGACCTCGCTGTTAAGCACGTCCTGCAATTTGGCTAGTATTTTATTGCCTTTGGATAAGAAATTCAGAGCTTGGAATATCGAATTGAACGATATCGGGAATTTTTCTGCAACCCAGATAAAAGCATTCTGCTTCTTCACCCGAGCTTTAGCGTTTTCTTTTGTTTCCACTTTGATTTTTAGCTTATCTTTATTCTGGATAAGATCCTCAATCCTTCCCTTTGTTGATTTTGACCGTTGCATTTGCGTTTCTTAATGTATTGCAGAGGGATCACTATATAATTGGATATCTAAAGTTGTTACCTTTCTCCTTTGGAGGAAGATCTTCTTGCTGGGCTTTTTCAAGTTCTTTTTGTACCAATTCAGGCCGGTTGCCTTGGTTGTCAGCATTTTCTTTTTCTTGATTTATCCTTTGGTTTGCTCTCCTCAAAGCCTTCGTTGGCAGTTACAACATAATCTATGATAATATATACCCGGATATATTCGTCAAATGTCTTTTTAAAAGGCGCTTTGCTTTTCTTGAATAAAATATAGTCGAATTCTACCTTGAATTCAAGTCTGAGAAAAGTGAATTTGCGTCTCAGCAACAGCAATTTGTTACTTTTTCGTGTCCCATTCGTTAACTCTTTGAGTCACCTTTGATCCAAACCAGTTTTTACTTTCAGCGCAATTACAACTCTTCAACTCGAAATTCCCTTGGAGGGGGTCGGCTTTCAGAAGGTCGGCAATCGTAAGCTTCTTTTCATCTTGGTCTATTTCCTCCTAATGATAAGAGATCACAAACTGGGAGTCCACTTTAAAACTCTTACAAACAGGTTGGTGAATTGCTTCTTTGAGTGGTTGACGGCGTAAATTTCCGGGTATTTATCAAAGTCTCGGTCTCCTTTGACCTCGATAATGGTGCTCATGTTCCGTCGTTTGCATTTTAGCCTTTTTATGCTTACCAAAGTGTTGTCGAGTCTCAGTTTGTTCTTATATTTCCATATTTTAAACGTGTCTATATGAGTGTTTGAGATATGTTTCATTCAGGAGAAGTAGTCAAAATACCGTTTGGAGCAAGCTTCGAAAGGAAGGGGATCAAACTGCTTTCAAAATCCCATCTCATTTCTAAGTAAAAATCCGGCGTTTTGTCTAAGAGCTTTTTTAGCTCTTTCTCCTGACGACTAAACATTCGTTTTTTCCGCTCTAAAAGAGCGTCGAAGACAAGTCCTAGCAACACGGGGTCAGTCTAACCATACAACCGATCAGAGGATGCAAGGATAAAGTTAATCAGGATACTTGACAAACGGCCTCGTCAATGCAAGTCCATCCGTTAGCATCTCTTATACTAGGGTCGCCTCCTAAATTTTGAGATAAGGACACGATTACTCAATAACTCTACCGTGTTTAAGGAGGAGCTGGACAATCTTATGGTAATCAAGGCTCTTGTAGCATAATTTCGAGGCTAGCATGAGTGGAGTGTTTTCGAGGCCGTCTTTCTTATTTAAATCTATTGTTTTTCCATGCTCTGAGGCAACAATCACGTTTTTCAAGGCGTGTATTATGAGATCAATTACCTTGCAAAAAACTCTCCATTAACTGGATATCATGTAAATATATGAGTTTCACAAGACGCTCAGTAACGTAATTTTCATCGTTAATCACCTAGCAATGCCAGTTCGCCACTCAATTTTTGTCAAAGTTTTTACCCTCAAGATGTTATTGGTGTCAGTCACTATGTTCTCTACTGCACCCTTGAGTGTGACTTTTACATTTGCATTCATAGAAGGCGTTAAATCTCTCACACCTGCACAAATAAAAGCACCTTATCCTCCTGCCCATTAACTATACAAAGCTTACATGTCTTTTCAGTCAGCTGGCTATCATCAAGGTCTACTTCTTCGTCATGATCATTAGATTGAAAATAGCCTGACACTTCATTTATTAAAGGTATATGAGGACCGATGCTGACGATATCTGACAGATTCTTGCTCAGTTGTGAGCTTGGAATCTCTAGAGTTATCCGATTTTCATTGTTTCCCAAATCAAGCTTTTGTTGCGCTGAAAAGGCATGAGGATCAAGCGATCTGATTCTCCGATGATTTTCTTTGGAGTGGTTAAGAGGGAGTTCTATTACATCTAGCAGCCAAGCACCTTCGGTCTCTTTGTTCTTCCGTTTGTTGAATCTCACCATGGAATTATTGAAGAGCGTATTCTTGTTTTCTCTTAGAATGCTGGACTGCAGATTCTTCCTCAGTTTGATATTGTCAATTTCTTCAGTGATGCTAGGTATCCTTTCATCTGCATCGTCGAAATCATAAGAGAATAAATTCTCAATCATCCGCTTTTCCGCAAGTTCAGATTCTTTATCGTTGAAAGCAGATCCCATTGTATTAGCTGATTTCATGCGGTCTAAGTTGCTGCTTATTACGTGGAAGAGATTGCGAGATGAAGCGAGTTTTTTGTTCGTTTCGTCAGTAGCGAGAGAAGTGGAACGGTTGATATAAGAAAATTGCGAAATTGAAGCTTCTGCCTTTTTCGTTAAGGAAACTGCGTGTTTTATAGAATTGCCTCCAGAAGGAGAGAATAACTTGGTGGCTGGAGAGGTAGAGGCGGTTCTGTAGTGACCTTTTGTCCCTATATAGGTGAATATGAATAGAAATTAAAGGCGTATTTCAATGCTTGGAGAAAAAAGAGGACCCAGCACGTCTCCTCATTGTCGTGAGAATAAGAAAGTTGGAGTTACCTTCAGTTCGAGAGGCATTGTTTAATTTTTGAATGGATTGAGTGGATGAGATGGGTATTTTATTGATTGGGCTGAGATCTGCAATGCAATCATTATGGCTATTCATGAACTTGAGAAAATGTGAGCAGATGGTAAGCAACCAAGATTACATCTGGAAAAGACCTTTCTTTTCAAATGAGAGTTTCGGTGTGTGTGGGGATCAAAACTCTTCCAATTTTATTGATAAGAATAATCTGAAATTTTAAAGGGTAATTAAGGTATATACTAGTTACAGTTGATGGTTTTTCTAAGAGCGCCTTGAATAACTATAGCTTCGAGATGAACCTAGCTTCTCTAGGTGCATATTTGAAGCGCCAAATAAACAACAACAATTTTTATTAAGAAGAGTAAACCGCTCAGAAGCCTACAGAAAGAAAAAAAAAATGCTGATTCTATGAATGCCTAAAGCACATAAGCACTACGAGTTTCTTTCGTGCCTCTACTTGAAAAAAATTAATGATCTATTTCTAAAATTCTGATTGACAAAAATGCCATTAATTTCTTCATCAAATTGCTCTTAGATTGGCTATGCTATTCCGTTCAGCTATGTGATGCAAAACCTTCATTAATTCATAGTATTCATAGAAAAAAAAGTTCACTTCATACATGTAGCAGAGTATGTCAGAGAAAAGTTTAATTTATCCCTTCGCTACATTGATACTACTTTTGATTAGTCAAGTCACTCCCGACGAAAAAGTCCTTTGTCTTCGCTAACTTACCAAGCAATTACTTTTCTTGCATTGTTTTACGAAGGATTTGCTCGAAATATCATATATATCGTTAATATCTTCATTCCCAATAGACCAGTATTAGACTGTTAATTTTATTGTTATTTTAAAGAACGCGAGATTCTTAATGTCATACTCTCAATCTCCAAAAGAATCCGAGCTGGAGTTTACCTCCACGTTCGTCAACAGATCCAACTCCAACTACAACCCATCTCACTTCTTCACCAAAGTAAAACACTCAACCTTCTAGCTCCTAAACTTCCCTCAGGACGAACATTCTCCTCCTCAACGAGACAAACCCTCATCGCCTATTAGAATCAGCACTAACGAAAGCAATGCTATCAGCAAACATTCAAAAGCTATCAGCCTTGGGAAAATTTTTCGCAGAGATATCCCTCTCGATACAACTCAGCTCTCGAATGCTTACATGAATCACCTCAGGCCAGCGGATCCACTTCGAGGCTCCTTCAGTCCTCTCACCTCAGCACAAAATCCAGTAACTTCTCTACAAAGCGAAGTCATCGAGACAAAACGAGAGGTGGAAACCCTCAAAAATGAAGTCAACTCGCTAAAAAGCCAGTTACATGCTATCAATCCCAAGCCAGATTTTTCTAATTTCAATCGGAGTCGCAGCGCTTATAAGGTCTATCAGCCCAATTACAAGCCCTCGGGGTCAATAGTGACAAATTTGAATCAACATTTCTATCACAGCAATTTTGTCAGTCCTCAGAAGCGACAGTCCACCACTGAGCAGGTTCGATCTCCAACAGCAACAAAAATACAGAATTTGAGAGAGGAAATGTATAAGTATATGTACGCGACTCCTTCCACAGGGCACCTGTTAAGACATCAAGCGCGTAGTTCGAGTGCTGCTCCCAAGCGTAGTTCAGAACAAAACAGGACAGAGATTCCATCGTATTTCAGCCTCACACCTGTGCAAGGGAGCGAAGGAGAATCAAATAGAGTCTCCAGCGACAGGGACATTGAAAAGCATACTACAAATGCTGAGCAAGTGCCTACGTACGCTGGGAAAGCTTATTTTGATCCCTCGCAAACTACAACTGTTACAAACGACACCTCTATCTCGAATACCAGACTCACCAATAACCGTTCCGCAATGATTTCCACAGCGCCTCAAAGCGGGGACACGACTCCCACTTGGAAGAAAGGTCGAAAGCCTGGGCATATTACAACGTTTGCAAATGCGAAGGAAAACAAACCAGAAAACCAGCAATATGCATACCACACTCAAGTGACCTTCCAAACGACAGAATCTGCAGAGCGGAACTTGAAAACTGAGCAGTCTGCAAAATTTTTGAGCCCTATCAAAGAGAATACCCAGAAAAAATCACCAGAGATGCGAACTCCGTCTTCGAAAAAAAAGAGTCAGAGGAAACCGGCCTGGAATTATAACTATTCGCCTCCAGGTTATAGCACTAGACCAACAGGAAGCGGCGGAAAAACATCACCTCAGAAAAGATCGAGCTTGAATAAATCACCGGAAAAAGCCTCCCCAAGCCGAAATAGATTAAGCCCAGGGTCGAACTCGCAGAGCAATAGAGGGACTCCGCAAAGGCAGCACACTAGTTCTGATGAAAAAAGTAACAATTTTGTTTGGATGCGATTTAATCAAAGTGATAGTGAAACGATATGTTACCATTGAGCAAGATAATCCTCAACATCATAGTCGGAGTCATCTCGACGACAAAGAAGTAATTAGGGAGGTTTATTGTGGATGATAAGCTTTTCTAGAATATAAATAATCTGTCGCAGCATTCGGTCGGCGCGTTTCAGCCAGTGTATCCTCATCATGACTCCCCGCAGAATTTTCCATCGCAACAAAATAATCAATTTCAGTTTTTCAATGGGCAGCCGATAAGCAACCCTTATGCGAATATGCAGAACTATTTTATGTTTTTAACCGGGTTCTATAATTTCCACATGAATAACTTGAGATCGATACTGAATAAACAGAACGAGACGATCTCCGAGCAATTCAGGCGGATGTCGACTTATGAAGGAGACTTTATCAAATGTAATCATCATATCAACTCGATTGAAGACAGAATGAAGAGTATGCAACTGTTGTGATAGTTTTTGTTACACCTGCTTTTGTTTGTAGTGCAAGAAGCAGTCTACAATAGCCATTTGAAGGAGATGCAAGCACGATATGAAAAGGCGGTTCAAAATGTAACATATTCGATTCTTTTTTTTAAATATTAAGAATAAATTGCTATGCAACATAGCTGCAGCAGTTTTCTGAAGCAGTCGATAACATCACCAATCAGTTTCAGGTATATTTGATAAAACGACTCAGTTGTGTTTAAATGAATGCATTTCTTTAGAAAAGCAAACAAGTCCAAGAGACGGAAGAAGAGCTAAAAATGGAGAATTTATTAACAGAATTAGCCAATATGAAGAAAGAGATTTCTCAGCAGAGGTAGATTGCTATTACGAAAGATTTCTCGAATCCAATTACAATAGAAATAATATCAGGGAGCTTGAACAAGGAAAATCTGATTTGCAAGAACAAATTCGGGTATTTTTGGTTTATTGGGTTTCTCGTAATTGCAATTTGTTAGCAAATTGAAAGTATTTACCATGCAGACGAGTTAGCCACACTTAACCCTGAGAAACGGAAAACGATAACCTCAACCCTTCAGAGCTATCGCTCTCAGAACGTAAAATAACTCTCACCAACACGTTACATTCCAACCACCACAATATCAGCATAAAATAGGACAAATGAATAGAGAAATACTTGAGAAATTTGACAAAACGCTGAATGATATCGAAAAAATCGAGGAATTAATCGACGAGAGAAGTGAGCGGAGGTCCTACCTTGAAACCAGCGCTGTTCACGACCTACCTCGTAAAAAACCTTCTAACATCGAACGAAAGTTTTATTTTCTGGCACTAGGAGGCGAATACGAGCAAGCCGGCTACCTTGCAAAGAGAGAAGAGGAAGAAAGAATGAGACTTTCTACTGACCCCTATGACATTGCGCAACAAGACTACCATCGCATTCGCAACAAGTTCTCCTAATTTCATTTTAATCATTCTCTTATCACGCTTGCTAGGAATAACCGAACTCTAGTTAAAAACCTCCTCAACTGGGTCCCTACACAAGCTCCTAGAAACACAATTAAGTCAATTCTCCAACGCCCTCAGGGTCGGCAGTCGTTTCATGATGATACTCTAACAGCTCATTTGGAGCCTCGCAGAACGGTTTTTGAAGAACGTCGTACGAGAGCGCCTTCAGTTCAACCTTCTCAGAATAAAAGCTTCTTCCAGGCTGAATCATATGATAATATCGAAGAAAAAGTGAAGCTTATACAGACGAGGAAAAAATTGGTAATGACGATTTCCTTTGTTACTTGCTAATGTTACTAGATTGAGGAAGAGTTGATAAGACTTCCGCTGCCTTGCAAATCAGTCGAGCAGAAAAAAAGGAAGGCGTACTTAGATAAAGCCTTAGAAGCGGCTGAGTTCGAGCTTGAGAAACTCAGAGAAAAGCTTCAAAGAATAACGCTTTATTAAATGCCTTTTAGGAGAGCGCATTTAATAAACATGGCTTTAGCAATGGTTTTTTAAGCTTTTGGTTGTCTATTTTTATACCCTTAGTTTCCACAATATGAGATTGAAAAATCTCTTTCATCGATGTGTAGATATTAATTTAATTACTTTTGATTTCACTGAGCGTCTCAGCTATTGAAACAAGTCCAATTAGGTTAACTATGAATATTAAAGACGAGTCTTTCTGAGCCGAAGACTCAAGGGATAGAATAAGCAAAGAAATGTAATTTCGACGATTACATTGCAAATATTTGTTTTCTTCGAGAAAACTCCCTTGAATGAGCTATCTTGCGTTGAGAATTCAATCTTAGCTATACGTTCAATATGAAATAAATTAGCCAGCTCCTTATAAAATATTTCATTTGTGAGTGGCACGCATATAATCTACATCTCTATATCTATCAATGTAGGCGTTTAAGTTAGTGCATTTTGAAATTTGATTTAATCTAAAAAACTCAACGAATAAACATGCATTTGTCAAAAATTTCCAACAGCGAGTTCGGAGCAACAATTCACGAAGAAGAAGAGGAGGATCAAGGGATTCCCACTCTCGCAGAAAGCAAGATGCTTTCTAAAGAACACGCTTTGGCTAAAAATCAGCAGCAACTCCGTAAGTCTCCTCAAAAAATTTATCGCGAGCAATATCCCGATGGATCAGTCTACGAAGGAGAGGTACTCAACGGAACTAAGCATGGAACTGGCCGCTTTTGGTACGTTGGCGGCGCCCACTACGAGGGACAGTACCACCATGGAAATATGGAAGGGTTCGGTAGGCTCTATTACGATGAAAACACACTAGCCTACGAAGGTACCTGGGTTGCTGATAAATTCCACGGAAAAGGCACCGTCTACAATAATAATCCTTCGCCATGCGATGAAGAGTTTGACTATACGAATTTCGACAATATCGGCAATTTCTGGGTTAAATACGAAGGCGAGTTCCGTGATGACTTGAAGCATGGGACCGGTGTTCTTTATTTATCTAATGGGGACAAATTTGTCGGTGTTTTCGTCGATGATTTGGCCCATGGCGTATGCAAATACGTTTTTAGCAATGGGAAGTCTTTTTCAGGAGAATGGTCAAAGAATCAGCTCGTCAGCATTCTATAAGCCTCTTTCTTTTTTTTGTAAATGCATTATTTAAGTAACTGATGAACTTAGAACATAGGTTAGAATCACTGCTAATACAACCTAATGTGGAGAAATAATTATTAAAAATTTCAGGCAGAACTATTAAAGTATTAATTCTTAACTAACCTTTATTTACCCCCTGAAAGTAAAAATAAAAATGGTTAAATGCTACAACCCGTTCGACCTGGGAATTTCAGATCGGACCATTAGGCGTCTTTTCGAGCAGCTGAAATGGAATTATACTGGAATGCTCTTTGACGCTATTGTGCTGCTAACACCCATCTTTATCATCCAATCTTTCGTCGGTTACTTGGATCACTCGCGTCGATTGTACTGGCAAATCAGCCTTTTCGCTGCAATCGGACTGCTCCTCGCCGGCTACCTCATCCTGCTCTGGGCTCAGAGTTCTAAGAAACCTTCAGTCACGCTTCTTACAATCGTAGAAGCCATATTTGTGCTTGGTTTCGGAAGCATTGCTGTCAGAGCCTCCCTCACTCTATGCACATGGAACGATTCAGCACAGTCAGATTCTGGTAATTCGCCCTATGCTTACTACACCGGCTGGGTCAGCGCGTTTCGAATGTCAGCAGTGATTTCTAGCCTAAGCGAGCCCAAGCAGCGGGTGTTTTGGCTAGTGCTCATTAGCGTTGCCATTGGCATTATCTGCTATACGCAGCATCGATCGGAAGTGATATTCGCTGATATCATTGAAGTGATTTACATTCAACTCTTTTCGGTTTATATGAGCGAAAAGAGGAAGAAGACGCATATTAGAGAAAAAGAATACCTCACGCAGGAGTCTGAGTCGTTAAAAAGCGTCATTCAGGATTTATTGCAAGGAATCGTTGCGTTAGACCTGGAAGAGGCACGTGAAGTGTTCTCTAATCACACATTTAGCGTTTTGTGCGATCTTGTGGGGGTGAAGGACTGTTTGGATCTGTTCGAGAAAATCCAGATCAAAAACTTCCACATATCGACCACAGGCTGCATGTATGAGGAGAAACGAGAGTTTCATAAGAAGATAGGGTTGATAGATAACTCAAATATGGAAAAAATCACTTTGAAAGATTACTATCTGAGGATAAAAGCTCATCCTAAGTCATTAGAAAACATATCCGGCAATAAATTCGGTAAATTGCCGCTTATCTCATTTAGAGTGAAAATCAAAATGTCGAAGCAAACGCCGGGAGCCATGGGACTCGGGTACAATGTCTCTGTATTCGTTCGCCCCAGCAAGCGTAAGCCCATCCTGATCATTGTCTTTACTGACACATCAGAGCGCGAGCAGCTCGATATTGCTACGAAAGCCAGCGAAAACAAAACCCGGTTGCTTGCTTCGGTCTCCCATGAGCTGCGAACCCCTCTGAATGGCAGTATTAACTTCATCGAGAGAGCCCTTGAAGATACTGGCGTCCCAGAGGAAGTGAAAACGCAGCTCCTCACGCCTGCGATTCGTAGTAACCGCTTGTTGCTCAGCATCATCAACGATATTTTGGATTTTTCGCAAATGCAAGCGAATAAGCTCCGGCTTTTTTTCACAAAGGCTGATATCAGGCAAACCTTAAAGAACTGCATCGAGCTCATCGAGATACAAGCTCAGAAGAAAGGGCTGAACCTGATCATGGAGACAGACATTCCTGAAGACTCCGCCTTCTTTTACACCGACCACAACCGAGTCGCACAAATCGTGATAAACTTGCTCAGCAACGCGATTAAATTCACCATGGAAGGGTCAATTACGCTGAAAGCCGAGATTGTTGGTTCTCCGGGCGGTAGTCTTTTCTTAGGGTCAAAAGAAGTGGAAATCTCCGTTACGGACACGGGAATTGGCATGAGTCCCGAGGATCAGAAAAAGCTGTTCCAAGAATTCACGAAAATTGATTTGAAACAGCAAGCGTTCTTAAACTCCTCAGGCGTGGGGCTGGGCTTAGTTATTTCAAATAATCTCGCAAAGAGGTTGGGTAAGACTTTAGGCACTCAACCAGCGATAAAAGTGGTATCCGAGCCTAATAAAGGCTCTACTTTTTCAATTATAATAACAGACAGAACTGGACTGTGGTTCTCGAACTCTAACAGAGTCAGGGTTGACTCTGAGTCAGGAGGCTTGATTGAACTCCGCAATGAGTTCAGCAGTCCTCGAGAGATGAGTTCGTCTCAGGATTTAGCCGAAAGAGGAACTTTGCTGGATATCGATATGGATCACATTGAGCCAGGCGTGCGAGCGAGGACTTTCTTTGAGAAAACCGGGCTAAAGAAGTGCATTTGTCCGCCAGTACTCGTTGTAGATGACGATATGTTCAATATTTCTGCGTTTGAGAATCTCGCGCAGAAGATTGGGTTCAAATGCGATCAAGCGTTCAATGGAAAAGCTGCAATTCAGAAAGTTCTGCTCAGATGTCAGAGGAAGTGCGGAGGGAATTGTCAGCCGTATGCAGTGATATTCATGGACTGCACGATGCCAGTTATGGATGGGTTCGACGCGTCTAAGATACTTACAGATAAAATGGCTTCTGGAGAAATTCCTTACATGACTATTGTGGCTTGCACGGCGTTGGAAACGGATTCGATTAAGAAAAAAGCAGAGTTAAGCGGCATGAAGGTGTTTTGTCTGAAACCGTTATCGAAGGATAGGGTGCAGATGATAGTGGAAAAGTACCTCTAAGCTATAGAATGGAGAGGTTTGGGGTTACAGTTATGAAATCTAGTTAAATCAGTAGATAGAGCAAGAAACTTAGGGAAATATATCACGATTAGGCTGATTTATGTTTATTGTTATCCAATTTATCGCAGCGCTTCGTCTTTACGTGGTAATTTATTGTTTTAAATCAAATACCATCATGAAATACAAATTTATTTCTTCTTTCGAGACATGCCACAAGGGCCTATACAAGAACCGGTATACATAGCAATATGCATAGCAAATCACTAGAAGTTTGTTGGACTGCTGCATTTTTGGTATTTTCATCTATTGCTTTTGAATATACATTCGAATGCACTAAAAAGTATAAAATTTCACGAAGAAACCGAGTGTAACACTTTGCAATAAAAATGACCGCTTCAATGATCTGTGCATTCAAAAATCACAATATGAATATTGTTATTTAATTTGGAGGAAGAGGAGGATAAGTCATAGAAAATAACACTATGCGTTGTTCACCCCTTGCTGCTGCTGATGGTTGTTATTACCATTGTTATTGTTGCCCGCACCATTTCCCTGAACAACTCTTGGAATCAATAGTACACTAATCAGGATCTGGTTTAAAAATCTCGAATAGACCAACGCGACGAATCTCCATAGGAAAATAAAGAAATTGAACCTATTGCATCGTTAACAAACCAGAAAACTCAAAGATTTCGCAGTTACTTGTTCACATAGGCCAATATCATTTCAATAATAAGTCCCACCATCGAGAGCGTGGTGAAATAACCCAGGAACTTCGAAGATCTTCTGAAAAGGGCGATCAGCCCAACCGAGTAGTAAACCACAGAGAAGCAAGCATCAACTAAGGCAGCGTTAAATGCCTAGACTTGAACAGAATACTTACTGATTGTAGTCCATTCATAGAGCCTTGCTAAGCTTTGTCGATTTATTCTGGGGTAAAGTTGTTGCAGCTGTCACACAGATACGCGTAATTACGATATCACAAAGGAAATTACCTCGTCGAGGGTCTGCTCCTTGTGGAAGTACCCGAAGACACCACAGATGATTTCGATGAGAATGATTGAGATAATGAAAATGAAGAAAAATCGCAAATGTTTGATGAAGAGCCCGACGAACTCATCGAAATAGGCTGGGACTTCGTTTGCGTTGGCATAAAAAATAATTTCGTCATCATCAACGATGTATACGACCCTTCGAATGTAAGCTACAGCATTATTGAGAAGCAATTTACTGATTTCCGTTTTGTCTGGTTTGTAATTGCCGTTCTTCCTCTAACTTCGCGTTGTATCTGATCGCTAAAGTGGCTTTTCATTGAAAAATTTAGAGGAATTCATTGAAATGTCAAAGCTGGATAAGCACCTTTCATTAATGAACCGTCAGGGTTCAAAACAACGTGGTTGCTATCGTTGCTCTGGATGGAAGCGATTGATTTCGCTGAGATTCGGTCGTCTTCGAAGCTTGCATTAATGTTTGTTTCAAGGGATTGATAGCCTATCATTGAATGAAAAATTGTCCTGTTGCTTGCTGTTATTTTATTTGTCTATGCTAATTACATTAAAACGGTTGACCTGTTCGAGTTGGAATTTAAGAAAAAACGGTCAGCCCAGCTCATTCAAAAATCAAGAGTAAAAAGGAGTTTGTCGCTAAATTTCCAGTTTATTAATGTAGCTAATTGGGAAGCGTTATGCTTGGGAAGTGTAGAGTCTGAGATTTGCAACTTTATTCACTGCAATCTCATTGATTACGTATAGGAGGTTAAAATACTTCGCATCGTTTTCCAAGCTGATGAATCAAGGTTAAATTAAAGAACGAAGCTAATGGCGAGAGAAATCCTATCTGGAATTGTAAGATTATGCATTATATTTTCAGACGCTAAATGAGGGAAATAACTTCATTAAATGCAGGAAATCTCGAAAGATATAGTTACTATTGAGCAATCGAAATTTGTGGTTTATTGCTTATTTGTGTTGTTCCTTCTTTTCAAAGTTCAATAAATAAAGACGTAAATTTGTTGGCTTGATTTGCTCTCGTTTTCAATTTTCAAGTAAAATCTTTCAGAACATCCTCGTATTTAAGTTGAACTGGATTCATGACCTTTGCTAGATGGTCCCCATGACGAATGGGTGAATCTTTCAAAATTTAAGGTTACTGTATGTGCATTCATACATTCTGGAAACCCCATGATATGTAAATACACTTGAATTAATTTTTTCCCCTTTATTTTATTAGAGCTGTAGGACTCACAAAAATCGCCTGCGCGAGCAAGAGCTACTTACGAAAACTAAGGTTTTCTGAAATTTGAAATTCTATTCAATTGACAAGCCAAATAATAGAAGGAAAACTTACACACCGCTATTGATATCATACCTTCTTAGGCGAGAAAATCCTTCTTCTATGAGGATTCTAATTTGACTGCTGCTCAAACATAATCAATTAAGTAGAAAGATATATTTTATGATCTTAGACGGCTGCTGACATGGATCAATGTTGGTACACGAATAAATGCTTGGTGGCGTATTTTTTTAAAAAAATCAGACACAGACACAAAGCCGGGAGAATATTAAGTGCAGGAAACAAAAATGAAATTTTCAAAGCTTTTCTAAAATACCAAGTCATACCAGTTTCAAAGCTCTTATCGATTTAGGTAGTTTTACGAAGGCAATTTACAGATCTGAAGAATACTTTAGAACAAAGAACTTAAATTTGTACTACTGTACTGTTACACATCATCCATTTCAAAGTTAATTATCATTTTCATTCTCTTTATACATCTCATTCATACTGCTAAAAACCAATCTTTCGTCTTCCTCCGAGGGTCTTACTATCTCCTTTTTTCACAACTATACACAATCAGTATATTCGGACATGATTTTGTGATTATCGGGGCTTTGGCCTACGAGACCTTTAAGTCGTAAGATCGGGCAGAGTGATTTGGTTACAAGTCAAGAAGGATTATGCAAGAATCATTATTTAACAAACCATTGGGTGCTTTAAAGATAAGATCCCTAATCTTTCAGAGGAGCAGAAATTTCTCTGAAATGGAAAGATATCAGTAGTAACTCGGTGGAAGCAGTGATGCATAAGAACTTCCGATTATGAGAATGGACCTTTCCATTTTGAAGTGCTCTTCTCGATTTTGAGCGCATTGTCTGTTTCATTTCAGGGTAATTTTGTAGAATGAAACAATCATCATGATAAAAAAATTAAAATATTTGCTGAAATTTTTTCAAATTAACAATTTTTCGTTAGAGCTTCATAGCTATCTCTTCACGAATTTTTTTTTGTTGGACCCAAGAGTCCCCTCCAAAACGAATTTCATTAGATCTTGGGACTGAAATTGTAAAAATAGAAGTCTCCATGGTTCTGGGTTTGCGGAAGCTCATTTGATAGTAGCAATTTCGATTGGGAAAAAATAATCCTTATTAAATCTGCGGTATCTTAGTCAATATCTATGAATGTTTGCTTGGTCAATTAAAAGCAATATTTAATCTTTCTATTTTTTTAAAGCCGTCAAAATCTTAATAAATTCATGACAGTATGAACAATGAGAATAATACGAAACAATTAATTATAAAAAAATTACTTCCAAAAATTTCTATGGAATCTATTAAAGGGCAACCTTCCAAGAATCATTCCTCTCAGAAAAAGCCAGTCGGAAAAAAACTGCAACCCACGTACAACAACATCTCAAACAAGCTCCGGGAAGAGCTCGTTTCTCGCATCATAAACAATAATGAGAAGATCGCTCGCGTAATAATACCTCATAGTCTTCAATGCTCATTCTTTATTTAGGTGGCTTTAGAGCTTAACATCAACTATTCTACAGCGAAATCGATCATCAGAATTTATAGGCATCAAGGAAGAGTACGCAAGATCCCTCATAAGCTGAGAACTCGAGATCGGAAAGCTGAGGTCTTATCTCAATTGAAGAAAAAAGAACCCACTGAAAATCGAAGACCCTTGACCCGGTTAGCAAACAATAAGCTTCCAGTACTACCCAAGTATACAGAAGAGCTCGAGGAATCTGAAAGCGAGATTGAAATGCCAAAAAGGCAAGTCGCAAGCAGTGTATCCACAGAAAACTCAATGAAAAGCGAAGAAGTCAATGATACCGCCAGTAAATTATGTCGGATACGCTTCTTAGACACTCAGGCAAAGCTTAATGATCTAGACAAGTCGAAAGGGGATTTAGCAAGCGAAATAAATGCGGCGTTTGATAGCAGATATAAATTAGGAGTAAGCCTGGACTCCCAGATCCCTGTGAATGTCTCCAATGTATCAACGAACCTGATGCCATCGCTCATAACTCAACATTTGATGAGAGAGCAATTGGTGCTAAACCCACCAGTCTCAAATTTTTGGGCGCTGGCAGGTCAAGGAAACCCTTTTCTTCGAAATGGAATTTCTTTAGGACAATCGCTACATCCAGGAGCGATGTTAAATAGACCTTTGTTTCTCAATTCTGTTCCATATTTCTAAAAAGAGTTTATTATTCTATTCTTAAGCTTGATCTTCTATGAACATTCTCACAGCGTCTATTCACCTTCTTATTTATCCGAAGGAAATAATCATTGCATTTTAAAATGGGGTTGTTTTAATTTGGCTTTACTGCTTTCCAGGGTATGGTGTTTCTAATCAATACATATAATATCAACAATGTCCTATCATAAATTCGTTTGAATTCAGAGTTTCATTTCCCACACATAAACAAGTAGAACTTAGCAACAATTTGAAAAAAGTCATGGATAGAGCGAATTCAGCGTATTTTTGAAAAAATGATTCTCTTTTTTTTTCGAATCTTACGGTTTTATTGGCTAAAAGCGTCGGAATTTTCATTAAAAGTATATATTATCCAACTTCTCTGGATTCTCTCTTGCTCAAAATGATCGTAGCATAATAAATTTGGTCAGGAACCACCTGCTTTCAGTTTTTGGACTCAATTTTGAGTATTTAAAAATTAAATAATTTTCTATTTAATCCAGAGGTAGTTCAATTTCCAAACGGAAGACGTTTGCTCATATGTTAGTTCAGACAGCGACAATGAGTACAAGAAGAATTTTTTCAAAAAAAAGACATTAAAAAGAAGGCATTTGTCCCCAATTCAGATTCAAGCTTTCGAAAATATGACCCTTCACCCGATAGAAAACTGGAAATCTGCACAAATTACTGCTCCGTAACAGCAGGCAGGCATAGTAGCTGCTCGAATTTCCTTTTCCATTCAATGTGATTAAAATTCGTCATTGTTGGAAGTTAAATCTCAGAAATAAGGATATGCAAAACAGGAATTACAAAATCGTGATGAACATCTAATTCAGTAAATAAAGCGCAAAAAGTAGCTAACTACATCAATATCGATGAAACAAGAACGAAAGTGTCAAGGATAATTTTTCATTCTAGCTCTTGAATTTGAATTGACACATTTTTTCAAATATCATTAAATGGAGGAGTCTGTTTCTATCATGATCGAAAACTCAATAAATGTTCGAATATAAAATCATGACTTACCCAGTCTCTAAGACGTCTGGGCTAATATAAGTAGCTTAGTTAACAATTTTTTATCTCAACTGTCATTCTCATATAATGTTTACAAGTAGATCAACACTTCGAACAAAATCTCATCAATCAATCAAAATTATTAAACTGCTGCTGTGGAACATAAAAACAATCAAAGGCAACATTAGCAATATGAAACAAATGTTGTCATGAAGGTCTTCTTATTATTGAGATTCACTCCCATCGCAACACCATTGACAATGAACGAAATCGACACTATAGCAATCAGCACACCCAGAATAACAGACTGTTTCTTGGTCTTTTTCACGAACCAAAAGACGAACTTTGAAACACAAAATGACAAAACCCCCGCAACGCACAAATAAAATGCCAACTCGCTTCCAGTATAAGCGCTTGAAAGGATCGAGATAATCAGCGTAGACAATTGCGTAAATATCATAAATACAGCTGTTGTCGCAGCAAGCGGAGTCGGAGGCACACCGAAACCAAGCAAGAACGGAGCAATTACCAAAGCGCCTCCGATAGCAAAGACTCCTCCCACTACACCAGCAAAGAAGCTCACGCAGAAGATAATAACCGTTCGTTTCGGAGTGAGATACATTTCTTCTGGTCGGAACTCGATGTCCAGCTCTTCCTTTTGCTTTTGCCATCTGAACAGCAAAACAATGGCGAGCAAAAATACAACGATTTGCAAGATAATAGTGAGCGCGAAAAGTCCCCAGTAGCCACCAGAGCAATATTCGATACTCCCAGTAATTGAATCAAACTTGGCATTTCCTGTGAGGAGATTCATGATGATAACGACGATCAGACTGAGACAAGGAATAGACAGCTTATGAGGAGGAAGGATCCATTTCTCTCTCTTCTGGACAGCTTCTCTTCGTCTTTGCTGATCCTCAGCAGCGAGTTCCTCTGGGGTAGATTCCACGTTTTTGTGCTCAGCAGTGTGTCTTCTATGTTCGCCAGTGTGTCTTCTATGTTCACCAGTATTTCTTCTCTGCTCGGCGGTATGTCTTCTCAACTCCGCTGTGTGTCTTCTGTGTTCGATACTTTTCCTTCTTTCTAAGGTCTCTCTTCTTTCTTTTTCTCTGGCCTCTTCGATAACTTTTGGATCAGTACTCATCATCAATACCATCCCAAAAACGTTATTGGGATCATATAGTTCATCTTCTTCGTGGTGGTGGTCGTCGCCCCCGTGTGCCTCAAGGTAATTTTTCTTCGATTTATCACTAGCTTGGTAAACCAACTTGGTGTCTTGCTGAGTAGGCGATGGTTCTTCTTTTTGTTCGGTTTCTTTGTTGTTCTCTTCGACGGTAATGGCAATCGCTTCCTGCGAAATTTGACTTCCTTTTGAAGGAGGTGTGACGTGTGATTTCTCTTCTTTTTTTTCAGCCAGCTGAATAGCTTTCTCTTGCTCATTGTTTCTTTGAGTCTCTCCTTGGAGACGGGCTTCAGCTTCCGTCTCAAGCGCTTTAGTTTGAGCTTTTGCTTCCTTTTCCATTTGACGATCGTGTCTCTCTTTCTTTAAGTTTTCTTTGAATTTTTGTCCGATTTTGTATAGATTGAAGGCGAGGAGACAGAAGAGAAGAACATTGATAACCACAGGAGCGAGGATTTTGTTCAAAAGGACACCAATTGGCACTCCAGCGAGCAAACAAGGGATACAGAGCATTAAGATATTGTAAGAAATAAGCGGTCCTCCAGACGCAGGATTCCTCTTAAACAAGACGTTGACGACAGTTCCGACGCCTCCTCCGAACACCATAGCATAGGTGACAACAATACCGGTATTTGGAGTAAAGTTGTTAAGGAGCGAGAGATAAGGCACGAGAAGCCCTCCGGCTCCGACGCCCCCAGCATTGGTAAGAGAGTTGGCGATCAAAGCAATGATAACGCCTCCCATTTCTTGTCCGGACGTGTCTGGGAAAAGTGATTTATGCGTGCATGTTCCGCTGCAAATATAGAATTCTTCACATTCAGAATCCGCAGTACATGCCTCTCCAGGAGCTAGCGCCGCTCTAGTTTGGTCGAGTAGAGTAGCCGTGAGTAAGAATAGCAGGATTAGCTTCCGAGTCATAGGTACCTTTTTTTCAATTCTTTCTGATTCTTGATTTAATATAATTATCACGCCGAATTATTTTAATAGTTCTATTTTGGAGCAGTGAAAAACCCATTTGATTCTCAACGATTCTTCCGTTTAATTGCAAGTTACCAAAATTTTTCGAAGGTCTCACATTAAGATCAGTAAAAACGCCCGAAAATGCTTCGGACAAAAACAAGGCAGTACCGCCAAGAATAGTCAGGTGGATTGTCGTGTTACTCCTCTCGTCCTTATCCTCATGCTATGGCTGAGCAGTCGAACAGAAATTTCAACCATTTTGATTTCTCGAGAGTTGCAAAATCTAAATTTTGCATTCTTTTGCTTCGATATGCCTAATTTTCAGCCAGCTGTCTGCTATCGACTCACAAGGCAGGAGAGACTTGAGGTTTCGCTAATTGGCTAGCGTTAGTCGGAGTTAGCTTCACTTACTGGCCACTGGATACTGATTTCTTTGACTTCCATTTCAAGCTCTGCTAAGAAATTATGTGGTGAAAGTAATGAAGCAATAGTAATTTTCAATTTTGTAATCGCCTCTCATAATGAGATATATCCATAATCCTACTCACATTTAGAAGCTGACGAACTATTTTTTTTTTCTTTGGAACGGTTTCGGAAGAGTGGAAACGTCGAAATGGATTATTCTCAAACTATCTTACCTTATACTGGCTGCAATGTCTAACAGCTCCAGTTACTACGTGAAAAACTCTGGTTCTCGACTGATTTAACTGAAAGCCGGAGACTTAATTTTAAAACTGGTGAGAGGTGACAGTGCATAAAAGGGGGTTAAGTGACGGGTTGATAGCCACTTGTTGGTGTGCTTCCCTTTGAAAAGTTCTCATATAGAAAACGAATTGAAGGCGGAGGAATAAAAAATAACGGCGTTTCAATGCGTTCCATCTTTCATAGTTAGCCTGAAAAATTGAGAAATTAAATACCCGAGTGGGATGATTTCCTGTATTTTAAGTTCAAATTGACGCGCTGAAGGATTTAATTGAGAAAGGAATATTACCCGAAATTAAATTTTAACTGATTGCACTAAGAGATTTTTAATGAATTAACCACCCACAGATCGTTTGAGATCAAGAGAAGCTTCATATTTCTTTCATGCAATTGCTTTGCTCAGAAAAATGGGTGGACTAAGTTTTAGAGTCTCATAGAGGGCAGAGGGATGATAGAAGAGTGAGTTGAGAGAACAGACGATGATGATTAATTAAAATATGTCATAGTATTGTCTCGTCCAACGCCAATATTTCTTTATTTGAAGCTAGCCTGGGAAATCAACGTGTGAATCTGAGTTTAATAATCCCCTTCCCTTGTGCTTAACTTATCAAGCTACAATGTACAAATTTAGCAATCGATAAAGAGGTGAAAACCACAATTTTATATACTTTTTTCAGAAAGCTGCGCCTATCCTACTTAGTTAACACGGGGTTCCAATCTACTGAAAGATTTCATTTGTGTGTGTGTGAGTTAAGCATTTCTAAATATAGTTTAAGGGCCTTCTTCTTTGATATTTGGTGGGTTTTTGCTCTATGCTTCATCCTTAATAGGAACTTTGACCTAAGAATAATGAAAAATATGTAGGCAGCCACTATTTGTTGAGAAAAGCTCTAATACTCGCGCAATTTAATTAAGATGGAAGAAAGAAAGCATTACTATTACTGCATGAATGTAAATTAGGAGGAAGAAGATACTGACGGCTAATAGCTAGAAATATAATTGACAACTTAAATCGCTCACGTTATGTTGCCTTCCTGTGGAGTTACGATTGGCAACTCATGGATATTTTGAGCCGCTGAAAAATTTCAGTTATACTTTCTGTTTAAACTCGAAAGCTACTCGTCAGGGAGCCCTCAAATTTGTAAAAAACAATGTTGACTGACTGACACCACGAGAGCTCACAGAGAATTTTGATATTAATAATGACATTTCTTGGTCATAAAGTGTGTTTTGTATTGAAATGAGCTCCAAAAATGAGTTAGCATCAATAGCTTGAAACCCTGCAAATTTAAATCGACGCTTTGCTTTTTCACCATGCAGATTTTTGTAGTTCATTAGTTAAAGCACAACACGACAAAAACTGCAATTCAAAAAACATAGATAATCCTCAACTCCTATTCTCCCAAATACCGATATATAAGCTAGCACGAAAAGTTCTCTGCAATCCTATCAGTATTCATACAATACATTAACCTTATGCTGATTTCGATTCTTTCATCACGACTCTCTTATTGTCACAAATGGCTTCAAGATAGTCATTGTACCCATTATTCAAGTTCACGCTCAGATCGGCCACAAAGTTATAGAGCCCTTCATTCGCTGCGTATTCTACTATCACATAGTTTCTCAGAACCCTACCCGTTTCTTTCTTTTCCTCCTTCTTAATCGGCTTTAATTCAGGTTTTCCACTCTCTTTTCGATTATCCGCAGCTATTTCACCTACTGTCCTTAGATACTTTATCTTCAGGTCTTTACCGAGTGTGCCCTTGAAAAAAAATGAGTTTTTGTTGCTTGCGTCGCTTGGAACTGGCAGACTCTTGTCATGAACTTCCTCCAATGATGAAACTCTCGGTAGTTCCACCATGAAAGTTTTGCCGTCTTTATTGATCCACAAAGTCAAGATTCTCGAGATTCTATGAGCTCGATCGGTCAGTAAGGTGTTCACTCCGAGTTGGAGCAATGCAGCCATTACCACCCAATGAGGCCAATAGTGTATATCTAAAAATAACAGCCAATAAGCTGAATACCCCAAGAAGTATTTGAATGTCCACGCAAGCCTCAACCCCGTGCTAACTTTCTCGTTTTGAGAAGCATCTCTGATGTAGATAGGATAGAAGTCTTTCTTAGCAAAATTTATTCTCTTGATTGGGTAGTAGTCTTCAATCTTTTGATTCGCTTTCGCAGTTTGTTCAGAAGATGCGTTTGCATTATCTGTGTCGGTTTGAACAGGGTCTGGATTTCGTTTGTAAGGATCTGTGCTTGGTTTCTGGTCTTTTTGCTCAGAAAATGAATAAGCTTTGGTGTAGTAGAAAAACTGCCTTCCCGCTAATTGGCTGCTGTAGAGAAACCCGGTTAATTTGAAGGGAGTCTTGAGTTTTTGTAGATGATTCATCTTTAGTTTCCTATCTTTATTGGATATTTTTTTCTATTTAAGGAAATAAATAAATCTTCAAAAGCTGAAGTTAATAGAGCTGCTTTGGAAACTCAATAATACTTGAAACGTTCCGATATGCTATAATACAATATTTCGATAAGATATATTACAATATTTTTGCCTTTCATCGCAAAGACAGCAAAGGCAACAGCTAATTCTATCTATCTATAAATAAGGCTACGGAAAGAATTCAAAGAATTTGATTATCTATCTTATCTTGTCATTGCCGATAAAAATCATGTAAAGTTTGCTGATGAAAGGAGCACATAGAATTGAATGCATTGTGATATATAAAACCGCTAATGGAGAGATCTAATAATTTCTAGACAATTGAATGAGCATATTTGCTGCAAAAGATCAAGTATACAACGGATCCATTTGAATTGATCATCAAGCAGCCTCCTTATTCATCTTTTACTTTCTTGCCACTATGACCGAATTTCCCTTTGACCTTATCAAGAATTTTCCCAAGCAATCCTCTTCGTACGACATCAACGCTAACTTTATGATATTTGTAGAAGACCGCGTTGAAGGCCGATAAAAACAAAAATGCGTACGCTCCCATTACCAAGGTAGTAACAACGAACGGCATCGAGAAATCCGGATGCGGAATAAAAACAACAACATTTCGCGAGTACTCCTTGAAAACCTCCGTTGAGCGCGTGAATCGATAATACACAGGCACTGGAAGGAAATCTTCACCTCTCGAAGGGTCATTAGGATAGTTTTGGAATCGTTTGAGCGTCTTTCTGAACGGAATAACAATCCGGACTTCACTATCACGAGGAATAGTAAGCTTGAAATTGAGCATCACGTCGTGATTTTCGAAGTTCGTTATCGTGAAGTTATAAGCTTGAAGCGTCTGGTTCGGGCCATTTAACATGACCTCGATCTTATTGAAGACTGGATACGTGTATCCCAAAAAATATTCGCCGACGATAACCTCCATGTCATCATTCTTATTCAAATTCGAGATCTCATGGACAAGTGAATCCTCGAATCGGAAGAAAGGCCTCGTCAAATACCGCTGTGATTTGATCATATCTGTTTTATATCGAGAATCGCTTAAAGAAATCAAAGGCTGTATTCCAGCATGGCTGTAGTTAACTCCCTTCAAAGGCTTATCGCCGAGCTTTTGGTCAAACTGCAATTCTTTTGTGCCATTGAGCACAATTACACGGGAGGTGTTATAGAACCTGCAGGCCGGAGTAAATTGATGGAAATTAAGTTTTGAAGCATCCTTGACGAGGTTAATTCGCAGTGAGAATAGGACTAATTTATTCGCTCGGTCATACTTGACAAGGAAGGTAATTCCAACGTAAATGGCTCTGAAAGTCTCGATATCGTTGATTGTTTTATACAGTCCGCTCTTTGATCCACAAGGCAGAAAAGTTTGGAACCTCTCGACGAGTTCTTTGCAAAAGAAGTCCTGCGCGTCTGAGGAATAAATATATCGATCCTCATACTTCGGGAAATCGTATAGAAGGTCCATTGCTGACCTCTTTTGGTCCTTGATAAGTTTTTTGTTTCCTAGCTCTTGATGGAAGTGCTGCTGGTGAGCGATTTTGCCCCAACTAAGGCTCATGATGTCAGAGATAATGAGCAAAAAGCGCTCCCAGTTGGTGTATTCGTCGACGTAGATAGCCTTCCCAGTCAATGGGAGATCGATAGGGAAGTGGCCTCCTGATAAAAAGAAGGGGTTTACCTCACTGTTGGCGAGTTCGATTCTCGCTTGGGTGTTGTTACTATGCACAAAGAGCATATCCAGTACAGACCGTGGCAGTACTGGAGAATCTACGATGGGAGAGTCCGGATCGTAGTTATGGGTGAAATTGAACGTGTAATCTAACAGAACCTTTGGTGAGACGTTCGTTTGGAGAGGATAGACGACAAGCGCTTCGTCATAACTAACCGTTGCTTTCGAAATCTGCAAAAGAATCGCGAAAATGAATGGAATTATGGAAATTTTTCTTGATTGGAACATTGGAATGAATTTGATAGGCTTTGGAGCGAAAATGAAGAGTAATGAGAATTGGGTAGAGATAGGAGGGTTACTGAAGTTAGCAAGAGAGGTATCCTCGAATGATAGGTAGGGTTCGTTCTGTTGAGAGTGTCGGAAGAATTTCCAGATATCTAAATAATTCAAATCTAAATTCTTTGCTTATTTCTATAAGGAAACTTTTAGTCTACTAATGAATCACCACTTGTTCAACTCTCAGAAAAAAATAACGAAAGGTTAGTTTCTGAATCATCTCTCACACGAAAAAGACTGATGAGAAGCTTCGTTACTCTCTTTCCTAAAGTAGCCAATAGCATTTAATTGAAAAAAGCTTGAAATTTTGATTGCTTGAGACAATTACGCATTGAAGGATAAGTGACAAATAAATACATACACATTAAACCATTTTAATAAACGAGTGGCATATCAAACATATTTAGGGAAGGTAAGATATGAGGTGTAATAAACCATCAAGCTCGTACCAACGAATGCCAAAAAACCGGATTTCAAATTTTCATATAAAAAACTAAAGAATTTTAGTTTGCTAAAGCTCTTATCCCGCTTTGCAAGCATTGCCACAACCACTACCAGTCCAACATCCAGAGCCAGCTCAAGAAATGAATACCCAACGATTTTCCCGACGTTTCCAGATGAATACTGAGCTGCCAGCGACCCTTGGAGCACCTGCAAGCTGCTAAGGATGGCAAGCGTCAGTAGCATGCTGATAATCGCTGTGCAATCAGCAAACTGTAAAAACGCGAATCTCGTATCAAATAACTGCTGTTTCTTTTGTCCTTCGTCCTCGAGAGAGATCGATGCCAACACCGAAATGGCTATCACTCCTTGCTCATTCTTATTGCCCAGAGACTTGCTTCTTTTCAGAGTTTTGATGGGAGTCTGTTTTCTGTTAGGTTTCGCCTTGACCTTTTCCCAGAGTTGTTGGAACCACTTAATTCGTCCTCCAAAAAGCACGTATACGACGATTTTATAAGCAACTTTGATAAGAATGATCCCAATCGCCTGACCAACGTTGCTGGTGTAGAAATAGACGTATCTGTATGAAATCGCAGCAGTTGTCATCGAAATGATATGTACAACTGTGGGTCCCATGCCGACTTCCCAATCAGCTTCAATTTTCAACGCGATCGCTTTGATAAGACCTGTGACCATGGGATATGCAACCGCTCCCAAATAGACAAAAATCTCTAAATTATGCTCTAAAGCTGCGCGTACCAGAGCGAAATAACCGAAAGAAGCAAGCAGCTGGCAGCAGATGACCGCGATTATTAAATGCGTCCCGAGGTTACGCTTGAGACTCATCACTTGATGGAAGTGTTTGAGGGTCTTGCCCACGATTTCTTCCATGCTTTCAGATTTTCTTTTTTGTGATTTTTCAGCCTCGTCAAGTGATTGCAGAGACCTTATCGACCCAGTTTTTTTTATTTCATGGAGGTTGACCTTCATTTTATGGAGCTCTTGCTGGAAATTCTTGTAAATGTCAGCATAGAAGAAGCTTTTCCGCTGTTGCTGAGATTGTTGCACGTGACGATACTTCTTTGAGTAGAGATAAATGTGGTAGATGAATAAATTCAGGAGTATTATCCCAAGCTTGCAAATAATGTAATAGAGCTGGCTATAGAGCCCCCAATTCGTGACTGAGGCAAGATTGCTCGTATCCTTAAGCTCCTCAGAAGGGACGCTATCCCAGTATCTCGCGCTGTCAACGATATAGAAGAGTAGGATAGACAGTAAGGGTGAAAGAACGAGAGCAGTGACTACGAACGCCCAATAATGTCGGTATATCACGAGCGGATTCTCAGCCTCTGCTTTCTTGAGGATCACTTTCAGAACCGCAGCGATCATGATCGCCATAAAAACGCCTTCAAAGAGCGCATGACCCCATCGATGGTATTGCACGAGAGTCTGTGGGTAAGTGCTGGCTGCGATCGATGTGGCTATTGATACTATGATTCCCGAGAGGAAATAGAGAGCTGTGTAGATCAGAATCGCTTTACGAGGAGGAGAATGCGATTGTTTTTCCTTTTGTTTAGTATTCTCCTGCGGCGGAGCATCAACGGATGATTTCAATACGAGAGAAGGAGGGTCCTCGCATGCCTTTAGGTTAAGTCCTTTAAAGCTAACCTTGGTTGATGTTATAATTTCAATTTCGTCAGAAGTGCTGCCACGAAGAGGCTTTAGGCTTATCTGTTGGCTTTCCTGAAGATCCAAGTTCTTCGATGGGAGACAGCTTCTATTTGGCACTAGACTATGTACCATCTGCCTGTCTTTGTGTTCTTCGTCGACTGCGATTTTTGTATTCATAAGGTCAAGAGAACCAACGAAATCGCTAGGAAGAACTCTCTCGTTGCCCTCAACTGCATTCATTGAGCTTATATTCTTAGGATCTTTTGAATATGGAGCTTTGTCTTTAGAGATAACTTGAGAGATCTCGAGACTTTCGATTTTCGTTTTTACCTCTGAAATTGAAGCTTTCTCTCTTTCCAGCCCGAACTTTTGCTTTTTCGGCACCCCATTCATTGACGCGCTTTTGCCATTCTTATGGCTCTCCGATACTTCTTTGTCAGCCTTTTGGTTCTTGTTCTCTTTTATATGATTCGCTGTATTTTCGGACTTTCTTTGAAAAAGCGACAGGATTCCTTTCTTCTTTTTACCAGCTTTTCCTTTCTTGCCTGAAGGCAGATCTTCTTGTTTGGGCGGGTTGTTTTCTTTGTCGCCTTCAGATTTCGGAATGTTATTGCTCAATGTCACACTTTTGCTCTCTTTTGGGTAGCTTTCATTACTTATTCCATTAGATGAGGGTCTGAAGCTTGATTTTTTAGCAATTTCGAGATCTTGTAGTGACATTTGCGTTGGTTGGGAACGCGGCTGCTGTACTTGAACCTCATCGATGATTTCAAGGCTGACGTCTTGGAAATCTGAGCAACTCGGTTGTTTGGGTTTGATAGATTCATTTTTTAAGCCTTCGCTCATGATTGGGCTGGAATTATTGTCGATGTTGTTGCTGCTACGATGGAAATCTTTTGAAACTTGTTCTTGACTCGGCCCATCTTGGGCTTTGTTGATGATCGAGGATGTTATTACTTTGAACATTTTTTAAAAAGATTATATCAAAATGAATTCAAAAATCAAATATTTGTAGTCGTTAGAATTCAATTTTAGCAGAGTTAATTTTGTACTGGTTCTCTTATTTTAAGGAGAGGAGTATATCATTCTCAAACGCTGGCTTGAAAGAGTGTAAAGTCTTTAATCTTACTTTCACAATGATTTCCCTTTGAAAAAGTACTTTCAGCTTCTTTTGAAGTTCCTTTAGCGTTGAGGGATTTTATCAGAAAACAATTCTGTAGGATTTTTTCAGTAAATAAATCTTTTTGAAATTAAAAAAAAAAAATTCAAGGAAACGAAGAGCTTATTTGTAGTGATAAATGTTTCAATATCGACGTTTATCGAATCCTCTTAGCATGGAGAGCAGTGAGACTCGAGGCAATCCAAAACAGAAAAAGCGAAGGGCTTTTTCATGTCATTTGGTTGACTAGGGGTGTTTGTGTTTGAGTCGATTTGTAGATATTGCAAAAGCACATTTTAGGGGTTAAAGCGGGGGGTTTGTTAGTTCAAATGCAGCATAATAATTACATTCTTCTTATGAATACTAGCTCACTAGTAGTACGGCTGTAGTAATCGAGCTTCAAAAACATTTGCTTTTGCAAAACTTCTATAAAGTGACTTTTTCAGCTTGAAATAGATGTATGTAAATGGAAAATAAATGTTTTATTAGTAAAGTTTTAAGTGTAAAAGCGACAATAGAGATATCATTTATATAAATCGTGCCTTAAAAAGTTTGGCCTCAATAAAATCAATGCTTTATTATTCCCCTTCATCCGAAGAAATCAATTCTAAAAGGTTTACACGCGGATTGATTTTCCTTCGAGGGTACAATTCAAACATAGTCATGGACTCAGCTTTCTTTTTCCCTTGCCTGCTCTGAGAACTCTTTGATTGAGATAGAATATCTTTAACCATCTCCTTACTCTTACTGTGTTGTCCATGATGAGAGCCTGTCCTGATATTAACTTTCCCCTTATCTCTTTCTAAATTATTTTCGACATTCAATGTGTCTAAGCTGCCAATTCCATCTTGTTTCAACTCGAGGAAGTCGTTGCCGGATGTCGGACTTTTAAAATCTGGCTGATAAAATTCTATCGTTGCGTCTTTTTTCAACGCATCTTGCTCAACAATGTTCGAGATACTTCCAAGGTTTTTTCTAGATCCATTTGGGCTTTTCACCTCATCCTCCACTTTTATTAGTTCGCTCAGACTTGCAGCAACGCGCTTACTTTCTTCACAGAACCGAGATTTACGAAGCTGCTGATGGTTTGCGTTTTCAGGAGATGATGACGCCTTCCCCCATAACGAGAATGTCTCAATGGATTTTCTGATAGGACGGTCATCCGAATAAAAAACAGGAGTGTCGCCGCTCTGTGGAGCGTGTTCGGCCTTTAACTCGCTTATGATAAGAGATAAAGGCGAAGTGTTCACAGTTGACGCAACTCCTTCCTGATGAGGCCGTTCTAAGGAAGAAGGGCATGTTTTCTTCCGCTTTTTATTCCGAAATGAAAATTCTTTATGCATTTTAGCTGGTATACTCTTGCTTCGGTGACTATGGCGCTGCCTTTCACTTGAACCCGCCAATTCGTTTATACTCATGGATTCGATCGAGGACGCATTTTCACTATCGGCACTTTTTTCAACGGCAGTCTCTTGGCTTTTACTTTTTTCGAGTTTAGAAACGAGTGCCTGTTTAAAATTGTTCATAGCTCGCAGTTTGACAAGACTTCTTTCAACCATTTGTTTAAACATAAGCGCTGGTTTTTTGCTTTGTAAATGTTCAAGCCTCGGAGAATTCTTTATATCGTTTATTTTAGCGAGAGAGCATTCTCTGACTATCAATTTCTGTCTTGTTATCACTGGACATCTGTAAATGGCTAAAGCTCTGATTCCCGTATCAGACAAACTTCCTCCAAACCCAGCCAATGGGAAAATTTCTCTTTGATTGCGGGCCTGCTTTGAAATGCTTGCCAGAGGAGCCCTTTTATCCCCAATCTGATAACTCGTCTTCAAGGAGGTCGTGAGGCAGACGGCTCGTAAGCTTTTTGCGTCGAAGCAAACTTGAATATTGAGGATATGCTCCTCATGCTTTAAATAAAGGGTTTTGGAAGTCGATAGTAGTGTAGAGCGCTTGGAAAGTAGATGCTTGGGGATTCTCTCAAGCACAATTGCTGTATCGCCGAGCGTATTGTACTTGGAAATGTAGCCGACGATGGATTCGTCTGAAAGGAGAACTTGAGAATGATATGGCTATTAGACGATTGAAAGAAGGAATAAGGTTACAGGTAATTTGGGTGAGCTTACAGCCTTGGAGATGTGACATGGCTTGAATGTCATCGAAGGTCTCTTGAGATCCTTCGTGTTTGGTCAATGATTGATAGAGAAATAATTTCGTCGGGGAAAGCAAATCATGGAAAGTAGCATTCTCTCTCTTTGGTGAGGTAGTTAGGTACGATGAAAAGGCGAAGAATTTACATTTTGACTGGTGAGTTGGCTGGATTTTGTGTTGCCTCCGCCCATTACTACGATACAGATTAAAATTTAATTAAGCAATAAAGAGCTAACATAAGAAATAAAGTATATTCAGGAACATAAAATTAATTTGTTCACTTGGATTAAAAGTTAAAAAGCAAAAAGCACACCCGTACAGACATTACTATGACAAGAGTTCTGTTCGTTAGGCCAAGCCGTTGGAGCAATAAAGAAGTAAATCAAAATACAGAAAATCAATCACTGAGAATAATGCTTGATAACCTGCCATCAGTAATGATCCTGTGAATATCCGGAAGGCTAATA
>ENA-UOTX01000634-UOTX01000634.1-compost-metagenome-genome-assembly--contig:-NODE-634-length-34762-cov-14.282774_pt1 | contig 34762 bp, 25 predicted proteins | sample MGYA00238143_ERZ746982 | MGnify/ENA primary metagenome ERZ746982 (study PRJEB28758, sample SAMN06268862) | compost metagenome | isolation source: single cell | place: USA: California, Emeryville, Joint... | reverse complement strand
ATTGCAGCGGTGAGCCTCAGATGATCTTTTTTATATCAATATTTGTTGTCAACCGAACGGAAGAGCAGACAACTGGGTTAAATCTTTCCTATCCCTTGAAACATAGAAATAACATTTGAAGACGAGAAGAAGAAGGACGCTTTTATGAAAAACTCTCATCTTAAAACTCACTATGATTGATATTCCGGCACAAACCATAGAACATTTTCATAAACAACGCTGACCAAACCCTTACTATCATTCTAATTATTTCTACCTTCTCCACTTATCATTAATCCCAAGAAGAGCTAAATGTGGCAGGATTAAGTTACATTCTTTGTTTTATTATTAGTCAAAATCTAAAGCGTTGGATAAGCATCAGTAATTTACTAATTAGAACAAATAGCAAAGAGAAGGTGAGAACCTCGAATCAATATCACAATGGATGCATATGAATCAATCAAACCTATCGGAAGCGGTTCCTTCGGTCAAGTAACACTCTTGCGCATTCAGAGATAACGTCCAAATGATCAGGTTTATTTAGTGAAACATAAAAAGGAAGATCAATTGTATGTCGTCAAGAAGATCAAGACCAGAGATATGAAGGATAAGGACAGAGAGAACACAGAGCAGGAAGTAAGCACTTTTTCTCTTGAAAAAAATGAAATTCCTTGCAGGTAAGGCTCTTACAGAAGCTCAGACACCCAAATGTGGTTGGATACAAGGATTCCTTTATGGAACAGGACCAGCATCTTCATATCATCATGATGTACTGCGAAGGAGGAGATTTATATAATAAAATCAAGGCTGCCAAAGGAAAGCATTTTTCTGAATCAGTATAAAACACCAAAGATAATACAATTAACCTTGACTGCTTTGTGTTCTAGCAAGTGTTGGATTACATCGTTCAGATGTCCTTGGCACTATTCTATCTGCATGATAAAAAGATTCTGCATCGAGATCTGAAGAGCCAAAATATATTTCTGAAGAACGGAAGGGTAAACGCTGACAACTGAATCTCACAATTAACCTATTCTGGTCATTTTATCTATGCAGGTGCGATTAGGTGACTTTGGTATCGCGAAGGTCCTTGATAGCACTCGAGATTTTGCAAATACGGTAAATCCAAAATTTTATCATTATCAATAATGGCCTTTTACGACTTGATAGTGCATAGGAACACCTTATTACATGTCTCCAGAGTTACTGAGCTATAAGCCTTACAGTTACAAATCAGATATCTGGGCTCTTGGATGTGTGTTTTATGAAATCTGCAACTTGAGATACCCCTTTGATGCTCAGGTACTCTCTCTCTCCACAACAGCATTGTTTCTAAACGATAGTAAATTCAGTCTTTTCAAGATCTTGCGATGAAGATTATCAAGGGCTCATATCCAGGGGTGGATGCCTCATACTCCAAGCAGCTTCGTGATCTCATTGCTAAAATGCTCAATCATAACCCGAAGGAACGACCCACTATCGTTGATATATTAAACAGGCCTTTCATTAAAAACAAAGTGATAACCTATATTTATGAAATGCTGTCAGGCAACCACCCTAATGCACAAAATGCTGAGACGCACGATGAAGTAACTAACTCTTTATCTCGCTTCTCCGCTTACTAAAAAGAAAAGTTATCGCTTGATAGTTTGAGGGAACAAGCTGAGAAGCTCGGAATTATGAAAAAAATCGAGACTATGATGAACTCAGGGGCTGACTTCAAATCTCCACAGAAAGGAAATTTTTTCAAGCAAAAGGAAGGCGCTGAAAATCTTCAAATCAAAAAAAATCGGCCTCCTGAGCTCGACGAAATACATGATAATTTAAGGAAACGCAAGCAGGCTCTTAGAAAGGAACTAGAGGAGAGGAAAAAACTTAAGAGAGAGTTGACGAAGCTCGAAGAGCGAAAAAATAATTTTAGAAGAGCTCAAGAGCCATCCAAACAGCTCGGCTTCGCTCAAAAGCGGCAGAACTCAGATGAGAAATTGAGAAAGCCGCCCACTCCTGAGAGCAAAGAACGATTATCCGCGGACGCGCATCGATCTTACAGCGACAAAGAGAAGCCCAAAAAAGAGCAACACATGCCAATTGTCAACAAAGCGACCCCTTATGTTAGAGAAACACCTAAAAAAAACAAACACGCTCATGATTATGGCTACCAGCCTTCTCGAGGAGGAAAAAGCGAAGAGAAAGGCCCGAAGAAAGGAAATTATTTCCGAGACACAAACAGCGGGTCTGAGAGGAGCAACGCGGACTCAGACTCGAATTCAAACAAAATCTCCTATGATAAACTTTTTGAAGGCATAAAAGAAACGCGTAAACATTCTGGAGACAGTTTTGGCTCCAAAGAGAGGAAAAAACCTGTTGAGAGCCTTGGTACCGGTGAAACTCAGGCCGAGCATTCTAAGCCTCCAAAGATATCGGACTACAACGACGCCAGGGAGAGGGTGTTATTGGAGAAAGAGCGCAAAAAGAAGGAAGAGCAGTTGCGTATTGAAAACGAGCTGAAGAACATTAGAGAGGAGAACAATGAAGCCCGTAAGCTCGCTCAGGAGAAAAAAATGTCTCTTTTCAAGCCTTCACAAGATAATTTGCTAAGTTCTCCGAAGGAGCTAAAGTCTAAGAGTGAAATAAACAAAGGACTCTCGGGCTTTGCGCATCATAGTGACGGCGATCATAAGAAAGAGCCTTCTGATAATGAAGATGTAAAATTTGTGATAAAGCCGCTGAGTCAAGGAAATCAATCGTGCAAGCCCTTGAAAATCGAGGAAGACAAAGATATGTACGCCGATGATTTTGAGTCGGATAAGGAGACTGAGCACACTGAAGAGGAGGAACTGGGGTTAGAGAAAATAGAAGAGAAGATAAATGTTTGTCAACAGCGGTTAACGCATAATGCGACTAAGATTCTTGATTTGAAGAAATCTCTTAAACATACGAAACAGTAAGAATGCTGACGAGTCTTCATATAATCATATAAATAATAACTCTATCAGACTCGAAAGAACGGTGCTGAAGAAGAGTCAGATATCTCCTGATGTAGAAATTATTGAGACGATCAGTGACGACATGGACGCTGCGTATTCCGATAGCTTTGAGATTCGATCGGACTTTGAAAGCAATTCTGAAGGTGAGGAGGAAGAAGCAGTAGCCTTCGAGCCACATGAGCAGTAATAATCGCGAGTATTTTTCTCATTAAACAAATTTTGTTTCTCCACAGAATCATAGAAACTCAGGCCGGAGATGAAACCCTCAAAAAACGTTCGCATAATCCTGAGTATGCACGATACCACGATCAAATTGATTTACTGCGACAGTAATTTCTTGTTGTCAGAACTCTTTTTCAAAGACGCATTTTCTTTACTCATAGTCGCTGTGAGAGTGGGCTCGGAACTGTGCTATTCAACAAAGCTTATAATTTTTTAAAGGAGAAAGGAAATCATAAAAATAACGTCGAACTCAGAGAGCAGTTAATTGGTAACTAGATCTCTTTAATTTATATCTAATGAGAATCGCTAATTAGAACTCATTGGCGAAAGCAACATCGGATTTTGGCAAATGATTGACCAGATCCTATTCCTCGAGGATCTTGTGCTGAAATTTTTTAACACTTAATTCTGTTCATTGCATGAAGATAACGGCTGTCAGCTAAATTCATTCCTAATAAATAATTTCAAAGCTGCACCTTATTACATCAGTCTATATTAGTATATTCAGAAAATGCTTTCAAATTTAGGATCTAGCAACTTCCTAATCTATTCTTTTAATTCTAATGTCCTCGCAAATTTAAAGGTGCTACTTATATTTGTGGATATTTGAGAAAAAGATTAACAATTACAGTTTAACACATACGGAATATTCATTCGCGGGTTTCCATAGAAGAATTTTTGTAAGAAAATTAAAATTTTACTAAGGCTCCTCGGCTCTTGAATCTTCCATTAATCGTCATCTTGATAGTTAAAAAAAACAATGAATCTCAGTAAAGTAAAAGATCTATGATCTAAAATCCAAAGGAACGCGGGACCTCGTCTTATTATGCAATTATTCCACTTTAAGTTCATAATAAGCATCGGTTTTTGGATTGTAATAGCAGTTTAGAACCGGATCATAAATGACCTCAACCAATTCTCCGTTTTGATCGGTTTCTCCTTCATTGTAGACTACAGAATCAGCGTTGCTAGCATCAGGTTGTGCGTTTTGGCTGCGAGGAACGTTGCTAAGGCCTTCCTGATTAGGTTTCCGCATGGCTGCTCGTGTGCAATTTTCCATTGATGTCATAACGGAGCTAAACGGAGGTGAGTATGGCCGCACTTGGTTAACGACTTGGTTCAAATGCGCTTCATAATCTTTCTTCTTCTTTGTCTCCTTTGGTGATAGACTCTTTCTCTGAACTTTCTCATCTTCATGGTCAAAGCTCTTGTCCAATGCTTCGTCTTGTTCTTGGTCTCCTCTGGTAAACACTCCGAAATTAGGCTGTTGATAGTCTTCTCCTCTCAAAAGAAGTTCATTAATGCTTCGTTTGTCGGAGCCCATGAATTCTTTTTTCTCCTCCCAGTGTTGATCGGTGTTGTGCTTGGTGCTGCTGACAAAGCTCCTCGTGCTGTTGTTCTCATACTCAAGGTTTTCCTCAATTGATTCAATATCATCTGCTTGGCTTGGATCATCGCCTACGACCTCTAGTGTACTTGGAAGAGGCATACCTCTGCCGTTTCGACTGAGAGTCGAAAATTTATTCCTCGGATCGCTTTGAGAGGACTGTCTAGCGCCATTTTGCTGATGCAGTTGTAGTTGTATCTGTTGCTGAGTTTTAGGCGATAGCGCGCGACTATTCGTACGTTTTTTGGCCGTAGCAGTGGTTTTTGATGCAGTAGGAGGCTGCTTCTGGCTGCTCTTCGTAGTTTGTCTGCTGGGAGATTTCTTCTTCGCAGCAGATTGTGTACCCTCACTAGATTTCAGCTCCTCTTTGTTCAGCGTGTTGTGAAGGTTTTGTCTCGATGCTTTTTTCATGAGAGTTATTTCATTATCCGCCCAGGGATTCTGCTTCTTCGCTTTGTATTTCCCTGTCGGCGTTACCTTATCTCCACCTTCCATAGATGACTCGAATTTATTACTATTACTCGCAGTGGTCGTTAGCTCCAAGTTATAAGTTTTGGGGCCTCTAAAGAGCTTTCCGGCTGATTTTAACGTACTATCATAAGACTGTCCACGGCTAGATCGACCATCTTCAACGTTAGCAGTATCTTTACGGGTTTTTCGCGTTACGCCTGTAGTTGCAGTGCTATTTGAAGTCTGAGTAGTGTTATTTGGGTTTTCCTTCGTTAGAGTTTTCGCGTTAGATTTTATAGATGCTCGGGGCTCGATCTCAACGGAGCCCGTTCTTCTCCCTTTCTTCTTTACTGCAGACGACTCAAGCCGCGAATCTTCAAATGCATCGTCGTGAAAAGGACCGAAGGTTGGCTCCCCTGTCGATGTTAGCGGTTTGATGAATCCTCCTCGAATGATTAGCTCTGTGGACCCATCAAAATCGCTTTTACGGCTCTGCTCGAACCGATCTATTTCTACAAGGTTATTTTTCCTGACCTTAAAAAGCTGTGGAGACTCAAAATTCTCTTTTTCTTTGGATCCCTTCTGCTTTAGAGGATCTGGAGACCCTAAACCATTGTCCACCTGCTTCTTCATTCCAAGTCTGTCCTCGTTCTTTGAGATTGTCCGATTGTTTGTGGTAGCAGTAGTCGCAGTTAGGCGAGTCCGCGCGTCTTTGGTTGTAGCAGTGACGCTTTTAACTTGCAAAAATTTGTTAGTTGCCTGGTTGGAGACCTGCGTGTTTTCTAATGGAGTGTTATCAATCGTAATCATCTCGGGAATCGCTGTGATTTTGTCAATGTATTTCTTCACTGAGTTGAGAGTAAAAAGCTGGTTGCAATATGACACTCCTGAAGGGAAATTCTGAGTCTTTGGTACCATCACGCTGTATATGAGGGAAAAAAGATGGTTATTCATATTGATTTTGGATGCAGATGTTTCTTACGCCTCAGGATTGATATTGCCGTCGAATTCATCTTCAGCGGATAATTCAACCAGCGGGGAGCGCATAGTGAAAATTTTCCTCAATTTGAAAGCGCCGGTGATAACAAAGCTGTCAATAGAGCGAAAAGTTTGATCTTGGAGAACGTCATTGGAGAATCAATAGAAAAAATACCTTTAAATAGCTCAAAAAAGCTCAGGATATCGATGCTTAGATTCAACCAGGTTCCTCTCTTGATTATATCGATTGGGACCTTCAAATGGAAGTAGTTTCTGTCGAGTTCCTTAACGCTCGATGTAAAATTGATTCTTCGTTTGTTCTTAAGAAAGCGATAAGGCTGCAGTTCTCTTAGGGATGCAAGTTACTTTGTTAGTGTCTGTGGTGGTGACTTCGATCGAGAAAGCTGAACCAGCAGGGATGTAAAGCTGAAAAACGAGAAAATGTTGGATAAGAGCCAGTTCCTGCTTGTCTTCCTTTGGGAATTGGAGCTTCGTTCGGCTTCCTTCGATCTCATAGATGTAGCCTTGGTCCAAATAAGCAGTATATTGGTTGTAAAGGTACCTTTTGTAGTCTTATCATACAGTTTTTGGACGGTTTGCGGATTGACTATTTTGATAAGGTTGCTGTAAAGCTTGTCTTTCTCTCTATTGACTGGTAGAGACTGCTTATGGCGAATGGGTTTAAGAATAGCGTACCTTTGGCGTCAAAAACTTCGAGAAAAGCACCACTTTGAAAAGCATTTTGGAACATACCCTCTGTAGTGTAAAATTAATAATTTTTATGAAGAGCTTGTCAAACAATTCCAGCCTATCGCACAACAGCCTTCCAACTAAATTAATCGCATTGATTCTGACTGTCAAAAAAAAACTCATGAGAATTCTTGCTCAGCTAACCCGATTAAAAAGCTCAATATGAGTTAGCTCAAATTAGTAGAGTAGCGTTTCAATTTCTGTGGTAATTTATATAAATGAGCAAATCTTTTCTGTTGCTGTGATGAATTATGAAAGCAGGCGTATGAATTCAGAGGTGCAAGCTTTATTCCGTTTGAGAGCCATATATAACACTTAAGAGAAATCAATGTCTGCTGAAGGATCAACAACTGCTTCACATTCTATTTCCACTAATCCTTTAAGTGGGAGCTCTTTCACAGCGATACACAGTCGCGCAGGGTGTGGGTCTTTGAAATATTTTCCATAGATTTCGTTCATTTTTGGAAAATTCTTGAAGTCATCGAGGTAAACTCGGACTTTGAGGACTCTGTCCATCGAAGATCCTGCGGCCCTGAGGGCGGTTCTCATGTTCTTAAGCACCTGTTCGGTTTGCTCTTCAATGCCAGGACCGACGAGTTTTCCGTCGGGTGTTTGGCCAAGAAATCCTGAAAGATAAACGATCTTGGCATCAGCTGGGGCAGTCCTCGCGATAGAGTAAGGAGCGATTGGCGTTGGCAGTCCCTCGCAGGATTTTAATGTTTTGATATCGTGGAAGAACCTTTTTCCAGCAGGCTTCACGCTCTTTAACAGTTTGAATGCTGTCAGCATCTTTTAATCGATCTAATATCGAAATATCTAAATAATTCCTGGGAATTCCATCCCGAGTTAATCTTGCTCCAGAGAGCGCTAATAAGCCTGTTCTTTCTATCCAGGTAGAGTTTAGTCATCGAAATACGTTATTTTCAGCAGTTCCTTCTTAGCACCCTTAAATTCAAAAAAAGAGAGAATACAAACCTGAATCTAGTGTTAAACATCGTTTTTCTGGCTGGAACAATACATTTATACATAATATGATAGAAATTCTAAACAAGGGGAAGGCATTCCTTTGCAAATGGCAAACTGGAAGGAAGATTTTAGATTTTTCAAATTCTTAGTAGTTGACCACTCTAGTAATGAAAATAAAGCATATTCACGCTTCTCATAAAGTAAATTCTGGTAAGTGCTATTGTGCCAGGAGTGCTGGAAGGTTTGGTTAGCAAACTTCCAAAATGAGCATTCTTGCACTTTAAATAGTGAGAAAGATACAAAGTTTATAATTAATAAAAAATATTGCAAGAAAACAACTACCAAAATTGGGAAGAGCGTAACAAACAAAGGTAATTTTCAAAACTTGTCATACCAAGTGATGATTTCAGTTTGACGATGCTGACCCTTTACGGGTTTGATTGCTAATTCCTCGTTTCTGATATCCTAACCTTGCTTTTTGATCTGCTTTAGCCAATTGCTAACTTATTTGTTAAGGTTGAAGACAGCTCCTTCACCTGAGCTTACGCTTGCCCTTTACTTACCACCCTTCAGAAGCCCTGCAGGAAATATCTCCAAATTTATCGACGAAGAAAGAAATTTCAGCCTATTTCGAAAGAAGAGCAATTTATGGAGGGAAGCTAGCAAGAAGGCTCTCTTCTTGCTTCTAAAATACAAGAAAAAGCCATTCTATAATGACAAGCAATGGCAACAGAAAGTTGAGGATAGAGAATACCTCCTAATTTGAGAAAACTCCATATTTGGATTTGAATTTCATTTTTCAAAGTTGCTTTATTGCTTCTCTTTTGAGAAGTATCTCGTTTTAAACGAGTGAATGCATTTCCGTTGTGAAACTAATTTCATACAATATTAATTCACCTTCCTACATCCAATTCCTGTCTCCCACAATTAGCTACCGAGGTCCGTTAGGATTAGTGAGATTATCAAATGAAAAACATATATATCAAGAGTCAGCTCTAAAGATGCGATTTATCAAGAATAGCTAATTTGGAATCCGAGGAGTGAGAACCCACCCCCATCAGCTGAATGCATTCATTTCATTTTGTGAAATCGGTTGGTCTCATTTCTTTAATTTCAAAAGCTGTTTCTCATGAAAACTTCAAATGAAGGTGAAATAAGCGAAAGTTTGAAAATCTCAAAATTTTGCAGTTAATTTTCTACAACTGAGAATATCACTAGCCATTGTCGTTAGTGATGTATGTTTCGAAAAATTTTTTCTTTTGCAATTTTATCTCTTGAGAGAACAATTACGTTTTGAATTAATATTGAGGAAGCTGCGTAATACTACCTTTCATTCAGGTCGAGAGATGCACTTGAAGAGATCTTCTTCGTAGTAGGAAATTCGGAGATATTCTTTCTTATCAAATTAACCATTGTAAAACAATTTTACCACTCAATCTCGTAAGTGGAGCAATTAAACTGAACTCTTCTGTTCAAATCGAAACCACACAATGAATTTAGATGCTCATGAGATAATTTTCTTTTGCGATTTGGCTTGGCTTGATCAGCTGGAAAAAACTATGGCGAAACAAGTCGAATGTGACTATCAGAAAGCAATTCCAAATTCTGGCTTGAAGTATAATCAAAAACTTGCTCTTGATACCGAAATCATTCATCCCATAATCGCTACAAACTGATATTGTACAATCACTGATTGTCTCTGAATTCTAGATTCGAATATTGTTTTCACATCTCTTCTTTTTCGAGTGAATATTTTTAGCGCCTTTCAAATTCAAGATAACGCTTCTTTACTCCGCAGCATCACCTCCAAATTTTCATGTTGAAATGCTTTTCATCTGCAAGCCAAGATTTTTGTAACAGCTGGTAAAATTTAATCAGAAGAGATCCCGATCTCAACAGCTCTATTTCTTTGAAACGCATCAATACATTCGAAATAAATCCTCTCAAATCCGAATTCGATAATCAATTTTTTTAAAATTTGACAAAATGGTCCTTCTTCACTTCAAAAAAGAAGAATCAAACCAATTCCTCTACGAAACTACCGTCGAAGCTTCAGTTGACGACGTCATCTACGAACTAGCTGAATGTAACTCACCCATAACTCGCTCAACTCATCAAATGTTTTAGTAAATAATGCAAGAGTTGTTCTAGATCGACTCTGCATTTCAATCGAAGACCTAATGAAGCATGGTCCATTGAGACCTGAAGGAGAACGAGGACTTACTGACGACCTCATTACTGATAAAGAGTAACTCTCAAGGGCTTCATTCAAAATTTAACAGAAATATCTAGAGGCAACGTCGATTCAAGCAAACCTCACAAATACACTCCACCACCCCTTCAACCTGGCCAAAGGTATGTCTAACTTGTCATAATTTAAGCTTATGGTGATAGATACAATGAGGATCCAACGCATTACCGCACTGGTGTCATCCTTTCTGAGGAATTATGCAAAAAAATCATGGAAGAAGTTGTTAAGGGCAAGAAGCTCTTAAACAAAGATAACGTGGCTTCAAAGACTACAATCACGATGAAACAAATCATCGAAGCACAAGATAATCTCCGAGGTGCCATTATGATCGGGTACCCAGCGTATTACGGGCTACCAGAATACGAGCCTGTAAGAATGATCCTCGAGAAATCTTTTCCTTTTGAGGACATGGCCAATGAGGTCTTCGATGTAAGCCACTTTTAAATTATTTAGCTTTCTCACAAATTCTTTTGCCACATTTAGTGGTACAATGCCAAGGAGGCTACTCTGTGGTGGGCTGGCAAGGAACTCCTCAGAGGGAAATTGCTGAAAGATTTCGTTGGAAAGAATGAAAAAACAAAAATTGTAATTAATTAAAGCATTTAAGGTTACTCATTTTTGCTTAGATTGTCAAGTTGCAAAAGAAAGGACAAGGCGCTCCGGTCCGAGAGCCTTTGATTGATCAACAGAGCTATAAGAACATGCTCTCTTACTATCATAAGAAACAAGAAGAATTCAAGGTGAGTTATTGACCTGAGAGATTCAAACCTAATAATGCGATGTCTTCATAGAAACTTGAAGAGGATAACGAGGATGTGTACCTCAATTCAGCATGGGCTGATCCGAAGTCACTGAAGCGTGATCTCATTGGGGCAGGAACAAAGATCTCTTGGAAGCCTCGCTAAATTTACAAACAAATTGATTTTTCGCTTGGAGATGAGTAAAAATAGTTTATAAGCCTGAGGAATTTTACTGCTTATCGGTTATAGCGATTTCGATAATATTGCATAGTCTTTGAACTCATTTCTATTCATTTCACACTACCCGAATATGCCAAGATAGTAATTTGACAAATTACACTCTATTTGCCTTTACTCTGGGAACCTTGCAATGGTCGATAATCTAAGAACCAAGGTTATTTGAACTATGAGTAACAACGAGTCTTGATGAAGTGAGTAAGTAAGATAAAGCTTTTTATGATGTAGTCGTGAAATACAAATAAGTTAGAAATAAATCATAATTCAAATAACATTACCTATATCCTTAAAGAGTGTGCATTTATATTAGTAGCAGATGTAAATATCTGAGAAAGCTGCAAAACATCCCGTCTTAGGCGGAGTTTTGCGTTCAAAGAAAAAACGCATCCTCTGTGTATGCGGATTAAAAACTAAGAGCATTTGACTTTTCTGAAGGTAAGCAATTCTCTCATTGTGATAAATAGAGATTGTTCCTAACTTCTTGGCATTGACGCAGTCGAAGACCTGAGCTGGTTTATTGACCATCACCATAATGAGATATCTATTTTCTAATAAAAATGACTCCTTAACAAATCCGTATTGATCAGGGATTTTCCACACACTCTCAAACCCCTTATCTTCATGGTATTTGATATTGTGCGTTTCTCCGTTCATGTATTGCAGGAGAAATCTGTCTATTTTCGGATAGTACTCTATCAATGTCACTGCAAGCGCTCCATGAGCAGCAAATACATATTTCTGTTGTTTACCCTTCCAATCGAACACATGGACAACGTTGTGCTCTACTCCAATAATCCAATCATATTTTGCTATATAATTCAATTTATCAAAGCAGCTATCATCCTTGCTCCTCAAAACCTCGCCTTGCTGCCCCAGCCGAACGTTCCAGAGATATATCCCACTGAAAAATCCACAGGAGGCTAAGAAATCGGTGCCTTCGATTTGTACAAAATCAAGTACTTTTTTGGGGTGTTCAATCTCGCCTGCAGACCGAAAGCTTGGGCAGGTCCATAATTTGATATAACGATCAGAAGTGCAAGTAAAGAAAAGATTGAGATGCGCTGAAAACAACTGCTGTGTGACAAACCCAGACTTGATTAAAGTCTTTTGAATCATTTTAGAAGTGATTAGATTGATGAGGGAAATGATTGGAGATGAGGGAAATGATTGGAGATGAGATTTCATTGTGCTTGCTTGTAACAATGAGAATTTTATCTTTCTTAATTGGTGTCAAGAAATAAACGTGCTGGAAGTTCGTTGGCTTCGTGCTGAGTGTCCGCAACGCGTTGAGCTTCAGATTTGTAAGAGTCTCAGCCCCTTGAATTTCGTCCTTTTTTTGCTTAGACCTGAACATTTCAGGGGTACAATATAATTTAAATGTATTACAGTTTACTAAACATATTGGCAAAAGTTAGCGAAAATCATCATGGAAGTACTGACAATGACTTTTTTCGTTATGGAAAGAAGAGCTGCTTATAGGATACAAAGCCTGATTTTTTTAAATAAGTATGTATTCCCTCTATTATTGTTGAGAGAACCTAATCCAGCAACAGTAATAGAAAATACGAGTGAAAAAACCATGAATTAATGCAACCAAAAACCAAAAAAAAAAGAAAAACAATAAAAAAAAATGAAGCCCTGCAGGCACCCACTGAAGAAGCTCTGAATTTCATAATTCCAATTATAACATAATAAAAATGCATATTTATACGATGTTAGATATACTCTATTGTCAGGCACAATATCAAGCCATCGTTGATAATTACTCAGTCCATCGTTCCGAATTTTTTACGGCGCTGGATAAGAGAAGAAGCCGACACTTTATTCAGATAAGGGCCTTTCGAATCACTTACCGATTTGGTTGGGGTAGTATATAAGCTCATGCTTTCATCATCTGTCAACTCCTCTCCTAAGGCTTGAGATTTTGAATATTGTAAAGGCTTTTTCAACGGTGAGGGAGAGACTATAAACAAATTTTGGCGGTCTAAAAACGATTCGATAGACTCGAACAGCTCTGTAGTGAATTCATTTCGAGGTGTTCTCTTTCCAATTCGCGGGCTTTGGTCTACTGTCTTGTTTGCTCTGCGCTTATAGTCAATAATCTGTTCAATGCTTATCTTCTGGTTGTATTCAATTTGTTCTCCGAGAAATGGCCTGGAGAGAAGCTTTTGACTTGCACTTCCAGTTGCTTTAGCAAGGGAGACTCGTTCTTGGCTTTTCGATTTATTCATGATGAGATTATAGTTTTCTGATGTAAATATTCCAGATTATAAATAAGCAAACGCTAAAAATTGTTTGGATCGGATATAAAGTTCTGAGACTGTAATTTCTTCGTAAGAACGTTTATTTCGATTTTATTATGCTTCTAAACAAAATTTAACGATCTCAACGCGATTTCTGGGTGATCGCGAAGTATTTTACGTTCGTTGATGATTTCAAACAAATCGTGAGGAAAAAAATAAATTTAGAGGAAAAATGTTCTTGAAAAAAGCTCACAACTTCGAATTTGAGTTGACTGACAAGAGTTTATGTACCTGTTCCCTTACATCTATTTGTTTCTATTCTGTTTTGACAGTGGAAGTGGGATATTTTGAGTATATTTTCCGATACTGGGAGTTAAGAAGAATTGCTAAGAAAGGTACTTCAAATTAACTCCAATGGCCTCGAATTTGATTATAAGATAATTTTTATATGATTTTTTATTTTGTTTATAAATTATTCTCAGAACATCACACAGAAAGGGCTTAATTAATAAACAAATATCTTGAGCTGTGTTCTATAAAATAAAATTATTGTTGTTGGCAGTATGATGGTATTTTACGGCATTTCGGTTACAAAGCTGCTGCTGTAGAGTTTTTCTGATCGTTAGATCTCCTAGCTCATGAAATTTAAAGATACATTGGTTTTCTTTTCTCTTCAACTCTAAGCGTCATTATCAAAACAACAAGAAAATTCACTCAAACGAAAATTAGGCTTTTTCATGAATATTATTGAAAAGGTGGAACGATCCCGATGTGAAAGACAGTTTCAAGTTCATAGCTATTCTTTTGTTCATTTTCATACAAGAAAACAAAAACTACAACCCAAGCATTGTAATATCAAGAAGTGATGACAATTAACTTTGGCATTTCGCGATTGAGCGATTTTCATCTGGGAGAATCTAGCATCCAAAATTTTCATAGTGTATGACAACAACGCAAAAATGCAAATATGTGTTTGATAACAGAAAAAATTAAACGAAAGATTCTCTTATGGCGGTATATTGTAAATAGAACTTGAGAAAAGCATCCTTTGCAATATGCACATACTTACAATTAATCGTGATTTAGTTGTTCTATCCGTCTCTCTCAACAAAACTATGTAAAATACGTAAAGTTGGCGTTACAGGTCATCGGGCAAAATTTTAAGCGAATCCATTTTTTCCTTTCCGGAAATTTTTCGGGCTACCAAGCCCATAAAAGAGTTTCCTATATCCAAAATCGAAGAAATGCTCAACTTAGAGCGACTGGTGCTCAGATCAACCTTTGAGATTTCAATTTTTGTAATTTCTCGTGAGCATTTCTTGCTGTTCGAACCTAGTTGCTTGTCGTAGTTCAGATTTTCAAAAGAAGAGGAGCAATCCATCTTCAAAATGCGTGCTTTCGAGCCATCACTGAAATGTTTTAAGTGCTGAACAAACCTCGGAGTTGTAAGACCTTGTTCACTCAGCTTCGATATCTCTCGCTTGTATAATTCTGCCTTTTTTGTCATTTCGCAAAGGGCAGCTTCTTTTTTCTATTTTCGTTATGAAGAATTGATACTCAACCTCAACGATGTATAATTCCTACCTGAATTGTGCCCTGAATATTTGAAAATTCTTCTAAAGCTGATGCGAATTGACTGAGTAATTCTTTTTGAACCTCTTTCGCGTAGATTATTTTTGTGTTTAATTTCTCTAAGTCTAGTGTGTTTCGATGCAAATTTGCCCAAGGCACGTGCAATTTACTTGAAATTCTTGCGAGTTCGTTCCTCCCAAGCTGTAGGTTAGGAATGACATATGCTAATAAAATTTGCTCGTTAAGTTCATGTTTTAACAACTTGATACCATTTCCATGGATCTGATCAAGACATAGGTTACTAAAATCCAGAGATTTTGTTACAGAACTTAGATGTAATCGATCCGAATGCTTTAAGTGCGTTCGAGATGTGAGTGCTGAATCTGCCAGCTCCTTCTCTACGCTCTCTTCACCTCTATAGTCCAGCCTTGCCTTTTGTTCTCTCAATTTACTGTTTACTTCTTCTATCTTCTTTGCGATTTTTTGAAGCTTCTCACTTTAAAAATATCCATCAACACCTAAAGTCAAGTTTATCTACCTCATTGACTCCATTAGCTGTATGCGGCATTTGACCGTACAATTCATATTTTTGATTTTATTTATCGTTTCATGTACCTTATTGAATTGTGCAAGCAGCTCCTCTCTCTGTTTTCTCGGATTCGCCTCCACACAGTCAAACTTTAGGTTTTTCTTATTTGAATCTCTTTGTGAAACAGAGCTTTCGGTGTTGAGCCTTAAACTCGCTTTTTCAGATCTGCTTTGGGGTGTCTTGTTGAATAATGTTGGTGATATGTTCTCCTTTTGGACTTTTAAACACTTCTGAGGTGTTTGTTTAGACTTCCGTGCGCTATGAGTTAAAGCAAGTCCATCTCCTCTGGAATTGGTTGAGTCAAACAGAGCTTTCATCCTTATTGATTCTCTTTATTATTTCGAGTGCGGAATTTCGCGTTCGAATTGTATATCCGGTAAAAAACTTAAAATTTATTTCATTCCGCTCTAATAGTATTAATTCAATTAAGATAAGACAAAGGCTGATAATCATGCAAAATATAACTTGAAACTTTGAATAGTTAAAGCACAAACCATCTAACAAAACACTGATCAGTTTATTTCAATTGCGATGATTAAGATTTTTTTGGTTGCCTTTTTCAAATCACCAATTCTGCTGCTACTTTTTTAACATTTCATTGTAGGTACACTAGTCATGGAAAGCTTCTTCTTCTTCAAACATTCTAGGTGCTATTAATATCTTATTTCTATTCCAGACAATAGGTATTTGTAAGACATTTGCTTGATAATACCACTTTGTTGCAGTCAGACATTTTCGCTACTCACTCCGAATATTGAGGTTCTAGTGAAAGTTAACCTTGCTATCTCATAAAACGAAAGATAACGATTTGTTGCTGCAGGTTCAGTGAGATACTGTCTGACTTTATGTGTTAATTTTTTGTTTTAATCTGCCAAAACCGTCTTCGAAAAATTAAGTCTCCTCTTACGAAAATTCGTCTCATAAAACAAGCCTTGAGAGCACAATAACAGAAAAGTGAGAGAAGTTTCTGAAAGTGTGTTAATCTATTTTCGAAACTAATTCTCATTCGATTTGCTCGATTAACGGCTAAACATTTTTTTACGAATAACATGTCACAACAATCAATCAGCAGCTACTAGTCAGACCTTTGTCCATACTAGTGCTCCTAAGGACCATTTTCAAGTTCGAGCAGGTTAGATTTAACACGAACGGAAATTTCCTTTCTTAAAAATAATTTTCACTGCATGGATAGTATTTGCTCAGAAAAGGTTCATTTTTGAAAAAAAAGATTCTAAATTTTCCAGGCGTTTTATTACTGTCTTCCAACAAGGAATTTGGTCTTCGTCGATTGCAGAGTATTACATTCCAAGCTTTCATCCTACAACGTGCAGTTCCATTGTCCTCTCTTCTCAATTATTAAAACTTTGTTAATTTACAGTTGAGTTTTGCAGTTCCTCTTATCTTTTCATTTTCAGTGATTTTTTTTCGACAATCTTTTTAGGCAAGAGATATTCAGATAAAGAGATTAAGATTCACCCTTGAGTCAGTGAAACTCGGAATCAAAGATTTTAGATAGTGGCACTTGTCTTTCTTTGGTATGACATTATGATTTCCAAAAAAAACACCAATATTTGCGAGTAACTCATCACTTTGATTCTACTTTTCTGTGTAGCATTTTTCTTTGGAACCTCTTGAGTGGTGTGATTTCATCCGATTACTCCAAGTTAAAGATTCACCCTCCGCATAATCTATTTAGATTGAGCAGTTACAATCTCTCCATAAATTCTACAAAGCACTTCCGGTCCCATATTATCGAGGTAAATTTCCTCCTCGAAACAAAGCCCACACCACTCTGCTATATTTTCTTCAGCCTTGATACTAACCTTCATGCTGAGAGCGATAAAAACGACTGAAAGCATTCTGTTTGCAAGGTAGAGACAATATTAAAGACTTTCCTCTATCAGCAATACTCTTCTCAAGAAGTAACTGTTTAAAATTTGTGGTTCAACACCTAACAAATCCAGTGTCCTAGCTAAATCAAGCTTTTCCTTCTCAAAACGAATAATCGAACCATTTTACAGAACATTAACCTTCTAATACCTCACAAACCGTAACCATCAGGTGATGATCCGAATTCTCTCTGTCCCCGCTCTACCTCCTACCAGAGCTAGCTCCTAATTAAGAGCCAGACCTCCTTTTCCGGGGCAGCAATAGCACTCAGAAACTTTCATTATTTATTCTCGATCAAAATAACTGGCAGCACTGATTTCAGCCAGCAGAGATTCGTACTAATTAATCATCTATTCAGTAATTATAAAGAATAATTCCTGCTAAGATTTTTTCTAAAACAGCAACTTTGAATGAATTTTAATTATTCGATGCTTTATAAGCTCATCTGAGAAATTAGGCAGCATATTCTTTATTAAACATCCAAAAAAAAACTATCAATTTCCATGAACAGAAACGACGACTATAAGAAGAAGTCAAAACTGCCTCAGTCCATCATCAATCAATATGCCAAATACAAAAACACAAAAGACCAGCTTAAATCTTTCCTCGTAATGGGAACTCGATTCGAAATCCCTGATTACTATGAAATCATCGACTCCGGTAACATTATATTAAGGACTCAGATTCTAAACTATCTCTCCTAGTTGGACAAGGAGCTTATGGTATGGTTGTTGCAGCCAGAGACAAAAGAGTAAAAGAAGGCGAAGGCCAGATGATCGCCATCAAGAAAATTGAAAAGGCATTTGAACACAAGATCTACACAAAGAGAACCCTCAGAGAGCTCAAAATTTTGAGACTCTTGAACCACGAAAATGTGAGTCAATTTTGTGTTTGCCGGTTTATAATATTCAATTAATAATAACAGGTCGTTGGCATTAAACACATCCAGCTCCCAAAATCACGAGAGAACTTTAACGACGTTTACGTTTATAATGAGCTGATGGAAACCGATCTTGCTTCAATCATAAAGTCTCCTCAAACGCTCTCTGATGAACATATTCAATTCTTCCTCTATCAGATTCTTAGAGGCTTGAAATATATTCATAGCGCGGGAATCTTGCACAGAGATCTGGTAATTGATCCATTATTGATTTGATCTAATCGTTTGCTAAATCAGAAACCTAGAAATCTCCTTGTAAACAGCAATTGTGACCTCAAAATCTGTGATTTCGGACTCGCAAGAGCCCATGGGGCCGAAATGAAACAGAAGGCTTGTGTCATGACGGACTATGTCGCGACTCGCTGGTACAGAGCGCCTGAGCTGTTGTTGGCCTATAAAGAATACGACTCAGCTGTCGATATGTGGTCTGTGGGCTGCATTCTGGCCGAATTACTGAGAAGAAAACCATTTTTACCAGGAACCGAAAGTAATAACCATTGTCTCTGTACCTGAGCTAACAAAATAACAAATTTAGCGAGAAATCAGCTGGAGTTGATCATGGATGTCTTCGGAAATCCTTCTGAGGAGGACATCAATAACGTCCCTCGTGAAAGAAGCAGAAAGCTGCTTCGATCCATGGCAAAGAAGAAACCAAAGCCACTCGAAATTCTCTTCCCCAATGCCAACCCAAAAGCAATTGACCTTATGAAAAAACTCTTTGTGTTCGATCCTAAAAAGCGAATGACAGTCGATGAAGCTTTAAAGCATCCTTATCTCGCAGCACTTCACTATCCAGATGATGAGGTAACCAATAACTTGATGCAGCATGTATTAATTGAATTGATATAGCCGGTGAGAGACCCAGTTCCAAAAGCTGAGTTCGAGTTCGAAAAATACCCGCTGACACTTGAGCAATCCAAAGACCTGCTTTATGAAGAAATTTTGCTCTATCACTTCCCTGACTTCAAGGCTGACCACGATAAGAAAGTCGCTAACAAAGAAGATCCTACGAAACATATTCTCTTTAATGATAACGCTCACAAGGTAACTAAAAACTATTTTTTAAGGAGAAACTCATTGTATTAAATTAGCCTGGAGACAGAGACTCTGATGATGACGACGATGAAGAGGATTATTAAAATATCCTGTGAATAATTAAAACTTTTAATGGACAATGTACATACCAACAAGATTTTATCAAATATGCAATTGATACAAGCACGAAATTATGTCGATGATGGCTTTTTATATCGTACTCTGAGGCCATTTATCTCTATAAATAAGCGTTGATTGCTTTTGTTTGAGTTGATTTTATTGTGAAAATTGCTTTGCCACTGTTGATTGGTGGCAACTCATTATCAACCCAAAAATATTTCTTGCTAAGTGATTTATTGATAGGCTGTAAAGTAAACTCCTTTAGAGAGAGATATAGATAATTTTGTATAGGAAAATCAAGAGAGTCTATAGGCTTGAGAAGGTCCCTGCTCTAATAAGCACCGTCTCATTAGTAGAAGGGAAAAACGGTCTATTCAGTAAATGAAAATGTTGCAGTCCAACTTCTGAATATTTTAAGATCAGTTTCACTGAAATAAAATAAAGCAACAGAAAAATTATTTTAGCTATTTCAACTACAACGATGAACGAAAACACAGGAATGTGTCTCCACATCCTCAGCAGGGTTTGCTGTGTTCAATGGAGTAAACCAACTCTTTGTTGATGATTCTCATTCTATTTAAAGTTCGCAAAGGCTGTGAATTCACATCATCTCTATTTTTACGAAGAAAAACAGAATTAACTGCTTGCAAATCCCAGGATGAGTCCTCGGTGCTGGCTAACGACCAATCGATTCCACAGGTCAAATTTGAAATTGAAACAACACCCGATGACGAAAATGGCTTCAATGAGCAAGGCAAGAAAGACCCACATTGCACTGAAATTTTGTTAAACGAGTCTTTTGGTTATGGAGACGCCGTGGAAGATGAGCATGCAACTGCTCGTTCAAGAAATTGACCACGAATTTTTTCATTCATTTTTCAAAAGATTATATCAGTAGCAAATGTTATATTTTCACTAGATGCGAGGTAGCCATGCTATCTCTTCCTTTATCCAGCAATGTAAGCTTTTTCAATATTCATATTCATAGAGCCTATTGAGGTAATCGAGTTTTCAAAGGTCGGATTGCTTACGATTCCATTGGTATATGAAAAATAAACTATGATCTATTTAAACAACTGCTCTCTGTTTAAAATTTAATTTGCGTAAATAAGCATCTGATGCCCACACGCTGTATTGTTCACATGTCTCATAAACACACAACGTCTTGGTACATCCAAGAAATTATTAAGCAAATTGAAATAGCGATTCTCCAACTTCAACCTCTCATGCATGCAACGATGGCTCCCTTATAAAACTCGATTAATCCACAGCAGCAAAGGGAATTAGCTGCTACCTTTTTATTCGTTGGAGTCTTTCTACTGAGTGGCAGGAAAATTTTGAGGATAGGCCATTCGTCCCATCGGCGAGGTCATTATTAGTCCGTTCTTCAAACTACCATCAGGAGGTCCTAACAACGATTAGAACAAATAAACCCTCGCTTATTTACTGAAGTAAAAGTTATAATTTTCAGCGTAGATGTTAGGGTTTTGGCCTGTATAGGCTGCTGCTTGCAAACCCTCTACTGTAAACCCTTGGACTTCTTCTATCTTCTTGCTCTTCTTCTTTTTGTTTCTCTTTCTCTTTTTGTTCTTTTTCTTAGTCCCGCCTTCAACAGGCTCTTCATTCACGCTGTTGAGCGAAAGGATTGTATTTTCACTGCCTTGCGGCAGGTAATTCTGCGCGAAGAAATTATCGCAAATGATCAGATTGTCTTTCAAAACGTTATAGCGGTTTCCGAGCTCTTCAAAGCCATAGGTCATGTCAGTGTAGCGGCACTTCACACTTTGCGTCAGCTCGATCTCTTCCTCGTCGACAACGGTTTGTCTGACATTGGCAATTTTTTCCAAATCGCTGAAACTTAGCTCTTTGATGTCCTCTTCGGTGCTAACGACTGATTCCGGCTTAATCAGCGATTTATTCGTCTCTTGATCATTAACATCTTCCTTTGCAGCTTCCGTTTGGTTTTTCTTTTTCTTAGGCTTCTTCTTCTTTTTCGGTGATTTTGTAGGCTCTTCTTGGCCTTGCACCAGAGGAGTCTGATTGCTCTGAATTTGCGTTCCTCCAGCAGCTGTTGAGGTAGCTTCCTGCCGTTGTTGAGAGGTGGTCTGCTGACGATCCGCAGTAGGTTCATCAGTTGACTTCGCTTGACCTTTAAGTTCGTTTTTACTATCAGCATCTTCATTTACGGCTTCACCTACACTTTTCCGGCCTTGAGAATACCCGTTAGAAAATCTTTCGAAAATATTTTCAAAATTTGGAATTTTGCTTTTTGGCTTCTCTTCCCCTTTGGCTGGCTTTTTGCGATCTGTGGATAATAACGAGGATTGTGGATGAGCGAAAGAACTAATATTTTTGAATAATTTACCTTGAAATTGCTCTTTTGGCTTCACGAAACTTTCAACCTTCTCTTCTTCTACAAGGCTACTCGGTGTCTTCAAATTAGCTTTTTCGTTTTTCTTGGGCTCAGAAACTACAACAAAATTCTCAGCGCTTTTTAGATTTGCTGGTTGAGCCTGTGGCAATTTAGAATTGGCAGTCTCCGTCTTCTGGGCAGGTGTACGAGGCTTTGTTTGAGATTGCGGCTGCTGATAATACTGCTGCTGTTGTTGCTGATTGATAGTCTGTTTTTCAGGCAAATTTCCCTGTGGTTGCTGCTTATATTCAGTTTTTTTGGTTGCTAATGCTTGCTTTTGTGCTGGGAGTTTCTCTTTTTGGATTACAGGATCAGGGCCTAATCCAGGAGGGGGTCCTCTATTTGACTGAGCCAATTGCTGCTTAAAAGGGCTTGGCTCTCTTTCTTCAAGCAAAGATTCAATTGAACTGCGTCTGTAATTTTGGGTTTCATTGCTCTTATATGGCTGAAGCCTCAAATCCAATAAAGAATTATGACTGACGCGGCTATTTTCATCGAAATGCGGAGAGATTGTTCCGAGTTCTAGATTATTCCTGCACGTCACGGGTTTGAAATTGAGACTCGTTGAAATAGACTGACCTTCAAGAAGCAAAGAGGAGTTGGCGAATGGGCGTTCGTAAGCCAACTACGAAAAAAGAGTGAAAATCGCGAATTGATTAAATAGCCTTTTACTCTGCTCTCTAAAACATGAGAAGACGACTCCTCTTGAGGTTTCAATGCCTGGGGGAGAAAATTTCCAGAAGTTATATGGATGGCATCGGACTGAGAGAGGAGTCTGTGAGTTCTGGGTATTTTAGTGCTGTGATGAGCAAATAATGAAGAAGATTTGTATTGATATGGACCAAATACGTTGTCAAACTCGTTTAAGAGAACTAGGTTTGATGTGAAATAAGGAAGTCAGTACAATGGGGTTAGAAGAAAGAGATAGGTGTTACTTTTCTCAAAGGAAGCCATTCAAAATCCCGGCTGGAATAATTTCTAATAAATTAAATTGAGGAATTGAAAGAATGCCCATTAAGCAAGATTCCAAAATCAAATATTTTGAGTTTCTGATAATTTTCGATTGAAAGAAGGCCATCTCCCTGAGCGTCAGGCAATTATAGCTCCTAAGTTAGTGCGCGTGTCTGTTGAGGATAAGGTAACATCTCAAATGGATAAAATCTAATTTCGATCAAATCACAAGTTGAATGAAGCGAATGGATATATCTTGTTTGAGTGCAGTTGATCCGAGTTTCAATCTTTTGCAGGATTTATACATGGGTGAAACGCTAACATAGGAAAATCCCATTAACATTTGCTTATTTTTTTTAAAAGAAAGGATAAGGTTGCTTTCAATATCGAGAATCTCTTTCTCCAATTTTCACTTTAGTCTGCCAATCCATAAAAATTGAATGGGGACGGTTTGAAGCAATATGTTTGATAAAGTCAGGATTGATATATGTAAATAACCTCAAAATGTGAAATAGAAGAATTCTTCATCATCGATAAATTTTCATTTTCCATTTTCAGCGACAACAATACTTAGAATTTCATATAACATCCTTGAGACAAAATTATAAACCTCAGTATTTTCTTCTTTCAGGTCAACAATTCTTTTTCTTTCAATAATCCATAAGACAGATTTTTTCTCTGCAGCATCATTATCAACAATTAAACTTTTACTGAATTTATTGATTTTTTTTTCAAAATCAGGAAGCGGCAGTAAATATCCATCACAGTTACAAAGATGAAATTTCTTTGGACTTCCCTGAAAAATGCCGTCACGAGTGTGTTCGTAAAGCGGAAAGAGCCTAACCAGCAAGACCGCCAGCAGCTCGAACAAGTGAACTTTCCTTGCAGTATTGAGTTAGAGATTATATTAGAATAACTATCAAACCGTTGGAGCCATCGAAGAAACGAGCCAAAAAACTAATGAGGTAATGATATTTCTGTGCTTGCATATTCAAAGTTAATATAGGCTGTGTCATCTCAAAGAAGGTACATTTCAGCAATGTCCACTTTGCCAAATGACATTAAAATAGTATTAGAACTTTAAAATCTCCAAGCCAAGTATATCAGGAGCAAGGGGTTGTTAATGGAAAAGAACAAATCATCCAAACTATGCCAACTATCGCTCAAGAAAATTCGTTTCAGGATGTTGCTAAAAAGAAAAATGACACTTCAGCGTCACAGATTCCCAAGGAGGAAGGATTAGCTGAAACAAAAACTACTGAAACCAACCCAACATCCAACATTGTCGAAGAATTAAAAGGTAGATTATAGATCTCACTTCTTAATAAAACTCGTCTTAGTAGTAAATTCTTCAGAAACAAAAACACAACCAAAACTCGAAAATCCTACAGACAGCAGTCAGACAACCACCTCTTCTGCCAGCAAATTAAACGAAACCCAATACAATTATCCTATTCAGCCTAGTGTGAATACTCAGCCTAATGGAACTTTCTCGCAAGGAACCGTAAGAGCGTCATTTCCAGCAAGTAAACCATGGAATTTCCTGATAAACTCATTAGCGAAATTTTCTTCCTAACCAGCGGCCATTCCTGGACAAGATGGGTTTCTTTTTAGGAATTCGATGAATGACGATTTCAATAGCAGGCCCCAGCCAACAGGCGGCTTTTTCGATTTTTCCAAACCACAACCGCAGCAAATTCAAACTCTGTTCGGCGGAGTAGGTAGAGTTGATAATCTTAGACCTTTATCGGGTATTTTATGACGATTTAGCATGCTGCTTCAACCTTGAAATAGGTGTACAATTAAGATTTAACTTTGGCAGGGCAGAACATGATTCTAACTATTTTCAGGGTGTTGATTCAAGCTTTTATATACCTCAAAACACTCAAAACAGAGGTATTTAAAGATTCCTTGATCGACTAATTTTGTCCTTTCATGAAGGCCCCCCGGTAGGAATCTTTATTGGGCAAATAAGATCGGATGGTCCAGAGCCAGACATCGAGAAGACTGACAAGAGCTACCCTTACGACGAAGGCATCGAAAAAATCATAACGGTGAGTTTACTCTCAAAGCAAAACTCTGATCTAGCTATATGAAACAGAAAACCGTTGACAAGTTTAAAAACAACAGTCTCAAAGAACCAATGTATGGGACCGTTTCATTGGAGAAATCAAAGGCCACAGGAAGCTACTTTTTCATATTTCGGTATTAAGTTTTTTCCAGCATGTATTCTGAGATAAAAATCAAAGGGATACTACTAAAGCGATAAGATATCAGGGCACCGTTCTTCCTAAAGTCTCCAAAGTCCAGCACATCAACCCGAACAATCCGCTCACGCTCAGTGTCATTTGCTTCAATATGCCAAAGGCAAAACCTCAACCTCCCCAGGAGAAAGAACCAGCTAAAATGCCTCAGGAAGCATCAAAATCTATCGAAAGAGAGGTTATAAAACTAATGGTAAAATAAGATTATGTATATATTGGCTAACTCCATCGAACCTTAGTTTCAACAAGCAGAAGACTCTATTGAGTTTAAAAAAGCGATCGAAAACATGTTGTAACTTGTATCCGATTGTAGAAAAAAATTGCTTGTCCTTTCATTTTTTCCTCAATAAGTGTCCGTCCTCTATTAGAACTGGTCTTTTAACAATTTTTCGTGGTCTGAAATTATGAAGCTCTTGGAAACCGGAGGCTATATAAAGAATGAAATTTTAGAATTCTTTCTGAAGCAAAGAGCTTTTTATCTGAAAAATTAACGATTATACTATTATTTAATTTATCGAAGTTTATTCGAAACACATCTTCAACATCCAAGAACCTTTTCCTGATATGTGGAATTCGTTGAAAAGAGCTATCACCGGCCTGTTCACCAAAAGAAAAGAACCTAATACTCAAGACCGCAAACAGCTTGAGCAAGTAATCGTTCTTGCAATGCCACTTTTCTCATGGGATTTAGAGCAACTATGAAGTAGCTGAAGTTATCGAGGTAAAGAAGACAGAAACCATTGAGGTAAGCTCATTTGAAAATTAAATGATTAACACAACCATAGGTTGATCCGCCTGAAAGAAAGTACCTCCAGCCACGAAAGCTCTACTAAATGATAATACTTAGCATTAGGACCTTGAAACCTCCCAGCCAAGTTTACGCTGAAAAAGAAGTCACTATTGAAAAAAAATTAATTCTGACTGAACCTCAAGAAAAGCAGCAACCGAAAGAACAGCAGAAAGGAGAAAGCGAGGTCGATTCTAAAGTAATCTCTCTTTTATTTTCCCCCTCAGCGTCTCAACTATCGATTTTCATAAGATTCAAAGTGATACTTCGCCGAGCCAAGCGGAAAGGAATGGAAATATTGAGGGCAAGTCTTCTGCTACTGCGTCTGCGTCAAAAGGTAAATATATTGTGAATTCGACTCAGTAAGTCTGTTCAGAAGGAAAAGAGCATGCAGCCCAGTCCAACCCACATACACAACAGATAGGAGATTCGATTGTGCAATTCTCTTGTACCGACAATGTCAATGAGATTCAAAGAATCATTTGACCGTCATTAGAGAGATTTTCCAGCAAATGATTCTAAATTTACATCGTAAAGCTGATCATCCATGAAAATTTTAGCTTGAGTGAGTAGAAAGCTCTCTTGGGCTCAAAACCGCAAATAAATATATAATGTTGGTTATATATAGCGATTTATTCACTCGCATTTAAGCTCAAGTGAATCACATAATTTTCCAGCTCATATATTGTGGAAAAAACGAAGTCGTAGAGAATAAATAAGCCTCAGAAATTAAGTTTCCTTCTATTTTATTACAAGTTTGGCAGTTGGGATAGAAATTTTTATATCTCTGAGTAAAGAGATGATTCGTAAAATTTTCGTCTATTTTTCAGAGTTTAACATGTATTTAGTCAATACGGATTCCCAAGCAACGGCTTAATAAATCTATCTCACATCATAAGGATTTGAGAGGAGTATAAAGCCATAATCGCGAAGGTCATGATACAATTATTATTCATTCATCAGAGGAAAATTGTATAGTATGAAGGAAATATAAATCTCGAAAATTTACAATAAATCACTTTACATGTCATAGTAAGGAGTTTTGACTAACCCCGAGATCTCTTCCTTTCCGAGCTTCGAGGTCGTTTTCACACGACCAAGAATCTTTTTTAACTGCGACGCTTTATCAGCTGAGCCCTTTGATTTCAAATTCGCATTTTTCGCATTTGGAGAGTCTCTCGCTAGATTCGCTTGAGGAGACAATCCCTTTACCGCCGCAGGAGCATCATCTTCGAGTCTGATTCTTCTTATCGTAATATCCCTTGCTGCCGTTTTGCTCATTCGCTTTGGAATTGACTGCTTTTTATCCAATGACCCCGTTATCCTCGACTCTAGCTTATGAAGGAGATTCGTCATCGATGTGTTGGTTTTCGCTGTATAGAAGCCTTTCTTTCTCTCCGAGTCAGAGAGATCAGGGTACCTGCTCGAGCTCAACAGAGCGTTTTGAATGCTTAGATTGTTAAAAGGGGAGAGCTCCAGTTGTCTTTTTGTGGTAGCGGCAGTTGCTCTTAACGTTGCATTTAGACGGTCAGTTTCTCTGTCCGAAGACGCATCTAACCTCCGCAGACTTCGATTTTTCGATTCTTGATGAATTAGTCTCTCGAGTTCTTCTTTCTCTTGCTTCAGTTTCAAATTCTCAAGCTTCAGCAGCAGCTCACGATGCTCACAAGTATCTTTATCTTCGAAACCAAACCACGATCAGACAAAACGCATCTTACCATAATAATTTACCAAAGATGTTAGCTGAGGTTTGGCTAGTATGAAACACGCCTTTGTAATTCACATAAGGCAGCTGGCTTTCATTCTCCAGACAAATCCGAAACTCATAACTGACCCCTGTCATAGGTTGTTGGCAATACAATCAGTTGCTCGAATATTATGAAGGTATATTATATTTTTGTCCAATTTAACTGATATTTGCGATTTAAGAAAACTTCAATTTTCGTATGCAAACAAAACGAATATTGCCTCTCATTATAAAATGGGAATCTCACAATGATATGTACCTATTGAACTTTGAGCTTAGAGGCTCTTTTGGATTTCTTATCATCGACATCTATCAAAAAATCTTTTTCGGGCTTCATTAGAGATATACATAGCCAGCAAGACATCGCTAAAAAAGCAATCAGCACCCCGAGCAGCGAATAAGCTGTAATGGGATGAGTCCTTAGAAAACTTCCAAAATGCTGCGCCATCATCTTAAGGCTTTTGATCCATGATTTGACAGTGCTTGGTTCTTTCGGAATCTCTTCAGCTACGGCCGATTTGTACCCTCCTCGAGCGAATTCTTTGATTGCTTCGGGCTTATTGAACTCTTCGAATTCGTACATTTTCCCATCTTGTAACAGAATCAAGGTTGGGAAGCTATGAGCAGCAAAAAGGGTCTGCAAATGCTTTTCTTTTGCGCTATATTCGAGTTAGGCGTTGGAGAAATAAGCAGGTTTACGTATCAATGATAGCAAATTTAATACCATCGTCTTTGAGCTCTTCAGCGAGCTTTGACCAAGTTTGTTTGAGCCTACGGCATTGTCCGCACCATGGCGCAGTAAACATTATAAACCAAGATCCATTTTCAATCTGTTCCTTGTAGTTAGCATCGGTTAGAGTTATCGTCTGTTCAGGCTTCAGTAGGCAGAGACAGGAAGTGAAAAATAACAGGAGCAGAGTCTTATTGAGCAGTTTCATCCTTGAAAACTTGCAGTTTATCTAGAAAATTCCTTTAAACTCAATTTTATTACCCGTAAAACCTTTTTCAAAATTCTGCTGCTGTTAACCTAAATTATATACGAACGAGATGAATATTTCACAGATTTATAGCTTGTGTATAATAAGCTTTGGATTGTTCTAGGCTGAGTTATGTGATGAAAACAATACGGATCTGAGACACTTCAAATTGTTGAATATAATTTGCATTTAAGTATTTGGTTATGCATTCAAAATTTCTGCTCAGTCCTTATGGACCTAAATCTTTGAAATGAGCTCATTTATGTTTCTTTTCTTGGGCTCGCCGGGATTCCGTTTTTGACAGCCCTGCGTATTTACGTTTATCATGGCGAGCCATCGTTGCTTTGTTTCGATTTCCTTGACCGCCTTCCCAGTACCCAGTTTTCTCTGAAAGAGAGTAGATTAATTCATTGATAGCTAAGAGTGATGTTACTCGAAGTTTTCGACACCATCTTCGTGCATCTCTTGCAAAATTCACTGACCGGCTGCTCCATAGAGCAGAAACCGCAGATCATGCTTTTCGCCAGCTATTAATTAGAGTTAATAAACGAATACTTTGAAGTTGTTACAATCATCTCGTGTTTTTCCTCAGCGTCATGGCAGCCATCGCAAGGGTACGCTTTTCCGCAGCAAGGGAACCTGAAATAACGGAATGAATTCTTTGCGTGCTTGCAGGTTCCCTTCCTAGGTAGTGGCTCGTCCAGCTTAAACTTTCCTACTTTCAGTACTTTTTGAGTTCCACCCTGTTTCTTCGCTAAGCTGTCTTCGCCGAGATAATCATCTGGGTCGGCTTCTCCGTCATCAACGACGTTGGCTGAGATCGTCATTGCCATGTAAGTAAGCATTATTTTTTTATAGCATCCGAAGCAGTCTCTCTATTTATCAATGAGAGTCATCAGTAAATATCACTGTCGAAGAAATGAATCTCTTACGTCAATCATCGTTCCCGATAGTATTAGATCGCTTTCATTAGCAGTATCACAGAACTCGCAAGTTACTGACCATTGACAGAAATGCACGTCTCTAATATCCCAATACAGCGATCCGAAAAGCGCTGCGACGTTGTTTTGTCTGTGAATATACCCTAACAACCACAGATAAGTCGAAAACGCCGAACAATGCACTAACCGATTCTAAAGAAGATATTGGATGGCGATTTGCATTTCGTGCATTGCTGATTACTCACGAGGTAATCAGTATGAGGGACTCTCTCAGCTGTCAGCTGGTTGATCGCTTTGCATGATTTGCAGGCAACTTGCACCTGAACTTTCGTAAGATTGGCAATAGCAACGTTCTTAGTCGTGAGCTCTGGTCATAGGTTAGCTCTTGAAAATGAATGAAATATGGTTACGTAAAACGTTCAATTTGTAATTCAGGGTGCAGTTCACTTTAACAGTATCATTGAGATTCTTTGCCGCTTCCTCGTCTTCAGAGCTACTTTCTTCTTCTGAGTCTCCTTCTTTGTATTCCTCGTCAGAGGCATCTTCTTTTTTCTCCTCTTCTTCTTGAATTTTCTTTTCAAGTGCTTTTTGCTTACAATATTTAAATCTCTCAACGCACTCCTCTGTGAAATGAATTTTCTTAATAATCAAAAGGAAAGAAGTTTGTACCCATGGTCTTGCCTGGCACATCCTTGGCAATCAAAGTCCATTTTTCTTTTGGATCTTTCACATCCTTGTGAGTTACAATAGCCTTTTCAAGTAGCGACTGTAACTCTTGAGACCATTTCTCGGGGTCGTGGGTCTCCATTATCTGCTTTAGTTTCGGGTCCATCTCTGCTGGCTTAGGTTTCTCTACCGGCTTACTGTTTTTCTCTGTAGCCTTGCTAATTTTCTCTTGTTGCTGTGGTGGCTGCTGCTGTTTTTGTTGTCCTTGCTTTGATTGCTGTTCTTGGTCTTGTGATTGTTTGCGTTTCTTTGCCTGTGGTTGTGGCTGTTGCTGCGGTTGTTGTTGTTTCTGAGGTTGTGCTTCTTGCTGCTCAACTTTCTGAGGAGGCTGGGGCTCTTCTGTTACACCATAAAGACGATCAAAAATTCTGTCGAGGTTATTGTCCATGGCTCTTAGTGTCTTGAAAATGCTCTTGTTTGCCACGTTCAACTCAAAAAGCTCCTTTTCAAAATTTCTAACAAACTTCATCAACAGTTCCCAATGAATCTCTTACCTTCTCCACACCTTAGGGATCGTGTGATTTAACAACACATAACTTGCAGGTTCTTCAGGGTATTTCTCTGGGATTATGACCTCAAGCCTTAGATATCCTTCTCCCAGGTCAAAATCAGCTACAAGATCTTCCGGCTTGGCTGATGGTCTATCTCATACTTTAAGAGACGCGTTCAATGAAGAATTTGTAGATACGTGTGTCTAATCTGGAATGCTCTAACGTTTTCGCTCGGTTTCCTGGCGGGAAAGAACAAGAATCTTTTAGAGAAGAGACATCACAGCACACGAGTTACTTGATCCAGACGAAGCTCGATTGGTACTTACGAATGATCTGAGCAAGCTCAATCTCCTTTGGATCTTTGAGAGAGCGGACGTGTTTGGCAAAATCTCCATCTTTCCATAATTTGCTGTTTGCCTCGAAAATAGCTTCTCCTTCCTCAGTCTTACTAAAGTCTTCAAAAGGCCTCGAAAGCCTTGGTCTTGTGTCTTCAATTTGGTCTTGTTTTGCTTTTTCCATTTTCAATAAAAAAATAATTTTGGGATCAGAAAGGATTTCAGATATTATTTAGGTTTCGCAGCCAATAAATTTTCTTCGATGAGAGAGCTCAGAAGGCGATTAATTCATTTTCATTGGTGCTTTCTGAAGAAATCTGATAATCAAAGAAGCTTATTTTAGATCACAAAGCAAATGTTGAAGTGCATGTGCTAGAGTCTGGTGCAGACAGGGTGGGAGTGAGGAAAATTGGATTTTGGAATTTGGATAGAGTTACACAAATTGAATGGCTTTCCACTGTGGAATTCTTAATAGCTTAATTAGGTGAAATTGCTATGAGTATGAGGTAGCGCTGAGTCCATTGTCTGGCGTCGCTGAAAACCTGCCATTAAACAGTCCAATTTTGCAGTTCGAGTAGCGGGTAAGAAGAAATCTTCTGATAAATTCTGATTTTGGTGAATACGACGCGAATGAGATTTGAGAAAAAATTGTCGTCTTCCCTAAACAGACTGTCTTAAGAGAGATCGATTAAATAAACGTACAAACAGGTTGTCAAAAATCTTCTGGCACCAAATGATTTAAATTCGAATTTTCAGATAAAACACAGGGATATATATAGAAAATATAACAAATAGCTAACAAACAAAAGGAGGTTGATATTACAGCCTGAATTATTACTTTATCGCAATAACTTACTAAAAAAACATTGTTGGATATTCAAATAACATAGCAAAGCTACTTCTCTCTTAATTGTAACTTGTCCAAGAAGTAGCTCGTTTAACCTCAATAATAATTCCCTTGAGTATGCTTTTCCTTCTGTACTTCCGCGTCATTTTTAAAGAATTTGCCAGACTCAGGGTTGCTGGCTCGATTATTGGGAATCAACCCAGCTTTCTCAATAAGAATCACTCCATTTGACTTATTCATCAGATTTCCTCTCAGCTGATTGTAGATGCTACTAGGAATGCCCCTTGGCTTCCCGTTGGCAGTTTCATTATCCTCTCGTCGATTAAAAACATTATTCTGCATATAAGCAACTCTCTTCACCGCCCATTCGAGCTCCTCTCGGTCTCTATTATTGTTATTCCTATCCGAAACGCTTAGATACAGCGAATCAGGGGTCCGGCTTGTCGGTAGACCGCTGGTTTCGGACACGTAATCCCGGATCGTTTCCAGATCAGAGCTTCTCTGCTTTTCTCGACTAGAAGAGTCCTCCGCAAGGAGCATCGTCAGCTTCTGGTTCACGTCGTCCTGCGTAGAAGCCATCTTTGCAAAAGTCTCCTGAAATTTGGCAATGCTCTCCTGCATCTTTTCAATTTTCGCGTTCAAGTCCTGCAGCTCATTCTTCACTTTCGTATCTTCCAAGAGCATTTTTCTTGTCATAAGTCTCTCTTCAGCTGCGGCCTTTTCCTGAACCAGCTCTCTGACTTCCTTCATCAGTTTTAACAGATCAGAATACGCTTCTGGATTTGGATTCCTCGATTGATATAACGTTTCAATTTCTTTGACCACGCTCTTAACTTTTGCTTTATCAATGTTCGGAGGGTGGTTTGGCTCGGATTTCGCCTTCTCTAAGAAACTCAAGTCCAAATGCAACAGCAGATCGCGAGAACCAGGAGTTCCTGAGGTTTTTTGCTGGGTGGACGTGTTAAAGAATTTAGTTGGAGCGGATTCCTCTGTCTTCGGCCTCTCTTTCAAAGTGCTATGACTTGCTTCTCTCTGATTCAGAGGCTGAGAATTTCTTGACTGCTCTGGCTGTAAAGAGGACTTCCTCACTAAATTTATTTGAGGGCTGCCTTCTGAGGCCATCTTGACAAGATTTAGCTGAATATCTGGAATTTTGCGCTTGATTTCTTGCTGCGATGAAGCAGTTTTTCTGTCTTTTTTGTCTGAGCTTTCAGGTCTTTTCGCCTTGGTTGGAGGAGGATCTACACTAGATTTCTACATAGTTAGGGTTAACTATTTGAATTCGGTGTGTTTATAAGCTTACTCTTGTTCCGTAAAGCAGAGAGGAGTAAATATTAATTTGGTTCTGAGGGTGATCTCCTATCTGATGCGACTTCTTCCGGTCCAAGATAGGAGCCGATTTTTTCGAAGCAGGGTTATTAGTAAGCAGATTATCCAGGTATTTCTTATTCGCGAACCAGTTTCCTGGGACCACAGCTTTCTTCGGGTCCACGAGTATTTTCTTTTTGACCTTATCAAGATCTGACTGCGAGTCTGGTAGCGTGTGTGGCCTTTCCATGGCAGCTAGGCCATAATCATCAAGTCGGCTTGAATTAATGAGTGAACTCCTTAAATCGACTTTTATCGTTTTAGGGGTGCCAGCTTCTCTCATCGTGCCATGGTCCAGACTTCGATCTCCCTTTTGAATAGATGACAAGCTGCTATTTGCTGGAGATTTCTGTGCTGTATGGATGCTCGCTCCTTTATTCGGTAAGTGATTAACAAGGCCATACACAAAATTGATTACTTTTATTCAGTATATTTTGCCTTGACTCGTTTGCTTCCACATTAGATAAGCTATTATCACGGCTTTGCTGGGCTGAACGTGGGTTTTTGGCTTTAGAATTCCCAGCGTCTGCAAGTCTAAGCGCGATTAAACTCCTGAGGTGATTGTTAAATGAGTTCAATTAGCATTAGAAATTACTTTAGCGTGGGGTTCTTTTCAGAATGTTGACGCTCCTCAAAACTCTTGCCTAAAGGTGAACTATGCCCTTTGTTTGCTGTTAAGGATATGGTGTGCTTTAGAGAAGAAGAAATTATTTGAATATTATTCTTGGGAGAGTTCTCTCGTTTTGGGTTCTGATGGATGGTATGTGTGTTGATTTTCGAGGAGACGAGATGTTCGAGTTCTCGGTAGTCTGAATGTTGCTGCTTATTGTCTTTGTCGTGGATGATTGATGCGTGCTCTATTAACTTTTTGTGTTTGTCTTCGTGTGTGGTTAAGTCTTGTTTTTTTTGTAGGATGCTGGGTGATTTTTTGGAGCTCTCAGACTTTCGTGAGGGGATTCCTCTCTGAGAGCTTGCCTGGCTCTGGAAATTTTTCTTGAACATAATTCACAAAGTAGTTTATTTCTCTTGATTTAGATTGCTACAAATTTAAATCTATCAAGATGGCTTAGTAAAGAAAGTATGTCTTTAATGCGAAAAACTCGTCAAATAAATTGTGAAGATTTTCTCAGAGGTATGCTAGACCGTTATCGTCTAAGGTTAATAATCAGAACGCAATTATTGTGAGCTCAGCAATATGTTTTTTCATTGCGATTTAAAAAGCAACTTTCACTTCTCGAGGTAATTTGGATCATTAGGAAGAAGCCAACGATTATATAGGTTTAACAGAATAAACTTCAATTTCTTTGACAGTGAAATTATTAGTGCCTGATATATATCCTCCTTCTTTTAAGCCTTGATATGACTTGCATTCGGGTTTGTAGTAGCTATTATTATTAGCATTGCATTTATCGACAATCCACAGAGTGAAACTACTTCCAAAAATAGGCCCACAACCAGAATGACAGAATAGAACCCGTGAGCCCGACTCAGGTTTATATGGCAATTTTTCTTTCTTGTCAATGGAGAACAGAAAACTACTAAAACTATCTTTACTTTGATTACTTTGATGCATACTGGT
>ENA-UOTX01000633-UOTX01000633.1-compost-metagenome-genome-assembly--contig:-NODE-633-length-34800-cov-9.962100_pt1 | contig 34800 bp, 23 predicted proteins | sample MGYA00238143_ERZ746982 | MGnify/ENA primary metagenome ERZ746982 (study PRJEB28758, sample SAMN06268862) | compost metagenome | isolation source: single cell | place: USA: California, Emeryville, Joint... | reverse complement strand
CAAACTAGTTATTGGAAAATTTTGAGGCATTACAAGAATGGTAAATCTAAAGCGACTGTTGCAAGTGTAGATGCTATTTTTCATTAAGGAAAAGAATTTATTCTCTCATTCGCAATTTCTATTTAAGTAGCATTGGTTATCTGATTTGCAGGGAGTTTCATTTAAAACAGTTGATTGTATTTCGAATTTATCAATGATTCGAAAATTTCAAAACACTTTCCTTTCATATGCAAATTTAAGCTAATGAAAGATTTTTATCTTGAAGAATCTACTAAATTCAAGAGCGATCAGTTACCAGCACATTTTTTATTTTTCATTGCATTAAAACATTTTACCCTTGAAAACAATCAGTTTTGGACCGGTACTTTCAAGGATGAATAGAAACTTTCCGTTTTTCAAACATTTACAAAAAGGATTCGCATATATAAGTTAGTGGCTTGAAAAAGAGCTTCGTCTACGCAATACACACTTAGAGGTAAATTTTTTATTTCATCTAATAATAAATAACAATATTAATTTTTTCAATAACCAATATTGATTTACCAGAAATTGTATATCATAGTAAATAAAATCCTCAACCATTTTCTACCAGTCTACTAGTTGAAACTATATCAATCTATTGAGAGCTTTGATTATTCAGCACTAAGGCTATGTAATCTTCAAAACATGAGAAACTAGTAAAGGGCACCCTCTTTGTTCTTCTTGAAGAGTTATCTTTGCAATAGAAGAGCTAAGTATCAGTCGCAGATAGAACCACAACAGTAAGCCTAAGTATTTACTTCAGCCTAAATAAACTCCTTCTGCTGCGATGGATGGGCGAAGAGAAGGCACTGCTCTAAATTCTTTCGAGGTCTAATCATAGGAAGCATTGATGATTTTTTCAAACTCTCTCTAATTATAGAAATTGAAAATCTGTATCAGAACGCAGTGATATTTTGCTTTAACCATGAAAACAATAACCAAATAAGGAGTCTCATAATAATATTGTCAAGTAATACAACCTTCTCCTTTAAAAATTTAGCCATCCTTGTTTTGCTGATTTTAAACACTCCAATTCCAATCTAGATCACGATGATCACAAGAAAATTTACTCTCAGTCAAAGCGCAACAAAAATACTATCAAACTATGCTCGTGCTGACAAAAGCGAGTCATTCGAAAATGTAAGCACTCTGGGGGCATCCATACCTACGACTATATTTTGCCTTAAAAGCCTAACTCATCCAAGCACAATTCTATTGGAAGAGCAAAATAATACCGTTTAAATAAAATTCTTTCGCTATCAAAAACAAAATCTCACTCCTAAAAACCACATGATCACCTTGGAGAAGCAACCAATCGCCAAACCTAGGATATTTCTCGAACGAGGGATCTGGCTTGATATCGAAGAATTTACGCTTGCTTTGGATAGCGCAATCCAAGAAGATAATAAGCGCAGAGCGAATAACTCACCAGTAAATCATCATCGCAACCGATGTCGGTCTCTCGGAGGAGGGCTCTGGCTTGACATCGACGACTTCATTGGAGACCTCGAGAAAAATATAGAGAAATACGCTCACAATCAATTTGTAAAAGCTCAACGAACTGGCGAAATTTTTCCTTCAGAGCTTCCATTTCTTGTAAAGAGCTTACAGAAGAAAATTATGGAGTATAACGCTCGAAAAATGATGAAAGACAAAGAAATTCAGCAAGTGAATTCCCCATTGAATAACTTATATAGTCCTATAAGCAAACAACTTTCAGAACCTCCTAAAAATACGCTTGTCGAGACCTACAAGAGGCTTGTGGCTGACCTGGAGCCAACTGAAACTGTAAACGCAGTGAAATTTGTGCTTGGTCAAGAGACATTGAGTCTAAAAACCTTAGATTTGCTGAAAAATATTTCAGGCATCAGGAGGTTTAGAGCTGATCCTTCTCCAATATACCTCATGCTTGGATGCGGCATGCTGGAGAACCTGATAGATTATGATAACGGCATGGTGAACGTGGAAATCAAAAACGCATTGAAAGTGTTACAGAATCATGCTCTTGTGCCACCAGAACAGCAATTAATGTACAAACAGATTGAGTTAGAGTATGACAACCTCATTGGATTTATACAAAAAGAAGTGGAAACAAGTATTGGAACTGACATTGGGAAAAGAAAGGTGCTGCTCGTGAGGAAAATATACGAAGCAATTTTAGCCAGACCAGTCTGCGCAACGACTGTCGGAGGCCTGGGCCGGGCTGTTTTCGTGGCGCATGTTCTTAATGAGGCAGATAAGCTCGAGCAAAAAACTATTGATGAAGAAATTTTGACGCAAATATCTCACGTATCCGATAACTACCTCAAGAAAATGTGTCAGGCATTCGCGCACTTGTTTTCTTTTCGAGTGAACCTCATTGAGATCGAATCGAATCCTTTCGGAGATGAATTCATAAAACGGGAAGAAATCTTTCCGGATATAGGAAACAGAGAGTACGCTTTTGAAGTTGTATTTCTCAGTATCAGTGGGAAAAAGATAAATGTGAAGGGAATTAGCTATTCTGCTGGTGATTGGGGCCACTATAAACCTCAAAGTATTGGGAGGCCAGTAAATCTTGTTGTTGATATGGAATTGCTCCCTTGCTCGGTTTGTGCAGCTCCAGTTGACAAAAATGATGTCTATAAAAATGTGAAATGTGGTCATGTTTATTGCAAATACTGTCTTGAAGACCATTCATTCAAGACAAAGACAGTATGTTTGGTTGATTTATGCTTTGAGCCACTGAATAGTCAGGAAATCCGCAGTTTTTTAGAGGAGAAGTCTCCCAAAAAATTCTCAACCAAGAAGAAAGAACCCAAAAAAGTTGACGAAGGTCACGACTGCATCATCTGTACACTCACAATTCCCAAAGGTAAACTTCAATTCAATCAATTTTTGTTTTATTTATTTAATTTTGTAGACGGAAAGTCGGTGAGGACTCTTCCTTGCGCTCATTGCTTCCATCAATCATGTATTGTGGAATGGCTTAAAAAAGATAAATCATGTCCGATTTGTAGGCTTGAGTTTAAAGACATTTTCGATATTTGAATCGTTTGCTAAACGGGAGTGATTTCTAATTATGTCTTACTTATTTCAAAGTTTTCTGCTTGAATCGTCGTTCTCTGAATTTTTTGTATTTTGTATATTTTTTTAAAGGAATCCTTTGTTATATTTCAATTGTATCTCTTAGGACTATACTTTATTTTAATAGAGTCTGTTGAGTTTCACTGAAATTAGTGATTTTGAGGAGAGTTGTTGACGTGTTAATATTGGTCAGTCATTCAATTGCATGCAAAGAATTAAGTCCTACCCCTTGATATGGCGAAGCATTTCGTCATGTCTCAAGTCCACTCATTAGAGCCCGATTGAATAATTTCTTATTAAATGCGGATGAGATTAAGATTTCAAAGTACAGATTTTGCTGAAAGACGACGAGGTTTTGCGAAACTTAAAGGGAAGTTTGCTGTTCAACAACTTTTAATATACACTTAACTAGTTAGGTGCTTGGAGCCTCCTCTTTCTTTATCACCACCTTTGGTATCTCTTCTCCTTTGCTGCAAAGTGAGACATAGTAATGCTTCTGCATAAGTGTCCACTCTTCGAACTCGTCAAACCACTCAAGTTTCTCAATTCTATAACACACACAATTATTTCATCTGCAATACTCTATCAATTCAACCTTCTTCTCTCTTCCTGATTCAGATGGACATTGTACATTGTATACATATCGTATACTTCGACAGTTGTGAAACCTATATCCTTGAATCTTTTCTGCAGGCTGGGAATATCAGGGTAATCACTAATTCCCACAAGATCAATGCCTCTGGCCTAACGAAAAAAATTATTTATTCCCCTCAAGGCTCAGGTGGTAAATACCTTGAAATTCTTAACCATCATTTTCCCGAACTGATCGTTCAAGAACATCATTTCATAATTGAGGAAATAAACTATGTCGAAATTTGTGAAGAACTTAATCGCAGCGTCACTCTCCTTTGCTTGCAAATAAGCCAACACGCATTCAGCGAACACAAAAGTTGGAACTCTTTTTGTTTGAAGGAAAATAACCTTAAGCAAAGAAATATCAATATTGCAATTCTTTTACTTGTAATCCAACCCAGCTCTTTCCATCGCTGCTTTGAGTTGTTTCTCATCTCTGAGATCAACGCTGATCAATTTGAAGTCAGGTCCCAATAAATATGTATTATCCTCTGAAATTGTGTGAGATAATTGTACACAGCAACAGCTTACCAGCCACATCTACTTTGTCTTTCCCATTGTTCGAGATAATACCGTTGAGAGTCTTATTTCTGCTGAGAGTTCTGACCTATCGAATGATCTTAACTTGGTTCCAATTGTGATTAGTACCTTCTTTTTCACTACCGAAGCCAGATCGAGCTCAACATAGGTAACATTATTAAAATCGGCTACTTTTTCGGATTTTAAGTTGAAGTATAATGTATCGAGTCCGGCTCCGACAGAAATCACTTGAACTTTGCCTGAAGCGTATGCTTTTAAGAACTGTTCGGTGTAACTTCGAACAGCATAGACGCGAGACCAATAGCCGCGGTTAATCAAGACTTCTTTTTTCGATTCGGAGCTCACGAAGCAAGAAGCGAATGGATCTTTGAGATATCCGAGTTTTGCTGCCGAACTAAAGGATCGCATTGCGTAAAAAATGGATAGGCGTGGAGATTACATTTTAGCGACGAGAGCCTCTGTGTTTGTATCCTCGACTTTCATGTCGGGATCAACCATCTTTGAATCAGCTTCTACCATAAGTATGCTCTATGCAAGATTTATTTAATTAAATATTTCGGTAAGAAATCGAACTTGCATTATGTTCAAATAGATATAAAACAATCAATTGGTCTGTTCATCGCAAAAGTTGTGGAAATTTATTTTGAAATAATGGATGCCTACAGTACGAGAAACATGATCTCTTGGAATCACCGTTTGAGATTAGTTACGGATATAGGTTATGAGAGGAGAGATAGAGAGAGCTTTTCTTATTGAGAGAGAGATGTATTTACAGATGATATTATCAAACTTGGCTCATTTTGCCAAGAAATTCAAACTGAAAATTCGATAATTCTTTGGAATTATTTTCCTTCTAAACCTTAGAGAATGGGGAAATTCTGCCAGAAAAGCGATTGTAAAACAAACAACAAACAAAAAAAAGAGATAGCAAACTAACTCATACAAAGAATAAAACCATTAAAAACCTATGTCACCCAGTCGGGTTTTTCTGGTATCTTTCTTACCACTTGAAGTATATGAGTTAAAGCCTCCACTCATACCACCTCCCATTCCACCTCCCATTCCTCCTCCCATTCCTCCACCAAGTCCGCCTAGGCCTCCGCCTATTCCGCCTCCCATGCCACCACCACCGCCGCTCATTCCCGCGAATGGACCACCAAGACCGCCAAGTAGTCCTCCTGAATTATCACCCATACCACCGCCTCCTCCGAATCCCATGCTGTTATTACCCATCATGTTATTACCGCCCATCATATTATTACTGCCCATCATATTATTACTGCCCATCATGTTATTTCCCATGTTGGTATTATTGAATCCACCTAAACCGAGGCCGCCCCCGATTCCCAAATTATTCGACGGTCCAGACATCCCCAGTCCTGAAAATGGGTTTTGGCCCTGATTTGAATTACTCACGATATTATTCAAGCTTAGACCGCCACCACCACCTTGATTATTAGAGCCTCCAAGCATACTACCAATCACTCCAGTACCTTGGTTTTGGCTTAAACTTCCGATCAATGACAGCAAGCTGCCGCCACCGCCACCGCCAGAATTCATGCCGCCACTATTCATACCTCCACCGTTATTCATTCCTCCACCGGACTTCATGTCCATACTATTTTGGTTGAAGTTTGATCCGCTGTTCATAGTTGTGAGCTGAGATAAAATGGAGTTGCCAGGCGCATTTCCTTGTGAACTCACATTGGACTGGAAATTGCTGATTCCTGAATTCCCTATTCCATCAAACACGCTGTTACTGCGGTTTAAGCTATTGGTCGGAGCCAGCATATCGTTGAATCCACTGACCTTTGGCTGTGTGTCAGGATTTATTTTCGGATCGTTCGATGAGTTAATGAGTCCACCGATAAGGTTGCTGTTCGATCTCACGAGACTATCGAGCTTGTTGCCTCCAGTGTTGCTTGCAGGACTTGTGAATGGATTGCTAAGGAAAGGATTGTCTTTTGGGATTTCGAAAGACCTCGTATCCACCTTCAAAATCGAGGATATATCTTTGCTGGGTGCTCTACTCATTTGAGACTCAGTTGCAGTGTTGGCTGGAGTTTCCCCTGAATCAAACAGACTTCCTCCAGTTCCAGCAGGGGCCTGTGAGACGCTCTTGGTGAGTGGCATCGACAAAAATGGATTTTTTGTGTCTGGTTCAGCAGGCTTGCTTTCTGCTTTCACAAGAGGAGCCGTCGAGCTACTTCCAGAAGTCAAGCCTGGTAGGATCGATGATTCACGTCCAAGAGTTGGGAGAGTGTCTTGAGGCTGTGAACTTTTTGATTTATCTTCAGCAGTCGGGGCATTCGTTTGAGGTTGAGTCGTCTTGGCTGGCTCTGTAGGCGTGTCAAGCTTGTTAAGATTGGAGAATGAACTCGTCTTCTTGAGTCCAGTGGTGGGTAGTTGGCCAGAAGCTTCGGAATTGCTTTGCTCAGTTGGTGTCTCAGCCGTGAGGTTTTTAAAGAATCCTCCACCCAAAGTTGGTTTGGTTTTGAGAGGGTCAGGGGAAGCTGGTAGAGTAGGTTTGACTTCTTTACTTTCTTCCTTTGAGCTTTCCTTATTAGAAAACAAACCCGATGACGAAGAGACAAGATCTAATTTCCCTTTCAGTCCTTCGCCGCCCAACCCTGTCTTTGCAGCTGTACCCAGCAGATTATTGAAAAAGCCACCTCCTCCTGTAATTCCTCCAGTCGTTTTCTCATCCCCTCCGATCGTTTTATCGCCGCCTCCAATCAATGGTTTTGGAGATGCCAAATGAGGACGTGAGTCCGTGGTTAATTTTGCTGAGGTTCCTAGCAGATTGCTACCACCTATTAGACTTGAAGGAGTAGTCAATGTTGGCTTGACATCCAGTGCTTGTGTTGTTGGTTTCGGTGAACTGATGATTTTCTTGGCCTCTTCTTTCTTCTCTTCACGAACGGGAGCTAGAGGTTGGAAGTTGCTTGGATGGAAGTCTTCAGCGTTGGATGAATCTCGAGAATCGGTTTCTTCTTTCGAGTCGTCGATGGAATGCTGGTCTGCGCTCATCTTTCGGCTCTCTTTGCCCTTAAGCGAAGCTAAGAACTTGCTTTGTGTGGTAAATGTATTCGAAGTCGCTTGGGCAGCCAAAGGATCGTTTAGATCTCCAGAATGAAGCGAATCTTTATATTTCAAAGTAACCACAGGATCGACTTTTCGGTACACATCCCCCACTTTTGACAACTTTAGCCGCTTTCGGCCTCCTCGAGTGTATTCATCTTGTCCCTCATTTTGATCGTTCGAATTCTCACCTATCAAAGAGCCTAGTTAATTCTAATTCCTCGAAAAATCTCTACCTTTCTCGTCTCCGGAGCTTGTATGATCGAAATACGAAATAGTCCTGGTCTTGCGCAATACTTTATGTAAGTCTGGAATCTCTCCATCTATTGACACAAAAAAATCTAATAAGTTCGAAGCTAACGTGGGAACAGTACCGAATGACTCTTCGTGGTCCTTTGTGCTAGTATTCCTGATTCTCTCGAGCATTTTTTGCTGCACTTCACTCAAATGACCTTTTTTATAATAGGATATTAGACAAGCATAATGAATTGAAGCGTACTCGTCTCGTCCTCAGAAAACTGTAGTTTTTTAAGCGGAACAGGTCTGATGAGACCTTGTCGACTTTGAAGCAACGTGTAAAACTTCCGTTTTTTATCCATGTTAGATTTTTTCAGTTTTTCTTCAAGCGCGTCTTTATGAATCTTCAGCGCGCTCAAAAATCCTACCTTCTTCCTTAGCGTAGGTGGCTGGGAAGACAAATTGCCATTGGCTAGGGGCGTGTCGAGATCATTGGAGATTATATGGGCTTTTTCTTCAGATCGTTTGATTTTTTTGTTGTTAAAAATTTTGAAAACAGCGTTTCTCAGACGCTCTCCAAACGATTTGGCTTGCTGAGCAGGCCATTTAACCATCTTGCTGCTCGCTTGAAATATTTTGGCGGTGACGGTGCTCGTATTTTTTGGTTTCGTATCCAAATTGGGATTGTGATGGTGGGCACTAAATGGATGGTACATCTTATTTTCAAGCCTAGCTTGTCTCTCAGCAGTGAATGAGCGTTGAAAAACCCTTCCTCCTTTGAGTTCGTAAGGTGTGTAATCCATTGTTGACTAAAATAATTTTTCTTTTAATTACTTCCTTCTTAAATAACCTTATTAAGAACTAGGCACTCAATTAATCGCTCGCTCCTATGTGTATATAGAAAAATTGAAATATATTCGGTCAACTCGCTAAGATAATATAATAGTGTATAACAATTGCACGAAGGACTTCTGCCATGAATTTTTTCCTGAGAATGCGGTGTCAATACAATTAAGTTCCTTAGCGAATTGGAGAGGATTTGATTATTGGAGCGTCAACTAGTGGCACCGATTAACACAGCCAGGCATAAATATTTACGAAATTTAAAGTTTTGTTAAAGATGTAGTTCATTAAGGTGTGTTAAAGTGATCAAAAAGTAAGAAAAAGTCTATTCTTGTGAGATTTTTCTAATTTTATGGGTTTAATGTAAGTAAAAGTTCTCTCTCTTAGACATTGCAATATAACTTTGTGGCACTGACGCTAGCTTTGTTTTGAATTTCCAAAGAATTCACAGGGAACAATTTGAAATTCTATTGACGTGTTATATGCAAATATTATTTGAATTGTGATTTAAAGATATTTATTCGAGCCGCCTTTTTTACGTGGTAAGTAAAAGTTAGATGCTCTTGGAATTTTTAACAGTTTTGTTCTCTCAAACGACTTTGAATGGTTTGGTTTTACTTCATGTTGGAATAGAACTGAGGACCAGAGTATTGAGTTCCGAAGTTAGAGAATCAATAATTTTTTATGATCAACTGACTCTTAGCAAATTAATTATTAGACTTTGATTTCAGTGATGGACCGAAACAAATGAAACTGTTCAAAGAATTGGCAGATCTGCAGGCTTAGCCAGAAGCTGATAAGAATTCCACTCTTGAGTTTCTTGGAGTAAGAGTATCTGCGCGCCAAATTTTAAAGATCTAATTTTTTGAATACAATAACTGCTTATTAAAATATTATTCTTCTTCTGATAACTCGACTCATCTGTTCTGTCTTCAGAGCGTTATTGTACACTCACTAGATCACAACATCTTGGTTTCAAGCCTTTGGATGTGATTTTATCAGAATTGCTTAGAATTTTGGCGCTATAACACGCTTTGATGCTAATAATAAATTGTCACATCGGAGTACCTGTTAATGAGTAAATTGATTTTTCCAGTATAATACTTATTCTCAGCTATTCTCTCCCCATGTATTGCAAACTTTTCATTTGATATCATTTATATTTAGCATCATAAAATTTCATCTATGATCTCCACTACGCATTCCAAAACCTAACGAACATTTTCTGGGCTGAATATATTTACTGATTATTGAAACAATTTCTTCTGGTGAATTCAAGATCAGTGAGGGTCTCCTTTTGATTTTACTCAGCGCATATTTGAGGCTAAAGGAGAAAAGAGTTAAAAAAAAAAAAGTTAAAGCAGTTTGTGAGTAGTTTGTTAGTTATTTCTTTCAATCGTCTATATTCTTTTAGAAATATCTACTAAAAAGTTTCCAATGTAATGTGGATGTTAAATTTTGGGATTTTTGTGCTCATTTCACTGATAAACTTATTTATATAACGAAATTATTTTGATTGCTTTATTCAACAGCAACAAATATTTCGAAACACGGACTCATGGACCGCTATGACTACAGTCTTCCAAAAATCATTAGTCATCGAGGACGACCTCAAGAAGTCGTTAAAATCCTAAGAAATTTGCAAACCCTACGAAAACTCGTAACAAGAGAATTATCATCACAGGTTGTTTCAACCAAGTCAAACAATATAAAGATTCCGAAAAGACCATCTCGAAGCAATAGCAATAGCTCAGATTCTAAGAAAAATAGCAATAATGAATTCGATGCTGACAACAGCGACGGAAATTCTAATTCAGATGATCAGACTCGCAATCGATTTCCCTCTTATAATAGAAGAGATTCAAGCATCAAGTATGCATCCTTATCTTAAGTAATTTATAAGAATAACCTCCTTTCTTAAAAGCAAATATTATCCTTCACCAAATGCTCGACAACTCTTACATCAAAAAAGAAGATTAGTTGCATCGTCCGTTGGTCCGATTGGAAGCGCAGTCAATTTAGACGTCGCAAAGTTGAAAGGAGATCTTGCTGTGCGAGGTTATCTCACTGGCTCATTATTAAGTGTAATTAGGAATTTTCTCCAGATTATAGGCCTCCTTGTGTCACTGCAGTCTGTTGGGCGGTTGCTAATGGAGTCACTGGAGAGGTTATTGTCGGTCAGAGGGAACATTTTCGAAGAGAAATTGCCAGTATCACCAAAGTAATGACTTGCTACGTCGTCTGCAAGTTGATAAGAGAGTTCAAAATTGAACCTAAATCGACTTACATTCAAGTGAGTCGAACAGCCGCGAGCATGAAAGGGACATCTGCGAGGCTTAATCACGGTGATATATTATCCATTTGGGATTTGATGCACGCGCTTATGCTTCCCAGTGGGAATGACGCGGCAATGTCATTAGCTGAGTCTTTCGGTACGTATATTTACCAGAAAACGGATGAATATAAAATTAAACTGAAGAAAACTCCTACTCATGCTAACACTAGAGAACATTTTGGACTCAAGTACTTCTTGGATCTCATGAATAAAACAGCAGATGAGCTTGGTCTCAGAGGAACGAGATACGATAATCCGCATGGACTTATGTGCACGACTAATAAGTCGACTGCTGCCGATATAGCAATTTTGGCAGCGAATGCTATGAAATTTGAGGAATTTAGAGAGATTGTCAATAGTAAAACATATAAATGTGTGATCGAACAAAAGGACCAGACAGAGAAGGAAGTTGTGTGGGAAAATACGAATAAGCTGCTTGATGAGGGATGGGAAGGTATAAAAACAGGGATTACTCCGGCTGCGGGACCGTGCTTTGCGGGGTTTACGAGGGTCGAGAATGAGCAGTACATTGTGATTGTTCTTGCATGTGAAACAGTCGATACGAGATGGGCTGACTGTAGAACGTTAGTGCAATGGGTTCATGCAAACAAAAAGTCATTATTAAAGCGTTAAAGAAGTGTTTAGATTTTTCATTAGATTGAAACATCACAACTTACTTTGATTGTGAGTAAATTATGAAAAAAATTTTGAATAATTGTTTAAGTATTATTATTTACTTATATAAGAGACAAATAATTACAAACTTAGCTAATAAAAGGGGAAAATTGTTAAACATAGATATTACTTGAGAAAAATTTAATAACAAGTTAGGAGTACTTGAGTAGAAATGAAAAAATACATAACATCTTATTAATGACGTGGGCTTAATCAATTAATATGGAAATATATATATAGAGGAATACAAAGTATCTCAGAATATTTCCAACTGAATGAATGATGTTTTCTACGCATACATACAAAAAAGGATTACAAAGGAGAAGAATATGCTTGCAGTTCAATTTGAAATGGGTGACTAACTAAAAAAAATTTCGTGAAATTGAATACTTAAATTGTAAAATTTCAATCGATCGAATTCTTTGGGAGATGGGGGAGGGAAAAAATCCTTCGGGACTCGATTAATAAGGAGTTATATATTTTCAATATTTTCGAGTTTTTGCTCTAGCCGCAATGCATAACCTGTAATACTCAGCCTTAAAAGCTTCAAAATAATCTTTGAAAGAATTTCTGAATTCACTAACGACCGTTGAAAAAGTCAAAACTCATAGCAGGTAAAAAATGTTTTTACTCTTGGGATATTTCAACCTTGAAACGAGGAGGTTGTGGCGCCCCTTTCATCGTATTAGCAATTTTAAACTTCAATTTGGCGAATGGAAGGTGATCTGCTACGATCTCTGATTACATTACGTTGGTAAAAAAATTAATAAACTTCAAAACTATTTGTTGTAGAGATACTAAAAAATTTAATTATTTCAGCAATGCGATGTGAAAATTAATTGTTACCCTGAATGCAGATTTATTTTCTCATTTCTCCTCATTTTTTGTGCGTCTTTTTTCATCATCTGGAATTCCATCCGTTCTTCTTCAAGAATCTGTTTAAGCTTCTCTGTCGGTGTATTAAGCATCATCCTAATGCTCAGATGAGCGATCGACGCTAATAAGATTTTTACTTTGTTCTTTCCAAATCAATCTCCAACTGATGCTTCCTCGTATATTCGATTAAATCGTTCACGTATGTACGGAATTCTTCCCCGTAACTCTGGTAGAGTTTGCCTAATATATTTTCTAATTTCATGTTGTTAGAGGTGCGTTCCACCGCTTTTTTACTAATGATATTGAGCTTGATGTTTTCTTCAGCAATGATCGCATCTTGTATAATTTTTTCTTGGACATATGGAGGTTCTCTCCTTAAAACCAACAACGATGGAAGCATTAACTCTTTGCCTATTTTTGAAAAAAAGTTTGGATAACGTATTGTCAAAATCTCACTGAATGTGGTGTAAGGCAGAATCGAGCCTTTGACAATCGATTCATATGTTTCAACTCTTGGTTCTTGAGGACCGCTTTCCGTAAAACCATTATTAGTATTGCTGCGCAGTACTATTGGGGCCTCTGAATGGGTAGTATTTGCGTTGAAGAACGGCTTGAACTCATCAATCTGTGAATCATCAATTCGAACACTCTTCTTTCGATGAGCGCTATCCATACTATTAAGTCCAGAAAGCTCGATGGTAGGCTTCTCAGAAGAAACCTCTGTGTCCTCTTGACGCACATTTAACGCACTTGCTCGCAGCTTCCTATTTCGAAAAAAATTTGAGTTAAGCAAGGCTACGATAAACTCTCTCATTATTACATAAAATCAAGCATGACCTCAAACTTTGATTTTGCTGTCTTCTCGTTTACAATTGCGGTAGATGATTTCGCTTTCCTTTGGTCAACACCAAGCTTTTTACTCTCCAAAGCGATGATCTTGCGTTGGTTTGCCAATGTAACCTCTGCTTTCGAAAACTTCTTCTCATGGTTTGAGTCTCTTTTTTTGACCACATGTTCGCACATGTGTTGAATTAATAGGTCCCAAACAAACGTCACTTGCCGGAAATGAAGTCTTTTGAGATTGGCTGACCAAATCGCGAATTTCTGAATGGCTATAACGCAATTTCGAACTAAGTTTAATCGAGTTCGCATCTTTTTGGTGACTCCCTTCTTTGCAAAGTGCAAAACGATCCTGCGTGCCATTTCCTGCTTTTTTTGCCGAATCTTTCTCATTAAATATTGTCCTATTAAACCCCTCAAGAGCTGACGAATTCGAGAAGGTAGCTTTTTAACTTTCTTTCTCACCTGTAAAGTGCATTAATTTGAGTCAAAATTGATGTAACATTGAAATTACTTGGAAGATTCTCCATACTTGCTGGATATGCCTGACTTTATTATGGAGCAGTCTTGCGAGTCGGATTTCTTCTTTTCCTGTCAATTAGAGTATGGAGTAAACTATGTAAATTAAAGGGAATCTACTCTTTTGAAGCTTATAATGGAAATAGGCGACAAGTATTTCAACGTTGAAACATATGAGCAAGTTTTTGTGAAGCTCTGTAATGATGGCCTTTCGTTCCAAGATATGCGATTTCAAGTTCTTGAATTCTTGAGATTTGATGTACAATTCTTGAGACTTTTTGCTGCTTCTGTTGTTATAAATTCGTTTTTATTTATTAACGATCAATTTGAAAGATTCTTGTTACTTCTCCTGAAAAATTTCGATTTTTCTTGCTGACGCATTTGACATTTTTAACTCTCTTTCAATTGCTCTTTTGTGAATGGTGACATTTCTCTCTAGCAAGACCTCCTAAATTATTACACAATTTTAGGAGACCTGAAATCTCAAAGAATAATATTTACGCTTAGTCTCTGAGAATGTTCTTCATGTTTTTTGTCAATTTTCAGCCGAAGTCTTTTCGAATAATCTATCGTTTCATCCTTTGTCTTCGATGTGCTCAGCAACTTCCCCGTTGATGTGTTCATTCGAATCGACTGGGCTGTGGAAGGTCTTGGTTGTAGTAATTTCTTAAATTTTATTTTCTGTACACTCCCCTCGGTTTTAGGCGAAAGGATTGTCGTAAAATCTCTGCTTACCACTGGATCAAACTGAGTACCTTGAGCATTAAAATCTGAGATTAAACTTTCACTCTGGAACGCTATAGACGGAGTAGTCTTTCTTCGATGGCTTATTAAAAAGTTCAAACCATCTTCAAATCCAGATCTCCTCATATGGTTTTTTTTGCACGCACTTAGAGCCAATGTTTGCTGAATTGTTAGATTAGGGCTGTTTTTCCTCTTCCTCAATTGAGACTTGACCTCCAGTTCTTTCAAATCTTCTTCAGTGTCCTTCTCTCCGATAAGATTGTTCAATGTTGGATCTTTAGCTTGGAAGGTGTTCACGACCTCCGCCACTTTATCAAAAACATAAACAAGTCGGTTGGCTTTCAATCTTCCAGATGTGGGAGAGCTAATGGCCACAGAATCCTGATAAAACGGACTTGTTACTCGCTCTTTGGCTTTGACGACAGTTGAAATCTTCCGCGGCAGTGGATTGTCAAATGCTATCTTTATCCTCTTCTTCTTTTTCGGTTTTACCTCAGCGATTTCCGTCCTTGGTTCGAAGCTGTCGTTTCTTACAGGAGAATTGTTGGTGGTATAAGGTTCAACTGCGATGCTCTTTGCCGGACTTTCTTGTTCAGGAATGCTTCCGAGGTCTTGTCTTTCGGGAGTAGAAGTTGTCTGACGATTGATAAATTCCGGGCTCCGTGGCCTCACATTTAATTGAAATCCAAAGATTCCGTTTGTTTCGACAACTAAATCCAATTTTTTTGATAAATCTCGTTTGGCGTTATTAGAGAACGTAAATGACTTATCATCAATTTCATTGGGTTCTGTTAGATTGGGGCTCTGCTTGATCATTAGTTTCGGACTCTGTATTTGCGTGGGTTGGGAAACTATTGCGTAATTTGTTGGACTCTTTGGAGGACTTCCAACGAGTTGTTTGAAATCTTCTGACGAAAATGCGAAGGACGCAAAACGGTCTTTGGTGTTTTCTTCCTGGAAATAGCCTCGTTCAGGGCTTTGATTCACTTCGCTTAACTGGGTAACTTTTTTCAGATTGAACAAATTGATGTGCTTTAGGCTGCTTCTTCTTTGCTGCTTGCTGGTGTCAATGGGAGAAGAATTTTTTTGAATCTGCATGGAGTGATGGGATGCTTTTGAGTTTGATGTCATATCTCTTATCGAAAAATTCATGCTTCTGTCTATCATCTGAGCAGTGCGGTTTGTATTATTTGTGCTTCCAGGTTTCTCTTTGCGAGATGTTTTTTCTTTCGTAAGCAGACTCCTTTCGATAACGCCATTAGTCGTCTCCAATATATCATAAAAGCTGGAAAATTCCTGCAACACCTTATTAACTTCACTTTCCCTTCTCTTAGGAACTTCTCCTTGAAATAGTTTTTTAAGGGCTCTATCTTTCGCCATTCCACTAGTTTGATAGATCTCTTCGATTTTCTGCTGTGTGTCGTTTAAATTTTTTTGATGGAACTCCCTGAAGGGCCTTGGGTCTGGGTCCAGATCGCAGATGGCCACAGTAAACATCTTTCCACAACTGACGTCTTTTACGAATAAATCTCTAAACTCTTTTATCCATGAAAGCGTTGAACCATCACTCGTTTCTACATGTCCAAGACAGCCTTTAGAGCTATAAGCAAAACCCAGATAACTAAAGTTTAATGAGGAAATTTTTACTTATCTCCCCAAGTGAAAAGTCGGCCTTTCTTATCAATTGCAGCGTTGTGAAAGGCACCGCTCACTACTTTAATAAAATACGGCTTTTCTTCAGCGACGTTTCCACCATTATTTGTCTGAAGGCTTCGTCCAATTGTATTGAGCTTGTGGGGTCGGACAGCGTTCTTTTGGAATAATTTATTTTCAGATAACGTGGTAGAAAATTTACAAAACTCAGCTTCTGAGTGTTTTTGATTACTGCGTCAACCTTGCCCCAGCTATAGATTTCTCCCGTGTTTGTAAGTGCTATAGAATGGTTGTACCCGCAGGCTGCTTGGACAATTTTCACATTTTCAAGTGCTTTGATCTGAAGCAAATATTGCGGAAAAATCAATAAGTTATAGAGAATTTGAGATGGATTCACTTGCTTCGGGAGAGGTTCGTCGCTGTTGAGGTTATCAAGCTCATGACCGAGCCTTCCAAACTCAGATGAACCCCATGAATAGATTAATCCGGACTCATCCCAGGCCAAGGCATGGAAATTAGAGGCAGCGATCCCACGAACTTTCACTTTCTAGAAAAACGTATGTGCATGTAAATATTTGAGCAGGGTTTTAAAGAAACAAATTACCAGCAGATTGATAAGAATGTAGGGACTCGGTCCGGTATCCTGCATAATACTCTTGCTAAATAGGGAAGTTTTTCCGATCCCGAGATTTCCGCTTCCAAAAGCATACACTCTTCGATTCATTAGCTAGTATTGAGGTAGATGATCATCTATTATCTGCTTTTTTCTTTTTTTTTTACCACAAAAGAATTCTCTTTTCCACATGCGACTTGAGAAACTTTTGCAATAGATTCGTTGTACAGTTTTCTATTTAATTCGTTATTGAAATATTGCTCAATAGGGTATTTCATGTTTTACTCAGCTTCAAGCTGCTCGTAGTAATTTTGTCTGATAAGCTCTTTTAATTCCCTTTCAATAGAATCCACAAATTTCATTTTCTCGACTGCCTCAGGTTTTCCAATTTGACCGCTCGGAGGTTCTAATTTATTGTGGAGTATATCATGCGTCAAGGACATCCTATTTTAATAAATCATACCGTTCAGTAGCTTCCCTCTCGAAGCATCTCCCCATGAATACAACATATTTGAAGCTGAATATTTCAGAAACATTAAATTTTTTGACAGAACCACAAATAATGTTTTACATGACAATGCAAAAGCATGCTGCTCTCCACAATAAACTGAATGTATTCGTTTTCCTTCCAGAGCGGTGATTTTGCTGGGAATGCGTTTGATTTGAGTTTCACATCCTTTGATCAAATTTCAACTTCATTCAAAAAGCAAGAGATACCATCTCCGAGCTGTCCATGATTTCCTACTCCGAAAGACCACGGATCACCGGACTCTAATTGAACGAGAAATTAGAGCGGTTTCAGAACTGTTCTTACTGTCGAGCAAAATCGTATAATTCGGTCCGCAGGTGACGCTTTTGAATGAGAATTCTCTTGGGAGATCGTCAAGGGCTGCTACAATATCACTGCCTTTCTTCGAAGATGTGAGACGTTTCTCCTTCTCACGATGCGCATTGAAATCAACATAGAAGATCCTTCGAAAGTTAGGTTGGTCACATTTGCTGTTTACATTTCATTGGTGGTTCTTAGCACTTCGGGCATGTGAGTCGGATCACCGAAATAGTACACTAAATAATGAAAGGGTTATATTTAACCAGCTAATGTGCTCTAACCTTGTGACATAGAGTAACTTGACACAAATAAAAAAAGTGCTTTTGTTGATTAAAATTAAGTCAAAAATAAATGCTTGCCATTCGAAATTTCACAAATACCGATTTCAAATGGGTCTTAAGTGCTTCAGTTTGTGCTTTAAAAAATGAAAGAGGGTCGAAACGCAATGTTATTTAGAAAGGCTGAACTTCGATTAGATGTGGATTTTTCTTTGCATCTTTCATTCGAACGGCAAAAAAAAAATTAATTCACATCGTAGATTCTGTGGATTTCCCCTGCCAATTTTCTTATTTCAAGATCTCATTCTAAGAAACTTGTTTTATGAATTGCATATGAAGAGCGTTTCGATAAAAACAAATGTAACACGCTGTATATAAGCTTTACGAGCTATTTACGAAACGAGTTTGTTGAAACATAAAAACGATAATTTTTTTTTCTAAATTATATTCCTTAATCATCACTGGAATGGATATTTAACTCGAAATCAGTGATTTGAAGCACGCTGTATCTATCGACAATGTATTCAGGCTTAAAGCATCTGTGGTCAGGTCCATAGCACACAGCAGTCTCCAATGCGACTTCGATCTCGCTGCTTGGTCTATCGCTGAAGGTTGCACACAGCGATTGTGCCAAAGTATCCTCGTTGGTTAACATTCCATCTTCGATCTCTCCAGTCACACTTCCCTCACCCCAATCGAAGAACACGGTTCCTCCATAAGTGAACGAATCGGTTACCGAATTAATTGTCAAATCAGACTTCACCGATCCTCCCACTGATTTCGACACCAGGTAGCCTGTACCTTGGGTAGCATCTATAAATTAAGAAAGATTAAGCTATTTTCTTACAGAAAATTGTTACCTCTTCCTATCATAAACGAAATGTCAATGGTGTTTGAGGTAAAGAGTCGAAGCTTCAAACCAACCTTTATTAAAATAGTGCTACCATCTGCATTGAGGACTTCATTCGCGTAGCTGAGGATATTCATAGTGAATTTGAAATCCACGTCGTTCACTTTTCTAATGGGGAAATTAGCAGGTATGACAGAGCGCAAGCGAGAGAATTTCTCAGCAACTAGGTAGAGCTTTCCATGTTTTGCAGCACCCAGGATATCAACCGCTAGGTTTGCCCTATCAGAGTCTGAAGAAAGAGCGATCAAATCAAAGAAGGTTAGCGAGCTATTTGCCTTCAGTGTAGTGTACTCAATGCTTTGACTTTCCGCATAGATTTCGTAGTTCGAACAGATGTGAGTTCTAACGCTTTGTCCTTCTGAAGAATCTCCAACGTTCCCGCATTCAACGTATTCCGGAAGATATTTAAAGGCGTGAGACAGGTCGATCACTCCGATTGGTCCGTAGCTTGAAAGGTTGGCTAATTGGCAAGTCTTGATGTATTTGCGGAGTGAGCAAATACTATCTACCGTAGGGGGAAGAGTTGACAGTTTACCCCAGTCCCAGCCGATTTCACAACTTTCAGACGTAAAACCGTTAGAGGTTTCGCCGACAGTGAGATTAGCTCTGAAGATATGGAGCTGACGTAAAGTACCGATGAGATAGACGTTTGATACTGTGATATCTCCTACCGTTTGGTTGACAAGTCCGTCGAATCCAAGTTTAAATCGCCCAAAGTGATCACGAATCTTCGAGTCTTGAACATCAACCTCACTGTTTTGTAACACATTTGGCTGTAGGCAGCTCCAGGTATCAGATGTTTCGTGTACGTCATTGACTCCGGTAACCGAAAGCCAGCAATCATGACCACTGAATAACAGATCTACTTTCTGGCCGATGTAATTGTCAAAGATCCCCGCTTTCTCTTCTGAGCTCAGCGTGCTCCACCAATCATAGTCTGGACTTTGATTTTCGATTGTAAAGGTGAGCACGGTGTCTGTTTCAGTGCTCACAGTGTAAGTAATATAAGGGTCATTATAGCTAGCTGTGACAACGAATTGATTCGTGGAGAAGATTGGTTGCACATTGTTCGAAATCTTGTTAATTGGAACAAAGTATGTGAGTGAGAAAGTTCCATTCCATGGCATTTCTAAGCTGTAGGCATAGTTATCGTCGTCAGTGATGGTGAGTCCCAAAGAGGTGAGATCAGCTTTATTAAATTTCAGAGCCGTACTAGCAGGATTTTCCAGAAGCTCGATTGTTTCGTGGTCCTCGCTTTTGAGGGCGTTTGCGAAAATTATCTTCTCTCTCAGTGTTAGAGTACTGTCTGTATAGGTAGTAGCATCTTGTGCTGGAACGTAGTTCTCATCGTAAGGTTTCATCGTAATGTCTTGGTCAAAACAGCTTTTTTCAACAGTTTCCTCAGTTTCTTCTACTGGAAGAATTATTTCAGTGGTTTCTTCGGTACTTTCTTCCTCTACTTCAACTTCAGGCTGAAGAATTATTTCTGAAGTTTCTTCTACCACTTCCACAACTTCTTCCACCGGAAGGATTACTTCTGGAGTCTCTTCTATCACTTCCACTGTTTCTTCTGTTGGAGGAATTATTTCTGTGGTTTCTTCGATAACTTCCACTGTTTCTTCTGTTGGAGGAATTATTTCTATGGTTTCTTCAATGGCTTCTTCCACTGGTAGGTATGGAACAATTATCTCAGCTGTTTCCTCTTCTATTACAATGGTTTCTTCAGAGATTTCTCCTGCTTCAATTTCAGGTTGTGGAGTTATTTCTGAAGTCTCTTCTACCACTTCCACAACTTCTTCTATCGGAGGGATTATTACTGGAGTCTCTTCTACCACTTCTACTGTTTCTTCTACCACTTCCACAGTTTCTTCTGTTAGAGGAATTCTTTCAGTGGTTTCTTCAGTGACTTCTTCCACTGGTAGGTATGGAACAATTTGCTCAGCTACTTCCGCTTCTTCTGTTACAATGGTTTCTTCAGAGATTTCTCCTGCTTCAATTTCAGGTTGTGGAATTATTTCTGGAGCTTCTTCTATCACTTCCACGGTTTCTTCTATTGGAGGGATTATTTCAGTGGTTTCTTCGGTGACTTCTTCTTCTACGTACGGTATAACTTCTTCAGGTGTTTCTTCTTCCTCTTCCTTTATCACGATGGTTTCTTCAGCAGTTTCTTCCTCCTGTGGTACTGTTGGTTGGGTGATCTCAGTTGTTTCTTCCTCAGATTGTTCTGGGGGAACAGGTTGACTTTCGCCACATGTTTCATTCTCGCCGGTAACAAGCCTCAGATTGGAGTCGGAATACATATTATCAATAATCTCTTCAATTGAGTTTCCATATTGGTTGCAAGTTTCGCCTTCCGAAACTGCTTCCTCTTCAACTTGTTCCTGATTCTCTTCTGCTTCGGTTGTTGCCTCTGCTTCTTCTTCCTCGACTTCAGGCTCTGGTATTATTACTGGAGTTTCTTCTTCCACTTCCACTATTTCTTCTGTTGGAGGAATTTCTTCAGTGGCTTCTTCAAGTTGCTCCTCTGCTTCTTCTTCAGCTTGTTCCTCTTCGATGGTTACTTCCGTTTCTTCTTCGATGCATACTTCTGTTACTTCTTCCATTATTTCCAGAGGCCGGTAAGGTTGGTCATTTCTACACGTTAAATTGCTCACCAATTCTCGACTTTCTAGACCTACTGGACCCACCAAGCCTGATTGTGCCTCGGTCACTAAAGTCAGATCGTCATTTGCAAACATCTCTTGGATGACAAATTCAATAGATGACTCATTCGTGCAACATACTGTCACTTCCTCTACAATAGTTTCCACTACTGGCTGAGGAGGCTGATCATTGAGACAGGTAACATTCTCCGAAGTCACAGGATACTCATTCTCGACAACTTCTTCAATGGTCTCTGTCGCTTCTTCTGCTACTTCTTCTGGTGTTTCTTCTTCTGTTGTTTCTTCTACTGTTTCTTCTGGAGGAGGCGACTGATTTTCACAAGCTGGACTTTCTTCGCCAGTGACGAGTGTCAAATCGTCGTTGGTTGTCATATTCCCGATCACTTCCTCAATTGAAGTCTTGTTAGAGCAAGTTTCTGTCATTTCTTCTTCAGTGACTTCTTCAGCGGTCTCCTCTGGAAAAGAAGGCTGGTTTAGGCAGGTTGTATTATCCCCTTCGTCAGTGACGAGAGTCAAGTCATCATTGACGGTCATATTGCTGATCGCTGCTTCAATTGATGTTCCGTTAGTGCAAGTTTCTGTCACTTCCACTTCAGTTACTTCTTCAGTTGTCTCCCCTGCAGGAAGTGGCTGAGCAATGCAACTTTCGTTGGTTTCATTGCCCAAATCCAAGATAAGATTCGAATCGCTATTGGCTGCATTTTGGATTATATCTTCAATAGAGGTGCCATTTGCGCACTTTTCTTGCACAGGAATAGTTTCGGTGATCCAACCTTCAGAGGTCTCTTCCTCACATTCCAATACATACATCCACTCATAAAGCTCCTCCTCTTGGGTGACATTGGATGCTTGTTCACTAGTTCCCACCGTTTCCTCTAACGAAGTCAACTCACCAGACAGTTCAACAACTGATTCAGCAGTTGTTTCAGGAATCTGTCCTTCTAAGGCTGTTTCAACTGGAATTTCAGTTGTTTGCTCAGTTGCAGTGTTTTGTTGAGTTGTAGTTAAGACTTCAGGTGTCTCTTCCACTGAGACATTTCCCTCTTGGTTTATTCCTTGGTCCATTCCAATAGACATCTTAAATGCAAGATTATTATCGGATCCGGTATTATCGAAAGGGTTTGTGAGTGATTCTTTGAGTTTTGAAAATTCTGGAAAAAGAAAATCTGCTCTCCCTTCTTGATCCCATGAATGTGAAGTCATTTGGAGAAGAGCAGCGGAATCTAAAGGCTGATTCCTCGTGGCTGCTTGCCTCATTCCAGAGCAGCCGACCAGAATCGTTGAGAGAATAAGAAGTAGATACTTAGTTCGTCTTTCCATATGAGTTAGCAGTACTTTTACCTTGCTTGCGGTAATGGGTTGGTAAGATTGAGCAGTTTATCGCTCGCTTTAATCGGTTTTTAAAAACAGTTTTCAAAATTTCATTTGCAGATGAGAATTCTGTAACGAATTTGCCGGTTTCCGTTTTTTGACAGGCTAATTAAACTCCTATCATCTATCTCTCGATTGTTGAATTAAGTCAGGCTTCTTCGCGAAAAATTCAATGATGCAACCAACGTGATTTATTGTACAAATGGCTCCAGAAAGGTTGCTAACTGTATAAAAAACTAATGTATCAAGCCTTTATTGAGAAACAAAATTCTCAATATATCGGCGATCGTGATAAGAGAGTACATAAATCAAAGTCTTTTTATTTCAACTGTAGGAATAATGAAGAAACTTGAAGCAACAAAGTAAACATACTAGTTATTTAAGAAACGATCTTTGAGTTGATTTCCAAGCCAATTTTGGAATTTTTTTCAACTCAGAAACCAACTTGAGAAACCAATCCGAACTCATTTTTTCGTTATTTTCAACATAAAAGGATCCTCTATTTCTTAGAGCAGATCCAGCGATTCCATTTCTTTCTCAAAAATAACTAAATCAGAAAAACGGAACAGGATTTTTTTTCCAATGACCATAAAAGATTCTCGCTCTTCACGAGATAAGAAAGCTTTCACGCAGCCATGTTCAATTCAGCAGCAACATAAAAATTCTGAAAACGTCATCATGATTTAAGCCCAAATATATATATATTTCTAACAATTTTTTTTTGGGATGAATTTTCTAATCTATTTTCTCAACCGTTGCTACTCACTCTCGCTTTCGCTGCTTAGAATCCAGCAGCAGTTTCAGCCTCCTTCATCATTTTCTTGACATATCTTGGGTGGATAAAGGCGGTTCTGTGGGTCTCGGCATCATAGTACTTAAGATCGTGCTTGGCCGAAAATGCGTCGGATTTCTCCTTATCGAGACCCTTCAAAGGATGGGAGTCGCCCTTTGAGCAGTATGAGAATGTCCAGTAGTCACCTGGGTATGTTGGAGTGTGATATTTAGAGCAGAAGACTTTATCTTTGCCGAAGATTTTGAGGTATCTTCCGTAAATTTCAGCGAATTTCTCAGTAGTTCCAGTTGGAGACTCGTTTTGAGTGACCAAGATACCGTCCTTAGTGAGTACTCTGTAGCAGTGTCCATAGAACTCATCAGTAAAGAGAACAGCGCCAGGACCAATAGGATCAGTTGAATCAACAAGGATAAGATCAAATGATTCATCTGCGGCCTCTCGGACGTATTTAATACCATCATCAATCAAAAGCTCGAGTCTTGGGTTGTCATAGGCGCAGGCCATGCTAGGGAGATGGAGCTTGCAGGCTTCAATGACAGCGGCGTCGATTTCGACTTCGGCGACCTTTTCGAGCTGTTCATGGCGAAGGACCTCACGAGCGCTACCTCCGTCACCGCCTCCGATGATCAAAACTCTTTTTGGATTTGGATGAGTCAGGAGAGGAACGTGAGCAATCATTTCATGGTAAGAGTGTTCGGTCTCTTCGGTGACCATGATAATACCGTCGTTCACGAGCATCTTGCCGAATTGCTTTGATTGGAAGATTTCGACTCTTTGGAAAGGTGAGTGCTTTCTGTAGAGGATCTCTCCGGTGATTCTCAAAGAAACGCCAACACGTCCAGACACGTCGTTGAGCCAGGCGTGGCGATTGTACTTGGATTGAGGGACGATTTCTTCCTTGAGAGCTTCTTCCTTGACTGGGGAGCCGAGGTCGGTGTAGTCAGGTGGAGGGAGCAATGATGGCATTCCTCTCTTGAATTCGACAGCGGAGTAGCTGGCACAGCTGAGTTGCTTGGAGATGTAGTTGAAGGCGTTCCAAGGCTCGACTTCACCACCGCAGGTGTAAAGATCGACGGCAGCGAATCTGTAGCAAGGCCAGGTGTGGATAGCCAAATGAGATTCTTGAATAACAACGACGCAAGTGCAACCGAAAGGATAAAATGAGTGGGTGGTACAGTTGACGATGGTTGCTCCGGCTTGTTTGGCAGCAGCCAACATAGTTTCTTCAATGAATGCGCCGTCGAGCAATTTATCCTTGTCGCATCCCAAGTATTCGACTAAAACGTGTCTGCCAAGAGATTCTTGGTTGTGAATCTCTTTGGATGGCTCTTGGGTGGTGGTCTCTTGCTTTGGCTTGGTGTCAACTGATTCCATTGGATAGTTATTTCGCAGAAATTACAAATTTAGCAATTATTATTTTATTAAATCAAGATATTCGCTCTTATTTAAAGTGTAGGATCGCTTAAATATTCAGAAAATGTCAAAATGACCAAAAATTATGGGAGGTGGCACGAAACAAATGGTGAAGTTTAAACTCATTGCCAAAACTCAATGTTTCGCCAGTTTTTATTTTAGAATAGAGATACTTTAGAACCTAATGAACTTCCAATACATTGGTTGTCGGAGAAAAATACTGACGTTGCGGATGCAGTTCAATATTGAAATATTCCAAAAAAGGATTTCAAATGCCAGCAGGGCGTTTTTGGAATCAGCCATGCATCTACAATGGAGATTTGGTAACTTAAAGAATGTATTTTTCCAATAAGCTAATTTATTAGTTTCCACTCCTAAATCATTTAGCTTTATCAATAGTCAATTTTATTTGTTTTTTAGAGAATTGATTTTTCATGTATATTAATCACTATTCAAGCTAGAGAACCTACAAAATTTCCTCGAGGATTAATACTAACAATAGATAACCAACAAAAGGCAGGTCACTATTTAAGAAATAAATCGTACTTAAATTTCTGCTTCTTTTCGTTAAAAGCAGAACCCTTTTTTTTACATTTTAGCCTCAGGCGATATCGGGACCGGCGACGAGGTTTCTAAACTTCTTCGGAAGGATGAACGAAGCGAGGTGGACTTCACCATCATAGTATTGCAATCCGTGTTCATCAGCGAATTGATTTCCTTTTTCCTCTCCGACGAAGGTGTCAACGGCATCAATTTTACCTTTGCTGACGAAAGCGAAACTCATCAGCCCACTAGTGGCGCTTTCGTAAATGTAAGGCTTGACATTCTTCTTGCCAAACAACCCAACCAGTTCCTTGTGGAACTCTTTAAATTCTTTGTCATTCGTGTTAGGGGAGTGTGAAGGGGCCACGATCACGCCGTTTTCTCCCAAAACTCTGTGGCATTCCTTCCAGAAGCTATCACAAAATAGCTTGACTCCAACTTCTTCGAAGCTTCTTCTTGAGCATGGATCAGTCTCATCAACGATGATGACATCAAAAGCTCCGTCTTTGACAGACTTCAAGTACTCCTGGCTCTCAGAGATGACCAAATTGACCTTGGAGTTCGAAAGTGAGGCAGCAAGCTCAGGGAAATGGAGCTTGGCAGCCTGGACGATAACTTCGTCTAGTTCAACGACAACGATCTCTTCGATGTTCTTGTGCTTGAGAAGCTCGCGAGCGACACCGCCATCGCCTCCGCCAATAACAAGCACGCGTTTAGCTTCAGCGAAGCTCATCATTGGGACGTGAGCGATCATCTCGTGGTAGTAAGCCTCGTCTTTTTCAGTGCAAGCAATAGCGCCGTCTTCGACGAGCATTTTTCCGAATTCAACGGTGTCATAGACTTCAACAATCTTGTACTTGGATTGCTTCGAGAAGAGAATGCTATTCTTTGTCACGCGGACAGGGATACCGTAGTCTCTGTAGAAATCGACGTAGTAGGCTTCTCTACGGAATTTAAGGACTGATTTAGTAAGCTGGGCTTCTTCAATGGTCTCTTGGAGGTATTCAAGTGGTTCTGGGTCTTGGATGTGGTTCAGAATTCCTCTCTTGACTTCCATGACGGAGAAACTCGTGGATAAGAAAGCTTCCTTCAAATATTTGAAAGAGGTCCAAAGATCGACCGAACCTTGTCCAGTGAGCAGGTCAACGGCTGCGTATCCATATTCAGGCCAGGTATGGATGGTGAGTTGATTCTCATAGAATACAACTACCAAGGAGACTCCAAAAGGAGAGAAATGATGGCCCGTGGAGGTAACTTCGGCGCATCCGGAGTTCTTTGCGGCCTGAACCATTGATTTCTCGATGAACTTGTAGTCATTCATGCGTAATCTTGAGCAGCCATAGTACTCAACCAGGATATGCCTTCCAAGAGATTCCATTGAAGATTGATGAGGTTTGAGATGGGCCTTGATTTCCGGTTGTCGGGTTTGTTTCCTGATTTGATTAAATCAATTATAGTTTCTGCGCTTTAAATGAATAAATAAATACAAACGCTAACAAATCTCAGCGAATTACAAATTTGGAATCAGTAACCTCCCCACCTCACAACCGCTCCCGCACTCTCGCTAAGTAAAATTCAGTAAATTCTAGAGAACCATGAAAACAGACTACCCTAAGACTGAAAAATAGAAACTGCCATGGGCAGAAGCAATTAGTGAAAGAGTCTATTTATAATAATGGAAAACTGACTCAGGTTTAATCTGATTTAATTTCAGTATCCTCCGTTGAAAACTGCAAACAATACATCAACCTCAGAGCAATATGTGAAGTGATCAATTAATGCTCATCATTAGAAAGTAGAGACCAATGTTATGACAACATGAAAGAAAAAATCAGAAAAGGAAGATATTCTGCGCTTTTTTTTCGAATATGAAAGTTTAATTTACTTGCTTGAAAGACCGGCAGTAGATTATGGAGAGAGTCAATATCAGGCTGTAGAAGGTATCGTTTTAGAAATCTCTTTCAAAAGTTTATCATTCACAACGCCATTAGGCAGAAGGCATTAGATAAAATATGCATTCGATAAATTTAAAGCTGGGTGTTTTGTGGTGCAAAACTTCCCAGGAATTGCATTAAGTATTTTCCGCTATATTGAAAACAGCTTAAAATATCCCAAACTACAAATCATAGAGCTTGCATCACTCCGTCCATTCACTAACGCGAGAGCGTACTGATTGATCACTGTAAAAGGGTCTAATCAAACAAAAAAAAGAAGCCAATTGAGTTCGGATAAATAATTTTTCGAAATAAAACTTATCGAAAAATAAAGATTTAGCTCAGGCTCTGGAAATCTAATAAAATCAACTCAAATTTTGCGTCCTCGGAAGAGATGGAAAGTTTCATTTCTAAATAGTCATTATAATATTCGATATTCAAGCATATGCAGAAACCACAGAAACCATTCTAGCCCACCTAGTGTAAGATAGTTCCATAAACTCAACGAAATTCGATAGTGAAAAATAATATATTCAGTTTGATTCTATGTAAATCGTGAAGAAATTCTCATGATAACTTCCTCTACGCAGCTACAATCGAATTCGAAGTATATTCTCGGTGGATACGCGTGAAATTTTATCAATCGAATGTCAAGACTAAAATTTATATAAAACAATTTATTTGCACAGAAAAATTAAACCTAATAAATCGCTTCATCATTCATACGCATTGACTGATAGAGATACACCTCATTGTTTCGTAATGTAAAAGAACACATGTTATATATACTATTAAACGAAGCTATCACTCCTGCTGTGATTCCGAAGTTTTAGGTTTGTTGTTGTTGGCTTTTTTCTTCTGTTTATTCTTTTTCCTTTGAGCTAGAGGGTTAACGCCTTTCGCTTTCTTCTTGATTTTAATGCCCAGCTTCTTCCTTTCTTTTTGAACCCTGGCTTTCGCTTTCTGAATCTCTTCATACTTCATTTTCTTAATAACTGGCTTGAGTATTGCCTGCTCACGTTCTGACAGCCCACTGTTAGTTTTTTGTTTCTAACGAGAACAAGTTAATGGCCATTCAAAAGCAATATAGATCGAATACCTTTTCGACTTCAGCAGTAGATGCTTCAGACGGCTCATTAAACAAGAATACTCCATTCGAGAGTGTTATGCTTGGTTTCTATATTTTCATGATTAAGCTAAGCTATCGTTTGAACAATCAAGTTGGATACCCCAACGAGCTGATCCAGCTGGAATTTCAGATCTTTGTCATTGGTAGCCATGATATATCGTTCATCGTCTTCAAATTTCTCTTTGAATTTATGAGCTCGAAATGAGACAAATGAAGGTATTACCCATAATTTTATAGAGACAGCTATGAGCATCGATTGTTCCTTCATGTTTGCATTTGACTTTCTGGAATCTCTTTGACGCTTGATAAATCGGTCTGAGAGCCTCGCCAAGGTTAGCAAGCTCGTGGACAACGCAAGATGTGGTATCTGTTAGAGGTGTAAACAAAGTTATAGATCAATGGAAATGTTACAGAATAGACATTTGCCTCCCATCCATTCTTCCACGCGTGGTTTAATATCAATCTTTCTGTCTTCACATGCCTTTATGAAAGTACCATCGACTAATACTCGATATGGCGCGAAGTAGTTAAAATTGATGCGGTAGAAGGTTAAGTTTCTGCGCGCTAACTTGCCTCTTTTATATTTCATTTTATCTCGCTAACACACGAAAATTTGATAATTCTATAATAGGCTTAAATATTTGAAAAGCAAACGAAAATAAAATTGATCTGTTAATTAGAGTCCAGAGCAAAATTTTGATTCGTCAGCTCAGAGTAATACTATCACTCGTAAATTATATTTTAAAGCCCTTTCTTGCTATTAGTAAGGAATTCTGAAAGAGTAACCTTGCCTCTAAGTGGGCTAATCATGGCCATCTCACTCTCGAAGCTATTTTCGTCCATAGACATTATCATTATAGTCAAAATCCATTTTTTAAACCAAAAGAATATAGAAAGTAACGAACTCATTTCATAACATAAAAAAATTATTAACCACGAAAATATGAAGTAAAAAAGAAGTATCCTTTAAGGTCTTCAGTTGGTATTAAGAGGCTTTGTTTCATCTTTCTTGATTTTCTCTTTCAAACCGGGATATGCTTTGGGAAGGGTCTTCAGACTGTTTGGGCCGAATCCGTAAAAGGTGCTTTAACATAATGTTAAGTAAGATATAGCAGAGTTATTTACCCGAACGCTGGAATCAAAATACTTTGTGCATTAGGCACTGGCAAGCAATCTGGACTCGAACTTCCGCTTTGAGGTGCCTCTGCGGAGTTTGAGTGGACGTCGTTCGAGTCGGTATGGGCAGGAAATTTGCCTTTCAAGGAGTTGTTAGTGCTTTCCTTTGACATTTCCAATGAAACATTTATTTTTTATTTGAATAAGATTAACCCGGAACTAAATATAGCACAATTCAAAATTTTTTTTATTTTGAAAATTACTTTCTGCCGTTTTACAAATCCATTTTTCAGCTCTAGCATTCATATTTGTTTTTCTCTCATCAATGATTTTCTTTGATTGAGAGCCTTTTTGAATAAAATGACATGACAGCTTGTCTGACTGCTTTCGCGATATAATTTACAAAATTCTATCAATAAAATTCTACAAAGCTGCTCAACATAAACCCAAACAATGAAGGATGATTGAAAAGTCACACTTCAAAAACGTTCTATTGGATAAAAGTAAAAAAATAATTGAATAATAGTAGAGATTGAAGTAGTCCAAAAAGATTTTAACAAATAAGAGCAATAAAGCCTTGTTCACTCAATCACGCAGAAAAATGAAACATTCCCACGATTGAACTCCGAGGCAGATCCCATTGATTCCAAATTTCTGTATTAGCTCAATCGGAGCATTTTGACTCTAAGAGAAATATAGTCACCTATTAAAAATCGGTCACTCAAATGACCTTCAAATTTGAAATTAAAGATAGATTTTAAAATGAAAAGAGATTCTCACGCTCATCAGCTCAGTCCTTCTCAAGGTGGAAGAAGATCTCCTGGAAGTAACTTATTAATTTCTGCATTCGTTAAAGTCCTACCATGTAATATAGAAAATGAACGTGCTCAGGGAGGGTTAATCGATCATAGCTTTAGACCCGGAACTACAGAACACTCAAAAGCTGAAAGTAACTACGAGTCAAGAAGATCAAAACAGCATGACAGCCGAGACTTCAGCGAGAAACGAGGGAGCCCTGGTAGACATAGCAGGAGACTTGAAGAGAGCTTAGGATCAGATGATAAAAATGTTTATCGAAGAGAGATAGATGATCTGAGATCCTCTATTGAAAAACTCAGAAATAAAGAAGAAAGACAAAGGATGGCTCATCCCAGAGAATATGAAATCGCATTAGATGAATGGGAGAAAAGTCAAGCCAAGAAAAAACAAGCAGAAAGAGAGATGGAATTGACCTATAGCAATGTTCAAAGCCCAGTGCGTCCGATCACTCAAATTGGCGGTCCTCACCTCGATACAGTGGAGAAAGAAATCATTAGAAAACAACAGCAGAAGCGAGAAGAAGAAATGCTGAGATATCTAAGCAAAAGGGCTGAGGAGAAAGAACAGGAACATGCTTTACATGCGACAAAGAGTTTGCCAAAATCTGGGAGTGCGAAGAAAAATTTAAAGACGAGTTTCCATGCGCTTGAAGAGAAAATACATGATTTGGAAAAGGAGCTTGACACTCATTCTAGAACAAGAGACGTTGGTGGCGAGGTGCAAGCGAGCACTAGAGGTTTTAGCAAGGGTAAAGTCAATAACCAGGGACAAGGTACGCGAGACTTTGAAGAACTGAGAGCGACCACCTCGTCCCAAGCAAAAAAGAAAGCGGCCTCCACAAAAAAGAGCACGATTAGTTCTACTGGAAGATTAAAAGCCACTTCTGCAGAAGAAGCTTTCGAACTCGAAATGGAGAGACTCAGGTAGATTGCCCGCTGAGATATAAAGGGAGTTGTAATATTGAATTCAATAGAGAGGAGAATAGGCTAATAAAGAAAGAGCTAGAAGAGTTGAAAAATCAGAAGCAAAGAGGCCGTTTTGTTCCAATGAACGATGATGAATATGATATTTATATGCCTGATCAAGAAATACATGAAGAAAGGCAGCAGACTCTCAAAGCGCATTTTACTAATAAAGTGGTGAACAATGAAACTCTTGACCAGCGGCTAGAGAGAGCTGAAAAGAAATATGTTAGTGATCCTGCGATCAGGTTCGATTTATTTTGCCTCAACGTCTAAACTGAAATTATTTCATAATAGCCAAGTAATAAAAAAGACAAGAGAGAAAGTCCAAACAGGATTACATAAAAACACGAAGAAAGCTCAGTAAGCTCTATTTGTCGGGCTTGTAATAATGACAATTTTAATCTCAGACAAAAGCCTTGGATAGCAACTTATAAGGTGAGAGAAAAGGAGAATTACTTGAAACCTACTGGAGTCCAAACTCAGAAAAATATTGGGTAAGGGAAGCTTTTGGAATCATTGCTTAAATGTGCTATTGTGTTTAGACCGAAAAAATACCATCCTGAAAAAACCTTCTTAATTCATCTTGGAATACCCTCAACGAAAAGATCTGAAAATCTTCAGTATTGATCCATAATGTAAAGTTAAGTCATAATTTGAGAAAGAAAAAAGGAAAGAAAAGTTAATGTATAAAAGATGTATTTTCTTTTCGCTTTTTATCATGCAGTTTCTACACAGTTTAACAATTTTCTTTTTTTTCCAACCAGCATGAAGTCTTTATATTGAATTTGTCTTTGAAAAATAAGAACTATAGCATTGCTTTTTCAATTGCAATAAAGATGTACTTCGGTAATTGATCGTGAGAAGACGGAAAAACATTTATTGTGAGTTGGGGGCTTCTTGAATTAATTTCATTATCTACTAACGTTTACGAAATAAGATGTATTGTATATTGAACAAATTAAATGTAGATGCTCTTTGCCCATTGAGCCTACTCCTCTGAAATATTTCTGCGTTTTACTTTATTCACGATGGTTCTCCTAGTTACCTATTACCACCTCATGACATCAGCAACATTATTTTGTTCAAAATATTTCCGTAATTCTTCCGCTTCCTTTGCCATCTCACTATCGCTTCTAGGTTTTTTCTCTTTTGAAATCGCGCAGTGAGCCCAACAAAATAATTTATTTGATAATATACCTTCAGCAACTGAAAAGTTCGGATCTTCTACTTTAGGTAGCACATGTATCAACACATGCTTAATCGTTTGCCCTATTCAAAATTTATTATATTTTCAGTACTGGTAGTGGAATATGATTACCTGCATCAGGTCCGTCTTGAAGTATGCAGGTAAAAGTTTTCTAAATGAATAAGAATGTAATCATTGGCATCATTTAAATTGATAAAGGGTACTTTATAGATCTCTTCCATAGTTTTCTGAACCTCCATAGCACTGTACCAAAGATCCAAGGTTTCAGCCTCGTTTAAGGATTTTAATCTACTAACATCGCTTCTTCTTGAACAAACAAGTACATGCCCTTCGACAGCTGGCTTCACATTGACAATACCAATGACGTTTCTTCTGAGAAGGAACACTTGGAAACCGGGAATTGTGGTTCCACCGAAATTGAATGAGAAACTGTCGATACCTGCGCTTTTCATTGTGAGTAACTTCTTGAAGATTAAATTATTGAATTATTGCTATGATATCAAGGTGTAGTACAAATAATATAGATAGTACCATAACGTAAACTGTGAGAGAAAATAGAAATAGCGTTAGAAACTTTTTCCGATTGCCATGAGTTCATATCTTGTGAAATTTGAGAATATTATATTTGCATTCGCCTCATCATGAATTATCATGAAGAGGCTTGTAATTAGTTATGAAATGGGTCATATCTAAGATATCTTAAGGATTTGAACAAGGATCAATGTAGAGAATTTATAAGTTTGGCCTATTTTATACAGGTGAAAAATTTTGTAGTAAACTTTTTCGCTAATACTGAAGTGCATATTTTCTAAATTTCTCTGGATATATCTATTGAACAAGAAAATTTCCTTTTTTCCTTTACTTTGCACTTTTGGCCAAATTACACATAGATTCCTTAGTTAATCAATATATTTCACTGTTATTGATGTTTCGAGTAGTGAGCGTTAATAGCAAATAGGTTTTTCATCAGATCTTGATAAGGAGAATCTATCCCTTTTTGTTCTTTTGAGATACGGCTCTTCAGCTGAGGTGGCTTTTCAATGTTGTTATTTCCTACTTGGTTACCACCAGACACAATCCTTGGATCATTTGGTTTTTGGGGAGAATGAACTTCCGATCTATTATTAATTTCATGATCTGGTTCCACTTGTACACTTGCTGCATCTTGTAGTATTGACGACTGATTCTGAGAGCCTTCTACAGAAGCATTCACCTAGATATAGATGAGGGATATGAATTAATTTTTCAATATATATATCTGTCGGTTACGTCAATCATTATTCGAGACCCACTAAGAGGATGGGGGATTTCAACTTCTTGATTGACTTCAAAGTGTCGACAGGGGGATAGCTCTTGATCTCGCTGCATTGGAGAATTGTCTACGCTTTTTTGTTGGACGTACTCTTCAACATTATGACAGCTTGCGAGATAGGTATCAAGGCTCTGACCTTTAAGCATGCGATAGAAGAACAAGTTCAAAACAGCAGAAACAAGATAGAACGCTGCGGCTTCAAACAGAAAATAATAACCATTGCGCTGATAAACTGCATCGATAATCGCCTTCGAAAGCGCAAACACGCCGCAAATTGAGAGCCATATGATATTCATACTAATATCAAATCGATGTTTAGATCCCATCAAGATGAGACTGTCCTTTTTATCACGCATCGTTCGATATGATTTTAAATAGCTCTCGCGGAAAAGGAGCCATAAAAGCTTTTTGTTTGTGAATCCAGAGCAAATCCAAAGGAGTTTTAAAGTTCTATTAGCTGATTTGCTTCTGGAGATAGAATTTAATTGTTTCTTGAACGAAAGTAGTCCTTTAAGGTGTGAAATTATTCCAACAGTGAGGATTATCGCAACTATGACAACTATAGTTGTGGGAAAATCGTATCCAATACTTCCAGGCAACTCCAATTTCATAAAATAATAAATTGAATACACCAGGCAAGGAAACTCCGCGATTGACCAAAAGGAGACAATCAGTGGCAAAATATGATACTTTTTCTTGATGATATGATGCAGTATGCTGAGAACAACAACTGTGATGCAGTAGATTGATAAAAGCGGAAACCAATTAGAGCTGCCTGAAAACGATGTGCTTACGATCAAATTCGCGGAGTCTTCTTCGAGAGTGATATTATAATATTGTTC
>ENA-UOTX01000632-UOTX01000632.1-compost-metagenome-genome-assembly--contig:-NODE-632-length-34828-cov-81.022100_pt1 | contig 34828 bp, 39 predicted proteins | sample MGYA00238143_ERZ746982 | MGnify/ENA primary metagenome ERZ746982 (study PRJEB28758, sample SAMN06268862) | compost metagenome | isolation source: single cell | place: USA: California, Emeryville, Joint... | reverse complement strand
CCCCAAAACCCCAAAACCCCAAAACCCCAAAACCCCAAAACCCCAAAACCCCAAAACCCCAAAACCCCAAAACCCCACAACCCCAAAACCCCAAAACCCCAAAACCCCAAAACCCCAAACCCCGCTAATAGATGATAAAAAACATTGATAACCCTCTTGTATATTAAAAAGCGTACGACAATTCTGAATCCTTGGAAAGTGCCGGTAGTTTTTGCATGTATCTAAAGAGAATGGGTGGATGTAACTATCCTCCTCATGAAAAAGTTTTCAACGCCTTTGGATTAACCAACTTATTTGAAACAAAGTTTTTTTCTTATACTCGAATATTTTTCTGAAAATTTGATTGAGATAAAGACACCTATACACTCTCACGTGTGCTACTATTTGGAATAATTCGAGTTATTGTTAATTTCAAATGAAAAAAATTCAATACACATGAAACTCTTGAGATAATGAAAGCATGTCTTGTCGACAGCAGGAAAAATAAGGCAGTTACATATTTCTATAGCTTGGTAAGTGAACTTGAAAAATAATGCAAATTTCGTTCGAGAAGAGTAACTATGTCACCTACCAAAACTTATATATTGCAAACAAATTTCTTATTTTCTTCAGATGAGCCCAAATATCCGCCTCAGTCACTTTCTGAAGAACCTCTAGTCTCAGCGTTCAGACCAAACTTCTACCTATCTTTAACATCTGAAAACAAAAAAACTCAATTTATGTCATCTGTATTCTAGAATGCATTTGCTGCAATTTGCATTCAGATTTTCAATGAATAATGAAAAAATACCTAACCTTTCACGCCGATAGAAATTCGCATCTCGAGCTTCGTGCAGAGCGAAGGCCAAATTGCCACGTAATTTTAAGTTTCCATCAAATTATCAGCTAGATCGCCCGACTGATCAGGTTTAATGAATTTTTTTCGAGAGAAATTTCTAGAATATCCTCTCAACTCTCCACATGTCCCTGAAATAACTACGAAAATGCTCATGACTAGATCTGGCAAGCCTCGCAGGCTCTCTACCATCACATTTCCTTCTCAAAAATTCCTCAAAAATCAAGATATTCTGGCTTCGTAACATTTCTGGAAAAATCGCGATTTATTTTCAAGTATCTAGAAACTTCTCCAGTATGATTTAAATATCTTCGCTGAGCCCATCTTATAAGAAATATCATAAACCGCATAATAAAACAGCAAACATCGATTAATAAGCAAAATCAATCATGTTATCCTTGAGAACCAGACACGACCACGGCAGAAATAGACTTGCTAAAAGACTCAGCCGACGTAGACGCGATCTTGTACCATATGGCGATTGGTACAGCCCATTCAACCTTGAAGACGAATTTAGGAGCCTGATGAAGATACCTCAAAGACTTGGCTTCCCTGTTATGCTCAGGGACCCTTGGGACCCATGGCTGAGCGATGAATTTGAGGATCAATACGATCTTGACTACATGATCGACAGATTCTTCGATAACAAGCTTGAAGATAGGTTGTTTGGGGATACCAAGCTGCCAAAGTATACTGAAAAGCTCTTTGATGAACTGTCAAAGACTGAAGGAGACGAATACCAAGTAGAAAATCCAAAAGAGCTCTTGGAGTGCCCAAAGAGCTTCAAGAAACTCATGAAAGGCGCAAAGCAGATGGACGAGAATGCCATTGTCAAAGGAGTTTCTTATGAGTCATCAACGATAAGCAAGGACGGCAAGACCGTGTCTGTAAGCAAGCACGCTAAACTCAATCCAGACGGAACAGTGAAAACAAAGCTTGAGCATCACTACGAGGATGACAAAGGGCACGAGAAGAACAAGAGCTGGCAGAAGTTCCTCAAAATTAGCGGTCGCGACAAACCTAAAGCCATCATGAATGAGGAGAAGAAAAAGAAGGCAATCAAAAGAAATGACAAAATGGAAGAAGAAAATACCGAGTCTGACGTCGAAATCATTGAAGAGGAGAGCAAGAAGTAAGTTAATAGAGCGATTTAATTAGTTGCAGCTTAGGATAAATATGTTTATTGTACATATTTAGATGTGGTGTTGCACACAATACAACAATACATTAACTTACAATGTCTGTTATATATAAATCAGCATGTTGATTTTGCAAATATAAATGATATTTATTAAACTTCAATAAACAACAATCAGAGTCTTTTGAATAGTCCATCGTAGCTCGCGAGATTATTATTCAATTCTCAGACTTAACGTACTGAATAATGGTATTACTATCTTAACATTGCCAAACAAGACTACACTCATCTCCAGAAAAGATTCGAAGAGTAGTCCAATGACCCTCTCGAAATATGCCCTTGTTGAAGAGACAATCATCCGATGAAATTATGCCTTGATTTCCTTTTCAAGTAACTTTTTTATCGTCTGATTTCCATTGCACTGAGCGGGATTTTCTTCCACTAGTCATTTCTGGATTTAGGAAGCTCAGATAGCAATTGGCCTGAATTAATTTCTCGAATCCCTTCCTATTATTAAGAATATTATGATTCCTACCAGCTCATGTGAGCTTCGAAAAAAATCTAATTGATTTAGACACAAATTTGAAAAACTTCAAACAATAAAAGTTATTATATAAAAATTTCTCATTTCGATGGCATCGTCAACTAGCTGTAAGTCGATTTACAACTTCCCTCAGCGTCTAAACAATTACTCTGTAGCTCACTTTGTTTCTCGTGAAGAATACAAAGCCAGAAAGGCATTAGAAGAGGCCAGAAAGGCCGGTACAGCTCCAGCAGCGGTCGATGAAGAAGGAAAAGAAATCAATCCGCACATGCCTCAATACATCGTCCAAGCGCCTTGTAAAATATCCTCCTTGCAGCTTGTGCTTACCAGTTCTCAGGGTATCTTAACCAAAGCAAGCCTAGCTTGAAACATCAGCGCGCTCGAGCAGAAGCAACAAAATTATCCATAGATGAATGGTATCGACGTGGCGAGCGACAGGTATGACTGCGATTTACTTTCCAATGCTGAGTTGTGTTAGGATGTGCAAGTGTATAAATACCGTAAAGGAGCATGTGAAAATTGTGGCGCGATGACACATTCGAAAAAAGGTATTTAAAAAAAACATCTTTTTTCAGTATTCTAAACCTTTTGCAGATTGCGTCGAACGACCTCGAGCGGTTGGAGCGAAATATACTGGCAAGGACATTCAAAGGGATGAAATTATCCAAGATTTTAATTTTGACTACGATGCGAAGAGAGATCGATGGAATGGATTTGTAAGTTTTGCGGTATTTTCTTATGCTGAGCGTATGATATCAGGACCCGAATATGTACATGGAAATAATGAAAGAGCATGAAAAACTGGACGAAGTTCGTAAAGAATTGAACCAGAAGGAATTGCATCGTATGATATAATTCAAATAAAGCAAATTTCTTACAGTTTTTTAGACGAAATGGATGATTTTAAAGCAGCTGAGACTGGAGATAATGCAGCTATGGGCAATCGTGACCCAAGAACGAAAACCATGACGAAAAACCTGCGTATTAGAGAAGATACAGCCAAATATCTGCTGAACTTGGACGTCGATTCCGCTCACTACGACCCCAAATCGCGTTCGATGAGAGAGAACCCGAATCCTTTCCTGCCATCGGATAAGCAATTGTTCAAAGGTGATAATTTCGTCCGTATGACTGGTGATACGGTGGGCTTCCTTGAGCAGGAAAGGCTCGCTTGGGAGGCGGTAGAAACACATAATTCAGAGGTATTTTAATTTATTTCATTGGATTGGTTGCTGAACGTTTCTTTTTAGTTGAACTCGGTCGCATTGCCAACAGCAACTGAAAAGCTCGTTAAAATGATGAAAGAGAAGGTGAAAAACGCCGCGGAAGAGAAAAATCAAATGCTGATAAATAAATACGGTGGAGGCGAACATCTTGGCAATGACTACGGTGTCATTCTTGGGCAGTCTGAGAGATATGTTGAATATAGCAGAGATGGAAAGGTAAATCGATAATCCCCTTGAGAGACATGACTAAACATTTAATAATTAGATCATTAACCAAAACGAGAGAGTCGCAGGCAAGAGCAAGTACGAAGAGGATGTCTACATCAATGATCACACTTCAGTCTGGGGTTCTTGGTGGAACGAGGAGCTTGGATGGGGATATCAGTGCTGCTACCAGACGACGAAAAACACCATGTGCCTTGGAGAAAAAGGCCGCAAAATCGCCTTGTTAAAGGAATATAAAATCAAAAAGGCAAGAGAAGAGCAGCAACAGAAACTCGCTGAAGGCGAAATCCTCGCAGATGGGACCACGGAGCTAAACGGCGAGAAAGCTGATGAGGGCGAGAAGTCTCCCGCGAAACTATTCAAAGAACCATCGGCCAAAAGCCTTCCAAAAACTAACCCACCTGCAGAAAAAACAATAGAAAAACCTGACCACAGCGAAAGCCTCAAACAAATGAAGGAATTGCAAGCTAAATTACAACAACGCAAGAAATCTGAAGACAAAGATTCGAACAGCGATTCAAGCGATTCTAGCAGCAGTGATAGCGATAGTAGTAGCGATAGCAGTGACAGCAGTGATTCAGATTCCTCAGATAGCAGTGACAGCAGCGATTCCTCCCGAGACAGAAGAAAGAAGAAAAAAGCTCCAGCAAAACTGAGCAAAAGCGATTTGAAACGCAAAAAGAAAGAAGACGAAAAGAAGGAGCGTTCGAATCCGAAAGCTAATCCATTTAAGAGAGACTTAGACCGTGATATTGAGGAGGGCAGGATGGATAAAAAGAAGCTGAAAGAGGCGCTAAAGCGAGAGTCGCATAGAGGCGAAGAAGAAGTAGATGAGCGAAGACGCAAGTATAATTCGCTCAAAGGCGGCCAATATGATGTTACTGCCGAAGAGCTTGAGGCTTACAGACTCAAGAAACAGAAATTCGATGATCCGATGAAAAATATGTTAGGTTGAGTATCTTAGAGAGTTACTTTTGCGTTTACTCCTCGGTGTTTGGTGTATAATTTAGCTTTTTCTTAATTGTATTTGTCAATACTTAGCCAAACAATTTGAAACTTCTTAGAGGAGTGTGACACTGTTTGAATGTTAGAAGTTCTAAAGCGTTTTTAAATAAACGATGCCAGCTTTGATTTTATCTCACTAATTGAAACATCTAATCTCGATTACAACTAAACCTCCTCATGAAGAAATAAGAACAGAGCCAATATCCTGGTGTGAATTATTATTATGTGGTTTATTATTATGAATGTGCATCAACGCGGAAATTTCGTAAATGACATGTTTGAGGGTACTAACTAAATTAATCCCAAGAAATATGGGTTACTTGAAGGAATTTTAGAAAAGTGAGTCAGCAATCCGCGATAGTATAGTGGTTAGTATATCTGCCTGTCACGCAGATGACCCGGGTTCAATTCCCGGTCGCGGAGTTTTTTTATTTTGGTTATGCGTAAGGCAAGGGTAACACACAAATGCACATAACTTCGCACAAGAGCCAGGTTGTTTTGAACACTCCTTTAAGGTTTTAGATCCTGATTCATCAGGTATCTGAGACACCAATGGAAAGAATTTATTTGTTAATTTGAAAAATTCATGAAAAGCTTCGTGAAAAACTATCATTTCTCAACTATTCTTCAATTAAGAGAGCGCAATGGTTTTAAGTACTATCACATTATACAGTGCTTTTCAAGAGTTGAGAATAGAACTACAAGTTTCTTTGAAAATATCGAGACTGCTCTGAAAGGCCGTATTCGAACGAATTAATTTTATTTGAGGCGCAAAATCCATAATGGACAAAGATTCTCGAGTGCTTGAGCTCTTTAAGAGTGCTAAATCAATTGTTAGAGCTGAAATAACGTTGTTTTGTTTATAGAATTCCGATGCTTAGATTGCTCAGACACTTCTTCATCGATAGAAACGATCGAATCTCCAATATGTAGAGATATGCGTAAAAACGTTCGAAATCTCGTGAGAAAGTAAAGAACGGCTCTAATAACCTGTTTTTAATGTGCTTAGGGGACTATCTGACCAAGAAATTTACAGAGAATTTGCTGAAGTCTACGGAAAGCATGCAGTTCGAGAAGACGCAATATCTGATAGTGAGATGATTGAGGACAGACAAGGAGTAATTTTCTTATTTATTTAGTGATTTTAAGACTGCTCTTAGCAATTTATGCAAAGATTCGGTTTGGGGCTTTCAGCTGCGGTGGCTGTTTCGCTGGCATTACTCAAATTAAAACGCAGAAAATGATGTCGCCTCTACTCGCTTTTCTGTATGTAGCATAGAGAATTGTATAAGCAACAGTCCCGGAATTCACTGTTCATCTTTTTGTTTGGCATATTGTCTCACTTTTATAATGCGAGAATTCCATTATGAATACAGCAGTTTCTAAATTTTTCGAATCGGGTTGCGAATTTATGTCAGATTTTGTAAATTAATTTGGATTTGAGAATTTTTAGACAGCAAAATAATATCAGGAAGATATCTCTCTCACTGCGTATCAATGATGCAAAGAGCATTAAGCACCTGGAATGTGAAGATCACACGAATATATGAGAAAGATACACATTTTCGAATGAAGTTTGTTTTGTTAATTGAAAGTTATGCTGGTTTTCGACAGGCAGATAGATTTTGACTCGACATTCGCAGTTCCTTGAATAAATTCTCATATAAAAAAAAGAAATTTAGCATTCTCATCAACAAACTACTTGAATCTATCAATTGTTGACCATTGTATAAGCTTTCTACAATAGATCTGCCGTCGTTAATATCATCTAAACGATTATCATAACAAAACTGGAGTAATCATTGATTTGCTCTTTTTATGTCAGGATATAAATTCCTTTATGATTTCCTAAGCCAGAAAGATGAAAAAAAGGGGATCAGAAACGCGCCAACTTTATGTGGCTCTCTGAGCAATCATGCTACCAAGCAAAACGATCATTAACAAAACTTATTTTCTTGATTATAACCTTCAGAGCGCAAAAATCTCAATTTGAGCTCAACAAATATTCAAATTCTTTTCCGGGAGCTACCTACTAAATTATAATCGATCGAGCTTGCTAACGTAGCACAAAAAACGAATGCAGTACGGTTTTTGGAAACAGAAATTAATGAGATCTTGAGATTAGTTTTTGGTTTCGTATAATTCGTTTTTTAATCGTTAGTACCAAACGATTCTTAAACGTGACAAGCAATTTAAAATAATCAATCAAAAAAACATACTTAAGAAAAATGTCAACTCAGAACTACGGCGTAAATCCAGCTTTTCTTCGAGTTTTCCTTAATTTCTTCATTAGACCGTCAGCCAAGAGCCTGCTAAGCATGAACACCACGACCATGAAGGTGAGCATTTTCATCACCACGGCGGCGACCGCGACCCTAATGGATGTAAATATGCTTTTCATTCTAATAATAACCATGTTGAAACTTCTGCATGATGTATAGTCCCAAAAGAAACCTCCGTCTGGTCCGCATTGCCAACTTGGGTTCTCTTGGTTGTCCAATATTTGATGGGTTTGGGTATCGCTATGGCCTTTGCTGGCGCCACCGCTCTCTTCTGGGGTGTTGCCGCAATTTACTTCTACAAGGTCTCTGAAGGCACCAAGTTCGTTCAACACATCCTTGCTATCCTTGTCTTCATCGTTTGCTTGATCGTCTCTCCTTTCGCTTACATGGTTCTGAGCTTGATTGCTTTGGTTCTCTGGGTTATTTGGATCATCCAAGATATCACTGCTGTTGTCAAAAACGAGGCAAGACCAAAGATCATCACCCCTTATTTCTTGGGTCTCTTCACATACGCCAACTAATCAGTTACATTCACAATTTGAGAAATATATGCGTGAGTGTTGATTCTATTATATATTTATCATTACACATATGACTGATGCTCATTTCCATGTTGACCACGCATAATTGATTGATGCTTTTTCAACTCTTTCTGAAGAGTGTTGAAGTGATTTTCTTTTCAGAGGTTCAGCAGGTGGTAATCGCTAGAAGCAGTAGAGGAAAGTTAGCTGGAATCCTCAATTCGCCCTCCATAATGTTGGTTTTGTTTCTTGATCCGAATTTTTAAATACTCAATTTTTATCGAAATTTACACGAGGAAAATTACATTAAGATTTCACACTGTCTGGACAAAATTGAAATACGTTTCAGTAGTATTAACAGGCCTGAAACAGGTCGGCTTCTCATCGAAATGTAAGCTAATGTATGTGATATTTCAGAAAACTCCGGAGTCTTTCTCCAGTGCATCTTCATATGAAGATGTAACTCGATCTCGCGTTCACAGGAATCTTTAGGCGCGTATCAACTGTGACAGAATTTGTTGACGGTCTCTGCTTGTGGCCAATATTACTTAAGCTCTAGTTGGATTATCAAAGTGAAACTGTCTAAACAAGAGAACAATTCATATCTCTCTTCATGGATAAGAGGGGGAATTCTTTCAGGAACGTTCCTAATAGGTTCTAAAGGTTGCTGAGACATTAATTCGAATTTTTCAATCCAAAAAAATATTTTCGTCTCCATCTCGTGCTAAGAGAAATAAATTAATCAGCCAGCTTATTGTTTGAGATGCCATAGGAGACTGCATTGAACGATGAGAGAAGTTTTAAGTGGGAAGAATTAGTAGATTATAGAAGTCAAGCTCTACACCCAAAAGTGAGGTGAGGCATGAATTAGAAATCACTGAATTTACAATCTCAATTATAAAGGTAAATTTCCAAGAGATTTATTTTGTTCAATACTCATTGCATCAAAAACCCTAGCAAAAAAATTAAAAAGAGCCCAAAAATACACAATTTTGTGACGAAAATAGCTTCATTAACGAGAAAGCATCACTAAAAAGTCCAAATCTTGTCATTGTAAAGTGATGGCGACCATTTGAGATAGATTCTGAAAATTCATTGATAACAGAGTTTGAACATGTCACAAGCATTGTGAATTTCCAAGACCTTGCCCAACTTTTTTTGCTGTAAAAGCTATCTGCCTATGAAAATGCGTGATTTGAAGTCAATTCACGATTTTTTTTTTTTTATTTTAAGTTCTCTCTTATCGAAGTTACAATATAAATCCTACACATCACGCTCTAAAACAAATACAAAATTAATAACTTCAGTCTTTTGCTGTTACATGATGAAAATAATATCAATCCGATGAAGGTAACCTTGTTTTCTTCATGAATCACTTCTATTTATTAGATGTCATTTATAAATGTACACTCTCGATAGAATAGAGTTACCACACCAACAATAAATATCCCTTCATATCTGAATTGGAGGCAAAGTAATGAAAAATTAGCACTCGAAGTCAATTAAGTAGACCTACAACCGAAGCAATATATTTATTGAGTGCTCTATCAAACCTTGGCCACCTATCTCTTGAATTTTTTTCTCTTCCACTCTTATATCTAAACATACACATTAAAAGCAGACGTTCTTCTGATATAGGGTCATTCCTCAAGGCTTTGAAAGGAAAGAACTCGCCGTTTTCATTATTTACTAGACCATAAAATATATAATTAGCTCTGTCTATACACTCTAGCTATCAAACCGCGTTTGTTAAGAGTTTTCTGACAGCTGTCGTCATGGCTTTCCATGAGGGAGAGGTGCTTTCTTTATTTTGTACTGAGAGTAGGAGTCACCTCGAAAATTAGTCGATTTATTAATAATAGCAACCTAAATTATTCGTGAGATCACTTTAAAAATGGAGGATAAAAAACCTACCAAGCTCTCTGCACTACCAAAATCGTTCGCAGATTGGGAAGTCGGCAGCAACTACGAGATTCTCAAACAAATCGGCTCTGGCTCTTACGGCTATGTCGTCGAAGCCATCCAAAAGTCCACGGGCAAAAAAGTTGCAATTAAGCGCCTGAACAAAATTTTCGAGGACACCATCGATTGCAAGCGTATTCTCAGAGAAGTTACCCTTCTGAGAAAGCTCAACCACCCAAATATTGTCAACATCATCGAAATCCTCGAGCCTTCGGACCCAAAAGGCTTTGATACTATCTACGTTGTCATGGAGCACGCCCAATCCGACCTTAAAAAGCTCCTCAAGTCCCCGATTCATTTGGAAATGGTTCATATTCAAACATTGGTCTACAACATCCTCGTCGGCCTCAAATTTATTCACTCTGCTGATGTCCTTCACAGAGATCTTAAGCCAGCCAACGTCTTGATCAACGAAGATTGCACGACAAAGATCTGCGACTTTGGTCTCGCTCGCTCCATTGAAGGTATCGAAGGAGCCCATCAAAAGAAAAAACCCACAGACGATGACGATGATGATATCATTCCTTCAGAGTCTAAGCCTGATGCTAAGAGACAAGGAACTGGTAAACTCGTTAGATCAGCAGGAGGTGGCCTCAAGACCAAGCAAATGAAGAGAGAACTCACTGGACACGTCGTTACCAGATGGTACCGTGCCCCAGAGCTCATCTTGCTCGAGAAGGACTACACCGCCGCTATCGACGTCTGGTCCCTCGGTTGCATCTTTGCTGAATTGCTCGGTATGATCAAAGAGAACGCTCCTACTTTCTTGGACCGTAGCCCTCTCTTCCCTGGTACCTCTTGCTTCCCTCTGAGTCCAGATAGAAACGCAACCTCCAAAAAGGGCGGTTTCCCTCATTCAAGCCAAGATCAGATGAGTTTGATCTTCTCTGTGCTTGGTACTCCTGCTGAAGAGGATTTAGAATTCGTGACTGATGCGAAAGCTCTGGAGTATTTGAAGAGCTTCCCTCCAAAGAAATGTGTCAATTTCGCAGATTTGTACCCAGCTGCTACTAAGGACGCTCTTGACCTGCTTCAAAAATGCTTGATCTTTAACCCATTCAAGAGAATTACCATTGACGCCGCCATCAACCATCCTTTCCTCAGCAAGGTCAGAGATAAATCAAGAGAAGTCTATGCCTCTGGCCCTGTCACTATGGAATTCGAAAAGGAAGGCGATTTGAGCGCCGATAGACTCAGAGAGCTCTTCCTCTCAGAAATCGCTCAATACAAAAAAAAGTAAATCGTAGTCCCACTTGCTAACAAGACAGCACAAGCTTCTCATTAAAAACAAATGCTATTAAGTCGTGAATTGACTAGTTTTTTATTTCTTGTTCAAGCTCAGGCCAACATAATCTAAAAAATGATAGTAAGTGACCCAAAAAAAGAAATAGAATAAATATATTGTCATACTAATCATAACAAAAAACTCACAACAATAACTCAAAATTGCTAGCTTTTCATTTACTCGAAACTTAGAAAATATCATTCAACGTAAGGTCTTTCGCCCTTGAGAGTATTAGGAAAATATAAGTCTAGCCAAAATATAACTCTTGTTGACACAGTCGAAATAGTTTGTCTTAATAATGAGAGACTTATTTGGTAGCTCAGTATGGCCTCTTTTGTTAAAAGGAGCGGGTCTTGCGAAAATCAATAGATAAATAACATGAAATATTTATGTATTATGTCGCTGACTCCCATTTCTGTAATCAAAAAAGATAATTTCCTTTAATTTTTTCTTATTTTTTGTCATATTCGTATAGCCTTCAGTCCTTTGTTACAATTCAATCAATTTCCATGATATAATGCGCGTTGCTCCTTCTAATTTCGTCGTATTCTACAGATTTAACAACAGCCGCTTTTAGTATCAGTTCCAGTTTTGCTCGGTTCAAGTCTGTGCCCACCTGGTGTATTTCCGCCCAATGCTTTCATCTGTCTTCTGTTCCTCGTGTCATATATTTCTTCATAATTTAAACATTGATCAGCCGTGCACACAAACAATTGATCATTTACCTTGCAAAAGATTTTCAAAGGCATCTGATACATTATGTGAAGTGATTGCTGACGCTTCACAAAACATTAAACCGCTCGCAGCAGCAAATTTCTTCGCGTCTTCGGTTTTCACTTTACGCATAGCAGGGTTGTTGTCGCATAAATCAACTTTATTGCCAACAAGCATAATAACAATATCAGGCTCAGCGTTGAACTTCAATTCTTCCATCCATTTGGCTACATTCTCAAAAGTTTTTTCTTTCGTTACATCGTACACCAGCAATGCGCCAACAGCTTTTCTGTAATGTCTATATTAAATCACGGTAAATCGCGTTCAAAAGGGAATAAATACGCGCTGGTAATGGCACGGTATCGTTCTTGTCCGGCTAATAGAGGTGTTAGATGAAGGTAAAGAGAGTTTGATACCAGTATCCCAAATCTGTGCTTTAACTCTTCCTCCTGTTTTCAAAGTCATGATTCTCGTAGCGAATTCAACTCCGATTGTTGGGACGCTGCTCTTTGGTAAATAGCCTTTGATATAGCTGAAAGATTGTGAGTATTGGTCCTAGAATGCAAGGTTACCGATTCACGAGATGGGTTTTGCCTACGCCAGCGTCTCCGACGAGCACAACTAGGGAATAAGTAAGCTAAATGGAGGGGCGGGTGAAGTACTCTTGTAGAGATGATTGTAGTCTTCGTCTCCTGAAGTGACTGAGCCTCCTCCACGGGTATTCATTGCTTGGATAAAAAGCGAATTTGTTTTTATTTAGATTGAGTTACGGTATTATTAGTAAAATATTTAAATTGGAAGAGATCTAACTTACTTTTGTGATTGAATAACAGTCATCGAAAAGTTGAAAAAGAAATATGGAATTATGAGTTACTAACATAAATCCTTAATTCTGTTAGTTTAGATGAGACTTAACAGAGGAATAGGCGATTGAATTTTGCCTCGGGTGAGTATAGGGTATGAGATTTTCTGCGATTTGTAGAAAAAATAGGCTGAAATTTTGTTTTGAGAGTCATAAACAATGTGGAAACGAAGCAAGTAATGAACATTTTTCAAGCTGATGAATATTTTACAAATAAAATATCATTGAGAGTATGCAACAGAGGATTCAATTACTTCTTCTTATTTTTAAGAGTTTTGCAAAGCCAATCTAATCCATCGAAAATACCTGCTCCAGTCGTGGCACAGGTTCCTTGAATATGCCACTCACGACCCTTCATCGCGAATAAACCCATCTTCTCAGTCACTTCTGTCAGACTCGCTTGAGCAATATCTTGTTTGTTTGCAAGCACTAACACCGCAGTATCCTTCATTGCCTCGTTAGAAAGAACTGATTGTAACTCTTGTTTAGCAAGTTCAAATCTTTCTTTGTCAGAGCTGTCAACTACATAGATGAGAGCATCAGTGTTATCATAATAATATTTCCAGTTGGATCTGATGATTGTTTGACCTCCAATATCCCAAACTGTGAATTTGATATTTTTGTATTCGACAGTTTCAACATTGAATCCGATGGTTGGGACTGAGCTCACAACTTCTCCTAGTTTGAGATTATAGAGAATGGTTGTTTTTCCAGCTGCGTCGAGACCGAGCATAAGAATTCTCATTTCTTTCTTTCCGAAGAAAGAGTCAAAGAGTTTAGTAAAGGCAGATCCCATTTTGAATTTATTGATGTTTGTTTGTTTGGGTTGGTGTGTTTTTGAGTTTTATATTTTGATTTGGTATGAATTATCTAAGAGATTTGACATTTATATAGGATGCGAAATGAAGAAGCTGACAAGGAAATTTTGTGAATTAAGGATTCCTTTTTTTAAAATTGATAATAGACGATTTTTTCCTTGTAGGAAAATTAAAACAACACGGATTTCTGGCTAATTCTGATTACTTCCTTTTTTTGTTTTGACATACCTGCTCGCTCTTTGTATTCATTGAAATACATTCAATTAGCATCTTGAGCCGCTTTGAACAAAAGATCTTCGAATATCAATGACGAAAAAGAAGCTGATTTATATTTTGATTGCAGGATCCCAGTGTTTACAAAAAGCTTTTCAGATTTGATGACTAAAAACGCTTCAGAAATCCAGGCTCTCTTTTGAAAAGTTTTCACATAAACCCGCATCTTCTTAATGTTTTCTTCTTATTAGAACTTTACACATCCTGAATTCATAAATTAATAAAAGCAACATCTTTGATTAAAAATTCACCAAGACACTTTTCACAAAGAATAACAATTTTTCCACCATCATCTAAATAAACCCCATTTTCGAAAATGGAATCAGCTCAATTCCAATACCTTCCCACACCTTCCTCATGCAAAATTTTTATGAAATATCACTTTTTGGAAGACTTTAAAATCAAAATTCACTCTCCATTTGATGTGTTTTTCCTCAAATCCTCATGCATGCTAGGGAAATATTTCCCAAATAGCTCAAACAATCATCACCTTAGCAGAAACCTCCAAGTGAAAACTTCTTTTCGAAGTTACAGCTCCACTTTTTCCATTGTATTTTCCCAGAATTAAATCCATCATAAATCAAATTCTCCGGAAATAGCGTGCTGAATGTAATGAAAATTCCGATTTCAAATCTTTTTCAGTGCACTTTATTAAACCAACAGCATCCTCACAAGTGTTTTTCTTAGTTTCAAATCAGATTAAACTTTATTTCTTTGTATTTATCTAGAAAGTACTACATTGGAACAACATGTACAAAGCTTTAATTTTCTTCGTGGGAGTTTACCTTACGACTTTCACAAACGCTTTATTTGACAAAGACAGCAATGTAAAGAAGGTCTCGAACACAATCGATCTCATAAGCACCTTCCTGGACCCAGAATATCTCACTGTCGTGTATTTTCACACCAATGACAAACGATCGGAGGCGATGGGGCTGCTTTTCAATGAATTGGCAAAAAGAAGGAAGCAATATTACAAATTCTTTGCAGTAGATTGCGATTCCATTCAAAAAGACGTCAACAAAGCTGCAGTGCCCGCATGCCATGAAGATTTCAAGGACGCACTACCTCAGATCTTGCTTTTGGAACCTCAACACGTCCGTTCAAACGTCCATTCTAACCGAACGTTAGAGCCAATCCAGCATCGGTATGAAGGAGATTTAAATATTGATGAATTTGATACTTTCGCTAAAAAACTCATGCCAAGCTACAGCGAAAGGCTGGTGAGTCTCGAGCACCTTGAAAAGTTTTTATCAGACCAACCGACTCTCAAGAAAGCCATTTTCCTGACTAATAAGAAATCAATTCCTCGCTATTGGAAGGCTTTAAGTGCTCATTTCAAAGGTAGACTCATGGTAAATCTTCTATTCATAGGTAATGCAGTTCTAAGCGTTATCGTTTATAGTTTGGGGAGGCCCTTTCAAAAGGCTATCTGATCCACGAAAAATACAATATTACGAAATTCCCTGCAGTAATTGTGACTCAGAAAGCGGAGAGTGGGCCAGGTCGATGGGTTACTTATGACGGAAATTTGGATCATGAGAAACTGAAGGACGCAGACTTCGAAAAGCTGGAAACGTTCCTCGGGAAATTTGCCTCTGAAACGAAAGTGTTACCTCGAATGAAAGTCGATCATCCAACAGAACCCACAAACCCTCAAGAAGGCCTGGCACCGCCTAAAGATTTACCAAAGCCAGTGGTTAAAGATTTCATTCCAGAGAGATTTGAGGAAATTGTGTACGGAACTGAGGGTCTCGTGATGATTCACGTATACAGAGCCGATGACCGTCACTCATCTTTTGATGACGTCGTAACGAAATTCAGGTAAGCGGTACTAAATTCTCGCTAGTTTTTGATGTTTTAATTCAAAGCAATCTTATTGACATCTACGACCTCAATTGTGACGACGCTAAAGCCCTTAAATTTGCAGAAGATGAACTACAAATTCAGTATTTCCCTGGGTACCGCCTCTATCCAGTCGGCAATAAGAAGGCAAAGGCTAAATCTAAAATCATATACACTAAAATTAAAAATTTCATGGATATCGCTACAGATATTTCAAACATTATCGGGAATCCAACCACTTTCATCGCGAGCCCCGAGGAACTCAATTCCCATCTTGAAAAGGTCGTTTCTGAATCAAAACCCACCTTGGTTCTCTTCCATAACCAAGACGAAATCAGTATGAGCTTGCGAGTGCTCGCCCAGCTTGAGCGCTACAAAAACTGGATTAACTTTGCGAACTACAAAAACCCTCCGGCAGAAGTGAGGCAGAAACTCAATTTTGAACAGCTTCCACGGCTTGTAATGATCTTTGCAAAGGATCCAAGTCGGAAAGACGTCAAGAGCGAAGATAATTTACAAACGGCTCTCTATAGGGGCAAATTTGCCATTGATGAGTTAAGAGAATTTTTGGATACGGTAAATATAACGAACGCATTGAAGCAAATCCACTAATTTTGACCCTCATAGTTCTTGCCCACTGAAATAAGAACATTGACTCTCTCGCAGATGATTCCTCAAGTAGATATCCCTCAAGATTTTTATCTCCTATGCCAAAACAAGCACATACCATGTGCTATTGGATTGATCGACGGTTATTCAGTAATGTGTCTTTTTAGTAATATTCTCTAAAACGAATATTCACAATATAGGCGAACGATGGAGCAAAGACGAGAGTAAAACGCGAGTTAACAGTGCTAGAGAGCGTTCAGAGCGATCTTAGCCATAAACAGCTGACTTTCGTGTGGGTCGACGCGGCCTGCCATTCTGAGCTGATCTCGAATCTTGGTGTATCAGCTGAATTTCCATCGATAGTTTACTACGAGCCTCTGTCGAAAGTGTAAGAAAAAGCTCTCTGCATAATGCCAACTTATTTTTGATAGGCTGATTCAATACTCAAGCTCCTTTGATTCTGACAAAATCGTTGATTTCCTGGAAGAATCGCTCAAGGGTTCATCAGTACAGTTCATCAAAACCCTAGCAGAGGTCCCTCAGTTAGAACAGAAAAATTGCGCAGAGTTCCATTCAGCACGAGATCCACAGATCCTCAAGAAGCTCTCTCCGAAATCTCAGTCTTCTGCAGAGAAAAGCAATACTAAAAAGCCATCAAAGCAAAAATCCTCAGGGAAAGATGAGCTGTAATGTACCGGATTTACATAGTCCATCAGCTTTTTTCTCTAACTCATAAGCAGAGTATTTTACAAATTTGATAAACAGCGTTTTTACCCTGATACCGATATAAAAAGCTCTAACTTTAAAAGGAATCATCATCTCTATCTCTAATCTTAATATCAGATACGAGTCTAACTTATGTAGAGTGTTAAAATTTATTTAGAGTTAATAAAACATGTCCAATACAGTTTTCTCTGTATACTCCCACAGAGAACTCCAGCATCACACGCAGCGGTATCCTCCGCCAGAGCTCACCGGCTCTACTGTGAAAAAAGTTAAGCTTGCTTCTCCTGACACCATGGGCAATTGGAACAACCTGATTGCAAAAACTGAAGCGTTTAGTCCTCCCATCCAAAGGATGGAGAGATCGAGGCGGCTTGAAGAGAACCTTGCCAGCGTCCGTACTATGAATGGAGAATATAACGTATTTTCCTCTGATATATTCCATGGATTGCAAATTTGATTAGTTTGAAAAACCAGAGTCTCCTCACATCAGACTTTACAAACGAGAAACCTCTCCAGAGAACCCTGGCCGTCTTGATAACCTCTACGCGAGAGCAGAGGATCCTAAAGCAGGGTGGAGACCTAGCACGAGAAGGTATTTGCATGATAGAGTGTGATGCGGTTTTTCACAGTTTGAATTAGGCATTTTTCACCGGATCAGTTCCTCGGGCAAAAAATCAACGACATTAAGGACGCCCCTCCAAAGTATCCTTTTTCTCTTTCTTCTGTAAATTGAACTAATAATTCCAGAGTCCACCCGATCAAACTAAAGCAGCAAGAAGGCGAACTAAAACCGCTCCTTCAACCATCCTCAAGTGTAATTCTAACGCATTTGCTATTTTTTTTACTAAAATATTGCGTGTTTCAGGCTACAGATTTCATAAAAACCGCCCAATCTCAAAACAAGAAGTATCTGCTTCAAAGCTCCATCACGACGCTGCCAGGAAGTCCAATCACACTGAAAATGGATATCGGAAACCAACTTGAATCTCCTAAAACTAGCGGGCCAAGCAACAAGACATTAATTAGAGGAATGTATACCTCTGACCAGCTCAGTGAAATATACGGCATAATGGAGCGGAAACCCAAGAGAAGAGACCCTAATGCGAGTTACCCGTTCACCATAGATGTATAAACAGCTTCCAACTTGAGCAATTCTTGAAAGATTTACATTTTCAGGAGTGTAGACAGATTAACCCTCGCTCACCTGGCCTAAAGCGTGCAACTAATGCACCCGATTTCCAGCAGTCGTTGAGAGTTTATGACAGGGAATGGGTATTTTTTCCTTGGATTTTCTTTGTTTAACCTGCTACCTAATATAGAAATCCCCTGAAAAGAGACACGTCGACCTTGATAGGAGCATGCATAGATCGACGCTTCAACTGTGTTAAATACAATTTTGAACTATTGGTTTATAGGAATGCAAGCGAGCATCGCTATATCCTCGTTTTCATTTTCTGATATTTTGTGTAACAAATTTAAGATCATATCAATATCAGATTATTGATTGCTATATAAGGCATATAAAATACAATCATTAGGGAGATAAACCTCGCTAAAAACATTTAGACCTATAAGCAGCTTAGAAACTCTGTTTCAGATTGTACAGATATACACTAGCTTTACTTCTGCTTCTTAACTTGTTTGATTTTTTCATTAGCTAGCTCTCTAAGTTCGTTCAACTCTGTTGTGTCATAGAGTTTCAGTTCGTCTTTGATTCCAGGTCGGGCTGCTATTGCCACCTCAGTATACTCATCGCGCTCTGATCTGGCCATCTGGAACCATTGCTGGCTGGTCACCTTATTGAACGCTTCCTCGGTTAATTGCTGATGCTCGTCTCTAACGGTGTTCTGATAAACAGTAAACCCATTCAATTTTTCATCGACCCATTGGCTCATCATATATTCCGTTGACCCTTCTACTGGAGAAGACTTTTTATATTCACTGCTTGGGGCAGCTTCATGATGTTCCTCCTGTTCAGCAAAGTTGTCCTCTTCTTCCATCTCAAGATTCGAATGAGATTTCTTTCTTTGACTCCCATGTTCGCTGCCGTGCGCACCCTCTGGATTTACATCAGCAGGACTTTTATCCCTCTGTCTTTTCGATTCCGTTGAATAACTCAATCGGTATCTAGGTGAGGTGTCTAACGCGTCTTGATTGTTGCTTTCAGGAACTGCTTTCTCTTGGCTTGATGCCAAATGCTTTGAGAGTCTACTCTGCTCACGCCCATTTGATTGAAGTTGAAAACTAGGCTTAACGTTTCCGTTATCAGAAACCTCGCTCTCTATTTCTTGATTTACAGGATGTTGCGCCTTTGACTCGAACCACGAATTGGACGCTCTGCGGTTGGCGTTCTCTTCTACCATCATATTCGTTGTGCCTTTGGTTCCAAAATCTTTCCAGCTGCCCATTTTGTCGAATAAATTCTCTCTTTCAAACTTTTTTTCGGATGAAGAAGTATTATTTGTCTTTGACTGGTCCGACTTATCAAGACCGAATTTTTGCTTCAGCACCTCCAATAGCGACGATTTCTGAGTGTGTTTGCCATCTAGCGGCGAGGACTTGTTGCTGATGTTATGATGCTTTGCTTGCGCGTACGGAGAATGCTTTGGCGTCAATGATTCTAGGAACGGCGAGCTCGTTTTCTTCTCAGTCTTTCTGATTTTTTCAAGCAGCGTCTCTAGCTTAGGGTCCAATGAGGGAATTTCAGCTGGAGTATCGTCTAATATGTTAATAGCATCGATACGCTCTCGCAACTCTAAGATATCAGGTTAGAAAACTCGAAAACAATATATAACTCACCTTCGAGGATGCGCGTATCCACCATGGTCCCTTTCATTGAATGAGCCTGGCTCTTCATGCGGTCCATTAGATCAAAAATTATCTTCTGAAGATAATCCTCTCCGCTTTCCTTCGGGTGGTTGCTTCGTTTATACAACAATTTAACAAATTTCTCATAATCTCTGAAATTGTTCAGTTTGCTGAGTTCTTTCAAGAGCTCGCCGACTGAAAGGAATGACACTTTGTTCAATTCGTCTTTTTCTTGGATATAGGCTGCCATGTGTTTTTTGATCTCTTCATCTTTTTTAGTTAGTGTTTGAATTTGCCTTCCGAAAAACACAGCAAATTGCTGACGTAATTTTTGCAGGCTTTCTTTTACTTTTTCAATATCCTGATCCAATTTCTTCATCTGACGCTCCGCATGACGCTCGAGCGATCGAATGTAGTCTTTCTTCTCGAATTCTAAGTACTGCTGCTCGAGATTCTCGCTCGGTAACAAATTAGATTGCATTGAAGCAATAAGCTGTGTCTTTTCAACGCTTTTTGTGATTACGTCTCTAATAGCAATCATGTTTCCGCCTCGGGTTTCCTTAGAAACTTGAGGGTCGAGGATACATTTAATACATAGGAGAGCTGGTTGAAAATTGTCTTTTGCGCAAAAGATCTCGACGCCAAAGCCAGGATGTGTTGGGCAAGATATGAGTTCGTAGGAGTAGAGCTCATGTTTCCCCTTTGAAGGGAAAGCGTCCTCCGAAAACATTGAGTTTTCGTTTGGATTTGTATGTATCATCATTTTGAAAAAATTGTTTATAAAAGTGCCGCGAACTTTTAAAATGACAGTATAAAAGAAGAGCAAAAGTTTTAAAATAGTCATATTTTCGCGCGCTTACGGATAAAGAATTGAAAGGAAATCGCGGTAGTTTGTCGGGTAGTTCTGAGATAGCGTATAAAACGTTGTCGAAACGAGAGAGAGAGGTGAATAGTGTAATATACGTTGAAGGATTGTTTAAAAATTTATTGCGCGGAATTTGAGGATCGGCTATATGGTGCAGTAGTATTATCAAATGAAATCGAAAGAGGTTTTAATTCGGGAATCATTCATTATTAATCCTGCGAGAGGTTCTGAAAACACAACAGTGCATCAGACTGGCTTTATCATTATGGGTGTAGGCCAATAATGATGATGCGACGAAAAATATGAAGACATTATCTTCAATACTATCTTTTACATAATGGAATAGCTGTATGCATATTACGGAATTCCACATTCTGTTGAGACCAAAATTATTCATGGAAAATAGAAGGAATATCTTCAAATTGACTCTTTAACAATCTTAAATCCTTTCATCTAATGGAGCTTTAGCCATATTCTTTTCGCAGAGTTAAAAAAAGCGTCCATGTTCCTTAATTGTAGAGAAATCGATGGAAGCTGAGGATGAAAAAATAGAAGGTTTTTTTAATCTTTCATATTTTACCGAAAAATTGGAAAATTGTGGAAAATTGCAGATTAGAACTTTTTAAAACGAGCAAAAGCAGATTCTCAGAAATCTGCAACTCGAAGTCTGCATCCAGAATTTTCTCAAGATAAACCAAATCGTTACAATACAAATAAAGCTGAGTTTTAAGAACTTCTCTTATAGACTAACTTCTTGCTGATACTCTATACTCGCAGAGAAATATGACAATTATTGCAACTTATTTATTAATTCTCAGTGTTCTATGTAATTTTTACATGTTTAACCTTGTGTTTTTTGCAACAACCACATTAGCGTTCTTTGCACTCGAGGGCTTGCCTGATGAGCTTGTGTCTGAGATCGTTTTTATCTCAGAATAGAGAAGTTCAATTAACACATCGTTTAAAGCGTTCATTTAATCAAAATAAAATCAGAAAGTTGAATTGAATTAATGGGCCTCTCAAGGAAGAGTTCTTTATTCTACCTCTCGGTGGTATTGACTGGATTTCTGCTGGTCTCTGTCAACGGAGCCATGGAACCAAGCACCGTCAAGAAATTTCAGACCGGACCTTTCACCTTCTCTCCTGTCGCTGGTACTCACACCACAAATCTCAACGTCTAACTAGCCATTTCCATAGGTATGTATAACTTAACTAACCTCGGCTTCGAAAATGTTACTGCGGGATTGAGCGTCCTTGGCTTCAGTGACTTCAACAGTGATAAATAGTATAAAACTTCGTGAGTATCTCTTAACGACTTTGAAATCGTTTAGCACCGATTTAGTTGCCGTCACTGACGACAATAAGACCCTCTACATCTACATCTGGGATCATGAGAACTGTACTAACCTGCCTTATTGAGTGGACATTAATATTCGCATAGACACCTTCGGCCATTCCCAGAATATCGCATTTGATAACAAGATTTTGAGCGCTATTCCAGGTCCTTTCTGATTTTTTTTCTTCCATACTGAAGCAGAATTTAGTTGATTTGAATTACGACGGTCTCGTTGACCTTCTCGTCATCACTGAGAGCGGAACGACCGGAACTTACACTTACTACGGGTATCTCGGTTCAAAATCAAGCACTCCTTTTGATAGTAACAGCTAACTCTCTCCCCGCAGCGCCTAATCGTATTATTACCTAACAGCAAAAAAGTATTCAATTACCTTCGAATACCCTGCACAACAACCCACGGTAGCTTATTTGGATGACTCATTCAAGTAAAAAGCCTTCAAATCAGCGTTTTTTGATTCATCGCATTATTTCCTATATAGAGCTTACTTTATTGTCATGGACACCAATGGTGCGAGAGTCGCGTTCCATTTTACCGGCACAACTGAACTTACTAAAACAGAGTAAGATTTTCTCAATGTGGCAGGCAGATGATTCTCTCTGTTTCTAGGACTCCTTTCAGCTCTTTTGTCTCTAATGCAACTGGATGCTTGGCTTGGAGCGATGTTTCTGGAGCCACGATCCAAACTCCAAATTTCAATTCTTTTGTCGATCTCAACGGTGACTGCAGATCTGACTTATTCATCATGACTACCCAAAACGGCAAAAACTATTTTGAGATCTGGATCAGACAAAGCGACTCGCCAACGTTCTGTCTCATTGAGAATACCCATGTCACATCGAACGTCGCTTCCCTTGCGTTCGCAGATATAAACGGAGATTCCGGTCTCGATCTTGTCTACATTCAGCAGGATAGCACTCCAACCGTTCATATTATCTACAATCAATTCAAAAACGCCGCAGGAACCGCTTGCCAAGGCTTTAATGCCTCATCTTCGCTCTTGCCTTTCTTGAATTCGACTGATGAAGACAGAAAGAACGTTTATGATGCCTCAAGCAACAATACGGTAAGATTAGCTCTTTCCGGCAGTAGAATTAATATTGTGACAGGCAACTTTCGTATACGCTTTGAGCAACGCAGGAGGCATCCCAGCAACCGCGAAACTCTACTCATATGACGCTACTAACCGCCCACATCAGCTGAGATTCGGCGATATTAACATGGATGGAAACCCTGATCTTTTAGTCACAGTCCTTGAGACAAATGGAACTCGCAAAACCTGGGTCCTCTACAACACCTTGGCCCCTGACAGCAAAAGCCTGAGAATTTTGACCACTGTGAAGCCTGATGATATGGAAACTGATGTGAATGCAGCGATCGACGACAGTGGATCATACTATGGAACTTTCTTTGATTTCGATGAGATTGGGTAATTATTGTCAACCGTGGATTTTGAAAACTGACGTGTTACATAGAACTCAGAGCCTGATTTACGTCACTGGCAATGGTTATTCAAGAATCGAAGGTTATTATAACAATTTGAACCAAGCTTCGTTCTTCCTTAAAGCCTTGGGTCTCAATGGCGCCAAGGCTAACGACTCTGACTTTTATGCGGGAATGTATTTCGGATCCTCTTTTGAATGTGAAGTCACTGATATCAATGGAACGAATGTCCTTAGAAAAGGTATATCTTGCCCATTAAACTATAGATATCTTAACTATTATATCAAAATATAGGAGTTCAGCTGTCTAAAGGATCTTACAATCCTTTGCAACTCCCATACGCTTTCTTGGGACTCGGAAAGACCAATAACTACATTGAAAACTTCGTCTATGGTTACCCAATCACAGGAGTAATAAACTAAACTCTTCGCCTTTCTAATCGATGAAAACCTTAGGACAATGTTCATAAATGGTCCCCTATTATTCCTAACTCTCAATTGATCATCACTCCAACTGGAACCGACGCTTCAAAGTAAATAAGGTGGTTGTGTGCTTAAGCTAATTGATTTTTTATGCTAGCTGGAAAATTGATGTGTTTGTGAAGCCAACAAGCAACACGCTTATTGTCGTGATCACTACCGCAGCTATTCTGTTGATTCTGGGTATGGTTATCTGCTACCTCCACTACAAAGAAAAGGAAGAAGACAAGCAACACCAAGAGAAATATCTTCATTTGCTTGGTTAATAAAATACCATTCAAATCTTTGTTTATTATTAGACTATTTGCAAAGGATAACATTTCTCCTTTATCTACCATTCATATTCAGCATTGCTATTTGATTTTGAAGTAAACCAGCAGTCTTGAGAAGCGAAATTCTAAAATAATTACCCAAAAAAAGAAGAATTTCTGATGGGAATATCTCAGATTAGTATGGACTTCAGATTATGTTTATTAGCTTTTTTGCAAGGGAATACTGATATAGTCTCAACAGGGTTAAACATGTAAAGCAACTTCAATTCGATTACTTTCATCAATGGATATAATACAATTCTTGTGATATAAATCTCAACGGATTACAAGTAATAAAGGTTCCCAGTCCTCGTCTTAGTTTGAGATGATGGTCTTTGAATTTGTCGGTGAACCTAAGATGTAAAGAGTAATTTGAAGAGAACAATTAATAAGTAAGAGGATATCTAATTCTGTATCAAGCGTGCTGATGCACAATAGACACCAGCTATGTAATGGTCCATAGGGCTGCGCCTCAAGAAAGGTAAGTCAAATACAGCAGTTTTATCAAACTCAGGCCTTCTCGCATCCGAACATAGCTAAATCCACCTCAATATTATGGCAGATCGCTATCATTTGGCTAATATTCATCATTATGATCAGGAATTATTATCATTCCTGCTAACTGCTGTATCCAAACGAATTTCCTTTCTTTCAGCTCTCAGTTTGGATCCATTTTCTCTTTTCAAATCAATAAAGTCAAATTAAAATAAACTTTTTCCCTCTTCTACTTAAATAAAATTCAATATTCAATGTATTCGATTGTCTACCTAGCACCTACTCACTCAGCTTTCCAGTAAAAGATTAAGAAATTGTTGTCATGCGATCGCTTTTAATCGCTTTTAATGAAGAAAATATTATTTTACACAGATTGCTGAATTGCGCTTGTTATTTATCATTGTTGTAATGCTTAATTCTACACACAGCTATAACATAAACTCATACAATTTATATGAATAAATTGCTAGGGAATACATCTAGCCTAGGTGCTCAAAAAGGTTATCTTTGCTCGGATTGGGGTTGCTCTTTTGCTTCTTCTCAGCCTCAGAGAGCCTCGGAAAATCATCTTTATTCACCACCACCCCAGGATCCTCTGCTGGTTGCTCCTGAGTCTCTCCTTCAGTCACATCGTTGCCTTCACCTTGTTTTCGCTCTTCCAACGAAGACTTTTCATCATCGACAACAACATCATCAGTGACGTGCTGGAGGCTTTCATTTTCAACTTTCAGTTTCTCGTTTTCCTCGAGCGACACATTGGCGAAGTTCGACTGACTCTTCTTGAGTTTCTTCACCGCTGATTCGGCGTACTCTTTCTCCCAGAAATGCACCATAATGTTCTTATCATAGACTTTCTCGATATAGAAATGTCCTTCGTAATCTTTCAGCAGACTCTCCAACTCATCAAGACTGTCGAAATCAGTAAGATTGAAGAATCTAAGGCTCGCCTCGAAAGGCAGGATCTCTGGGACGATCTCTTTCTTTTCGATTTTCTTCAGATATTCGCTCAATTTCACGTTGGGAATGATGGTGTCGTCGCTAGAGGTAATAATGACTACAGGATTAGCATAATTGAGATGGAACTCGAGGCCGAGTTTGTAGTGCTTCGAAAGCAGGACCTGAAGTAATGTTTTCTTTGAAGGGTTACGGTCATGAAGCGGGAACGTGGTGGTTTTCTTCCCTTCCTTTAAGAATTTCTCGATGAAAGCTTCGACTTTCAAGAGGAAATTAACGTCAGCCTTGGCGATTCGGACGATATTGGCTGGGTAATAGACCTTTTTACTCGAGCCTTTTGCGAACAAGGCGCCGAAGCGCTGGGTGTTGAGGCAAGTTTTGTCGCATCTGAGACTCTTATGCTCGAGTTTATGCGTGGCGCCGCAAGGGACAAAGGTCTCTCGGTTGCCACATTCACAAACCAATCGGATTTCAACCTTGCATTTCTCGGTTGGGCAAGGGTTGTCTGGATGGCATGGAGCCGCGCAAGGGTGTCCGCAGACTCTGAGCTTGCTGCATCGTTTGCCGCATCCGATCTTTCCTTTCTCCCAGTCGCATTCTCCTTTGTGACAGACAACTCCGCATTCGTGGCCACAGGCGAAGACGTTGTCGCATGGTTTACCGCAAAGGACTTCCATGCAACATTTGACGTTCTTGACCTTGCTTCTGCCGCAGTTGCAGGTTTTTTCAACGAGTTCATGGCATGGTGGACAAGGGTCATAGTGACATTTGAGGAGACATGGGTGGCCACATGGTCGAGGGCGAGAGCATGGCTTAACGCAGCTGGGAGGTGGGGTTCCGCATTGTAGCGGTGGATTCTTCACGGCGGCACCGCAGGTGCAGGATAAAGGCTGGTTGATGATAACTGGGCAGGGTGGGCAGTTTCCGAGATGGCAGAAGAGATCGCATGTGTGCTTTCCACAGCTAAGTGGCTTTTCGCAGGTCTTCACACAGAGGTGTCTGCCATCGGGGTCATTCCCTTTCACCGCATTGCAGCAGGTGGTGTTGCATTTATGGACTCCGCAGGATTTCATCTTCTTGCAAACTCTTTCACAGGTGAAAATGCGATCTTCTTCTGTTCCGTGAGTCGCTAGGCAACACTCGATTTTCCTTTTAGATTTCTCACAGCGGCATTGCTGTTCCACTAGCTCCTTGCAATCCGGGCAGTCACCGACGTGACACAACGACTTACACATGTGCCCACAAGGAAGCTTCTTCCCGCAAGGAAGCCCGCAGGAAGGAATTGGATCAAGGCAGCTTTTTCGGTTTCCAGCTCCTAGTGCACTCAAAGGAAGCTGGTTCTTGCAAGGACAGGTTTTCAACTTATCAGGGGTGTAGGGGCAGGTCTTGCAAGGGCCATCGTGGCATATGTCCACACATTTATGGTTTCCGCAATTCAGAGGCTTTCCGCAGATCTTTTCGCAAGAAAAGACCTCAATTCCGCATTTTAGAGCTCTTTCTTCCTTGCCACAAAAGCAAGTTCTTAATTGAGTTTCTTTACATGGAGGGCACGGACCCTCATGACAGTCTAGACTGCATTTATGCTTCTTGCAGCCTAAAGTTTTCTCGCAGACGTCACCACAGACGATTCCGGTGTCCGGTTCGCTGCATTTCACTTGAACCCTCTTCTTTCCACAGTAGCAAGTTTTGGTCTTTCCGAGAAGGTTGCAGGGAGGACAAGGGCCTGGGTGGCACTGTAAATTGCAAGGATGCACGCAAGAAGCACCTCTCAGCTTCCCGCATATATCCCCGCATGAGTGGGGTGTCGAATAGGAGTCGTGTTCAGGATTTTGGACTTTCCCACAATAGCATTTATAAACAGGCATTTCCTCGGAGTAGCAATAGTTGCACTTAGGGCAGGTCCACATATAGAACTTCAGCTGGCCTCCCTGCTTCTTTTCTTCCTGTTTATTGATCGGGTTGTTCTCAACCCATTGCTTGATGCATCTGAGATGGAAAGGACCGTGACATCTCTTACAGTTCCAAATGCTTGCGTCAGGTCTGATATTATTGTAGCAAATTGCGCATTCGATTTTTCCTGAAGTAAGCTTTTCTTGAAGGATTTCCGCCAGGTCAGCTTGATTGAAGTCAATCTCGCTGCCTTCAGTGGTGGCGGTCATGACGCTCGAGGTTCTGTTATCTAATTTCGGTATCTCTTCGAGAGTTTCGGCGTCATTATTTTGATTTTTTTTGCCTCGACCGGTCTGGTTGCCAGCACGGTTGTTGGCACCTCCTCTTCGTTTACCAGAAAACTCCTGTCGCTGAGGTTCTGCATCATGCTCGCTCGAGTCCTTATTCGGGCCGGCGTTCCTTGCCTTCTGGTTTTTCTTTTTGGGTGGAGCCTTCTGCTCCTCGTATGGGTAGTATTGTTCGTCTTTTTGGGACCCATAGCCATAATTGCTATCTTTCTGGACGTATTTGCTGTCGTATTGCTTCTGGTCCTTGTATTTATGGGAGGTAGAGTCAGCGTACTTGGATTGGTTGTACTGCTGATTCTTTTTGGTGTTTCTATTATCCTTGTGGGGAGGCAAATCCTCTCGAGACTGTTTGGACACGTCGGATTTAGAAACGAATTGAGTACTCGTAGTACTGAGGGGTTTCGAGTCCTTGGACTCTTTGATGGAGTCAGGAGGACCACCTCCTGGCGGGTCTGCAGAGTCAGACTTTACGACGTAGACAACTTTCTGTCTTCCTTTTTTCATGACTTTTATTATTAGGTCTACAAGCAATAGCTTAAATACCCTTTTAAGCCCGATAAGAAATTTGTTGTCAGATCGATTAGCCAATTAGAAAATTCTTATTGTTCTTAGCGACAGGAAGTAGGGTGATTTGGGAGTCTGATTTTTTGGCCGTTTCTGATAAGATCAGTAGGATTTCGAAATTGTGAATCTGCTTCTCATGAAATTTTGTTGACTGGGAGTCGAACACTGAGATTATTTAATCAAAAGAGGTCATAAAATAGGATATATTATCATCTTAGATCATTATTAGGTTCAGAGCCTATCGGCAATCGGTGGACTACCGTTGAGGGTCCTGCCAAGCTAGAGAAGGAGATAACAAGCGGAAGAGGTTGGATTTGTCAGAGGGTAAGTGCGGAAATAGCTTTTGTTTAATGTTGTTTGATAGTGATAAAGGAGCGAAATCTGGGAATCAGCGAAAGCATTCGTGGTTTAGTGGTAGAATGCAACGTTGCCATCGTTGCGACCCGGGTTCGATTCCCGGCGGATGCACTTTTTTTACATGAACTTTTGTTTTCAATAAATAAGATTTTGAGAGAATGTTCTCCAGATGAAAGCGAAAATTTTAGAAACAATGGAAATGTCTTTTTTTAAAAAATAATTATATAAGCCTTAACCTCCTCAGTAAATCCTAATAAATCTCTATCTAGAGCTCCACAACCGTATGCTTATCTCGATAAAAGCACTCAAAATTAGCTTTACTCAGATGATCGACATTCAATATTTCAAAACAGTTTTGTGAATATAGATATCAAGTGTAACAATTCACAAAAACCACCACAATTCAAAAGATATCCATGCAATGCGAAATATTTTCTTACATGGCCAATTTAGTCCAATTTGATGATCCTTTGCTGGATCATTTCCACCGCCTTCGCATAGTCAGTCCTAACCATCAGTACCGTCACCAACGCCAGCATTGTACCGATTCCTATTCCCACTCCAATCCATAACCCCAGATCATACCATCCAGCGACCGTTCCAAGTGTAAATTCAAATATCAGCCCAACCACATAATACGAAAATATAAACGCGAGAGATCCAATCTTCTCTCTTCCAATGCTTTTCAACGAAGACACCACTGTCGACCGCACGAAATCCATCGGCAGAATAAAAACTACAACTTTCACCAACTCCAATCCAGCAGATATAATAGCATCGTCAGTTGAATAGATCCTCAATATCTCCTTCCTCCAAATCAAAATGCAAGCGTCAATGAACAGCGCATATATAAAAGCGATCATAGCGGAATAAACGACGCACCTTTTGATAGCAGGAATATTCTTTTGTCCGATATACGCTCCTGCATACGTAGTCGCCACGATATTCAACCCAAACATTGGCATCATAACGATGGACACGATATTAGATATCACTACTTGGACATTGACTTGCGTAGCTGAGTAATTCGCTCCGAGCAATGTTAAGATTTGCCATGCGATCTGCTCAAGGTAGAAGAACGTCGCGATGATTATTTCTATTTTCAGCTGCGGGAAAAGCTTTTGACAAGACTCCTTCTTCGGGTAGAAAAGACCGTCGCTCTTCGAATGCCAGATCCACAAGTGAAGAACCATCATGGTGACCAAAGCCACCAAGGTAATTGAATAAGCGAGGACTACCCCTCCGATTTCAAGGCCGAGGTCGATGACGAAGTATCGACATAAAATGTAGTTCAATGGCACACACAAAAATTGGAAAAACATCAATGGGATATAATTATGAGTGCTTACGTAGTACGTTCTTATAACTTCAACTAAGATCAGCGGAATGAGAGTGATGACGGCGTATTTACAATACAACGAGGCTTGCACTGCGATATCTTCATCGACTTGGAAGGCTTTGAAAATGTAATAAGAGAACGCGAGCAGTGGAATTTCGATAATCAAAAAGATTAATCTCAGAAAGAATCCTCGATGAAGGCATAATCCGAGCGTGGTGAAGTTACCGGCACCGAATGCTTGAGAGCATAAAGTGATGGTTCCTTGGCAAAGACTGCTGATGACAGCGGTGCAGACGATGGTGTACCATGTACAGCCGATTCCGTATCCGTCAATTACAATTGTGGATGCGGATCTTGAAAGCAAGACGAGACCGATGGTGCTGTATAAGTAGAAGCCTAAAGCGTAGATGAAGTTTGGAAAGACGTCATATAATATATTCCCAGTGTCTTTCCAGAAAGAACCTGTAATTTTTTGAGAAACTGGATTGATCTTTAGGGCTGACTTCTGGTCAGTTGTAGTAGATTCGGGGATGAGAACTTGCTCGTCTTCGACAGGCTCGGGTAGCATGAGATTTGATTTTGAGGAATGAATGACAATATATTTTTATTTGATATCCTGGCTTAAGGTCCAGAGTTAGCGCATTAACTACCGTAAAACGACAATAGTTAACAAAACGGTTTTTTTCTCGTATGTGATTGAATCGAAATTGAAATAGAAACGCTCGCTCATAATCTTTCTAGATATGTTAGTTCATGGCATAATGGAGGTGAGTGTGAGGAGGTAGTGCTATACGTTGTGGAAATAGTACTTCATTTATAAATTTCCAAATAAACTTTTCATTCATTTAGCGGCCATTTACCTCTGTATATTAAGCCCAAATAATATAAATAACCTTCGGAGAATGGTTTCTATGCCTTAGCTCAAATACTTATTGCAGAAAATTTAGTGGAGTGTTGATATTATAGCAGTCTGTCGGGGGCAAATTTCTAGGGGTGATTTGAATGAAATGTATTTTTGTTTGTGTTTTTGCAGAAAGCTATCAAATATGCTCTCTCTCAGTTTTTACTCTGTCAAAAATCGCTTTCGCATTATTTTTGCAGTTTGACCCGATTTAAATCAATAAAACACTTTGATGTTGAAGGGAAGGAAACCTTGCATCCAGAAAAATCACAACAAAAAAAGGCTGAATGTCATGATTACTTAATCCACAGTCATTTTCACATGATAATTAAGGGACAATCTCACAAATTGTGCAGGGATGCGCTTGGCCAATAGAGTTTTTCCCTTGAAGGATTATGAGACGCTTCTTAACTATTTGCTATTACATATGAGTAGGTGTGATGATTAAGTCTCTTTCACTGAATAGTTGCTATGATATATATTGACGAAATGTCATAATTTGTGTTCCAGCTGGAGATAAATCTAAATGCCACCTTATATTTAATGATGGACCCTCCCATTACCTTCAACTTCAATCGAGTTGTCATTAATACTCACCCACTATCACTACACTAGCCGAAACAGCTACAAAAAAACGCGAAATTTCAGAAAAACCGTCTCTCCAATATATTTATCAGAGATAGTTCCAAAAAGATCTTACTTAGTTCTCAAATAATATTAAAACCTCTATCTTAAGGTCTTTATCTCGACATCAATTTTAAACTAATCTGGCATCTTCGTGAGGAACTCGGCAAAATATAACCCATTGTGCCTTTATTTTATATCATTGAAGGGCGTTTGCAATTGAATAACAATAAAAATGAGACAATTAATTTCGAAAGAATCCGAAGAGATCCGAAACGCTATCCCACATTCAAGCAAAATTAATAAATCTGAGTGATTAAATTGAAATCAGCAATAATTTCTGATTTATAAAGAAAGCACTATCCGATCGATTACAGCTCAAATTAATGGGAAATTGCGGACATAAAGCGAAACTAAACGTCTCCGACTCGATTAACTCGGTTAGCACAAGTTATGTCAACAATCAGATGAATAGTTCCTTCAAATGCCCTCAATGCAACTTTATCTTTACTTCAGATATTACATTAGCCGTGGTAACCCACATTCTCCTTCTCTCCCCTTATTTCATCACTCAGTTCAATAACCACATTCAAAATTGCGGAAAATCCGTTGGAACTGTTGGTCTTAATGATTCGTTTTCCTCAACCATTGCGAATAAGCCTAAAATTTCAGAAACAATCATCGGTAATTGTGTAATTGGCCACACTCTTACAACAATTTTGCTTGACAGGCAATCCTAATATAAAAAAAAGCAATGAGCCATTCGAGTGGATAAAGAAAAAGACTAAGGATAATCGATCTGTCTGGACCAAGCAATCGAAGAAACTAGGTGAGCGTTATTTAAACTTCCAAGTATCTCATTATTATATCGATTTAGGAGGCCGTGCAGAGAAATACTTGGCAGATATGACTAGTATGTCCTTGGAAGAGATCAGCCTCCTGAGCTTTGAAGAAAAACGGACATGGTTTAAAAATGGTCTCGAGCTCTTACGGATTCCTTGGACTGAAGGCGCTGATTATGTCCGAGCTGACAAAATGTCGCTGCTTGAATCTTCAGTGGAAACGTTCTGCAACTGCAATCTTTTTAAGGTAATGCGGTTTTTCCGAAAAGTCCTTTTTAATAATATGTGACAGGAGGTAAAGATCGAGTTTAAAGGCGATGAGAAAGTCAACGATGCTGGAGGTTTGATGAGGGAATGGATGAGTTTAGTAGTTAAAGAGCTTGTTAAACCAGAGATCGGTATGTTATTGTTGGAATTGCCTAAAATTTAAAGTGCAAAAGGTCTGTTTGTGAAGGCTGATTGCGAGGAAGTCATCTACGTGATCAATCCTAAATCTTCTGACACAAAAGAGACTCTAAAGCTTTACGAATTTGCTGGGAGGGTGGTTGGCAAAGCGATTTTCGAACGGATAACTCTGGATATTCACTTCGATGACTGTCTTTTAAAAGCTCTTTCAGAAAAACAAATTACACTTGATGACCTAAAATCCATTGATTCCCCAGTAACAACGCAGTTTGCTTCTCTTTATTTAACTTCTCGTTATTTAACTTCTCACTTAGTTGTATAACTCGCTGATGTATTTACAAGAAAATACGATCTCAGGCTCAGATTTGTTCGAAGAATATTTCGTTCTGCCTGAGCGAGGAGACAAGGTTCTGGAGCTTTGTCCTAAGGGTGCACAGAAGCTAGTGACTGATGAAAACAAACACCAATACATCAAACTTCTGTAATACTGCTTATTTTTTTAATTTTTTTGAAAGAAAAACTTACTTATTGATTTATTTAGTGTGAAGTGGTATGGAAAGAGGCGAATCGAGAAGAAAATCAACGCTTTCATCGAAGGAGTCTCAGCGGTAAGTTCTCGCCTCCTGCTGATTTTGAAAATATGTGATTTAGTGTATTCCTATTGAAATGCTGAGTGTGTTTGATCCTCGCGAGCTCGAGTTGCTGTTGAACGGCGTGCCTTTTATCGACGTTGACGACTGGGAAAATAACACGACTTATAAAGGCAGTTTCTACAAAACCCATAATGTGATAAGGTGGTTCTGGAAAATTTTGAATGAGATGAGCCAAGAAGATCTAGCGAAACTATTGCAATTTTGTACGGGATCTTCTCGGACTCCAGTCGAAGGCTTCAGGTACTTCATCCGTTGTTAATTTGTTTAAAATATCTGTGATACATAGAGCATTGGAAAGCAACAGAGGCACAATAACTAAATTTTGCATCGAGAGCACAGCTTATGAGAGGGGCCTGTCACTGATCACTGCGCATACGTGCTTTAATCGTCTTGTTTTACCAATATATCCTACTGAAGACCTGCTGAGGAAAGACCTGGATTTCATAATCCGAGCCGATTTTCGAGGAGTGTTTGGCCTAGATTAACATCTGCAGGGATGGTTTGAACGCCTGAGATGTCTGCAATTGCCCGAAATGATATATATTTAATTAACTACTTATCTGCTACTGCAGCCTTGCTGAGTCACTGCGGATCGCTTGCACTTTAATTCAAGGCAGCCTTATATAAATAATCAATTTGGAGTGTTTTCATGGCGCTGACAGTATATTATTTTGTCTATAAAACTGACTTTGTGCTTATATCATGCATAATTTTTTCTTTTTACGTATGCTACTTTGCATATGTCATTTGAATAAATTGATTATTTGAGAAACTAGATAATTCTACTCATGATAGAGAGAAGTTGCTGAGAAATTTTGCTTGGTCATCTCTTCAATCACTTAATTTAATCACCAGATTATTTAAATCGAATGATAGAATTCAATAATGACGAGAATTTTTGGAGGCTTATGGCTCATTTAATATTCAAAGTACAGTTCAGGAAATTGCCCAATAGTAACACTAGTGCCATTACTTGATCCATTACAGGTGAGAAAATAGACTTTGATATCCGCTCCTTCGACTTCAACCATGGTTTTTCCGCATTGGCCTCGCGGTGCGGGATTTCCTCGTTTATAATTACTCACAATTGAATAGGTTTTGTCCGCGAGGGTATCGACAGGATGTTCAAACATCAACGGATAAATCCCTTTTTCTATTCCAAGCAAATCTTTTCGCAACTCCACTTGTTGCGAAATTATGACAACTCCAGTACTATCTGTACCTTTAACAACATTAATCTCCCCCCTCTAATTTGTCTATTTCCGGAACATATAGGCCAATCCCAGTAAGTTGAAGGTCAACGGTCGTTTTAAAACCGACGGCATC
>ENA-UOTX01000631-UOTX01000631.1-compost-metagenome-genome-assembly--contig:-NODE-631-length-34851-cov-5.085840_pt1 | contig 34851 bp, 11 predicted proteins | sample MGYA00238143_ERZ746982 | MGnify/ENA primary metagenome ERZ746982 (study PRJEB28758, sample SAMN06268862) | compost metagenome | isolation source: single cell | place: USA: California, Emeryville, Joint... | reverse complement strand
TTAAAGACTAAAGAAGCTCCTGAGAAGATAATACCCTCAAAGAAGAAGATAAACCTTTCTCCTTTGAAACAGGGCGATCCAAGCTCCATTCAAAAACTACCCATACAAAAATCAAGTTTACAAGGAGAACTCAAAATTGAGGATTCGAAGGCAATAAATGCTTTTAAATTGAGAAATCTCGCGAAAACTCAAAAAGAAGAACCTCCTCAAGAATCCATATTGCCTCAATTCGTGAAACAGACGATGGAAATCCAGTCGAAAAAGAAAGGAAAGAAGAAAAAGAAGAAGAGAACAGAGAAGAATAAAATATACATACTGAGTCTTGACCTGTGGTAACATCTTTTTAATGTTCCACATAGGGATCTCCCTGAAGACGAAGAGAAATCAAAGGGGAAGCAGAAAAAATCAGATCCGATCCAGGAGACCAAAAAGACTCTAAAAAAGGGTCTAGTTCAAGTCTTGAACCTTGAAGGTAGAGCTGGGAGTAAAAAAGGTAAGCCAATGAAACTGAAGCAGGATCAGACCCCCGACACTGAAGCGGCTACAGATTCAAATTGTATAAAATTCTAATTAGGTTCAAGTCCCAAACTAATCTCATTATAATGATTGGTTAGAACCTCCCATTGCAAATCAGCGTCAATTGTTCTATTATTGAGACAAATTTTTACTATATTTAAAACAGGAGACGACATTGAGTCCAAGCATGAGCTTCAAGGTCTTTTACGCGTTCATCTTGGTATTTTTCATCGTAAATTTCATCACGAGCCTGCTGCAGATTATTCTTTTTGATGGCAATGGCAATGGCAATCATATGAAAATATATGTATATCTCAACTCTATCGTACTCTTCTTTGCAAAAATTGGAGTTTTCGATTTTGTTACCTTCGAGATCAGCGGAAATCTTCCCCTAGAGCTAAAATACCCTTTCATTATTTCATCCTTCTCTTTTGTTCCTATAATACAATTTCCACAGTTCGTCTATGATTGGCAAACGTGCAATAATCATAGTGTTCTGTTTGAACTTGATTTTGTATTTATCATGACCAGTGTTATAGGTGTTTGCTCCCTCTGCTTGTTTGGAGGATTTCTTTGTCTAATCTTTTTGTTCTCAAGATGCAAAATTCCCTCAAGGACTGAAAGCAATCAGAAATGCATTCTATTTCATTGGTTTTTGCTTTTTGATGGCTTTGACTGTGATCGCATTAATAATGCAATTTACTCAGATGAATTCCTTCGTAGCGGGTTTCTTTTTGGATATTTTTGGGTTCTGGGGTTTCTTGATTTCAAGCTTCGTCGTTTATCTGCTGAGAAGATGCAAGATAATTGAAGTTTTCAGGACAATGCAAGAACTTGAGGCAGAAGAGAGAGAAAGAAAGAGATCCTCTACAACGGCCCAGTGTAAAGAAGGGCGAGCTGCTCTTAGTTATACAAACGATTAAATGAATCAAAGTCCGAGCTTGAGATAAAGCTTGAGCGGGCAGAAGAAAATGTATGACAAAGAAAAATTTGGGATAGAACTCGAGTCTTGTAGAGTAGATTTGAGAGTATTAAAGGATGAAGATAAGGAGAAGCTAAAATTTTCCTATCAAGTTTGATAATTATTTATTTGAATTGAAATTGCCTATTTATTTTATTTATTCCGCAATGTATCATTAATTGTTTGTTTTCATCAGTGAAATGGAAATCTATTATTTTTGTTAGACTCTCCAAGTGATGAAAGGAAAGAAACTTGTAATGTTATATCGTTCGTAAATTCAATTTGTAGCATGAGACGATAGAAAGTAAAAGAGCATTCATTCATTACAAAAACAAATACCCACCAAAAAAGGCATTAATCATTATCTTTAGTTGATTTTTTTTTTTATTCTGTTTATAAGGCTAACTTCTTCGCTTTCGCTGCTAAATCTTTACGGTTATTTTCAATAACTTCTAACTCTCCGACAAGGTCTTCAAACAAATACTCCATAACTTCGTCTGAAAGACCTTCCTTGAATTTTTCAAAAGCCTCTTCAATATCGTGCTGTAAATCAGGATTTTGTTCTACAAAGTTATCTGGCTCGTCAGCGCTCATTTTATGAAGGAACATCGGTAATAAATCTGCAATTCGTGTTGGACCTGTGCTATAAATAGAGTCGCCTTCCTTGCTTGACTTACCCAATCGATTCAAAAGCATACTTTTGGCTTTTTCAGCCAGCGTGCTGGTGAGAGTTATCATCTTCGCTTCAATTTCTTGCGCAGTCATTTTCCTCAGAACCATTTCTCTATACTCACTTGTAGCCAGTATTGAGAGCATCTCTTGATATCCGTCGATAATCGATTGGTCATTTATCGGCTTCTTGTCGAATAATGAGAGTTTTTGGGTTCCATCTGAGGCAGCATGATGGAGTAGAATCGTTGCAACCGTTCTGGAGTCAGCTCCTTTCACCTTCTGAACAAGCTTGCCGATTTCTCTTTCCAAATAATCTCGATGACTTGTAAACTTCTTTTGTCGGATCTCTGTAGAAGTCTGGAATTCTTCCAGTTGCTTAATTTCAGCCTCATTCGGGTACGAGGCTTTAAGCATCTCATCATGTTGATGTTTGAAATTTAAGCGGTCACTCATAGCAAGATTTTCCTCTATTTTGTGGAGTGTAGCAAGATCTCTTCTTGGAAAGAACTCTTGAGTCTTAATCTCGTCTAATATCTTAGTAAGAGCGTATTGAATAATTGCATTCGCCTTTTCTTCCATCGGATTAACAGCTGGACCTTTTCGTTCTTCAGATTCCAATCCCATACCCTCTTGCCAAGATATTTCTTCAGTATCTTTAGATGCTAATATGTCTGCTTCCTCTTCTTCCTCAGGTGTCAAACTTCGCATCAATACTTTATCTCTAGGAGTGCTCTTGCTCTCCTTTTCATCTCTCAGCTGCAAAGATTCTTCAGACTTTCCAGTTTTCTTTTTCGATTCTTCTTCTGATTCATCTTTGATAAGAATATCACGAGAAGGTTTTTTGTCAGTTGGTCTATCAGAAGGCAATTCTAGCTCTTCTGTGAATTCAGGAATGCTCTCATCAATCGAAGCTGCAGACTTCTCGCTTTTTGTTACAACTTCCTTTTTCGGTTCTTCTTTGAATTTTTGTCCAGTGCTCTTCTCCTTTGGAGTGGACTCAGCATTCGATAGCTCATCAAAAGAGTCCAAATCATATTCCTCATCCTCATCATCTTTTGTGGCTTTCGTTGGAGCCTTTTGCTCCTTTTGTTGCTGTTGTTGTGGCTGCTGTTGCTGAAGTGGGAAGAACGGTTTCTTATCTTTTTTGTATGGGTTCTTCGTAAAGCTTTCTCTTTTCTTTGGACTAACGATCTCATCATCATCAGGGACGATTTCTTCATCAATCTCTTCTTCAATTTCATCAGAATCCTTTTTGGGGGTTTCTTGCTTTGGTTCATTCGCTTTTCCTCCAACTGAGAAGGGAAGTTTCAATTCAACTTTTTTAGTAGGAGCAGTAGTAGCAGGTTTCAACTCAAGCGGCTTTGGTTTTTCTTCTTCTTCGAGCTTGTTAGTTTCAAAAGTCTCTTCAGTTTTAGTGGTCGCTGAAATAGTAGGTTGATCCCTCTTTGGGAATTTGAAACCTTTATACTCGCCTGTGCCAAAAGGTTTATTGTCTTTCTTTATGTCAGACGGTTTCAAGAATGATGTAAACTTTGAGGCATTGGTGTCTTCATCTTCTTCAGAGAGAGGTGCAAATTCTTCTCCAATATCTTCGCTAACAACGTCTCCAACACTGTCCACTTTTTCAAATGGCGAGTATGGCTCTTGTGCTGTTAATTTGGTACCGGCACTCACTTGAGGTTTTGGTTCGAATTTCGGGAATGTCTGAGTGGCTGACTTATTATCTAGAGTCGGTTTCGTTTCCAGGTTGGATTTGGCAGGTTCTGTCTTCTTGACATCAAAAGGTTTTTTTTCTTCGAGATTGTTCTCTATCTTAATCGGCTTATTATCTCCAGGGAGCGTCAGTGGCTTGGGTTCCAAAGTTAGAGGTTTCTCCTCTATCTTTTCAGGCTTTGCTTCAGGTTTTATCTCAGGTTTCTTCTCAATGATTTGAGTCTTCTTCTCTTCTTTCTTTTCCTCAACCTTCTTTCGATCCTTAGGCTTGATTTGTATTTTTTCGCGTCGAATTGACCTACTGCTTCTTGAAGATCTGCTGACATTATCTTCACTTCTCGCACCTAGAAGAGCCTGGGTTATTATCTTCAATTGATCATTTATCTCTTTGATATCCTTCTCCATTTTTTCTTGCTTCTCCAAGAATTTTCTACCCAAATTAGTCTCGAGCGGATTGCTAGGAGGTATTGCTATTGGTCTACTTGGATTGCTTCGGTTGTGTAACTGCACAAACAATTCAATCTCCTTGCGGTTATTCATTGAAGTCACATTACGCTCAAGCTGAGAAACTTTTTCTGTCAACTGATCAATGTAATCAAACTTTGTAAGTTCTCTCTTAAAATTAGCATACAGAATCTCCGCAGTCCGGCTCGGCTCTTGTAAAAGCTGATAGTTAATTGGTGGTCTGAGCTTTGTCACTTCAACATAATCATTTGATTCGCTATCAGACATGCTTTCTGTTGCCTCTTGATTGAATCTGCGACCTAAATCCTCTCTAGCCGGAGAAATTTGGGTCCTCTGTGTTTCTTTGAAGCTGCTCAACTTTGCCTCCTTTTCCCTCTTTTTCTCTGACTTCTTCTCTGTCATTTGATTTGCTAAATAGCTCTCAGGTTCTTTAGAAGATAACTTATTATTTTCTTTAACTTGGGTGTCTATATTAAGGAGATCTTTGGAGCTTTTTTTCAGAATTGAGCGTGCAGCTGTCTTCTGTGGGCTCGCTTTCAGGGGAGATGCATTACTACCCGAGTCATCATAAGAGTCAAATTTTTCGCTGTAGATTTCTTCAGGCAGATCCTCCTCAATTGATTTGCTCAAGTTGGTCCTTTTAGCAGAAGGTCTTTCTCCGATATGTTCCGAGATGCTGTCTGACAGAGGCATTTCTTCCTGAATTGATTTGCTTGAATCATAGCGTTTGAGACCATCTTTCAAATGCGCAGATTTCGAAGCACTAATGGAAGCTCTGATACTTTCCTCAATCGCATCATTTGATTTTTGGTACTTTCCGATCGATTCGGTAATAGGCAGCGATTCTCTAATTGATTCCTTCACAGCTGAAGTTCGCATGCTGTCCTTTCCATAATGTATCGACTCAGAGACCGATCCAGATTCATCCTCAAAGTTCTGGCTGTATGAGTCATCGTCCTCGTAGTCCTTCTCTCTTGTCTTTGGACTACTGCCTTTTGCAGTTTTTTTTGGAGAGAATTTATCTGCTGCTGTTGTCTTCGTATCTGCTTTGGGTACTTTATGATGCTCTCTGAATTTGGAAAGCGTTCTCAATGCTTCGATTTTACTCTCATCTCGCATCTTCTTCTCGTTGATCCTGGCCTGGAACAAATCTTCCACTGTGAGACCTTTATGTGTTTTTTGGGGAGATTTTGCTACCGCGTGACCTTCAACTCCCACAAAATTTTTCTCCACGAAAAGCGAAATGACGCTATTTATATCCTTCTTTATTTCAACTGCTGGCTGTGGCTCATAGTAACTCCCGAAGAAATTCTGGACTTTGGTCTGTTTCTCTACTGGTCGACTCTTTTCTCTATGTATATCAAAGGTACTTTTAATATCTGCCTCGGAATATGTTTGCTGAACTCGAGACATCATAAAGACCTCCATATTGTCATTATTTAAGAAAATCTCACGAACCTTGGAGTAGAATGGGTTGGAGAAGAGAGATCTCAGTTGCTCTTCTTTTTTGAGAATCTTTGGATCGATGGTGGTAGTTAGTTTTGGATCATATGCTTCAAATTCAAGCGAGATATCAATAGCATCTTCATTAACTGGTTTATCTAGAGGAATGCTCTTCCCTTGCTTTCTGAAATATTCTTGCACTCTATTATATCTTACTTTGAATTTTTTGCGAGCAAGCCAACCTTTCACGAACTTTTGGATGGTAATAATCGCTTTCAGACGGTCAGAAGGCCCGCTGAGTTTGTGAAGCGATGTAGCCCCTGGTAAATGTCCTTTCGATTTGCCTTCTGGTACGAATGATTTACTTAAATGAGAAGCCTCTGTTATATTTTTAGTCAGTGTATAAAGTTTTGATTTCTTCTCTTTTGCTGGCTCTTCTAATTGGAGCAGTGTTCTAATGAATTCGCCAGCTTCTGAAAATTTATGGAAATCAGATTGTTGAACTTCTTCAACTGTTGTTGAACTCAGATATTCTCTGTATCCCATGCGAGGTTTAGTACCCATTAATGCCTCATTTCTTCGGGTATAGCTCATGGTCTGAGCCATGGCGTGGTCTCTGTTGCGTTCAGGTTGTGATTTCAAGAAATAATACTGCTCTTGATTTCCTGGGAACAAGGGCTTGCTCTCTTCATTTGAATAAGCATTTTCAGTGCCTTGTGAGTTTCTCAAGGGCTCATTCTGCGTCTCTGATCTCTTGCTCTCTTTGGAAGTTTGAATGTCGCCATTAGCAGTGTGAGGACGTGGGGGCAGAGAAGTTGAAGCAGCCGAGTTCTTTTTTTGGAGCTTAAGTGCAGCATCAGCTTTAGGTTTTTGAGTAGCGATGAGACTATTATCCTTCGAAGAATTTTGTGATGACCTCCTTCTTTTCTTCTCTCTTTTTATTGTTTTGGAGAGGTCATTAGAATTCTCAAAATTCCCTGTGTTACGAAGTGATGAAGAATTTGACCTCTGACTATCTCTGAAAAGGTTAGAAGGTCCCCAGGACTCCATAGTCTTCATCCAGGCGTCCTTTTTCATGTTTGAGTACGTTGCCATTTTCGACTTCTGCATTATTTTTCTGTCCTGAATATATAATTGTATGGAGATCAAATAGTCGGTTAGACTCTGAATATGCAAGTTATACAAGTAATTTTTATTAATTTAATTTTCTTCTTAAGAACGTTGTACTTAAATTCAAATCTCTTTAAGAAGAAATCAAAAAGATAAGTAGCTTAAAAGGGAGATGCTGGGCATTTCATTTATCATATACTAAGTATATAGATCTGAATTAAGTAGATACAACTCTTATGAAGTTTCCTGTAGAGTTCAAGAAGCCGCTGAGTTGTACCAATGTTGGAATTGGTACCGTCAGAGTTGGGTTGGCCGACAACTGTCAGAGTTGGGTTAGCGCTAACTCTGACGGTTACACATGTTTTTGCCAACTTTTGTTGCAACTACTTTTAGTAGATGTCGCCTAGCCATAGTTGGCAAATGGTTACAGCGAAAATTTTCAAGTTTCCAAGAATTACAAAATCGTTAGACATCTAAAAAGCCTCGGTTGCACAAGTTTGCAATAGTTACATTAATAAACCTTCAGTTAGCGAAAGGTGTTAATATTTTATCAACCACCTTTCGTTATTACCATAATTTCTTGCATCTTTTCTGGCTTTTCTTTGAATTAGAGTGTGTTTTGTGCCAGAATTGTTAAGATTTTGATGGGGATTCTGCAGTATCTTTCATACAACTTAAATTCCATATGAAAATTATTTCAAATTGTCCTTTCTAAATTTAAAATTCTTGAATCAAAAAGATAAGAACCTCTGTATAAAAAATAATAATAACGAAGAAAAGCATATGGAAAAAACCAAGAAGAAGCTTCGTAGGTACAGACCCTTTGATCAAAGTCTTGTTGAAGGTACCTTACATCTGAAAAAGACCATACTCCTTTCGAACTCTTTGAATGCAATCCCTGCTCGAAGATATACCCACAATTCATTTTCTTATTTCAAAAGCTGGAAGGCCACATCACAAATATGCACGCAGAAGAAGTGGTGATACAAAGAGACAATAGAATCCTAAAAATCAGCATTCTCATATCTTAAAGCAAAGCACGAATGTGCTGAAACTCTTGAGTCATGATTATATGCGTTTTGAACTCGCAGATTTCATCATGAAAAAATTTCTCATTCAGATTTGAAGATAAATGCTCTGTTTTCTTTCAGAAAATTGTCAGCAGTTACATCAAGAAACTCTTCTGGCCTCCTTTTCTGTAACCAGGAAAAAAATAAGTGAAATTGCTGTGAAATGCTATTGCTCCATCTACACGAAAGAAATACCTCGAGCTTCTTTCTCGCACCCCGTACACTTTCGTAGCTGGTACTGGAACCGCAAAGGGGAGGGTTGAATATTTTGCGATAGATACAAAGTATCTTTCTGAAGGTCTTTCGCACAGCTACAAAGCTTATTGGATTACCATTTTATATTCTATAATTTCATTCAAAATGAAGCTTTCATAGCTTTTAGTGGATTTTTCTCGTTCGTATGCTAGCATTAATATAATTCGATATAATGGAATATGCTATATTGAAAGTAAATTGTTGATTCCGAAAGAGATATCATCACAAACATGATGACTCTTTATCCTAGGTTGTGCATTTTTATTTTATTTTTTACCTCCATATAGTATGGCATGACAAGCTGAGCTATACACTTCCTGGATTCTTTCGTGTGGTTCATGATGTATTGTAGCATTAATTATCAATATCAGAGAACCCATCACAGATTGTCAATTTTTAACTTTCAAATTTTTTTTTCCTTGTAATGCATAATAAAATAATTATGGGCTTTTTCTACTCTTTGCTTAATATCCACCGATGATAAAAGGTGCTGAACATTACCTACTTTTCACATTATCTTGACATATGGTTGAGCTATCATCATATCAGCCTTCAAATATTTAAATTTTTTTGGATTTATTGACTTTGTTTGTGAAAATTCATTCTTAATTCAATCTATCTGTGTATCTATCTCATTATGTTTTATGAAAGTTTTGGTTGAACATTTATGTTGGAAATACAAGAAATGCACACACACACATTATGTGCTGTAGAAAGGGTATTTAGTCAGTGAACACAACTCTCACCGCTGGTACTCCTTGAAGAATATCTCCTCCTTTCAATGGTGCCATCATGACATTGAGATCCACATACTTGTCTTCCTTCTATTGTCGTAAAAAAAATTAAGTTATTTGAGAGAGAGAGAATAAAATTACATCAACATCCAAGAGATCACTGAGCTTCGAATTCAGCACACTTTCTTTCTGCTTCTCTTTTCCGTGTGCTTCCATAACCGCATGTATGTAGATATTCTCACTTCCTTGGATAACATCACGAGGCTTCAGCTCGTATTTCTTTTCGATCGCTTCGAACAAGTGCTTAAGGGTCTCATTTCTGCTGATGTTAATTTCCCAGCGATCCCATACAGTCACTTCTAATTTATCTGTCAGCTTAGTCTTGATAGGAGCTCCTGGCTCTGAAAGTTGAAGTATTGGAACAGCCAAACTCATGAAGGCGTTCTTCATGTCTTCAAGTTTGCAGTTCTTCAAGATTTTAACAAGCTCAATTGTCTGCAAACCTGCTATGCAAGCTGTCGTTGTAGCAAGTGCTGGGATGATTCTACCAGCCTTAAGTTTAACTGTGATCCAATCCATTGGCTCCAGCTTGTAGTTGCCGGATCTGCAATTGGCCATTGAGTAAATGATATCGATGTGGAAGTTTTCATCGTTGTCTTTCTCAAACTCTTCAGGTACGCAGCAAAGGATCTTTCCTTCTTTAGATTTTGGGAGTTGTTCTGCAAATTTCTTGAGGTCCTTCATCAGATTCTTGACCTCATCATCATCAGCTTGAGCGTTAATATCGGCTTCTTTTTCTTCCTCCTCACCCTTTTTCACTTCTTTGTCGACTTGAGAAGCTATTTCTTTGGCTTTTTCTGCTGAAGGCTTGAAATCAACGACTTCAACTTTGGCGGCTTCTTCTGCAATCTTCAATCTTCCTTCATTTGTTCTTGAGTCTTTCGGAATAGGAATGTTGAAAACGTTAGCTCTTAGACAAGCGCAGGCACTGACGAAGTGAGCATGAAGTGGGTTTTTAGGATCGAATGCAATCTCAGTTGGAGGGCGCTTTGGAAGAGACCAGAATGGATTGCCTTCTTTGGTCTTTGCGTCAATAGGGTAGGTGTAGAGGAGTTGGCGGATGTCATTCACGAAATACTTCTGGAACTTCTGACGAGCGTATTTGATGCAATCCTGGAAGTTTGTAGGTCGTTTCTTGAGAAGACTCACAGCTTCTCTTAAAGTTTTGATCTCTTGTGAGTCACTTGGTTCAAATTTGTCTATCTCATCGAGAATCTTATTAAGTCCTTTTGGTCGCTGTGAGTAAATCTTTCCAAATTTATCTCTGGCCCATTCTACACAGTGAAGAGTCTCTTCTGGGAACATCTTGAGTGTACAGTGAGGAATTTCTCCTTCTTCTTGAGGGTCTTGCTGACTTCCATAGGTCTCTGTCTTATAAGGAATAATAACTTGGACGTGGCCTTTCGGTCCAAGAGTACCGGACTCAAGAAGAGGAGTTTTCGCATTGACGCAGCGAGAATCAACATAACGTCTAGCATGGACATTGTCCAGAGCGTTAGCAACGACAGTAAGCTCTTCAAAAAATTTGTTTGTGAAGATATGTGCTGTTCCTTCATGGACCTTATCGAGTCTAGCCACTATATGTCCCTTAAGATCCTTGTTCATTTGAATGGCTGCTGCTGCCGCAGTTTGAGACTTTGGCTTTCGAAGATGCTTTTCTCTGAAGAGGAACTGACGATTGAGATTGGAGGTTTCGATTACATCTGGATCTGTGAGAGTAATAAGACCTTTCTGGCCTGTACCAAGACCAACCATAGCAAAGTTCTTCAGCAATTCGCAACCAATAGCTCCAGCTCCTACCATAAATACATTGGCGCTTCCTATATCGGTAAGGAGTTTCTCTCCGCAGATCAATCTGAGGCCGTCAGTTCTATGGTTCTTCTCAACAACTCCTAGAGATTTAATCGCTTCTTCAAGCTTCGATGGGTCTTCAGGCAATTCAGGAATGATTTCCCAGCAGTCAGAGTAGAAGAATTGCTTAGTAGGCATGAACTTTTGGGTAATACCTTTAATTGCTTCTTGTGCAACGAATCCTCCCATAAGAGCTGCAAGGGGGCCAAGCACACCTTGGCAGGTGAAAGAGAAGAGTCTGAGCAATGGGAGATAGCGTTTATCTTCTTCTGGCTTATAGGACTCTAATTTCTTAGCAGGTCCTTCTGCAAGCTTGATGAAATCTTCTGCATCTGGAATGCTCCAAGGATTAGGTAATCTCTTATTTTTCTTCTTGAATTCATCGAGGGCGGAGAAGGCAATGTGGAGAATTTGTGGATGAGTCATCTTAAGGAAATCACTCATGACCATATTGCTCTCAAGCAGAACTTCCTTATGATTAAGACTTTCCTCCAGAGAAACGAACGTCATCTCAATAGGGGTCTTGATCTGCTTAGCAAGTCCGTTTCTCACATATGGAGTGAAGCCACGGGTGTCTCCAATTTTGAAGGAGTTCGAATTGATTGTCTCCACTTTATGAAGGGTTCCATTGATTGAGGTGGTGGTAGCTTTCTCACCTTTGTCAGTGATGATCTCAATTGGCTTTCCTTTGTCAAGCAGCTCCATGCCCTCAACTTGAGTAATGATAATAGTATCTCCATCTTCAAATTTATGCTTTGCGCCAGGAAGCAGTGTGACAACACCTCTCTCAGCATTAGTGATACTCTTTATCATCACTTCTTGAACTTCTTCACCATTTTTGTCCAAAACGGTGAACTTCTTTCCAAAATCTGTGAACACTCGAGTAAATGGACCATAGCAGTCAGTGCTAATGAAGTAAATGCCATTCTCACGGCAGTAAGCATCAAAGGCAAGCTGTACGTCGTAATCGCACTCAGAAAGGATTACAAGTGTATGACCCTTTATCAGCTTTTCAATTTCTTCCTTTTGAGTTGGTAGTTTCTGATCCAAGAGAATAGGAACGACTTTGACGTAGTAATTCAGTTGCTGGATTTTGTCAAGACTCGCTGTCACACGATTCTTTCCAATGTCTGCTTCAGACAAGAAGAACTGTCCTGAGAGATCTCTGTATGTTGCTTTCTTATCATCATGAACAGTGAGTTGACGCACTCCTGAGAGAACAATATTCTTGGCGATTTCAACTCCCAAAGCGCCAAGTCCGCTAATAAATACGGTTGCATTGGCTTGCCTTGCTACTGCATCCATACCCATTGCTCCGATATAGCGAGACCAACGATCTCTGACACTCGCATCATCGACACTGAGTTCTTTGTATTTGACATCTTTCTCATAGGTGACATCGATTTCATCGAGATTGGCGATACCAGCACTCACGTTTTCACCTTCTTTGCCTTTTTGATCTTTTTGCTTCTTCTTCTTGCTGACTTTCTTCTCGAGGTCTTTGCCTGAGGGTGGTGCCAGCTTATTAAGCTCAGTTTCGAGCTCCTTGATAGCTTGGGCCAACATGTCCTTGTAGCTGTTCTTCGACGCTTTGAATTGCGAGCACCATTGATGGTTATGATCGTTTACCAGGCCTGTATAGTTTGCTTCTCTAACTTCAGCATATTTAAGCCACTTCCTTGTTTCTTCAAGGATTTCATCTTTCTTCAGATAGAAATGTCTTCTCACTACGGTTTCAAATCCTTTCGGCGGGTTCTTGATCTGATCGATCATTGCGAACTTGATATTTCCGTATCTGACAATGTTGCAGTAAGCTTCATTCTTCTTCTCACCTTCCTCAGTTCCAGCTTCTCCTTCGAATCCAGGCTCATTGAAATAGACTTCTTCTGACATGATGATTGCCTGAATCGAAACAAGCACTTGGAGCAATGTAGAAATCTTTGGATCCCAATTCTCACTAGAGTTACCTCTCCAAGTACCCAGAAGTGAGAGGCACACTTTACCACAAGAGTACAGATTTGGATTGAATCGGATTCTGCCTGAGCCTGTTGTTGTGAGATTGACTTTCGGTGGAGCATTAGGATAGGAGTCATCCAAGAAGATATCGTATTCAAAGGCACCGTGAGCATATGGAGTACCTGATGCACCCATGATGACAGCTTTCATTACGTCCACACGGGATTGATCGACTCTTACGAATATAGAATTGGTGTGTTCAATTGGCAAAGAGTTTGATAAGTCGGCGAGTTCTTGAGCAAGTCGCACCATCTTTGCTTGAGGTGGAGTGTAGTTTGTTGTAATCATTGAGGTGTAATGGTGCTTATATTTTCCAGTTTGATCTTTCATATCGGTGTAATCAAATCTCAAGTCTTTGAGAAGATATTTATATTTAATTGGAAGAGTTTGGTTGAGAATATCGGTGTAATCGATATCTTCTCCGTCATCATCTTCTCTGAAAGCTGAAATTGCTTCGTCAACAATGTTGTAAGTCTGTACAATGTCTTCAGCGAGTTTTTGGTTTGATAAGGAAGCACTAATAATAGAAAGGATATTAGATGAGAAATTCAAGCAGAATCTTCTTACTCAGTAGGTTTCTGATCTGAGGCAGTTGTCAGACAATTCAAGAAAATCTGGGCAGTATCCTTGAGTGTCTTAAGCAGATTGCAGATAGGGTCTTTTTGTTTTGGGTGATAGTGGCGATCAAGCTCCAACAGAGCAGGGATCAATATTTTGTGTTGACTCATGACTCTGGTGAGCTCTATGATTCACAAATTAGATATTGGAGAGTGAAAATTGTAGAAGTTTACTTAGATAAGAGAAATAGAGGTCGGCTTCTTTGCCCATATCAAGCAGAGAGCCTGATCTGAAAGCAGCTTCAAGGAGAGGAAGGAGCGCAGATTCGCAGATCGAGTGGAGAACCTTCTTTGGAGGAGACCAGTCTTTGGTGTCAAGGAAGTTCCTGATAATTTCGAGCATGCTCAGTAGCTGCTCATTTCTCACTTTTTTATTCTCAACATAATCTTTGGTGTTCCAAACCGAATTTTGACCAGTATTGTCGGACGCATACCCGATACCTTTCTTCTTAACGACTTTCTTTTTGCCGTCGTCCTCTTCATCCTTCTTTTGTGGCGACGAGGTGTCAGGAGACTCCACTTCCTCCTTGATTTCATCATTCCATTTTCTCTTGAACTCTTTGGAAATGATAGCAATTCTGTCAAGAATACGCTCGAAGAATTGCTTCTCAATAGCGAATTCACGCACTTTGATGTCGCTATCAACACGGAAAACACCTGCGAGAATTTGATAGCTGAATTTGACGGCCATTTGCTCTTCGTCTTCCCATTTCTTTTTATCTTTCTTCGAGTCCTCGTCTGGAACTCCCGCGAGCAATTGGAAGAGAAGCTCAATGCATTCTTTATTTTTCAAGAAAAGCCCAAAGAAGTTGGGCAGACTGGAGAAGCTGGACAACTCTTGTACCCAAGCAAACCATCTTTTACTCTTTTCTTTATCTTTCCAATGAGTGAGGCTCTTCAGAGTGACCTCGATAATGGACTCAACTCCTTGGTTTTTCTCGAATGCTTCGAATATCGTCATTGCTGGCATGTATTTGAGGTCCAAGACATTATTCTTGTCTTTCTCAGGTTCCGAAGAAGTATCTTTCTTGTTGTACTGCTTCTCAACCAAAGCCACAGCATCGAATTCGATATCGATGATGTTATTGGCAGATGGATCGTTTTCAGCGAAATTATAAAGCTCGAGTACAGTTGTCTTAGATGCAAGTTCTTCGTGAGTTTGCTTTAGCTTGACAGCCATATCAGTGCCTAACATGATTTCGATCATCTTTCCTACGGTGATAGAGCTTGGGACATTGTACACTGGACTTGCACGATAGTAGTTCAATGGCTGGTTGGCACTATACCAAGCTGGATAGAGTAGACTGCTAATTGTGTTCTTTTTCTTATCTTTTGTTGGGGCAGCAGGCGCTCCAGGTCTAAGCACCCAATATTCAGCAGATTTAAAAGTGAATTCGGCTGGGATATCAGAAGGTAGAGCCTTCTGACCTTCCTCGAGAGGTTTCATATCATAAAGGTTGATATCGACGAATGTTGTTTGAGATGGTGCATGCGATATGAAGATCCTCTCGGTGCCATTATAGTAGAAGGAAATGCCACCACCTCCGTCGTAGAAAGTATGCACTTGGCCAAAGTAGTTCTGTGATGTGGATGAAGGAATTGCAAAGTGGACTCCGAATTCTTCTTCGTAGTAGAACAAGAAGCAGTCATCAGCAAGAGGAATATGATAAGACTGATCATAGCTGGTGTCAAACTGAGCTGGAAGCTCAGGAATGCTCTGTGAGCTAAACATACCCACAAAGCAGCGCTTTCCTGCATTAAGTCCTTCCAAGATGATCAAGAATGGCCCTTGTTTGCTCATCTTTTGTGAGATCAGTTCGAGAACATTCTCGCTGTCACCGTTGCTATGAATCGCGAGTTGCCACTCAGATTGTGAGATCTTTCTGTAGAGCCCTGATGGCGTCGTAAATTGTTTGAGTGTTTTCTGAAGCATCTCACTTTGGTCTTTAGTCAGTAATTTTGACTTGATAAACTCGCTCTGTGGAGCCTGAGTCTGCACGTTCGATAGTTTCTTGCCATCAGTGATCCAGCGTCTTGCATGAGGGTCATATGGATGCAGACAGACAGGAATCTCACTTTCAGCGTTCAACAGTGGGACAAGTACGTTGTTCACAAAGAACATGTCTCTCTTATTTTCGAGCAAGATGAGGTCATCTTTCAATTTGTTAGCCATCTCGGTCTCAGTGACATCATATCCAACGACAAGATTCTTCAACAGCTCGACAGATTGAACCAAGATGTCTTGGTCAAGTTCCTTGAGGACAGACTTAACATTTGCGTTTTCGTTCTTCAAACGGTCATAGAAATTCAAGTGCCAGCGCTTTTCAGCAATTATTCTCTTTATTTCCTTGTTGCGACTGAGATTATGCATCAGTGAGAGTGAGTGACGAATTTGTTTCGATGCAGTGTTCTTTCCAGCCTCAATCATTGAAAGGATCTCATCGAGGAACTTGTCTAGATGTGGAACGAACCATTTTATCGCTCCCTTTGAGCCAATGATGACTGGGCCGATCATTTGATAGTAGATTGTCTTCTTTTGATTTTGAATAAGATCCCAAAGTTTCTCAAGGGTATATTGAATGAGTTCTCCTTGAGACAGATCTTTCACCACAAACGGTGCTGGAATGTAAAGATAGAGCAGAAGGAGCTTTATAAGAACAGAATTTTGTGGAGATGCGTTGAATGATTCGAACGCAGCAACTATATCGTCGATATTCTCTTTAGCAAGCTCAATTTGTTGAGGTTTCTGTTTACCTTCACTGACAGGTTCCACTAACTCAACAGGAACAGATCGTACGCAAGAGCATAAAGTCTCAATGAAATGAACCAAAGAGTTGAATTTGTTGAGTGAATCTGCTGTATTGAGCTTGACATATTTGTTCAACTCGCTCAAAACGAAGGTGTTGAGTCCTTCCAGACGGTTGTACAACAAGTCGTTATTTGTGAGTATGATTTCTCCAACCATTTTAGCGTGCTCTTTTGATCGAGAGGTATCTAAAAACTTCTTGATAATCCAATCACCCATCTTTTGATTATGTGTTGCGATAGCCAAGAAGACAGGAGCAAGCCAGCTTTCATGAGGTACAAGGAGACTTGCAAGAAGGTCGAAAGACTGTTCGATCTTTGAAATCACAGACTCTTGGTTGGCGAGTGTTGTTAATGTCTGGACGAAATTTTGATTGCAGAGCTTTCCAACCACTTGCAGAGCAGAACCTTCCTGTGCTTCGACAAGTTTCTTGCGAATGTTGGGAAGTTTGGAGACATCGTAGCCCAGGATTGAGATGAATGAGATGGAAACGGCGATATTCTGGTATTTCTTGGTCGACAGCATCGAAGTGTTCTCCATAAACGTAATGATAGGTCGACGGAATCTGAATTTCAAACAAGAAACTCTCTTGACTGCAAGACTGGAAAGGCTCTCATCGATAGTACCGTCTGACTTGGTCATCGTCTGGAAATTCTTGTGGAGACATTTTACTGAGTAATTGATGTATCCCTCGTCATTAATCTGCGTTAACGTTCCTATTGGACTGAGATCGTTAACAGAAGTACCACCTTCTACTAACACTGAGCTTGGAACTCCAAGAACTTTGTCACTGTAGTCTGTCCAAACGCTATTGAAACCGATCTTGATCTGTTTTAGTTCGACCACTTTATCAAGATTGAAAACGAGACAGTATTCGTTATAAGAAGCTCCATTCATAACGAAGAAGAGGATTCTGGCTCTCACTCCTTTCTTATTGAGTGACCAATCCGGCGTAATTCCAGTCCAATTCTGGCCAGGTTGATTAATGATGGTAAGTTTATTCGCGAACTCTTCCTCTTTAGGGTCATCATTATTGGTGGTGGCTGTGTTACTAAGTAATGTAGGAGCTTTAGTTTTAGGGTCTAGAGGTAAGGCTTCTTTGGTTAAGTTGATGAAATCGAGGAGATCCGTGCCTTCAAGCAGACTTGTATTGGATTGAATCGCACTCTCTGTCTTAGAAGACTTATCAGTTTCTAAGCCAGTGGTTGAAGTAGAAATTCCCATTCGATCTAGCAGGTACTCGAACCCTTTGACTTCGAAAGCTACATGAGAAGCAACAGAATCGGATACGACCCAAACGTCAAAGAGCTCCTCAAGAATCTTGCAGGCTCGGCTATTATAGGTGAGGGCAACATAACCTGAGATTTGCTGACCAGATTGAAGTTTCAATACTGATTGGTCGATCTGTCGGCAAATTTGTATCAGTGCTGAAATTGACACTTTAGCTACTTCTTCATAATCAGCTGACAGAGTAAATAGTCTCAAGAGACTATCCGAAATGCTCTTGATAAGATCGGTAGCAGGAGAGATACCAGCTTCTGTTGTGCGGTTCAGCATGAACCATTCAATGAAGTTGTACATCGCTTTTTCGATGTGCTTCTGATATTTCTTGAAATTGCTAAAAAGCTCTGAGATCGAGTAGTAAGAAGCTGTGCTTTCACAGCTAATGAGCAAACGGAGAAGATCATCAGCAATTTGCAATCTAACAACGTTCAGTTCGCTGCAGTTTTGAACTCCATCACGTCCACCCAGATTCAAATTTTCTATGAGATATGAAGAGAGGTTTGTGAGAAGATTCTGGGCTCCTTGGGCATTGAGCTTACAAAATGCTGGCTGTGCTGGAACTTTGGTGTAGAAATCTTCTGGTTTAGGAGTCTGCTTGGTCAGAAGGATATCTAACCAACCCTTCAGGAGAGAGAATGCTATTGGCTCATAGAGTCCATTCTTGTCACTCTCATGCAGAGTTCTAAAGATCACATCGAGTACATTATTACAGAGCTCTTTCTGGCTGTTTGGATGAGTAACCATATTTTTGGTGAGTGTCAAAATTTCAGGGAACATGATTTGCTGAATATCCTCAGAGGCTTGCAAGAAACTTCTGACAAGAGAGTCGAAAACTTTGGTTTCAATGAGATATGTTATCTTCACCTTCAAAATCGCTTTCATCACGAGACCCCAAGCATTGGTTGAGTTTGAGAAGTTGAATCCTTCTCGAGCAGTCTCTGGAGAGAGAAGCTGAATCAATGACTTCACTGCTTCGAGTGGGATTACATTGGATTTGTCAAATTTATCGACATTGAATTCTTCTATCTTCTTCTCATCTTCCTTGGTTGCTATCAATGGAGTAGTCTCTTCTTGTTGTTTGCTTTCTTCCTTAGCACCTTTGCGCTCAGGTTTAGCCTTGCCTTTTTGTCCTTTCTTTTCGCCTTCTTGAGTAACTTTATCAGCGCCGAGCAACAGGAAATCCATAATGAAGCAAACATATTCAAGCCAAATCACTGGAGATAACTCTTCACTTCCAAGAAGATACTCTTTCGAAGTTTCTTTTTGGAGGGCATAGCTGAGAAGTGAATTGAGCACATTTTGTAGATGCTTGATTAGGAGAATCTTTGTTTCCTCAGCAATTTGTTCATCGACTGGTGTGCTAGTTCCAGTTGAGCTCTTCGGGAGTTTCGATCCAGCAATTGTCTTGATTTGGAGGAATGCATTGAGAAGTCCTTTGAATTTCTTCAAGAGATTAGGAGAGGACAATCTCATGGTACTCATGAAGAGTTTGAGGAATGACTTAGGATCGAGAAGGATATCCTTAATTCCTGATGGCTTAGAGAAATACATGAAGCTCATCAACAAATCGAATCCAATTGCGAGTATGTTGCTCTTATCCAACAAGCTGAAAGTAGGGTGTTCGCATATCCACACACAAATATAGAATGTAGCTTTCAGAGATGTCTCGTAATTGAAATTGACTATGTCCATGGAGGTATCTTTGAACTTGAAAGTTTGCTTTATTTCTTCTTCATCAACAGCAGCAGTAACCATTTCGACGGTTTCAGTGGTTGCTGGTTTGCTACTACTACTGCTTCCTTGAAGCTGATTCTTCAAATTTCTGCTGAGGAGCAAAAGAACTGAAGCTAGAATGGTGATAGTGCTCTTTTCAGACATTTCTTTATGTGGCTTAATTTGAGGTGAGCTTGTTCCTGCGACAGGTATGTTGAGTTTGCTCACAAGATAGCTCAGAAGCTCACCGTTGTGGATAGTAAGTTTCTCCAGCGCCTCAATAGCTCTTGTATGTGAAAAAATCGTCTCAACAGGTGATGTCGTCATCGAGACTGGAAGCGATAAGAAATTGTCAATGAGTTTGAAGATGAGTTCATGTGAATAGTACGAATCGAGAGTAGGAATAATAATTTGAGAGAGGAAATTTGTGAATTCTTTTGAGATCTGAGTAGTCTCGAAAATAACTATCGTTTCGAAGATCGAGTAGGCAATCTCAATTCCTCGCTCCTTCTTCAGACTTTCTGATTCTTTCCACTTGCGATGAGGTTCGTCAGTATGACTGTCAATTTTCCTCAAAAATTGTGAGAGCTTATTGGCCAGAGTATAGAGGAAATCCAGAGATTTCTTAGGCTCAGTTGTATCTGCAATGCGTGGTTTATATTGAGAATTAAGAAGGGTTAACTGCACGGACTCGATCTCATCACATAATTCTCTGACTTCTTCTTGGCTTTGAGTAAACGATTCGTGGTTTCTTGAGCTTTGCAATTTTCCAAGAAGTTCAGCTTGAAGATTCGCAAGCTGAGTAAGGGACGCCTCGATATTTTCTTGGTTTGCTGCTGCGATACTCGCTTCCTGCTCTACGGATTCTGAGACGTTGACTTTGGAAGGATCTTTTTTGAGATGTCCTGTCGAGTCAAACACTTTCTTTAGAGGCTGACCACTCACGTCATACTTATCGTATTTCAACGTGTGTGGATAAGAGACAGATTCGGCAAAGGTGAGAGTGTTTGATTCGAAGAAACTTTCAAGTTCCTTTAGGTGAGACTGATCTCCTTTCACTCCCTCAACTTTGTCACCATAGATTTCGGGAAGAGCCTTTTTGTCAATCTTCTCAGTGAGTGTTTGAACTGAAGGCAACACAGCATAGCTTATTTGAACGAGAAGATAGCGAGCAGTGGTATTAATATCATTGAAACCCAGAACTTCTAGCTCTTCGGTCTCTTGGAAATAGTTTGAATTGTTTGTCGTGTCATACGCATAGGAAGTAAGTTGAATCCAGGTTGCCTCCGTGTAGAACTGAGAATGCAGAAGTTTCTTATCTTCTTTGCTCTGTCCTGGAGAGATTGCCCATGCTTGGACTCTGAATTTTGTAGATTTTGTGCATTGATCAAATGCAATTCGGACCTCTTTGACATTATATTCTGAGCACAAGTCGATCAGATACTCATCAACATCTTGTCCATAATAGGCGGCTATCTTCGCACGAATAGGATCTCTTCGTTTGTTCTTTTTCTCGGTTTCTTTCTTGCTGCTATCTTTTTTCTTTGGAGGTTTCTTCGAGGTGTTCGCATCGCTGAACAACTCTTTTTCAAAGACCATTGAAGAGATGTTATATTGTGCTCTCAGGAGATTGTATTCAGGAGCTCGGTGTTGCTTAATTTTTTTCACTATCTTCTCGAGTTCATTCAAAACTTCCATGAAGACTCCTTCTGAGTCAGCAGAACTGCACCAGTTAAGAAGCGAGAAGAACCCATTCAAACCTTCAGCAGTGATATAAGAGCTTTCACTCAAGGATGGAAGAATCTTCTTCAATGCGGAGAGCAGATCTTTTGGGAAACTGGTAATTCCAACGAAGTTTTTCAATAAAGTGAGCACCTCAATGAAAGAAGAGTTTGTTTCTCGGAGGACATTTAGTTCCAAGTATTTATACAAATCTAACTGTCTGTAAACCACTTCGACAAGATCTGGCAGCTGACTAAATAGATCTGAGAGGAGTTTGGAGATCTTCTTCCTCTTCTCGATAGGACAGCTTTCTTCAACGAGCTGCTCAACCAGTTGTTGGTTGAATTTCTTAAATTTTTCAGAGTCTAGAAGCAATGTTCGTAGAGGAAGCAATGCTGGTCTATCCTCGTGAGCTCCTTGTTGGGGTTCATTGTGATCGCTTGCAGTCACGTATGCACTCAGACCACTGAGTTCCCATTCACCTGACGAACTTTCGCTGCCAGCAGTTGTTGTGGCTGATACTCTTATTGAGCTGATGATGTTGCTTGCAAACAATTCGCTGGAAATTTCAAGTGAGTTGCGACCATTCATCATAACCGCGTTGAATAAATTTTTGTTGTCGAGGAAATAGCGTGAATTCTTTGTGCCATAGAGGATTTCATTCACTGGCAAAGGAGCACCTTTGTTATTGTAGATCTCAACCCATTCAGGATTAGAGTTGGTTCCCGTGTTTACTTCAACAGTCACAGTGCTATTTGTGACTTCACCGAACTTAAGTCCACTTTCTAAATTCCTCTTTGGCATAGAAATGCTTTGGACATCGTCCTCAACAACAATGCCGCTGACCCCAAAGAATTTGATTTCGAGTGCAGAGGTCTTGAAGAATTTAGTGTAATTGTCAGGCTTCGATCTCATACCGGTTGGTTTTAAGAAGACGTACTTCGCAGGTCTCTTGAAGTCAAGTTCTATCGTAACGATTTCGCTCTTTTCATCCATAAGGAAGCTACCAACCGGTTCCCAAGGCTCAAGTTCTTTATCACTTTTCATTCTTTCTTGCAGCCAAGTCTGATATTCTTGATGATTCATATCATGGAAAGGAGTCGTCATATCGAAGTGAGCGAGGTGGTTGGAAGTGAAAATGAGTCCTGATCCAATAGGATAGCCTCCATTTGCATGGGGACGGAAATTTGAGCGAACAGTAACAGATTGTACGGTGATCGTCTTTTCGTGAAGATGTTGGAAGATGAATTCAGTGTTCGGGTAATTGCTCAAGAAAACATCTGAGTTAGGGACAAGCATTCTGCTCACAGGGAACTTCTCGTTGAAAGATGCGCCTTTAAAAGTAACAACTGTGAGAGGCAAGTAGTTATTGCCTGTTCCTCCGCTTGGAGTTGCTACTTCTCCCTCAGAGAAAGTGAGCATTGGCATCACAGGTTTTTTCTCTTTTAAACTTGGGGAGACTATCTGAGTCTCTTCAGTTGGTTCGGACTCGCGAGTCGTAATGTACTTGTGCAATTTTTCAAAGAAGTCCTTTTCGTCTTTGACTGCTTCCTGAGATTTCTTGTCAAATTGAAGATCAATGTTCACACTAAGCAACGAAGTAGGTCTTGAGAGCTCAAATTCAAGGACTTTTCTACTCTCTCCTTGAAGAGAGAGGAAGAACTTGGAGTAAGACTCAGTTAGTTTCTCAAATCGTGATGGGATTGCTCCGAATGTCTTCAAGATGCCTGAAGGGTACTTACGACAGAGGGTGCGTCTCAGAGAATCGATCTCTTCACCTGTGAGATCTTTGACTGAAGGCATGATGGCTTCCTTTTTGCTTCTGACTTGAGATTGCAATGTTTGAGGAGGATTAAAGTATCCCTTGCTGATCTCAAGAGCGTGCACATGGCCTTGAGAATCAGTAATGAGGAAAGCTTTGCGACCAATGACTTTGGCATTCTTGATTGTATAGCTGAGCTTGGTTGAAGTAATTTTAGAAACGTCATCCGTAGCTAGGACATGAATGATATTGCTTTCGATATCTAAGATTACTAGCTCGTTTGATTCTGTCAAAACAGCTTCAGCAGTGTTTCCAGTGATGAATTTCACTTCATGGGTTTTGATAAGCTCAATAGTCAGCGTATTTTGAGCATTTGTTGTTGTGTAAGGATCTTTGAGAGTGTTGGTCAGTCTGTAGTGAGCCAATTCTGTCTCGTTTTTGTTTTTTCCCAAAATGAATAGATCGATGAGCTCTTTATCCTCTTGCATTCTGGATGGAGAGGCTGCCACTGACAAGACTCTGTCATAAGTCAATGGGAGGTCTAGCTCCTTCAGACTGATCAAGTCGCCAGCAAATAAGCTTGGTTTATAGGTCTCAGGAACTTTGTACCTTAGATTACCAATGAAGAGAGGTTCAAGAGCCGTGAATGCCAAGTGGTATTCCTTCAGAAGGTGATTTTCAATGTCTTTAATGCAGTTTGATGCCTGTGAGTTAAACCAGGCGCATGAAAGATTCGAATAAATGCCTCTCTGAGGATCAATGGTGATGAACTTCTTAAGATATTCGTCACTGTAAGCATAGTGTCTGAGACGAAGCAGAGATTTGTTCTTGTCATTGAAGACTACTCCTACGACTGTAGGACAAAGACCACTGTTCTTCATATTCAAGAGGATCGCATCGGTGATATCGGCATTTGCGATGAAGGCTTTGAACAATTCTTGCTCTTGGATTTTCTTCTTTTCTTCCTCAGAAATGGTTTCTTCGGTGACCTTGTCTTCGGTTTTTGCTTCAGGAGTCTGTGTGGTTTCCTCCTTGGGTTCTTCTTCGGTCACATATGCATCCATCGGAGCAGGTTGCTCACAGATTTCGCAGAGCTTGTTTTCTGGCTTGTTGATAAATGTACAAGCTTCGCAGGCCCATTCGCTTTTGATTCTAGTCACAGTAGTGGTTTTCTTCGCAGTTGCGGCTTTATTCTTTTCTTCTTCTTGTATTACAAGAATCTTATCCAAGGCGGCTGCAATGCCAGCGTTTTGAGAGGCTGCCAATGCTTTCTTTGCAAGCTCTATCGAGAAACCCATGTTGTATAGCGCCTCAACCATTCCTGGGTCTGGAACAAACTGAGCCTCAGGTTGCTTAGTTTGAGGTTCTTCTGTTGGAAGAGTTCCAACGCCGAGTACCTCTTCCGTTGCGTTTTTTGATTTAAGAAGAGAAAGCTCTGGGTTGTTGAAATCTCTTCTGAAGTTATCGGTAGCGAGGTTCACTAGTCCGATTTCTGTGTTCCAGATCTTAACATCACCATTGTTGGAGACTGTTGCGACTTGAGAAGAATCTGGGTGTTGTGCTACTTTAAGTATCTTTGTTTTAGATAGATCGTCTCCTCGACTATGGTATTGTGCGGGCAAGTTATTGATTGTAGTTGAGAGAGGGACGTTAGTTGAAGGCAGGCCTTGAAGCATTCGATTCTCAGGCAGGCTCTTCTCAAGGAAGAGTGATAAATTTTGTTCTGGACGAAGATTTTGAATGGCATCAATACGCTTCTCCGGGTCCAAGAAATGACGGACATCGTAAAGCAAGTCAGTGGTATTATAGAGTCCATTTTCAGCCAACTCGAGTGGTGAGTATCGGTTTGAAGGGAAATTCAAGAATGAGCTCAGTCTGCAGAATGAAGAGAATACTCTAGCGTTCTTATTTTGCCAATAGAATTGGAATTTGGGAGAGGCGTCTTCATGTTGAATCATCGCAAAGAGTGCTTCATCAATAGTCAAGAGTGTATTAATTAAGGTGTAGAGTGTATTTAGAGTCAGATCGCTAAAGGTTCCAGAAGCTGGTTCATTCTTTGGAGCCATCTTTTTTGTTGGGCTAGCATCTTTAAGACTTTCGAATGATGGGAGTTGATCTGATTCGCTACATTCTTTGACAGGAGGTACATTCTTTGTGTCGATGAGAGTCACTACTCCTTCAAAAGCCTGCTTGTTTTTGCTGATAGTCGTCACGAGCTCATTTGTAAGTAGATCAACAACTCTCTTGAATGATTTGTAGGGTGCACGCAGGTAGATAATATCTCCAGAAATAGTCTTTTCAGACAGAGCCAATTCAATCGCTTTAAAGAAATCAGCAACTGCCTTGGCCTCGGCATGGGTGGCAGAAAGCTGTGGGAGCTTTGCTTCTAGCTGCAGGTTCAGGATTAGGAAATTGAGTGTTTCTATGGACATAGGTATAGTTATATTATCTTTTGGACGGATGGGACGATTTTTAAAAAGCACCTGGTGGAGAGGGAACTCAAGCAGATCATGAGATTTGATAGCAAGTTTCAGCATATTCTCTCTTACTATCAAGAGATTCTTGCTTTGAGTGTTGTACTCGAATTTTGCCTGGGCAGATGCGTCCACATTGAACTTGCTTTCTTCAAGTGGATGAGTTTCCTGGTATTTACGCAGCTGTTCTGAGATGGACTTTGTTGTCCCTTTGAGGAAATCAAGATCGACTTGATGGACACCTCTCACGAGAGAATTGAAATTCCGCTTGAACCATGGCATTATCGTATTGATTTGGTCAGCATTCGCAAGTTTCTGATCCACTTTGTTGATTAGGGTTCCTTCTTTCGCAATGTTAATTGCCCATTGATCAATATATTCTCTTTCGAGAACGTAGATTTGTTTTCCATCGATTTTCACTGCTGCGTTCTTCTGAACAAAAAGCGCTGCTTCTTCCGGAGTTTTGAATCTGAGACCAAGTATGGAAGTGTTGTCATCGAATAGATACTCTGAAGGAGTCGAATCTGAGAGATCAAGATTGCTCGTTACTTTTGTAATGAGATTTTTCTTTTCAGTTTTTGCGAACCCGCTGAAGATGACCCAATTTTCCAGGGCCTCTTTAACTTGAGGAATCGGTATTTTGGATCTGTTTTCATGTAATGTGGCAAGAGGACTCTCAGGATCAACGGCAAACGGGTTAAGGATGGCATGGTTTCCTTTTTCCTTAATTTTGATGCAAGGGTAATAGGTTACTCCTTTTTCGATTGTTCTGGTCTTCGATGGTTGCATCAGACCATTTAGCCAACATTTGAACTCCCCTTTGTTGAGGTCGAGGCGCAGGCCCACAGTACGAGAGGTAGTTGTGCGGAACGTTTGGGCTTCCAGGAGCTTGGCGTTGACGGATGGATTGGAGATGGACCATCCCTCCTTGATGACGCCAATAGAAATGTTGGTGCAGGATTTGGGACAGATGACCTCCCAATAATGCACTCCACTACGAAAGCCGATATTAGCGATTGCGATTTCTTCGTCTTTGGTGAGAGAAGTAACAAGCAAGCCAGAACAAGAGATGTGTAGATTGCTTTGTGCGTTTGCAGGGTGGAAACGTAGACACATACTATTCAGTGGAGGAGTAGCGTTCTCATTCTTCCCTTGTGAAAAGAGAGTGCTTAACTCATTCTCTTGAGGTAAAGAATGTCGGAATTCTGGCTTTTGAGAAGCTAACGAATAGCTTTGAGTGGTCGCATTGTCAGCGAGGATAATTTGCTGTGAAGCTGAGTCGTAAACAGCTTCGGTGGCAGAAAGATTGCCAAGGTTAGGCAAATTAAGGTCCATGGAAAAAGGATGCGGATTAAGAATAAATATTATAAATCGTTCGAGAGATCGCTTAAATAGCTTCGATAGAAACTAATTCAAAATTTTGTTGACAATCTTCTTCGTCTTCATCATTTCTAAATTGATCTAAAAGTGTTTCTTAAAAAATCTCAAGAGAGATATACCGGTATCAGGATCACATCTATATCAGTTAGAGAAAAACTCCTTGTAAAATTATTGAGAAAATTAAAGGTGAGAACAGAACACGTAAGCAAAACTGGCAAAGATTATTTTAATCCGCAGCTTTATTAACAGCTTTCTGATATAGATAAATTCTGATAACAAACTCCTGCCACCCGAATAGCATAATAATTGAACTTTAACTGAGTACACTATCATGGTTCGGCTGGCAAAGAGAAAGAGGGACCTTGGTATCAATTTGTGTGCACAATCTCCTGTTGTAGTCAAAAAATATGACTATAATCGTGAAAATAGAAGAATGTAAATAATTGGAACAGACTTTGCTTGAGCAGAAGTTAGCGTTTAATTATCTTAATCTCGTAGTGTCCATCTTTGGCAGGCCTTCTGCTTAGAATCGGAACTTCTATGGGAGTTTTGTCCTAAAGAATAATAATTAGATAATGCGATGTGAACCTTTTTTTTGGTTCGAGAACATAGATTTTAAAGCATAGAAATCACTGAAAATCGGTGAACAAGTTTGATAATCTTTTTTGAAATGATTCTGAATACTTTCAACTGCTTGCTTGTCTTCAGAGTTATTTTTCAATAGATTCTCAAAAATATAGTATAGATATCCTACCTTCCGTCAGAAAAACGAAAATAAAGTCAACATCTGGAGGAGAATAAAGTCAGGGATGTGATTCCACACCTATTTCGTCTATACTACAATATTTTTTTTTGCATATAATTTTACTTCAACACTCGAGTCAAAGTTGAGAGTAGTCTGACTTGACAAATGTATGCTCTTTAAGATGCGCCTGAAATTAATGCACAAAAGTGAGCGTGTGTGTGTCTCTCTCTCTTATTTTCTCTCAATAGAAATTAGCAATTGTTTGAGTCTCTATTTATTGAGGAGTGAATTGAGCAGTTCAATTTATTTTTTTGTTGGATTGTGTGTTTTCTTTTTTGAGAAAATCATTTATTACCAGTAGAGAGGTCCATCCAAATGATGTGTTTTTTCTTCTTATTATTTCTTCCAGCAAACATAAGATATTGTATTGATTGAAATAAGCAATAAATCAATCGAAACTTTGTTGTTTTCAAAAATATGGGAAACGATCCGAGTAAAAACAAATTCCTGTCCATCCAAAACCCAGAGGAACTGAAGCCTGTCGAAACATTGAGCGACAATGAAATCAAAATGCCTCGAAATGCCCTAAAAACTCCAAACAAAGAACTACAAAGCACTTACCAAGAGCGAAAAAATACAAACATTGTAAAGCATGATCTTTTGGATACCAGTATCAGAGTAACAACGAACAAACAAGCCGTAAGAACAATTAAACTGGACCAAACTAGCTTCTTATATTGTTATTTTAATGGATTTAGCTTTCAAACGAACTCGAAGATGTCAATGAATGTTACTATGCTGTCAATCATAGCCTTAACTTTGTCGCAGATGCTCTTAGAATTCTTTCCCTAAAAGAGGTATTTCGAGTGATGTTACGCCCATACATTATCTCTATATTCGATGCAGAATAATCTCAGTCTTTGCATGGAGAGTGGAATACAATTGAATATCTCAGATATTCTGAACGCAAACAATATTAATGAGGCAGCTAGATCAGAACTCATAAATCTTTTGCAACGAGAAGGCAAAGCCCAATCTGTGATTGATTTTTTCTATCTCTTATACCAAACTGAAGATCCTAACGCCAAGAAGCATGAAAATCATACTAACCCGCCATCAAACATTCTTATACATGAGGCATTGTCACCGATTCATAGGCCCCGTGCCGAAGATTTTACAAATAGACGACTCTTTTCAGCGAATTCTTCGGCTACTCATCCTGAAGATTACATATCTTTATTGTCCATGAAGAAAGTATGTTTTCGAAAATCACCAGTTATCATGTGCTAACAAGCCATATTATAATTCTCTAGGAGCAACAAAAACTCGAGCAACCTCGAAAAGGGTCAGATCATGATGAAAATGTTGAGAAAAATTTGGGGCATGTCGATCATTATTATCACAAAGAAGATGATGGACCTAATTATCATTATCATCATCAAGAAGGGAATCACATTTCTGAAGAGAATGACCAAGTAGAAGAGGACCATATAGAGAGTATTCATCAAGAAGAGGAATATCGACCTGAAGAAGAGCAAGAAATACATGAGACGGAGATCACGTCTGAACAACTGCAATACCAGAGCGCGAAAGGTGAAAGCCAGGTGTTGACGGACATAAGACCAGGCGTAAAAGGGAGCAGAATTTTTAATAAAATGATGGAGTTCAGTCAGCAACAAAAGTCTCATTACGATCCTTTGAAATTACAAGAGAGACGAGAAGCATTTGCATTAGGTTGATGCTTTTAATATTTTGTACATCTCAATCTGTTAAAAAATAGAAAGTAAAAGGCATGAAATGTTAGAACAAAACGAGAAGAAATACTTTCAACATCATCATCAGCAAGCAAGGCCAACAGAACACACTGAAAGAGGATCAAATAAAAGGCAAGCAGTTACGGAGAGAGAAATTCCTTCCAATGATGTTAAGATCAACTCGAAAGACAAAGTCCATACTAGCACGAAGCAGAATGTTTGCTTTTTTTTTTGCTTATCAAAATTTGATTTATTTCTCTGCTTAGGCTGTAACCACAGAAGTAATTTCCCGTCATTCTCACCATCATAGCGGGGATAATCAACCTCAACGAAAAGATCGAATTAATAATCAGCAAGCCATTGATCATCCAGACGCTCAAACCAAAACGAACAAAGGCGCATCTTCTGTGAATTCTCATGGTTATTCGGGTGAGAATGAAACTTCCAGAAATGCTACTATGAATAATCAAAATAGAGCTGGCAACCAACTTGAAAGTAAAGATCACAAAAAAATTAAAAATCAAGAAATAGATAATATGCAGGCTCGGGGCGTGGGCTCAAAAGATTCTTCTTCCAGATTCCCTCCTACCAACTCAGTTAAACAAGAAATCAATGCTACTTCAAAGTCTAAACAGGCTGCGAGTTCAAACCGATTGAACGAGTCCACCTATTCGAATAAGTCCACTAAAAGCATTTCTCCTCATCAAAGGAGATTAAACGGGACTCCCGGATATAACAAAGCTCTTTATGCGACTAATTCCCAGCGCAACAAGCATCAGGGCATTTTTTTTCCTCCTTATCATGGATTGCGTAATTCTCTACTTGTATAGACCCAATAAGCGGAAAAACAATCAATGTGATTGCAGGACAAAAGAAAGGCGCGGGTAGAAGCCCACAACCACAAATGCACAATCGCCCAAAATATGAGCCAATGAATCAATTACCCGGAAGTTCTTTCAAACAAGAATTTTTACAGACAGATTCAAGCCATTATCAAGTTCCGAGAGAAAGACCTAACACCCAGAATCATAACTCTGTATATCTTCCATACAAATATACTGCTAGCAATCAGCTGTCTCAGAGAACACAATCGAACACACAAATCCTTCAAGGAAATATCTTGAATTATTTAGATGCTATACATGGAGGATCAAGAGGAAACCGTACTGATAATGAGGAATATCAAGGGAATCAAATAGAAGAGCATCAAGGAACGAAAAGAGAAGAGTCTAATAGCAGCCGAGACGGAAATTCTGTGTTCCCAGAGTCCAATCAACAGAAATTAGTATCTCCAAGGAGCAATTCAATTCAAGAGCAAGAATTCGTTTCAAATGAGAGAATTTCTAATGAGCAGCAAGATTCTTCCCAACCTAGTTCAGCACGGAGAGAGCGAAATCAGGTTTACCCAATAAGAGAAAATCAATCAAGAGCTGGGGCACTTGAACAATATATACATGAGGAAATCAAAAGAAAACAGCCCAGTCAAACAGATTATTACAATGAAAGTGACGCTGGCAGTGATAATGATAATGATGACAGTTATGATTACGATGACGACGAAGAAGAGGATGATGATGACTATAACCAAAGGGATGAAAGTCAACCTATTAGAGTCCGTCTAGACCTCTCTGCGTTCGCAAAATCTTTACAAAAGTCAGTTGACCAAATTAGTTCAATTAATGAAAATAGATCTCCTCTTTACCAACCAAATCCTTATCAAAATGCAGGAGCACAAAAAGCGATGAATAATTTAGGATCGGATAGCAACATACATACAATACCAGCCTATTATGAGGATTGCAAACAAGAAATTGAGAGCTCCGGTCCTAAATCAAGGCGAGAAAAACAAATGAGACAAGACCCAGAATCTGATGAGTACTATCCTTCAGATAATAGACGACAAATTATTCGAAAAGACCAAGACGAAGTTGACTATTACAATAGCCGAAGCGAATATGATAATCACAAGCAAGGGAAACTTGTTCGCCGTCCTAATGGCATTCGGTTAGAAGATGATGCAAACATTATTCGCAAGGTCCAACAAGATATTCTATTACTTTCCAATAAGATGAATGAGAGTCTTTCTCCTTCTTACGGTAAAGATTTTTCGGAAGCTTTAAGGCGCAAACGTAATCTGGATTTTTAAATTGGAAATTTCTTACTCACGACTTTGAAAATAGCAATTGAAATAAAGGATTCAAGCCTAAACTCTAATGATGAGCGAAAATCACCAAGACAAACTACGCCAACAATAGAAGCCTCAGCATATCGGAGTCAAGCGATGCGAGGGTTAACAGAGAATATCAAAAAAGCAATAAACGAAGGAACTACAACAAACGAGTACTATGGAAATCGACAGGTATCGGATAACATTTGATTTACATTTTCAAGCAACAGAAAATTTTAGTTCTTTGATGATAAAAACAGAGGACCACAGAAGAATCTGAACATCAACAAGAATTCATCACCAAAACCCCAAAAAGTTTTGAAAAACTCAAAAAAGTCTACGGGATTTAAGTTTTGATAAATAATGTTCATGATATATAATCAAATTCTATATGCTGCTGTCTTTAGAACATTTTTTTGAAAATTGTTGAGTGTAAATAGCTATGATTGAGAGATAATCTGTAATATCTGCTAATTGAAGCCCGTTGGTAACCTATGATTAGCTATTTGTAATTGGCTAAAACTCTTTTTTCTAATAAGTTTGAAGTCTAATTTCTCAAAGCTGCTCGCGTTTCCTTATCAATACTGAAGCCCACACTTCTCTTTATTTGGTTAAAAATTTGGTTTTGTTTGAAAAGAAAATGAACAAACTGCTCTTTAATTGAAAAAAGCCCTTCCAAAATCCGTTTGCAAAAATAAGAATTCGAGCAAAATAATGTCCTCATAGAATCAACATAGAAGTTAATCTCATTTATTCTTACAATAGATTGTCATAAAGACCAGACATCTCTGACTCGTTGAATTTAATGGAAGAGCAAAGAGTACGTACACGTTGCTCCTCGAAGAGACGTAAAATTCATTTCGTTGTTGTACAAAAACCACGTATCCTTTTTGAGAGACACTAGATGCTTCTAATATCACCATTGATGACTATAGTACATTTTATCGAGAGTAAAACTTTTTGAAGGCTCATTGCCTCTAAGATCTTTAGGACCATATCTATACTTCCTTAGTCAACCATATTAGAACAGAGGGGATTCTTAACCTAGTCACAACACCAACATGAATTTATCATTCTAAAAAAAGAGCTGCAAAGAAGCATATAAATAAATTGTTTTGAATAAAATCAATAACCGAGTAATACTGATGAAAAGCATAAGCTTATCTCTCGTTGTCATTCTTGCTGTGCTTGTCCCTCTGATTCTGACTCAAAACAATCCAGCGTGTCAAGGTAAGAGATATGCATGCATCTATCCAGGAACAACTTTCAATCTCTCCAACTCGACAAGTGAAACGAACGAAACCATTGTAGATCCTACAGAAATATGCGTCCATATCAATGATACTCGAAGCAAGATGCATTTGCTTCAACAATGTCCAGATGAAAAACCTTCTTGCCCATACAGCACCGCCAGTTGGGGCACAGATGCTATGTGCCAACCCGCTCCTGCAGCAAATTTGACTCTACCAGGAGAATATTGTACAAACTCTACTGAATGTCTGTCGGGAAATTGTAACGCGACCACGGGAGTATGCCAAGGCAAAAGTGTGACCCAAACTTGTGCTAGTGATGAAGAATGTGATGTCGGATTATTTTGCAATAACACTGGAAATTGTGAGACTCAGAGGATTATTGGACAGGTACTGTATTTATCCGAAAATTTTCTGTAACCTTTGTTTTCGATGTGAAAAAGAACTGTACGAGAGACAACCAATGCACCAATGGATGTGCATGCAATCTTAATACATGTGTATACTACTATACCTTTGCGGATGGGCTCAAAGCTGATAATAAACGTAACTTAACTTCTTCTTTCAGAAAGAGACTCTGACTTTCATTTTTTGCATATAGTGGCTTGTAAAAGCGGTTATATAGAAAATGGCACCTGTGCAGCAGGCCGAATTTCTTTTATCAAAGGTCGTCCATGCAGCTCCGATGCTGATTGCCTGACTTCAGATGCTAATGGGACTCTCAGGCAAACTGGAACATGCCAATGCGGTTTCAATGGAGGTAAGTTATTTATCAGTTCTTTTCAGCTCATGAAGATCTCATTCGATATCAAAATAAGGTGGCTTCACATACTGTCCTCTGGCTGAAGGAGATTCTGAATTTCAAGATCTGTTAGATGCTTTTAGTTTTATTGCACTTAGAAATCAAAACTGCCATACGACATTGAGGTTTGGGCCATGTCGCTTTCTCTACGATGACGAATATAGAGCATATATGAAAGCCTATATCTATTTCTACAATTATCCCCAGTTGGTCTTCAACGACGATTGCATCAAGAAAATATACACATGGTATTATTGGCAATGGGTTTTCTCTCCCAGATCACTCTCACTATCGTTCACAGGCGCTGTATTCACGCTTATACTAACCTTGCTGATGATTATATAATATTTACTTCTTTGTATTCTCTCATTAAGGAATTAGTGAAAAACGGATTCTGTGAAAATTCATTTCGATATGAGTTTCATTATTCTGTATTTGTGAATTGAAACATATTTTGCGCAATAATGCAACACGCCCTGAGTCTGAGATGCTCAATAGTGAAGTAATGAAAAAGTTACATTAGTTCTCTGCAATGTCTGGTCATGACATAATTTACGTGTATGAAAAATAGCGTACAAACCGCACTTTTTTGATAGAGTAGTTTGAAATAGTAAGATACTCGGAAAGTTATCTACTAAGAATACTTCAGGGCGATCAAGTATAATGAAATCTGATCAGAATTATCCTGAATCTACTTACCTATTAGTATCTTTAAATGGTCCACTTTGTAGATACTCTACTACTCTAATACTCTAAGAGCATTAATTACGATAAAAAACTCATTAGAAGATTAGGGTTGTTGCTTGAAACAGTACAAATAGATGAGGAATAGTTTAGTTCTAATTGTCGAAGGCTCAAACGAGGCAAGACAAAGTATATGTCCATTTTCACAATCGGAGAATGAAGTTAAGATTAACGATTAGAATTAAAATACAACGAACTCAAAAGATGGATTACTAAAGGAAAAAGGGAGTAATTGCCATTTTAACATAACTTAGACTCTGATTCAAGTTGAATCTTGGATCCCATGGTGTCTGCGAGAATCATTCTGATTATTATTCCTATCCTGCAGTTTTTCATGGTGGAAGGTGACATGAATTCATTGGCAAACAAACATACAGAATGTGCAATGTTAACAATATCGGTTTAGCAGCAACAAACAGTCAACATTCAATCAAACCAACATTAACAAAGTTTTTCTATTCTCTAAATTATTCTTAGTCCTCCTTTGTGGACACAGGGTAATAATGCATTGCAGATCCACGTCTTATTTGAGAACTCCATCTACCATATCGAGCTTTGTAGTAAAGTGCTTTGAGGGCCAGATATGCGAGAATCGCGCAAACTCCATAAAACCCCATGTTAAGACATTGCTTGGTGAAATCGAGTCTCGCCCAGAGGATCGTCATCAGGATTTGTAAAAGCAAGAAAATTGTTAGTCGTATCACAAAGCTGGGAGCCATATAGTCGTTCATCTGTCTTTGGTCTGATTCAGTCCATCGTATTTTA
>ENA-UOTX01000630-UOTX01000630.1-compost-metagenome-genome-assembly--contig:-NODE-630-length-34851-cov-11.527060_pt1 | contig 34851 bp, 20 predicted proteins | sample MGYA00238143_ERZ746982 | MGnify/ENA primary metagenome ERZ746982 (study PRJEB28758, sample SAMN06268862) | compost metagenome | isolation source: single cell | place: USA: California, Emeryville, Joint... | reverse complement strand
GAAACAATACCATCATTAAAACTTCTGAAAAAGGAAATATTCGATATATACGATAGCATTTGGAGTCTGTTGTGTTTGGATAAGTTCCGTCAGGACATGTCGTATAACACTTTGAATTGTAGAGAAAAGGTGTTTGGTCAGCCGTATCGCAGCTCGTACAGTTCGCACTCAATGGTCCTGAGCACGTGAGACATGTTGTATCACACACTATGAAGAAATAATTAATCATTAATAGCACCAAACTTGAGTTACCTTGGCAACTTTGAGACGTGTCATCAGGAAAAGTGCCTGATGGGCAATTATTCTCGCAAGTATTGATGATGGACAGATAGAGACCAGTATTACAACTTGTGCAATCATTTGGGGTTGGACCATCACAGGTAGCGCAAATATCAGAACAAGCTATAAACAATATAAGCAGCTGGAAAATGGATAATTTTAATACGATAACAATTGAGGTCTGTGATATTAAGATAATCTGATGATGATAGACAAGTCGTTGTACAGGTCCCTTCTGATAAATAGACATTGGCATAGCAGGCAGTACACTCGTTTGCATTTGTTCCAGTACATGATTTGCAGGTCACATCACAGTTAATACATTGAAATCCAGAAATTAACTGTCCGTCACTTGTACATGGTAGGCAAGCTCCAGTTGATATATTCTATTTAATATCAATTCAGGTTATACCAACAATAATGAATTAAAGCGTCTGAGAGTTGCACTCCTATATTAATATGTTATATAGAAGCGAAATCTACTGACAGCTTCATTCAATAAGTAAGTAACACTTACATAGTATTGTCCTGAAATGCACTCTAATGTAATGAGAGATTAGCCTCATTTACCAAAAAAAAGTTGGTCTAATTACTTTGATAAGAGTTAGTTGGGGTATGCAAAACGTAATCGTCTACAGGTGAGCTATTTACACATGTCCGGCCATCTTTCATATAGTACCCAGCTTCACATATGAGGCAGGCAGCCTGATTAGGTTGAATGAATCCTGATAAGAGACATGAAGGATCTAAATTTTTGTTTGGTTGCTAATTAGGAGATGAAAACAAACAGAATAACATACCAGAACTGTCTTGAAAGAGACTTTCAGCTCCTTCAAACCACAAGAAATTCATCACGTCGAAAGCTCCACTTGTTATAGATTCCACCACATCGTTTAATGGGTCATATCCCCCACATAGATCAAAAAGAATGTTGTTGCCGTCTGCAGGAGTATTTCCAATCGAGAAATCCCCAAAATACACTCTTGTGAATGCATCTTTGCTCACCCATACTCTAAGAGAAGAGAACCCAACACCAAATTCAAGTGGTTGTGCTTGTACTATCTCAACTACCAGACGATGCCAAGTGCCTATTCAGTTATGAATTTAATACGAAAATGGCATCAATTATTTGAAATTGCATTGAAATTACCCTTTGAAAATACTACTTGATTATATACTGAATTAGACCAAATTGTATATTCTGACATTGGAGGGTTTGCAGATAACGGAGTTGACCGCATGTTGAGCCTGTCCAAGTCCAGATTATGGTGAAAGCGTAGAGAATATTTGTTTGCGGTTGCATCTCGAACACCGAATATTGTTTGTTTCTCGACTCCACTGGTCTTCGCATACGAATAATAATCCATGGCTACCACAAGACTCTTTTTGGAAATTGCTCTATTGAGAGGAAATGAAGCGATTCTTCCAGGGCGACACCTAAGAGTGTTATAAGAGCCGAGCTCAGGTGCTATTGAAGCTTGACTTGGGTACCCTATTAACAAGAACAAACATTGAATTTGAAAAAATTTATATTATTTTCTTACCTTTATATCCTATCGTTTCTGATTGACTTGTATTTGTTATGCTGGTGATGGGAAAAGTCTGGTTATTGTTTGTTCGAGGGCCTGATGCAAAGTTGAAGATATAAAGATGACCTATTATGGAGTATAATTCAAGCAAAATACAGCAACATCATTGACTTACTGTCAGGGCTCATAAGTGCGAGATTAATCAGTTTATCTTGAGTATCTGCTAAATAATCCCAGTATAGTCTCACATATTGTTGATAGCAATGGCAATTGCCATAAGGGTTAACTTTTCCGCCCCAACAAATTGTAGCTGAAGGATTCAATTGATAGGTTCCATCCACAGTGCGAGATTTATATGTAACCTGGCCGGATGTGGTCGATGGAAGCAAATAGTACCGAAATCCAAACTGTTGATTCGTTGTGTGATCTGCAAAATAGCTGATAAATATCCATTGGTTCAGTTCCACAGGAGCAGTTTGACCTGGCTAAAATTTGAGTTCATGATTCACACGTGAATAAATGGTTCTTACTAATGACCAATCAGTCCAAGCACCCATCGAATTACTTGTTGCCCCGGCCCAAAAGAGGGAAGTTTCATAAAAATTTGGAGCACTCAGCATGACTCTACCTTCATCCATGTCGGACCTAGAAGTCTATGAAGAGAGAAAGTGCAACATTCATACTCAATAGTATTGGCTGCTCTGAAAATAGAATTATGAGTCGTCAAATCCCAATCTCTTTTGTAAATCCATAAGCTGATTCCATATCTTGCTGAATTGGTGCAAGTCGGACATAACGTTGACACTACCACAGTTTTTGCGTCAACGGAAATTTCTGAGTCCAATTTATCTTCTTGCAAGTAAATAATATTGCCTAAAATGATGAGACACAGGATGGAAGGCTCAGCTACTTGAGAGGCAAACCTCTAGAGCCAAGGCGAGGATAAGAAATGGAAGTAAGGCTCGATGATATCTGGAATTTGAGGACTTCTTTGGCATGACGAGGGTAAGTGTGGAGGTTTGATTCAAAATAAATTTTTTTTAAAAGTTTAACAATTGAACGTTGTTCAATTGTTTAATAGCTTAGATATTTGAAAACCAATACAATACGTTCTATTATATTTCAAATTTGAACAGTAATCAGTAAGAATTTTATAAAAATGATTCTCAAACGAAAATAAATTAATTCTCAAGCTTTGTGTTCTCTTTCTTGCAAGTCAAAGAGAAGTTCCATTTCAAAGGTAATGAACTGCAGATCGAGAGAGTTGCCTAGAGAACAAAGAACACAGAAGAGCCATTTTATAGGCAATTTGGTTCAACGAAAAGAAATCCTAATTTAGACCTTTCATCAAAATTTCCAAAAACAAAATTCTCAACGGTGGGCTCTAAATGAAAAAACTCAATAACTTCCTTCAAGGGTTTCCAGAGTTCTGCATTTAAGTCAATGTAGAGTTGAGTAAAAAAATTCATCGTTTAGAAAGAACAGGCCTTTAGGATTGCAGCATTAATTCATGTCTTAGGCTTTGGAAAAAATGATAAGACCCATTCCGTATTTTAAATGTTTTATGCAAGAAGGAAGTGGGTGCTTTCTCATTTTAATAAAGGAAAGCATTTTAGGAATTAGTCAAGCAAGTTGCATCTTCCATGTTTTTCTCGACTTGTCAGCGAAGAATCTCCTGTTTCCAAGAGAGGACCGGCATGATTGCAAAGAAGAATGTTGTTATAATATTTTTCTTTCTTGATGGTAAAAAAGATTGTCAAATTTACAATTTTTGGATTATTTGGGTGCAGAATACACGGTCGAGTTTGACCCGCATCAATGATATTTTGCTTCATCTAGCGACGTTCGTTGTGCACCCTACCAAAACGTCAGAGACCTAGGATGATAATCGATAAAATTTGCTTTAACTCAGTCATATGTAAGCTAGATCGTTAAACCATGTCAAAAGAACGCATTGCTGCTTTTTTCATATCAATACTACTTGTGTGTTGAAAAGTGATGCAACCATTTTCCGTTTTTAATTAAAGGCTTTCGAAAAATCCTAACATCCATTTTCCAAATTCAAATTATTTAAGGAATGACTAAACACCCGCGTAATAAGTTCAATAATGCATAAAGACGACTTTCTGGACTCATTTTCAGAAGATTGAATTCGAAAGAATTCGATAATGTTGCTTAGTGCGCCTTTGAATTGAGCTGGGAAAGGAATTAGAACAATAGTTGGAGCCGTAAATTGTCATTGAAACTTGTTTCAAATTACTTCTGTTCTTCTTTGAAAGACCGCGATTTCTTACTAAGTAAGGCTTCATGAGGCAGTTATAAGGAAATAGAAATTGGATTGGAGTCACGAGATTGTTCAATCTTCATCTTTTCACAATATTTGAATCAATTAATTGTTCACCAAATAATTGCATAAGACCATTTGACCTACTGTTATGAGCCGTTTAAATTATGATTAGCAAATAAGAATTTGGAGCATAGATCACATGAAGAGAAGTTCGACTCAAGGATGCCAGGAGCATCCTTGAACTGCAAATCAGATATTTCGTTCAAAATTTCCTTCATTGCTTACTCTAACTAAATTTTGTTAAGTTCACATTTCCATAAAGAAATCCTCTCTTAATTCTCTATCAGATGTGCTAGGAGATAGCAAACTGAATAAAAACTGACAAGGAACACTCTCTTTTCGTGAAAAAGGTTGGCCATAAGACTAAGTAAAAAGGTATCTTATCCATATTATATATATATTTATCGATACTTATTATTGTTATTTAGTCGCATTAATGGCAAAGTCCCTCATACTTTTATATAAGGCTTGAAATAAAAAGTTTTCATAGGAAGATTAGAGCATAATGTACCGACAAGGCGGTAAATTTTTTCTCAAATATAAAATGATTCATCTCTTCAGTTAATATGCCGAAGAGAATATATTCATAAGTTATCAATGGCGACTTTAGAGGCAGAAAATTGACTTTAGTATGATATGTTTAAAGAATTGAATGCGATATTTTTTTCTTTCAGGACTAGGAAAATAGCATATTGAATGTCTCTAAAAATTCCACTCGCTCCTTAACGTTTGCAATTCCTTTCGTCTCGGCAAGTATTTTTATGTATATTTCCTTGTCAGGACTTGTTAGTAGCCTGTCTTCTTCTTCACTCCAGGAAATAGATCTGATTAATGGAAAGTACTTATTGACTGGCTCGAAGCCCATTGAAAATGAAGAAAATAAATCCACCTCTTGGTCTACGTGGTAATTATCTTTATTAAGGTATTGCTCCTGTGATTTATCCTCCTCAAACCATTCGCATTCGATGTCAAGAAAGTCGACTGTTGGATTTGGTTTTATTGCTTTATAAGGCATGATAAACTCATCAGTGTCATTCATATGATGATATTCCTTTCTTTTTTTGGAACCTGAAGGCATTTTCAGAAGATCATCGAACTCTGTATCAGCAGTCTGCACACTTGAAATCTCGTGAGTAATCTCTAAGCCCTGTGATTTTGGGAGACTCGGATCCAGCGTAATCTCTTCTTCCCTTCGGTTGGACTCTCTCGATATTGAGACTTGAGGCTCAAAAATGAAAATTTCTGGAACCTTTCCTGTTGAAGAGCGATTTTCCTTCATATTCTTGTCCCGTCGGTTGGTAGACTGTGTTTCTATCACATTATGCGTACTTGCTTTGGAGTAAATTGTATCCTCTAGCTCTAAAATCACGAGCTTTCTGTGAAAAACCTTCTTTCCGCCAGGACCTTTCTTCGGCACTGTATTAAAGATTGAGTATCCTTTATCACCATGCACCTTCACCCACTCTTCCATCTCTTTTTATCCTCCTCCTCAACGAATCGGAGCTGATAGCGATATCTATCCCTCAGAGACTCCACAGTCCGGTACTTGCAAGGGAAGGCAGGGTCCTTGATCGCTTGCTGCCAATATTTCCTTGATCCAGCAGAAGAAAGCGGATGAATACTGGTATAATTCAAGATTTGAAGGTCTTCTGCTATCGTGTACCTCATCCCGGATTGTTTGGGAGTCAGGAGTAATTTGTCGTGAAGCAGCCGCAATTTTGAATCTGCTTCATCTGCAGTTCGTTCTACTTTACAAGCTTCCTCAGTGCAAAGTTGTGAGCTCTCTGTGTATAGCTCAGTTGAAGTTTCATCTTGACAGAGTGCTTTGAATTCATAATCAGGCTGGGATGTCCTAAAGAAGCAATTATGGAATGCTATAATTGAATTCTTACTTAGAAGAGATCGGCTCATAATTTCCATCAGTTTGTATTCTCAGCTCGGTACCAGTTATGGAATCCTGCTTGCCGCAACCCGGCGACTCCAGGCCTCTTCTGTTGAGGATACTGAAATTATCCATTTCGGGAACAAATTCAACTTGATACAATTTTATTATCTTTTGAAAGCACAATTGACTCACGGCTTAAAATGAAGCTAATTATCCTTAATAATCGTAAAATCAAAGCCTCTCATATCGTTAACTGAAATTTAGGAATGGGTTTGAATTTGTCGAATTGCTTAAATTACGATATTAAATTTCTCCGTTATTATCAATGTGCTTATCTGTGCACTAGAGTCAGAAAGTGTTGTCAGAATAGCTATCTTCAACTCGGAAATTGATTTCTTCCCTGGTTATTTGGCCGAAGGGATGCTGGATAGGCGGATTTCTGTTCTTCTTTGTTTTTCAAAATAAAAGATTCGAATTTTGAGTGATTCAATTTGATCTGAGCAAAAGATTTTAATCAATCAGACCAACCAGATTGTCTAGTGCAATCCACAAATTGATTTATTCAATAAAAATCCTTTTCAAAAGCACCCCTTAGATACAGTATTTGAACGAAGAGGAGGGAATTTTGAGGAACTTATCTGAGGCTTTGGCCCAATAATCAGAAGGTTTTGTGAAGAATTAGTAATTTTGAGTTGTACGTTGAAAATATGGCTACTGTAGTTCGATGTCAAGGCTCAACCCAGGAAGAGGAACGGTTGAATTACAAAAGATATTATTTAAGAAGTTGAAAAAATGTACGTTTTTTACTCTATTTTCGAGAAAATTTTATTTAGAGAAATCAAACTTAGTGATTAAGAATCTTTCTCTCTCTAGCTTAAGGTTCTTCAGTACCATTAAGTGGCTTAGAAAAGGATAAAGGCTGGAGAGTTTCTGTGAGTAATTTAAATTTTTTTTGGGGGGGGGGTGAATGTGTATGAAAAATGTATTTAGTAGATAACAGAATTAAATATTTTTTTTCAAACTCTCACTTAAAACCCACCAAAAACGAGTTTGATCGATCTTGATGCTGAATGGATGTCGATAAGGGTTGTGGAAATAATGCTCTAAATTTTTCTAAAAATTGCATTCTTTCCGTCACGTTTGTATCCCCTTTCAAGCTAGTAAGGGTTGCTATGTGCATCTCTTTCTCTGGGCACAGAAGCAGTCCGTCTTCTTCTTCACTCCAAGACACAGATCCGTTTCCTGCTAAATGCTCTTCGACCCGCTCTATATTCATTGAGCATGAATAAAATAAATCCCAAAGTCTCGATTTGCGTAATAGTTCCTGCTGAGTTTCAATGCACTTATGGTTGGTCCATATCGAGTCATGTTCAAAGTCCAGGGGATTATCGTTTGGGTTTGGTTTTGCTGCTTTATTGGGCATCATATTAGCGTCAGTATTAGACATATGATGATATTCTTTTCTTTTCTTAGAACTTTCAAGCATTGTGGAAGTATCGTCAATCTCTGAATTGAAAGATTCCAGATTACAATTCAAATTGGTCATTTCGAAAACTTGAGGTTTAAGGAATTGAGGAACTGGTGTTGTCTCCTTTTGGTTTTGCTCCTTAGATTTTGAGGGCTGGGATTTTGAATTGAAATTTTTTGGTCTTCGACCACATCTACCTCCTCTCGTCACCGAGCGATTTTTCCTCAATTTCTTGCCTGATTGCGTCAAGCTTTTTGTTACCTTCGCTCTTTTGTTACTATCCAATTGGTCCTCGACTCCTAAAAATACGAGCTTTCTGTGAAAGACCTTTTTCCCAGAAGGACTTGTTTGAGGAACTGTATGAAACAATGAGTACCCTTTGTCCCCATGCTTCTCTACCCACTCCTCCATTGTCTTTTTATCCACGTCCCTAACAAATCGTAGTTGGTAGCGATATCTATCCCTCAGAGACTCCACAGTGCGATATTTGCAAGGGAAGGAAGGGTCCTTAACCGCTTCTTGCCAATATTTCCTTGATCCAGTGTTAGAAAGAGGATGAATGATAGTATAATTCAAAATTTGAAGATCTTCCGCTATCGTATATCTCGCTCTGGAATCTTTATGAGTACGAATTAATTTTTTTGGAAGCTGTGGGGGTGGGTAATCTCTCTCTTCTTCAGGCTCCACTTTGTAGGCTTCATCTGTTTGGTGTTGTGAGTGATGAGCTGGCAAGGTAGGGACCTCAATCTGATAGGGTATCTCGCGTTCAAACTCAGATTGATGTTGCCTAAGGAAGAACTCATGCAATGAAACTTATTGAACTTTTACTTAGAAGGGGTCGGTGTATCATTCAAATCTATTTGGATTTCTACCTCAATATCAGCTGTAGAATTCCTCTGGATCCAATCTGGTCTCTTCAGAGATCCTCGCTGGTGGAGGGTTAACTTTTCTCTTTCTTCAGTGAACATATTCATTTTGGAACAATTTTATTAAACTATCTTTTCTGAAAAGAACTAGCAGATAATTGATAAATCGCAGCATCCCCCTATCGTTCAGATTAAATTTTAGATGAATTGATCTGAAAACTTCCTGAATTGATCTAAATTTTCACTGCAGTCAACAATCAGTTCGAGCAGTAGTTGTTCACGTACCCCTTCGATCCTGAAGTTTTTTCCTTCAAAGGAATGTAAAGATTGTTTTCCAAACAAAGGAGTAGTTCATAATAGTGAGTTTCTTTCTGGGTGTGATTCAATCCAGTCTGAGCAAAGAAATTTAATTAATCAAAACGGATAAGCTCTCTAGTTCCACCCGTACATTAAATTACTTGATAGAAATACTTCAATTCACAATGATAAACACAGACTGTCCTATTTCTTCCAGACACTATCATGATTCTATATCTAAACAAAGCTATTTGAGAGAGCCAACCACTGAACCGAAAGGAAATACCAGAATCTTTCACCAGCTATACTTATTTAGAGTGCTATCTTGAAATACAACCCATTTCAGTTCTTTGTATCATCTCAAATTGACCGCAGAATATTTAAATGATCACCTCCCTTCAAGAATTTCACAATCATTTGCCAAGCTTCAAACTTCTGAATCACCATAATACTGTAATACCCGAAATAAGCGAAGTTTTTGTTGACAAACAATGAAGTTTTCATCTTGGATATAAATTAAAAAGGCGCTTCACTCCAGAGGTAATATAATTCAAAACACAAAGTGAAATTTTCAGGCTATCTTCCCTTTTTTTCCTTTTTTATTTCTTTGAGATCTTACGAAGTTATGCAATTTTAGGAGAGGCAAGTCGATTATTGCAAAGGGTATTAATATTCGCTGTTTACTTTCCTAAATTGATTGGAGAAAGCTCTATTCCTATAAATATGTATGTATTACTTAGAAACAAACATCGAATCAAACCATCACTGACTTCTGATGCTTACTCTCTCTATATTCATTATACATAACTAACACAAATCCGCAACTTTCGAAATATACATCGTCAAAAGGCCCGATCACTTCATTTGGTTTAGCTTCAATCCAAATCGATTCACATTCGATGTCCATAAAATTATAGTCTGGGTTTGGTTTTATCGCTTTATAAGGCATAATGAAATCATCCACGTCAAACATTTGATTATACTCTTTCCTCTTGGGACTTGCAAACAAATAATGAAACTCATCGACTTCTATGTCCTTAGTCTGCATACTCGCATTAGAGTTGAGAAGCTCCCAACTTCGTGGCAAAGAGAATTCAGGACACAGCTCTAATTTCTCTTCATTTTGAAAATGTCCCGTACAAAATGCGGTCTCGAGGTCACAAATGTAATCCTCTGGTATCAATAAACTATTCTCAATCATATTCTCCTTTGGTCGGGCTGAAGACTTCTTTTCTTTTACATTATGCGTACTAGTTTTCGGAGCAATCTGATTTTCCAGTCCCATAAGGACGAGCTTTCTGTGAAAACCTTTCTTCTCACCAGGACCAGATGGCACTGTATTAAAGATCGAGTACCCTTGGTTCCCATGCTTTTCTACCCACTCTTCCAGCTTCTTTTTATCTTCCTCGTCCACAAAACGCAGCTGATAACGATATCTATCCCGAAGCGACTCTACCGTTCGATATCTGCAAGGAAACGAAGGGTCATTAACCGCTTGCTTCCAATACTTCCTTGATCCTGCCGAAGAAAGAGGATGGATGCTTACATAGTTTAAAATCTGAAGATCTTCTGCTATCGTGTACCTGGTACCAGATTCCTTATGAACTGGTGTCAAATCCTTGACTTCATATAGGAATGCTGCTTTTTCAGGCACGTCTTCATCCTGGCAAGTCTTTTCGCATTCCATCTCATCATGATATTGTGATAACTTAGTAATTGAAGTGTGTTGTATGTTGGTGGCCTCGCTTTTGTTTTGATAAATCGTGTTGGTCCAAGAGAGGATGCAACAGCCACCTCGTTCTACTTGGTCTGTGTATTCATGATCGTCGAAGAACCAATCCATCTGAGGCAATACAATTAATTTACTGATGATCTTAATTAATAATTATTCACGGATTCGAATCGAACTGAATAACTGAGCTTCCTTGAATTAAAATCTTCCAATATCGAATAAAATCACGATATAGGCCAACTAACCGAACTGCTTATAAATAGTATTCAGTCCTCGATGAGTATGAAGTGGTTGACCTAATAGTACACTTCAATCTTGAGACGATCTCTTCATAAATAGGTCCGTCACAGGAGTACTCAAAAGATGAGTTTTTGCTTATTATAGTTTCGAAAAGAAAGTGGTTCTAACAGTGCGTGCTTCGATTTGCGGGTGATTCAAACTGATCTGAACAAAAAGTTTTTAATTAATCAAAACGGATAAACTATCTAGCGCGCTCCGCAAATTAATTTCCGCATTAAAAATCTAACTGACCAACAGAGTCTGTAGTTTGCTACTTGATATAGACACTAGAGGATATTTCTTTAAAAAAGAGTTCGGCTTTCAAAAAAAAGAAGCGGATTTAGTTAGAGGTCTGTCTGAAGAATGAATTCGAACTTTGAAGCACAATGACAGTCACAATCTTTAGAAAAGAAGACGCAAAAATGATTTACTTTTGTAACTAGAGTGGATTTCTCCTGTTTACATAATGATATTATCGCGGATGCTTAGAGTATCAAAAAACCATTTTGGTGTAGAGCGCATTGAATATTCAGATAATTTAATATCGATTGTCTGTGATTGTTATTGCTGCTAAATGAGATTTTGCGACTTTTGCTGTGCTGATACACAGAAATGAGGTTATCTTTTTTGAAGTTAAGTGTTTAAATGTGAGAGGAAGAGTTTCTCATTGAGAAATTCAAAAGTATCTTCCATTTAAGAAAAAATATTAGAGAGAGTGAAAAAAAAAATTAGGTTGGTGAGGTTGTCGGTAGCCTTAATTTAGATGAATAAACTTTTGCCTACGAAGTGCATAATTGTTCAAGAATGCAAAAAGACCTATTAACTGCATTTATGGCCATGTTCTTTTCAGTTCTAATGTTTGAAAATATTATCAAAATCTATATTTCTACTAAATTAAAGTGAATTCACTCATTATTCGTTTTGCTCAAGCAATATAGAGGGTTGTCTCTTCCATTGACTGAGTTTCGAGAGAGTGACTTCATCTGTGTGTGACTGATTCTACCCGTATCCAAATTAAAAAATTTTAATTCATGAAAACGAATGCACTCTCTAGTGTCTACCATGAATTAATTTGTGCTGTAACACTTTTCTCCTAAAGATTATTAGACAGTCAGGGCAAGAACGTTGTTGAGAAAGAGATCTGATGAACAGACAGGTATAGTAGAGAATCGAGCTATTTTAGAAAAGCGCTGGAAAATTTAAACTTCTCGCTGGCCAGGATAAGGATTCAATATATCGAAATGAAGCGCAAATCTGCTAAAGCCCAAGAGCGATTTTGACTAATCTGATAGTGATGAGGACACTCATGGCTTGATTGAATCGACTGTTAATCATAGCAATTTATTAGAATAACTTATATCTTCAGGAGAATTTCAAAAGTTTGACCAATAATAAATCATTGAATTCACGTGCTGAAGTTAAGACCATCAATCCAATTCGGACCTCAGATATTTGGCACCTAGTATTCAAATTATAGGCATTGATTGGAATTATCATATTCAGAACTTGCGCACTTTATACCCTTTTATATATATATAAATGAAAAATTGATATATAATGTAGCTATTTGAATAGTACTTCTCAAAAAAAAAATTAAAATCGATAGTAAACTCAAATAGTATATCTATACTCTGGATTATTAATTTAACCGAGAAGAACTCTCTTATTAGGACTTTGTTATCAAAGAATATTAATATATGAGGTGCATTTATGCTCTCAATGAGTTTTATAATATATAAAAAAGGTAGCAACTAATGGAATTTCTCAGAACTGCGAAAACAACTCATTAAATTTTTCTAAAAATTGCACTCTTTCCTGCACATTAGCAGCTCCTTTCAAAATAGAAAGAGTCCTAATGTGCAATTCCCTCTCAGAGCTCATGAGCAATCTGTCCTCTTCTTCGCTCCAAGACACAGCCCGACTCGATGTCAAGTATTCTTTGACCCTCTCGACATTCATTGAACACGAATAGAATAAGTCCATAATTTTTGACTTGCGTGAATTTTCTTGAATAACATCTTCATATTCTTTATTCTCTATCCTTTTCTGTTCATGTCCAATATGCAGGAAATCTGATTGCGAATTTGATTTTATTGCTTTATAAGGCATGATAAAAGCATCAGTGTCGTACATGTGATTATACTCTTTCCTTTTCTTGGAATTTGAAACAGTTTCATAGCATTCATCTACTTCGGAGAGATAAGTCTGCAAACTTCCATTGGATTTGTGAACCTCTAACTCTGGCTGCTTTAAGAAAGCGGGAGCCAGGAACACCTCCTCTTCTTCTAGTTGTTGTTGATTAGCTCCTGCAGACGTCGATGCATGGACTACAGAAATGGAGTATGCTAGCTTGGGATTTTCTTGAATTTTGGATTTTGATGAGCAGTTTTTCTTCGAGCTCTTCTCCAATTGAGGTGACGACTTTTCCTTTGCTTTGCTGGGACTGCAACCAGATTGATTCTCCAATCCTAAAAATACCAACTTTCGATGAAAGGCTTTTTTCCCGCCAGGGCCTTTCTGAGGTAACGTGTTAAATATCGAGTATCCCTTATCACCATGCATCTTCACCCATTCTTCCATCCTCTTTTTGTCCTCCTCCTCAACAAATCGGAGCTGATAGCGATATCTATCTCTTAGAGACTCCACAGTTCGATACTTGCAAGGAAAGGAAGGGTCCATGACTGCTTGCTGCCAATATTTCCTTGATCCGGCAGAAGAAAGCGGATGAATACTGGTGTATTTCAAAATTTGAAGGTCTTCGGCTACCGTGTACCTTGATCCAGATTCTTTATGGACAGGTGTTGGGTCGCTCTGCAGTGCTGATTTTTCTTCTTCTTTGGATTCTATTTCAAAAGCTTCTTCAGTCTGGATTTGCTTCGGCATGCTCGAGTCTTCACCTTGATGGGGTATTTCGCTTTTATAATCAGTTTGGAACACTCCAAAGAAGGAGTCATGGGGTGGATTGGTATTAGACTCGTGTTGCATTTCTGGCTCATTATCGATTTTGGACATCGTCCTAACCCAATATGGTAGCTCTAAGACGCTTCCGTCAAAATTTAAATTATCGATTTCGTCAGTGAACCAATTCATGATGTACAATTTTATTAAATTATTGCTGTGAAAGTTAATTAACTTGCGGCTTTAAAACCAAGCAAAAAAACTGATACGCTCAGAATTAAAAGTGTTTAATATCGTTCAGATTAAAAGTGCTTTTTATTTCTTACCGGGAACGAGCAATTAAAAAATTCTCCTTAATGACACTAGAGTGAATCACTTGATTAATTCAATACCATTCCAACAAATTTCACGCTGTAGTTAGAAACCATGTCTACTGATATCGTATACTCCAGTTCTTTCGAACTGCCTCTCTATTTTTTAATTTATGAGGAAATTTATTCAAACAATTGACTAGTCAGTTAGAGTAGTACGTAATGGCTTCCTCTTGAAAAGATTGAGTCCACTTATCACGATGTCACTGAACCCTGAGCAGGAAGATTTTAACTAAAAAAAAGCAGAGGTAGTAAATTCAAGGTCGTCCATAAATTGTTACCGTAATAAAAATTCTACTGAAATAATACCACAATCTATAAAAGGAAAAACTAAGTTTGAATATTTTTCAAAATGAGTCATGAAAAATAATTAATCTTTAAAAAAGAATTTGGAAAGTAGGAGCATTGAGTGAAAAATTCAGTATAATCAGGCCTTTGCTTGAGGAGAGAAAGTTATCAATCAGTCGTCAATGGCTATTGAATTTGGGATACCATGTAAAGGGCTTTCTTAGCGTATAGCATTCCTTAAACTAATGAAGAAACCAAACCGGTCCTTTGTTATGATTTAAGCTAAAGAGGACTTTGGAAAGTTAGTTTTCCGCCTTTTACTCTGACTAATTCTACTTGATGAATTGATTCTGATCAGTAAAAGATTTCTGATCTTTCAAAAGCAGTATAAAGTTTGAGCATCCTCGCTTCTCGCAATTGATATTGCGTTTTCTAGGCGATCAAGATCGTTTAAAGCTGATGGGTTAGGAAATCGAAGGTTGAAAGAATTAGTGCGCAGAATAATGCTCAAAACCGGGAATTCTATTATAATAATTGAGATCGCCGAAAGCTGTTGGCAAAAAACAAAGGGAATAATTTCTTTACAACGTCATGACACAGCTTGTGCTAGCACGTTTTCAAACTATTCCTTGAAATTTAGGCTTCATTTTTTTGGGTTGCATTGTTGTTCGGTGCAAATGATGTACAAAATTTTCAAATTACTATTTTTCACATATCATTCAGTTAATGAAAACTTGTTAATTGCAAAGTCATCATAGCAAGTAAACAAAATTAATTGAACTGTTTCTTTCTTTTATTAGGAACTTCAAAAAAAAGTGCATTATTAGGCTTCACAGAGGGATAGAAAACTTTATATGATCCAATGAAAAATGTTAAGCAGCAGTATGAGGTGATTTTCTGAATCGTGATGACTTGAAGCATATAATATGTTTAGATTACAACATACAAAATGCAGAAAGAATAAATTTTCTCATATAATTAGAAACACGTTGAATTTGGTCTCAAAATTACATTTACAAGAAAAGATTCTTGTAAAATCCTTTCTTGAGCTTTGGCTGACGCGTCTCGCACATCAGAGGACAGGCTTGACTTATCCTACAAAAAATTATTTAAGTGTGATGAGATGTGACTCAAATTCAAGTTTCAAGCAGGACAAGCATTGACAAAGTATAGACTGCCATGTTAAATTATGATTGAAAGTGAGCTTTTCGAAAGATTTTAGTTAATGATGAAGTTTTGGATATTTTGAAAAAGTCTGACATAAATATCGTAAATAATTCATCACACACACAAAATCTTACCTTATAATAAAAATTTAATTTGCAAGCATGGAATCTAACAAATCTCTAATAAATAGTCATTTGAAGAGACACTTTACAATAGGAGGAATCGGAAGACAGTTCTCGGGCTATCCTACTACCTTTTGAGAAGAACCCGACGCAAGGATTTGAGAGAGAGAGAAAAAAAACTGCCTCGAAAATAACAACAAACAGTGAAGGACATTCCGACAGAACTTGTCATGAAAATTCTTCGGGAGCTTAACAAAAAAAAATATATTTTCCAATCCAGAAGGCACTTGTTGAAATGTACGAAGAAGTGGCACCCTTCAAGAGCTACCTGATGCAGCAAAATTTCATATATTGGAGATGAGTAACCTTTTATTCTGTTTTCTTCGTTTTCACCTTTTGCTCTCGCAGAACAGGCAGATATCAACGATGGTGGAAGTAAAATTCTTGCAACATTTGGGCTTAGTGCCAAAGAATTCAGTGATATTTATCAGATCTATTACAAGAATGATCAGTAAGATATTTTTTCCTCTCTTTTCTTGAACATCAATCAAATTTTGTAAGAGAGTACAGGAAAAATATAGTTCTACCTTTGACAAGTTCATTACAGTACTCCAAAGAGACCTCTATTATGTAGCAACTATTCCTGAGTTTCTGACACCGCAAAAAACGCTTGAAATATTCTTCAAATTGAGCCAACGCTCTATTGAAACTTCTTCAAAGCTGCGTAAGGAGTTGAAACAGGCTCTTCAAGGCTCAATACCAAATCCAGGAATTATTCAGGAGTTACAGGACGCTGAACGGTATATGTAATGATAATCGAATGCTAATTCGTTTCATTGTAAAGTAGAGGTAATGAATGAGGTAGACCTTGAAGATTTTGAGGACCATCCTGAGAGGACCCTCAAGTTTGCAAAAAATCAATATTAAGTGACCCTGATTTCAGAACTATGTATATTAAAATCCTGAATCAGTCGGTAGAAATCATCCGCAAATTGCATAATCCAGACAAAGATGCCGCCAATGATGTAGAAGAATTCAATAAAGGTATTTTAGAAGATGAAATCAATATTAAAACCTCTTCAAATGATAAATTATAGTTGCTCATTATCATATTGGTCTAAATGACTGTTTAGAACTTATCGCTACTCATTTGAAAATCTAAAATAAAGTCAACAAACATATACTGATTTGAGGTCGACCTGCTCGCTCTATTTTAAATAAGCGCAGAGGAGAAAGGTTGATGAGCGACTAAATACCTGTATTAACTTTACATCAAAGCAGAAAAAGAGAGAAGGAGCACATATTCGCTGCCATATATATTCAAAGAGTTTGCTAATATTGAAAAGAATCGTATCAGACATAAATATCATGGGTATTTAACCATGAACCCACATAAAATCTGACCTCCTAATAAAATTTAACTTGCAAACATGGTATCTAAAGAATCTCTTGTAAGTGGCCATTTGAAGAGATTCCTGACAATAGGAGGAATAGGAGTTGCAATCTTCGGAGTATCCTACTACCTCTTGAAAAGACCTCAATACAAGGAGCTAAATAATATGAAAACAGGCCAAATAGCAGAAACATCGAAACATATTTCGAAAGAACTTGTCATGGAAATATTTCGGGAGCTGAAAAGAGCTTATTTTCCAATTCAAAGAGGTCTAGTTCAGACTTGCAAAGCAGTGGCACAAGCAAACGGCATTCACGAGCTGCCTAATGAAGTCAAATTTCAACTATTACAGACCAGTACTCTTATCTCCCTGCCCCTCATCCTTTTCAACGCTTGATATTACAGAACAAGGAGACATCGAAGCTGTCAGAAGTAAAATTTTTGCGAAGCATGGCCTAAGTGCCAAAGAATTCAGCGATATTTGCGAGATCGATTACAAGGATGATCAGTACTATACTTTCTCCTTCTTTTCTAGACACTAATTCATATTTTGTCAGAGAGGTACAGCAATCTCAAAGAAAGTCTTTAAACGAGTTCATTACCGTGCTCGAAAAAGGCCTGTTTCATGACACAACCGTTCCGAAGTTTCTGACACCAAAGAAACTCCTTGAAATTTATGTCGAGATGAACAAACGTTCGTTTAGAAACTCATTGAAGGTATTCCAAGAGGTGCTCGAAGGTGCTGAACCTGCATTGAAAAATCCACAATTTATTCTGAGGTTGCAGACTAATGAACGAAATTTGAGGTAAATATTTCAAGAAATTTCTTGTAAAATGACTATTCCATTGTAGAGAAGAGTTGTTGAATGAAGTGGGTCTTGGAGGTTTTGAGGATCCTCCTGAAAAGATTCTGGAATGTGCAAAAACAAAATATATGAGCGACCTTGATTTCAAAACGAAGTATACCTTGCTGGTAAATCAGACTCTAGAATTAATGCGAAAACTACAGAATCGAATCGATTTGCCTGCCAATGCCTTCGAGGAAATTGGCAAAAGCATTTTAGAAGATGATGAGGTCAATTGTAAGATCTCTTCTTCAAATGATAATAGATAGCTCAAGTGTATATAAGTTCGATTGAGAATGTTCATTGTTTGTTCAAATGTTTCTTTAGAGCTAGTTGCTGCACGTTTGAAAAAATATAAAACTAGCAAATATTAAGGTTTTTAAGGTGGGTTTTTTCGCTATTTATAATTTAAATTTCAGAGATAAGCGGTTGATAAACAACGAAACCTCTCTGAAATTTTACAAAGGAACAGATATGAATCAGAATATGAGTGAAGGAGCGTCTATGCAATGCGAAAATAAATAAATCTGAGTATTTTGAGAAGGAAGAGAAAGGAGAGAAACATAAAAAAAAAAATCTCGTGACGTCAGTCTCGTCAACAATGCACTTATAACCCCACACAGAATCTGGCTTCATTATAAAATTTAATTAAAATGGAATCTAAGCAATCTCTTGTAAGTGGTAATTTGAAGAGGTACCTCACAATAGGAGGAATCGGAGTTGCAATCCTTGGAACTTCCTGCTACCTATCCCAATGCAAGAACCTAAATAAATTGAAAACACCAATATCAAGAGAACTCGTTATGGAAATATTTCGGGAGCTAAAAGGAGCTTATGATCCAATTCAACAACAACTGACAAAGGCTTGGGAAGCAGAGGCAATAGCAAAAGGCCTTGAAGAGCTGCCTAAAGACCTCAAACTCCAAATATTGATGACCAGTAACCTTATATTCTGTCTCCTTGATTCTTTTAACTCTTGATCTTATCACAGAACAAGAAGAAATCGATGCTGTCAGAAGTAAAATTTTTGCGAAGCATGGCCTAAGTGCCAAAGAATTCAGCGAGATTTGCGAAATCGATTACATGGATGATCAGTAATAATTTTTTCCCCTTCAATTTTTTAAAATGGATGAAATTTGATTAGAGAGATACAGCAATTGCATAATTGGTCCTTGATCGAGTTCATTACCATAGTCGAAAAAGGCGTGAATCAAGTTTAGAGGGGATTGGCAAAGACGTGATAGAAGTTGAACTCGAAAATATTTTCGATTGATTGAATTTATAGAGGAGAGCGGAGATCAATTGATATATAAATTCAATCGGTATTGTTCGTGTTTGTTCCAAAGATTGTTCATAATCCATTTCATAAATGAATGTTTATTTTTGAAGATTTCACATCACAGTGTTCTCCAATTACTTTCATCTCTTGAGATATAAAGAAATAATCATATGCTTCCAATTTTCTCTTTCCCAGAATGGCCGTAATAGCTGAATGCCCACATTTGTTAAGTATTTTCTTTACTTTGGTTTTAAGATCTACAAAACAATAGGCCTCAAATAGGGAAGCAGTTAGGAAAAAATAATTATCGAGAGATTGAGATTGTGCCTTGTCTTATGGGTAATACCACTCAGCTCGATAATCTATTCTTTTAACAATGTTTTGTTAAATCCATTTTTGGATACATGTTTAATGCCCACGCAAAATTTCCAAAATGCTTTTCAATGTCGAATGCAGCCTTAGCCTGCCAGTTCCACCTGCTGATTTCAGCGTAATTCAGCATTTATTATCGGCGGATAAGGGCAAGAAACCAACACAGAGAAAATCTAATTTACAAGTCGCCGGCTACTTCTAATAAAATTTTAATCGAGCAGGATGGAAGCCAAAAAAACTCTTACAACCAAGAATTGGAAGCAGTATCTGGCTATTGGAGGAATAGGAGCTACCGTGTTAGGAGTATCCTACCTTATCTTCAGACAATTCAAGAAGAAACCATTAAGCGACAAAAATACCACCCAAAAGACCGCTCAAACTCCAATAACAGGAAGTCACATGCCAAAAGAACGTTTGTTGCAAGTAGTACGGGAAATGAGAAAAGCACTGTTCCCAATCCAGATGGAATTAGCTGACACGTTCACCGTATTAACTCAGATGGATAATGGTGTATCGCTCCCTCAAAATGTTCTAGCAGATATAGCCCAACTTAGTATCTTTTCATTCAGTTCTCTAGCGTTTACACTTTGACAACAACAGAAATGGAAGATATCAAAATCATCAATGACAAAGTGGCGGCTAAGCATGGACTGACCTTTGAAGAATATGGCCATTTAATAGATGTTTACAAAGAGGACAGGTTGCATATTTCTCAATCGTTTCTTCTCTTATGATGATATTTGAGCAGGGATGTGCAAGGAATATTAGGTTTGATTCAATTAGATTTTACCCGAGCGTATCAAATTGCTATCGACTATCAAGCAGCACCTATTCCCGACTTTCTGACGCCGCAGAAAGTGCTTGAGATCAGGGTTGAGATGTTTAAGCAGTGTTTACTAGACACTGCCAAACTACTTCAAGAAAATGGAGTAGATATGGAGGCCATGCAGGCTGATTTCATGTTACATCTGAAGAATGAGAGGATGCAACGAGATATAAAGTAAGAGAAATTTGGCTTTTTCGGTTATAAAAACTTAAATTTCAGAGAAAAAGTATTGAATGAAGCAGGCCTCGGAGATTTCGATGATCATCCGCTAAAGATCTTGGGACATGCAGCCTTACAATATCAATCCATCGAAGATTTCCAAAATAAATACATCAAGCTAAATGAAAGTATTGCGAATTTTGTGCCGCGATTACATGAGAAAGATTTCGATGTTGTCAAAGCATTTGATGAAATTTTGAAAAATATTACCGGAGATGAGAGCATCGGAGAAATTAAAACCGGCATGGAAGATAAAGTGTAGTTTAGACTAGTCAAAGTTCCATCAGAGAGAATAACTTGGATTTTGTGAAGTGCATATATCCGCTTGTCTATCAAATTTGGTTTTAGAAAGAAAGATATATCAACCATTAAACGAAAAATTTGACAAATACCTAATAAAGCTTTTAATTCTTTTGAGTAGCAACTGATAATGTGAATGGTTTTCGAACTACTTTCGAGAATATCGACATCACTAAATAACTCAAATAACACCAGAAGAACCTAACTTCATCGGTAAAATCATTTTTTCCAATGAAATCGGGCCATCACAATCAGTGAGTTATCGCGAGATCAGATAATAAGAGCAATCGACGTTGCAATTCTCGAATCTCTTATTTCTCTTCATGAGAGATCCCAAGGGAAGCAATGAAGCAGGATACTCAAACAACAATGGGAGCCAACGACCTGAGAACAGTACTTACTTCGAATATACTTCAGGGAATGAGGAAAGGCTATTTCTTGTAAATACTAAAGTTTTAGTTGATACGAATTGCGGTCAAATATTAGTTTTTGGTTGAATCTGACACTTTTGAGGTGTCATCCCTCTGATTGCATGCAAACAATTATAGTAAATATCTGAGAACTAACTCAGGAGTCTTTCGGTGAGTTTATATTTTTCCTCAACTACTTCATTTCAAACATGCTGTAATCTTCCTCGATTCTGCATTTCTTTTCTCGTTAAATAAAAAGATTACTTGTTTTCGATAATAAACCCTTATTTCTTATGAAAAGTAGTCTTATTTTCAGATTAAAGAATTATTTTTGATAGGTATTAGCAGATAAATACTATCGATAAAATCAAATAGTATTTCTTGAGAATTAGGAAGCATACAGCCTGTTAAGCACTTGAGATGAATATATTTAATCTATTTGGTCTTTCTCTTGAAGAATGGCATTGCAATTATTTTCTTGGTCGAAACTTCTTAATTATTGTTTTATTCGTTGATTGCCTTCTCTCTTCTCTGTCTAAATGAAGCAGACAGACATTGCCGGCACTAAAAGTCAATTCATGAATATATATTTCGTAATATCCTAAATTCACTTGAATGTGAAGATCCCGTGTAGAGCACCTTTCCCGTCCCGAAATCCAACATTTTTATTGTCTGATCGTCAGATGTAGTAGCCAGCATGTCCCCCAATGGATTCCATCTCACGCAGCTAATTCTTCCTAAGCCACCAAACAAATGATATAAAACCCAAATCATTGAAAAATAACTCACGATCATGAATTCCACCGAAGGTTTTTACAATCTTCGATTCTCTTTTATCGAAAATCTTGATCTCGCTATCATCACCGCCTGCAGCCAGCAAATTTCCATTGTTCTGGCAGATGTCAATAGAGTATGTCATCGCTGAGTGGGTAAATAAAGAATTAAAGAAAGTAAAACTGGAAAACTATTCACAGGACGAGATATGGAAACCATAATTATCAACAAGCAATTACCAATATTATCAAGTCGAAATGGCTGATTGAAAAGCAAAGTTTTCTTCTCGACATCGGAAACAAGAAGTCGGCAATGCCCATACTTAATAAATAGTAAAGGCTCTCCGATATTGGTGCTCCATTTGCATCGAGCAAAATCATCTAAATAATAGGTACGAGAATAAGAGGGAGGCGTCAATAAATTAATACTTATAGAGTTAAAGTTCATTCTGCATGTAGTGCGAGCGGTGTTCATGTCTGACACTAAACACGTTCCAAATTTATCGATAGTTGCTGCAAACTCTCCGGTTGGATTGAAATCAAGTCCAGTTATAGGGTTGTCTTCATGTAAAGGACAAATTATTTTGCATTTGAAAAACAATGAAAAACCTTCTTCATTGTCGTCATACCCTCCCTGTTTCTGCCACTTGGATTTTCTTAGCAGCTTTACACTATAATTACCCGTCTTTCCAGAGTACCCAATACTGAACAAATGGTAAGTTATTTTATCTTGGACAGAAATCGCCCCAAGAAGGCCTCTTCGGGAATTATAAGTCACATCTCCGTAGCCAGTTACTAAAGGAAAATAAGACCAAATTTAAAGGAAGAAGAGATTTTAGCGAGATCATGGCTTCATAGGAATGCGGTGCGAATCAATATTACCTCCAGACACTTCCTCAAAAGAGTAAATTTTCTCAGGGCGATCTCTCTTTGAGACATCAAAAATTTCCATGCTGGCGAAATCGGTGTAATAGTGGTTGAGCGAGACCAAGAGTTTCGTGTTTGAGATTTCTTTCACATGTGTTGTATCACCTGGGAAAATCATTAAATGATTTGAGCTAACTTAAGAAAGACTAAATACCTAATGTTAATTGAACTCCTTCAAAGTTTGCATAACTCTGTTTTGACTCGAGATCGATGATACTGATATTGTTATCGCTCATTGAACACCATGCTAGTAGCGTTGGAGGTAAGGGAATGTTCTCTTCTATGCAGGGATTTTTCATTTGAGTATAAAGGAGATGATGATGATTAAGAGTACCAGATTTGATAGACTTTTTCATTAAAACATTGTTTTGATCATCATTTATGTCTTGTTTTGACTCAACAGTTGCGGGAGCCGATTTTTGGTCGTCGGTTGATTTGTTTTGAGAGAGCATAGCTTTTTTGCACTTTATTAATGACAGAGCGTGGATTTAATTTTATTTGAGAAAAAAGAGATATTTCTGACAACCTTCTTGAGTTTAATTGAATGTGAAGAATTTGAAAGGGTTAATTGTGCTGAAAAACTCTTAAATTTTTGGAAAGACTCATTCAGAAAACGTTATCTGAGTCCCTCAATACTTGATTCCAGCGCATAGTCGATAATTATATGTTGGTTGCTTTATTCGTCTCATCGGCTTTCAACTACTATCTATCATATATATATATCTTCTTTCGTGATTATTAGCCTCATGAATTCCAAAGAGCATCTAAATTAATTATGGCCTAAGTAATGAAAGAAAGCTTTCTATTACCAATGCCTAGCTGCTACAGCCCACGCATTTTTTTTTTTCTTAATCCGATCTATTACTTTCAATTGTTTCGAGAACAACGTGTATTACAACTCTTTTATCATGCAAGAATCACAGAGAATAAGCTAGAATAAAAACTTTCTCCTCAAGAAGTCCTAGGATTACATTTTCGAATTGATCTCCTTCGTTCTGCTCTGAAGTTAACAGGTTGTCTTCTCCTCTCCCATCCTATTTGTACTTCTTCCTTAACATCTCGCTCTTCTGTTGTATTGTAGTCAGAGTGACTTCTTTGACCTCCTTTACCTTAATGATAGGTCCCTGGCGCCCTAACAGCTCATCTTGTAAAAGTCTACACGTACCTTCCTCTTTATTATAAAATTCTTGCACTGTTACTGCTTGATCCTCCCTAAGATTGTGAAGTCTCACCAGCAACTCATCCTCACTGTATAATCTGATATACAATTTGATCAAATCGGCTGTAACAGTGTAATTTTGGAGAGTTGGTGAGAGCTTCTGGGTCTGCGGAAGCTGGTCTATCAATGAGTAGTAGACTAAGGGCTGGGTGTCGAGATCATATTGCAAACTTCTTTGTTTAACCGAGCTGTTTGAAAAGAACAGCCAATGTTTCACTCGCACAGGTCTGTCGTCGTTAAGAGCTTCCTGGACGCCTCGACTATCATCTTCCAGGACCCTTCGATGAATCATAAGCTCAATCGACCCGTCCTGAATGCTACTTCCTCCTTGAGAGCGATCGTTCATCAAGGTTACACGTTCGCCTTTGCTCTTTTCAATGTAGATAGCTGAATTTACTGGATAGTAGTTCCCTGCTACGGATGCTTTAACGTTAACCTTCGAACTCCGGATTCTCCTCTGAGTTTCGAGTCCATTAGAATTTGTATAGAAAACTTCGTTATTATGAATTCCAGTATCAGCAATAACTAATATCACTTCTTTGTCTATATCATCATCAACGGGAATTGTGCCGAGCGATGTTTCTATCTCGATCGCTTGTGAGGACACTAACGTATCAACTCTACCGTTTTCATCGCTGCCTTTGGTATTGTAAAACCGCAGTGTAGTTGCAATAAGAAGAGCTCTCTTAATCACCACTTCTATGACTTGACGGCCTTTTCTGACGTAAACTAAGCTGGGTATCTCTGCGTATTGCATGAGATACTGCTTTTTTGCTCGGAAAATGTAAGCGCCACCTAGTTGCCCTCCTTCAGCGCCGCTCCTCTGGAAGCTTCGATAATATCCGTAATCCAATGAAAAAGCGTGAGAAACACCATCAGAAGTAACGTACACAAAGTCCGTTAACACTCCCTTCTTTATGAACAAAGCCTCATTATTGAAGAGGTCGATGCGATGATCTTCCCCTTTCTTCAGCTCTATGGTGTCTTCAAGAAGCTCATGACTGTTGCTGCTGCTCTCGTTGCTATTCCAAATGTATGATTTCAGTTGGTTTGTTCCTATTCGATCCAATAACCAAACCTCACAGCTCTTTTTGCTGTCTTTGGTTGCACTATTACAAACCAAGTCATAATCGATTTCACCATTGCTCAGATCAGACTTCGCGTCCCAGATCCACTGGGTACCTCAAATCTGACGAGCCTTGTCTGTATTTGCGAAGGATTGTATACGTACGCAGCAACAGACTGCGCTTCTTGCTGGATTTGTCCTTCTTGTGATGAAGAGACATTCGATAAATGCAAAATGTATGAAAATGGCTTTATTTGAGCGTTTGGATGCGACTCTTCGAATTGATTTTTCATCAATGGAAACAGCTTTTCCTGAATTGCCTTATATCCTTCAGTGAGAATCCTTTTATGATCGAGATCAACGAACCTTTTCGCTGTTCCAGTCACAGCATCGTGATGCTGGAGCGTTGACAGAGCTGTTTCAAAGCTATGAGTAGAATTATCAATATCTTTAAACGAAATTTTCCCTTGAAAATAGAATTTTGAGAGGAGTTTCTTGACGGATTGAAGGTAACTGGACGCCTTACGGATGCTACGTTTCAGATGAGGCTTGCTTGTAAAGTACCCTGTCCAATACGCATTTGGTTCGTATCGATACGGGAAGAAATCGTCTACTTTCTCTGGTAAAGTGGTCTTATTCGCTTTGAACTCCTCGTAAATCGCTTGGGTATAGAGCAGTGGAGTCGAATACTGAAGTTTAATGTTATACTGTGGGGTTTTTATCATAAAACTCAATGAACTTATCTAAATTAATATAATTTTTCTCAGACCGTACCATTCGAAATCACCTCCCACTTGATGAAGGATATGCCGCTTCGAAGGATAGTACGAAAGTTGGTTTTTCATCCATTCTGCGTATCTTGAAGGAAGATCGTGCATAAATTCCGAATCAGGGTCGCATATTACAGTTATACAGTAGCTAAACGGCGCTTTATAGTGTTTCATGAAGTTAACATGGGCCAAAAGGTAATTTTTTTCCCTGTTGTAGCTTTCTGGTCTCCAAACCATCTCTAACTCACCATTTTCTTTCCCCTCTTCAAATTCCTCGTAGTCAATCCTCTCAAAAAGCCAAGCGTCAAACCCCATCTCGCTGAACAGCCTCGCCTGAGGCGCGGAATGACCGAAAGGGTCGATATGCCAGCCGATATTCAGCGTTTGGTTAAACTCGCTTTTGATGAATCTATGGCCAAGCGTCATCTGCTCGATGATATCATCATAGTAGGTGCAACCCTCGTCATTCATAACGTACCCTCCGTTGAGAAACTCCAATTGACTGTTTTGAATGAGCTTTCTTACGATTCTTTGAGTTTCTTGCGTTTGCTCATTCCACCATGTTTGAAAATATAGCTGCTCGACGTAAACAAAACGCCGTTTACTGTTCTTCTGGAGAGATACGACGACTTCATTTAAGATTCTTCGGACGTTTTTGTCAAGGTTGCCAACATAATACTCTTCCACGGTTTTTATCCATCCAGCATCGTTATGAGAGTGAGGAACCAGGTGAACATAGGTAAGTTCAGTAGGGAATTTCGGTTCGAATGCCGAGAAGTAGAGATAAGGTCAGAAAGATAAGGATATGGGTATTGGAATAAGTGAAGCATTGCTACGGGCGTGTTGAAATTAAGTGAGTAAATAAAATTTTAACATTTTGATTAGTTATCGCCTTAAATTCTACGTTGTTTTCATCTGTGAAGTTACTTGGACTGATATAAATTTAGTTGGGAAGGTTAAGAATGAAGAAATGAGAGATAAATGATAAGGATTTACCAAAAAGAGTTAAATTGTTGTTTGGAATTCTTGTAAAATTTAGAGAATTTACTGTTTTTTTTGTAAAAAAAGAAAAAGCTATACGTATCTGTTTTAGTTTTAAGGGTAGAGGACTGTAGGCCATGAGGTTTATCTCAATATTGGCCTCTTCCGATTCTGATCTCAAAGAGCTCATCACCATAACAAAAAAACAGCAAATTTGATACAAACTAGAAAATATAACAAAATTGCGTTCTAATCAATGAAGCTGAGAAACAATTGCAATCGTGGCAAGCTCGATCAAATTTAAACGAAGAATTTTAGTTGTGTTTGATAAAATTTATCTGTTCAATCCGCCTATGACTCTCGGTAATCCTGCTGCTGTTGGCAGATCGAAAACTATTCTGATTCATTCCGTTGTTTTGAGAATGTATTTGTTTGGTCTTCAATCCGTTTATGCTGTTTGGTGTATGAGAAGGCAGGATTCTTTTCGAGATTTCCTTTCTTATCTTCTTTATGACACGCGGTTTTGCAGAATTGCTTGAATTTGAAATTCCTGTATTAAAACCTATCGCTCTGCCTGAGTCGAAATAAAAATTGTTCTGTTGCATGAGGAGTCTGCCTGAATCTTGTTTTCTTACATCTCCTTTCTTTTGCACGTTGCTCTTCGTTCTCTTTGTGCGAGCTTTTGAGCCTTTTTCGTTTTTCTCTCCTCTTTTCTTAATTCGATTCTGGATGACTTGGTATAATTGAATTGCCACTCCACCGAACCCTATGAGTATGTTCATTCCTGTATTAGCCATAACTGCGTAAAATATCACCCATCCTGCTAATTTATTGCTCGAATGATCACCAGTCACAGCCTCCTTGATCGCAATTGCCAAGTTGACGAAGCCCACGAACAGAATGCAAGCATAATTGTAAAAATAAAGGAAGTTTGCAGATTTTTTCTTCATTGGATTCACAATGCCTGAAATTATTGTAAATGAGAGTGCTACAACGATGACTGATAGACACTGGATTACAGGAACACTCTGAAGAGTGAATATGAGGAGGATATAGACAATGTTAAAAGCTGCAATCCAGTAAGAGAAGAAGAAGCTAGACCTGTTCGATTCTTTGAAGTCGCCAAAAATCATTTCATATTTCATTTCATTACATTCATCCTCTTCATTCTTTAATGATTCATTTCCACGAGATCTGCCTCTTATCCTGCGGATTGTATTTTTCAACTTGGATTTTTTATCGAAAATTGATTTGAGTTTAATCAAACAAATGATATATGACGCTCCCGCTTCTGTCAGTGTGACTTAAGCAAGCAGATAGCTGACTCTAGTATCGGAGAGGGCATAAGTAATGACCACTGGAGTCTGAAAACTACATCTTCTATATTTCATCAATTCACAAGATACAACAAACAAAAAAAGTTTAGTTTTACAGGCAAAGGACTATCAGCAATAAGGCCATATATCAGTACAGCTTCTTTCTATTCTGACTCAAACCAGAAAATCACCAAAAAAGGCCAACAACTTTGATAGAAACTAGAAAATTTAATAGATTTGCACTAGCTTTAATTAATGAAGTTGAGAATCAATTTTCGTCAGGACAAATTCGAGAATATTTAGTGGTGCTTGTTATAATTTATCTGTTCAGGCCGCGCAATCCTGCCTTTGGCAGATCGAAAATTATTCTGACTCATTACTTTCGTTTGGGTATGGATTGATTTAGTCTTCAATCTGTTCATGCTGTTTGGTGAGTGAAACGGCTGAATAGTCTGTGGGTTTGTCTTTCTGGTCTTCTTTATGGCATGTAGTTTTGCAGAATTGCTTGAATTTGAAATTGCTACCTTCAAACTTATCGCTCTGTCTGAATTGAAATAAAAATTTTTGTGTTGCACGAGGGGTCTGTTTGAATCTTGTTTTCTTACATTTCCTTTCTTGCGTACACCAGTCTTCGTTCTTTTGATGCTAGTTTCTGAGGCTTTTTCTTTTTGATTTCTTCGTTTCTGAATTCGATTCTGAATGAATTGAAATAATTGAATTAGCAATCCTCCAAACCCAATGAGTATGTTCATTCCAGTATTAGCCATAACTGCGAAAAATACAATCCATCCTGCTAATTTATTGCTCGAGTGATCACCAGTCACGGCCTCTTTGATCGCGATTGCCAAGTTGACGAAGCCCACGAACAGAATGCAAGCATAATTGTAAAAATAAAGGAAATTTGCAGATTTTTTCTTCATTGGATTCACAATGCCCGAAATTATTGTGAATGCGATCGTTACAACGATGACTGATAGACACTGAATTACAGGAACACTCTGAAGAGTGAATATGAGGAGGATATAGACAATGTTGAAAGCTGCAATCCAGTAAGTGAAGAAAAAACTAGACCTGTTCGTTTCTTTGAAGTCACCAAAAATCATTTCATATTTCGTTTCATTCCATTCGTCCTCTTCATTCTTTAATGATTCACGTCCACGAGACCTGCTTCTTCTCCTGCGAATTGTATATCTCAAATAGACTTTTTTATCGAAAATGCCTTTGAGTCTAAAGAAACAAAGAGCATACAACGCTGTCATTGATGTCAATGTAAAGTAAGCAAGGAGATAGCTGACTCCACTATAAGCATCAACGACCAAACTGACTTTCAGGATTTGAATGAGAGAGAATAATGTTAATGTCTGGACGTGTCCAAACACATTCGAGAGAAAGAGTCCTGTAGTGATCGCATAGACTTTCCCGACTCGAGTTCTTGCTAAATTTTCTTTTATCGTGCATGAGGAAATCACTCCCATTAGAAGGTGGAGACCTCCGTATATGAAGATTTCCACCAGAAAATCTCCGTTGTTGTCGAGATACAATGCACTAAAATGATTCTTTTCGAAGATGCCGTAATTGAAAACAGCATTCTCTTCGCTTAAGTGATTAAGCTTTGCGATCCAATTGGGGATGATGGAGCTTGAAAGCCCTGAATAAGCTCCTAAAGCTATTGCAGAATGATTAACATTTAGATATTGCATGTTCGCTATGGATTCAATCGCTGAGAGAGAGAGGAGCAAATTAATGTAAGACATTCCAGAAATCGCGTTTGCGCTTTGAAAAGTATTTGTGGTTGCGGCCAGAGCTAAGGAGGCATCGCTTGTCATGTTAGCATAGTTGGCTTCTTCTTCTAGAGCTGCGCATGGAAGAGGCGCATTCTCCATGTTTGGTGTGCATTGTCTGCAGACATTTGTCGTATCATCACCCCAGTATCCGTATGGACAAATAGTCAAACACTCTCCAGTTGAGTCAGGATAGAGATAGGCTCCTGGATGACAGGATTTGCAGTCACTCTTCGAGCCTCCGGAGCATGTGACACATGAAAAAAGACTCGATGAGCCACCAGTATAGCACGGTTTGCAAATGTTGGTGGCTGTATCTCCCCAGTAGCCATCTGGACAGCTACTGACACATTGACCTTCTGGCGTCGGATAGAGAAATGAACCAGAATTGCAAGATCTACAGTTGGTATTGAATCCAGCAGAGCAAGTGGCACAGGAGTATGGCTCTGCTGTGTTGGTATAGCAAGGCTCACAGGTGTTAGCTGAGGAATCTCCCCAGAATCCCTTTGGGCAGGAGCTTAAACATTCGCCTGGCCCTGAACTTGGATGAAGATACTTCCCATTGCTGCAAGAATCACATTCATTGCTATTCCCTCCGTTTGAACAAGTAGCACAAGAAAAAGGACTTGAGCTCGTTCTGATGAAGCATTGCTGGCAAGTTTTCGTGGTGTTATCACCCCAATATCCATCAGGACACGGATCTAGGCATTGGCCCAGTCCTGTACTTGGATAAAGATATGATCCTGCATTGCAAGAAGTACAACTGCTATTCGACCCAGCAGAACAAGTGGCACAAGAAAAAGGACTCGAACTTGTGTTAGCAAAGCATTGCTGGCAAGTTCTTGTGGCATTATTACCCCAATATCCGCTAGGACAAGGGTTCAAGCATTCAGTTCCTGACAAATACCATCCGTTCGCGCAAGAATAGCATTCAGAAGAACTATTTCCAAAGCAAGTCGCGCAAGCTGGAGCACATAAATGGACAGTAATTTGTATGTTTTTGAAACCGAATGACTCATCGTCGGCGGGTTGATTAAGTCCCGAGTGAAAATGCAATGTGATCGATGTAGAATTGTGGAGAAACTCTTTGATTACCGTTTTGTTAAAATCTTTCTCCGTACGCCCACAAACATTACTCGGTGAATTATGATGGTGATGGGGTTCGGTATATACATTGCTACCATCAACATCAACAATAAACACGTTTGAGCCATCATCCCAACTGTCAATAAAATAAGCGTCAAACTTAAGTGAAATTGTATAATGAGCAGGAAGACCCGAGTAAGTTTTCTTGGCCCATGCGTTTTTGCCGAATTTCATGTACCCTCCAATGATAGTTTGACCATTGCATTTGGAAGTGTATTCACTAGGGTCTAATGAAGTTGTCCAATCAGAAACGTTGGGTGGCTCATCCCACACATCTGTTATTACATACTGACCTAAGAGAAGCCAAAGATTAACTTAAAGAGTGATGTCAGTTTTACAATTGCAGCTGCTTGCAAGGAGCAATATGATCGAGATGAAATTTTTCCAACCCATCCTGAAAATTTTCAAATAAAAATATTAATGCATGAGGCAATGAGTAAGGAAGCGACATAAGAAGTAAAATTTAGATTCGATAGAACATCAGCACTCAAATAATCATAACTCAACAAAATGCACTGATGATGTTACATAGTTGCTTGAAGACCCTCACCATAAGATTACAGGACTGAAAAGAGATTTTCGATATTTATATTGAATAGTGCTTTTATGCCTGGAACGGCTTATTTGCACTTTAACAGGGTCTCTTCTCCCTAAGAGGCAGATGCAAACATGAGACGTCTTTCAAAGCGGTTTGCATGAGAGAACCTAATGAATATTAAAATTGGTACGTAATTAAGTTCGCTCTTGAGTCTTGTGTTAGTTTATCTCAATATGAAATTTTGTTTAAATAATGGGAGTTTTCATAGAAACAAGTTGGCTTTGGTCAGAATCAGCATAACTTTGCTCGCTAGAGTGATATATCGGAGGTTCATTGAAGAAAAAATACCTCAACCTCAATTGTAATTGAGCGTGGGTTGAGAGAAATTCTCTACATTGGAACCAAGTACTCTTTTTTTGTTGTGATACTCATAAATGTGAGTATTATTGTGAGTCCACCATGGTACCAGGCATTACTTTCGAAGTTTTCACAATTTCTCATCGGAATGTTTGCAAACATCTAAAACCATACAAAATTTTCCAAATTTCAGTTGAATAATCAACATCCCAGCTTGCTAGAGCAACAGCCTCCTCACTCACATAATTATTATTGAAGCTAGACCACATTAAGGCGCCAATAGACTTTGTCTGACAAGATCGAAAAAATTTTTTTGTATTAGCTCTGGAGATAGCTTTTAAAACCCTGTTTCGAAATTAATTAAACTAAAAAATTAAAAAACATACGCAGTCGTCTCTTTTTTATTCTAAAAAAAAAATGTTGAGTCCTTCTTGACATTGAGAACGGACATGAGCGATTGCTACCATCCATGCTGAAAAACGCTTGCTGTTGATGGAACAACCAGACACAAACAATTCTTCCAATATCTCCCACCCGTCCTTGAGATGCGAGTTATATGTCTATCCTGGACTCTACGCACTTATACATAAAAGGCAGATTTTTCTACTATCTCGAAGTGGTCCGCAACCTAGAAATCCGTCTCCTTTTGATGATTTATTGTGTATTCGAGATGATCGAAGCTGCCATCGCAGGATATGAATTCTCTTCTCCACCTCTTTTCAGAAAACATTGATATTTTCTTTCCGAACACAACATTTTATGAAACAACGGCCTGTGAGAGAGATTCATTCCATTGGGAATTTTATAGCCTTTTCGGTATTATCTTCGTCTCTTGATCATCTCTTCTCTTTAGAGGCGATGACTAAAGAACGCTAGAAACGAATTGAGCATTGGCGAACATTTTTTCGTCTTGGTTATAAACATTGCTGTGAAACATGTTGACCGACATAGGACAAGTCTCGCCGAAAATTCCATAAGATTAGGCAACCCCAAACACATAAGAAATACCCCTGAGAATATAAATATTAACTCTAGTAGGATTTCTTGCAAAATATTATTACTTTACATGAAATTTTCTTCTCTTTTGTTGGTGATGTAGTTAGTAGTAGTGTTTGGTTGTTTCTTCGAATATAACGAAGGCTTTTCCTTAAGATATCGCCAAAATTCCAGAATTGTTAAAGGTTAATGCAAGAAAGTGATTAACAATATTATATCCCTGACATCCAAAGTATTATTGAAGGGCATGATTATCAAAAAAAATAAAATTAAAAAATTACATTGCCAAAAACCAGAAATCCAAGCACCGATGCGATTGTAACATTTGTGGGTGCAATTTCTTTCACGATTATTTAATGAGACACCCCGAATCTAAAGGCCATAAAAAGAAGACTAAAAATGAAGCCACTTGAGAGAACGCGTTTAAATACCTAGTCACCCTTATGCAAGGAGAAGCAGCAGCACCACCAACGGAACAAATTAGGAGAAAAAAGAAGTCAGAAGTCTCGAAACTATCATTGCCAAGCCCGACACTGATACTACAAGGTGAAATAGAGTCGTGATGTGAAAAACTTTCGATTTATGGTCAGCAACTTCATCGTTCAGAACGATCCTCCATTCAGTCTTTGCCAGAGATATCTAATTCCAATTGAAAGAGTACATTATCATTGTTCATGATTTTTTACACTCCACTGAATTACAAATTTTGAAGATCGTTGTAATTGCTAACCTGAATCATTCAAGGTTTTTTTCTGTGGATTTGCTTGAACAAGTCGAAGTTAAAGATTGAAGGAGCCTGGTTTTGAAAGTTAAAAATAAGTTGTAGGTAAACAAAAAGGTAAATTTGTTAATTTTAATTGCTTAGTCATTTGTTATGAATTCAACAAAAAAACTTGATGTATCTGATTGAGTTTTACAAATAAAGGACTATCAGCATAAAGACTATATTTCAGTATAGTTTCTTTCTATTCTAACCTCAAATCAGATCATCACCAACAAAACCAAACAACTTAAAACTAGAAAATTTAATAAATTTGCACTAAATTTTTTATTAATGAAGCTGAGAAGCAATTTTCGTCAGGGCAAGCTCGACCAGAATTTAAACGAGAATTTTTAATGGTGCTTGTTAAAATTTATCTGTACAAGCCGCATATTATAATCGTTATTCTTGTCTTCATATCGAAAATTATTCTGACTCTTTGTTTTTCTTTGGGAATGAATTGGTTTGGTCTGCAATCTGTTCATGCTGTTGATGCTGTTTGGTGAGTGAAACGGCTGAATGCTTTGTGCGATTGTCTTTCTCGTCTTCGCTATGACACGTGGTTTTGCAGAATTGTTTGAATTTGAAATTACTGCCTTCAAACTTTTCCCTCTGCCTGAGTTAAAATAAAAGTTATTGTGTTGCACAAGGAGTCTGCTTGAATCTTGTTTCCTTCCATCTCCTTTCTTGTATACGCTGCTCTTCGTTTTTTTGATGGCAATTTTTGTGTCTTTTTCGGTTTTCTTTCTTCTCTTGTTAATTCGATTCTGGATAACTTGGAACAATTGAATTAGCAATCCACCAAACCCAATGAGTATGTTCATTCCTGTATTAGCCATAACTGCGAAAAATACAATCCATCCTGCTAATTTATTGCTCGAATGATCACCAGTCACAGCCTCCTTGATCGCAATTCCCAGGTTGACGAAGCCCACAAACAGAATACAAGCATAATTGTAAAAATAAAGGAAGTTTGCAGATTTTTTCTTCATTGGATTCACAATGCCCGAAATTATTGTGAATGCGATCGTTACAACGATGACTGATAG